>Ga0187886_1000807_pt1 | contig 33388 bp, 33 predicted proteins | sample June2016WEW_20_1_FD_133001 | JGI IMG/M metagenome (GOLD analysis project Ga0187886, IMG submission 133001) | Peatland microbial communities from SPRUCE experiment site at the Marcell Experimental Forest, Minnesota, USA - June2016WEW_20_150 | ecosystem: Environmental > Terrestrial > Soil >...
GCAATTCCTTGATTTCGTCCACCGTCTTTGCGGGACGTGCTGTCACGTTGGACACGACGGGCACTTTCGGTTCGCGCATCGGCAGATCGGCGAGAGCATTGGCAACTTTTATCTTCGCGCTCTTCATCAGGCGCGAATGGTAGGCGCCGGCGACGACCAACGGGATGGCGCGTTTTGCGCCGCGCGCTTTGGCCAACTCGATGGCTCTGGCGATTTTCTCCTTCTCGCCCGAGATCACGATCTGACCGGGGCAATTGAGGTTGGCGATGTCCACATCGGTTTCGAGGCAAACATCGACTAGCACGGCGTCGTCCATGCCGATGATTGAGGCCATGCCGCCGTTGGTAGCATCGCAGGCTTCTCGCATGAAGCGGCCGCGCATTTGCACCATGCGTAAGCCGTCCTCGAAACTCATAGCTTCGGTTGCGGTCAAGGCCGTAAATTCGCCGAGGGAAAGGCCTGCCGTGGCGTCAAATCTCAGGTCAGGAAACTGAAGTTTCAGCGCCTCCAGACACGCCAGGCTGGTCAGGAAGATGCTAGGCTGAGCGTTATCGGTCTCCGTCAGGACATCTTCAGGACCTTCGAGGCAAATTTTCTGAATGTCGCGACCAAGAACTTCATTGGCGCGAATGAACAGGTTGCGGCAGGCTTCAAATCTCTCACAGAGGTCGCCGCCCATACCGGCGGTCTGGCTGCCTTGCCCGGCAAATAAGAGTGCGGCCCTCTTCATCGGGCGTATTTCTTCTCCGCCTCGTACTTGGATTCGAGTCGGACGAGGCGGTTGAACTCGTCGAATCTCATCAGTTTGTCGACGTGACTGCGCGTCGAACCTTCGCATCGCAACGCAGTCACAATCTCACGGGCCACCTTCGCGTAAGCGAACAAGATGCTCAGCGGACACACGATCATCTGAAACCCGATGTCGCGCAATTCCTCGCGCGTCAGGTGCGGCGTGACGCCGCGCTCCAGCATGTTGGCGACGAGTGGCGGTGGAAGTTCCTTCGCGATGGTCTTCAACTCGCCCAGCGACTGCGGCGCTTCCACGAAAAGCGCATCCGCGCGCGCCTCCTTGTAGCGGAGGCAACGCTTGATGGCGTCCTTGAGACCGTTGACTTGGCGCGCATCGGAGCGGGCAACGATGAAGAAATCCCTTTTGCCGCGCGCGTCGATGGCAGCGCGAATTTTTTGAATGTGTTCGCCAGCGGGAATGACGCGTTTGCCTCGCATGTGGCCGCATTTCTTTGGCCAGAGTTGGTCTTCGAGAAACATGCCCGCGGCGCCCGCGTTCTGGAGCTGGCGCACGGTGTGCGCGACATTGAGCGCGTTGCCGTAGCCGGTATCGGCATCTACGATGACGGGGACATCGGAGGCGCTAGCAACGCCGCAAACGCGGCGCGCTGCTTCTGTGATGTCGGGCAGGCTGATGTAACCAAAATCGGGTTCTGCCAGCGTCACAGCGGAAACGCTGTAACCGGAGATGAAAATGACTTCAAAACCCGCGTCGCAGGCGATGCGCGCGCTCAAGGCATCGAACACGCCGGGCATCAGCAAGGCATCGCGAGCAAGAAGTCTGCGAGTTTTCTGGGCGGGGGTCACTAGGGTTTGGAGACTTCGGCGCGCGCCTCGGCCGCGAGCGGCGTGCTGAGGTAGCGTTCACCCGTGGACGGAGCGACCGTGACAATGAGCTTGCCTTTGTTCTCGGAGCGCTTGGCGTATTGGATCGCTGCCCACACATTTGCTCCGGAAGAGATGCCAGCGAGGATGCCTTCTTCTCTGGCGAGACGACGCGCCATGGCAAAGGCGTTGTCATTCGTCACCGTGATGACCTCGTCGATGATGTTCGTGTTGAGAACCTGCGGGATGAAACCGGCGCCGATCCCCTGAATCTTGTGAGGTCCTGGTCTGCCGCCGCTGATGACCGCAGAGTCCACCGGCTCGACCGCGATACACTTGAAGCTGGGTTTCTTCTTCTTGATAACTTCGCCGACACCGGTGATCGTGCCGCCCGTGCCGACGCCGGCGACGATCGCGTCGGCACGGCCATTGGTGTCATCCCAGATCTCAACCGCGGTGGTGCGACGGTGGATTTCGGGATTGGCAGGATTGTTAAACTGCTGGGGCATGAACGACTTCGGACTCTCCTTAATAATCTGCTCGGCTTTGCGGATCGCGCCCGGCATGCCTTCGGCACCGGGGGTCAGAACCAGTTCTGCGCCCAGCATGCGGAGTAGGACGCGCCGTTCGACGCTCATGGTGTCGGGCATTGTGAGGACCAGCCGGTAGCCTTTGGCAGTGCAGACGAACGCCAGCGCGATGCCTGTGTTGCCGGAGGTCGGCTCCACGATCACGGTATCCTTTTTAATGCGTCCGTCACGTTCGCCGGCCTCGATCATGGCCACCCCGATGCGATCTTTGACGGAGCTGAGAGGATTAAAGAATTCACACTTGACCACAATCTCGGCCTCAAGTCCCTTGGTGATTTTATTCAGCCGAACCAACGGAGTTCGTCCAATCGTCTTGGTAATGTCGTCAAAGATCTGCCCCATGGTAGTCTCCGCTAACACTTTAGAATTGAGGATCGAAAGCTTTGCCTTATTTTGTGTCACTTGTAGGTGAACGTCATGGCAAACGCAAGCATGCTTTTCGTCGGGCTGATGCTGCCGTTTCCCGCCGTCTTTTGTGCCACGCAGAACGGTGCCATTATCGGCATAGAGAAGCAGAATCGCTTCACGTTCACAAGGAGCACGATTTATCGGTGTTTGTCTACCGAGGGCACGGAATCATGCGCGTCGCAAACGCAAACTTCGCGGTGAAGGCGGGAGATGTGCTATTCATTCTCAAGGCGGTGCCCCATGCGTTCAAGAACCAAGGAACAACTCCCGCCGTGGCAATTGTGGTCTTTACCCCAGCTTTTGACGGCAAGGACACCGTCCCAGTGGTGAAGTGATGGCGTGAAAAAGAAGATTCAGGAGTTGCACGCCAAGGAGGTGGGGGTGGGGAACCCCTCTGAAGAACGTGCAAGCTCCTGAATCTATAACCGCAGCAGACTCTATAGCTTGTTTCGCAGCTTTGCAACTACAATTTATCTGACTGGTTAAGAAAGCGGGCCACACGATGAACCCGAAGCAATCGCCCACCGACCTTATCGACCAGCGACTGCTGGGCACCCTCAAAACCAAGATCAATAAGGCGCTCGAAAACCATTCCGATAAGGATCGGAATCACAGTCGTATTCCACTACGAATACGATTCTTACATACGATTGAAGGTCCTTATGCTCTTTGGCTTGAGTTAGTTCCCACCAATGCGAAACAGCGCCAAAATGACCTAACAGTATTTACGGACGCAATCGCTTGGGATGAACGGCATTCCAATGAATTGGGCATTCTTGAAACTATCAGCCTGCGAGAAAACAGGGCATTACTGGAAGCGAGCACCGATGATTCGTGGGATTTCAGGCGACCGACCATACGCCTCGTAAGTAAAGAAGTGCTTGCACAGCAGGGGATTCCCAGCGCGATTTGGTACGAGGTGCATGAGGCCAGCGATGAGGAATTCGACAACCGCTAAAAGTGGCTCTTAATCTTCTCGTAAATCAACCGTGACAGCGCCTCGTCTCCGAAAGTTCCCACTCGAATCCTGAATTCGGTTACTTGTGATCGGTCTGCTTCTTCAACCGGACGACGATCCTAGTGTTGTCGGCACGACGGGCCACGATCTCTCCAGCGAGCGCATCTTTCTGCGATGTCGCGACTTTGAACTCCAAATCCTGCATCGCACGGAGAGAAGCGTTCCAAGCCTTGTCCATCGTCACGTTGTCCGCCGCTTTCAATTCCCCGCCGGCATAGGCAACGCTGCTACCTGCACCGACCACGACCCCTGCCCCGATCAGAAACAAAGCACAGCCACTGAAAGTCAGCACTCCCAAGCTCAAAACAAAAACAATCGCCCACTTCTTCGGTGTTCAAAAGCCTCCTTTGATCCTCCTTGCAAGATCATCTCCACTTCTAACAGGTGAAGGTTCGGTTTGTCAAACTTAGCCGCCCGCGACAGGTTGAATTATCTCCAAACGGTCGCCATCCTGCAGCTGCACGTTCGCAACCGTGCTGCGCGATAAAACGTTCCCATTATGCTCGACAACAACCTGAGTCGACCGCCAACCGCAGAGCCGCAGGAAACCCTCTACCGAACAAGGAAGCTCGATCTGCTTCTCTTGCCCGTTGGCGATGATCGTGGCGAACTCAGCTCTCATTGAGTACTGCTTCCCAGTCCTTCCAGACGGGGTCGTAACCCATTGCTTCCAAGCGGATTGCCACTTCCGGCGGTGTCCGGTTGTCCGCAATCTCGAACTGCACGGTGGCGTGCTCGCCTTCGGATTCGATCAATGGCAACGGAGGTTTGACTAGATGTCCGCCTCTTGTGAGGTGCAACTCCTTCGTTCCTTGCCCCGTGTAACCGCCGGGCTCGGTGTGACTGCCGGCGCTCATCATCGTGACTCCAAGCGGCACTAACCCATCCCGCAGCTTCGCAGATTCGCGTGTACTCAGCACGATGCCAACCTCAGGAAATGTCAGCCGCAGCGCGCAAACAAATTGTACCAGATCGCGGTCGCTCACGTCCACCAGTGGCTGAAATTCACCGGCCGCAGGACGCAGCCGCGGCACACTGACCGTCACCTGTGCTGTCCAGCATTTCTTGAGGAGATATTCCAAGTGCGCCGCCAATGCAATCGCCTCGTTGCGCCACGGCGCGAGTCCGAGCAATGCCCCGATCCCGAGCCGTTTGAAACCGGCGGCGTAGGCCCTTTCAGGCGTTTCCAGCCGCCAGTCGAAATTCTTCTTTGGACCGCTTGCGTGCATGGCAGCGTAAACCGTTCGGTCGTATGCCTCTTGGTAAACAACCAACCCCTCCGCGCCTGCTTGTACAATCGGCACGTACTCGTCCGCCTCCATCGGCCCGACCTCCAACGAGATGCTCGGCCATTCGGGATGCAGTCGGGCCACGCAGTCCCGCAGGTAATTCCCCGACACAAAACGCGGATGCTCGCCCGCGACCAGCAAGATGTGCCGAAATCCCTGCTCGCGCAAAAACCGCGCTTCCGCCACGACTTGCTCAACGGTCAACGTCACGCGCAGAATCGGGTTGTCGCGGGAAAACCCGCAGTACTTGCAGATGTTGATGCACTCGTTGCTCAGGTAAAGCGGCGCAAACAGACGGATGACCCGCCCAAAATGCCGCACCGTCAACTCGTGTGATCCCCGCGCCATTGCTTCCAGGTATTGGGGCTGTCCGGCCGCTGGAGACACGAGCACTGCGAAATCTTCCAGCCGCACTCGTGCTGAACCGGTTCGCGCCAGCGCCGCATCCACATCGGCAGCCGTCGCTTTCGCGGCGTAGCTCGCCAACTCGCCAAGCGGAAGCTGATTGAACTGATGGACGAAACTCATGGGATGTCAGTTGTTGTTGAGAAAACCGGTCAACGGACTGGTTGCCTCCGCCTCTCGGCGCTTCGGCGCAAGCCCGATCTCAAACGCGGCGCGACCTGCTTCGACCGCCGCTTTGAATGCCACTGCCATCCGGACGGGATCGGCCGCCACCGCGATCGCGGTATTGACAAGCACCGCGTCTGCGCCCATCTCCATCGCTTCAGCGGCGTGGGACGGCGCACCGAGACCCGCATCGACGACGACAGGCACGGTTGCCTGCTCGATGATGATCTCGATGCTGGCGCGTGTTTCGATGCCGCGCGCACTGCCGATGGGCGAGCCCAAAGGCATGACGGCGGCGCAGCCAACGTCTTCCAGACGCTTGGCCAACACGGGATCGGCGTTGATATACGGCAGTACAGTGAAGCTTTCCTTGACCAGCGTCTCGGCGGCTTTTAGTGTCTCGACGGGATCGGGAAGCAGGTAGCGCGGATCGGGATGAATCTCCAGCTTCAGCCAGGAACAATTCGTCGCTTCGCGTCCGAGCCGCGCCAATCGACAGGCTTCTTCGGCGGTGCGCGCGCCGCTGGTGTTTGGCAACAAGACATGTTTCTTCGGATCGACGAACTGGAGAATGTTGGCAAACTTGTCCTTGCCGCCCGAAAGATCTGCCCGCCTTAAGGCCACGGTCACCAATTCCGCGCCGCTCGCTTCAAGCGCGGCAGCCATGACTGCGCCAGACGAGAACTTGCCCGTGCCCATGATGAGGCGGGAATTGAATTCCCGGTCGGCGATGCGAAGTTTTTGTGGTTTGCCGGTCATGCAGGAATTACAACGGCGCGCCCGGCGGGGTCTGGACCTGCCACCTGCCATTCTTGAGCAGAAAGCCGCGGTTGCCTCGGTCCGCCAGTTTTTCGCCCTCTCGCTTCCACTCTTCGACCTTCTTTTCCCACAGTTCGCGTTTGACGAGGCGAATCCGCGCTCTGAGGACGTCGAAATCATTCAATTGATGTTCCAACGATGCTTTTTCCTGCTCCAGCGCGGCTTGCCGCTGGCGCAAAGCATGGATTTGCTCTTCGTTGGCAGCGTTTGTCCGTCTGGCGTCCGCCAACTGGTCCTGGACCGATACAAGCTCGTTGGAGACCGCGCCCAACTGCATCATCATTTTCCCACGTTCAGTCTCTAACTGGGCCGACTTTGCCTTCACTTCCTGCATCAGGCGCTGCACAGTCTCAAGATCCGTCTTCAAGGTCTCAACCTGCTGCTGCATCGGGCCGAGTTGCTCTTCGACCTTCTTCTTCTCAATCTCCAGCATGCCCACCTTCTGCTCCAGTTCCGTCACGCGCGCGGTCTGCGCCTGAAGCTGCGTCTTGATGTCACCCACATCGGTCGGAGGAGGGTTGGTAACGATCATGGTGTGTTCCTCGGGCCGCTGAATACTCCGGATATAAAGCACACCCAACACAACAACAACGATGGCAAGAATGACGACGGCGATTCTCATGGTACAGCCTCCTTGGTTTTAACGAGCAATTCATTGGCGCTGCCTCGTCGGTACCCCTGCAGATCGATCGTCACGTAGGCGTAGCCGATCTGTTTGAACGAAGCCACGACCGATTCGCACAGTCGGTCGTCGAACAACCGCGACAATTCGTCCGCTCCCACCTCAATGCGCGCCAGATAAAGTTTCGGATTTCGGCTTTCGGATTTCGAGGTTCCCGCCTCGTGGTGGCGGACGCGAACATCGAAGAATCCCGCATCGCGCAGCACGTTTTCAGCAGCCTCGATCATCGCCAGCGCCTCGGTCGTGACGGGTTCGCCGTACGGGATGCGCGACGATAAACAGGCCATCTGCGGCTTGTCGGCCGTTGGCAAACCAAGCTGCGCCGACAACTCGCGTATCTCCGCCTTCGTCAGCCCAACCTCTTTCAGCGGTGCGCGAACGCGAAACTCGGCAGCAGCCAGCGCGCCCGGCCGGTAATCCCCAATGTCGCTGGCGTTTTCCCCGTAAGCGATCGTCTGCCAGCCGTCAACCTTGGCGATCTTCGTCAACTCGTCGAACAACTCGCTCTTGCAGAAATAGCAGCGGTTCGCCGGATTGCTGGTGTAATTGTCGTCGGCCATCTCTTGCGTCTGAATCACGCGCACCGGGAAACCGAATTGCTCCGCGAGGTCCAGCGCGTCCTGCAACTCGCGTCGGGGCAGACTCGGCGAATCCGCAATTACCGCCAGCGCATCGTCGCCCAACGCATCGTGCGCCACCTTCGCCAAAAACACGCTGTCCACCCCGCCCGAATACGCCACCAGCGTCCGCCCGCAGGCGCGAAGAAACGATTTCAATTGTTCGAGTTTGGCGACCACGACTGAATACTATCGCCGAAGCGCAGAGGTGTCAAAGCGCAAGGCCGAGTGTGTCTCAGCTATTTAGGTCGTTCGGCGAAAGCCCCTCGACCCAGCCGCTAAGTCAAACCGACTCGATTCTGGAAAAAATCACAATCGGGCATTTCGTCGAGGGGCCGAGCACAGGGCAATGTCTGGGCGAACGCATTCTCAAGAGATGTTCTAGCTTCTACCGAAAGTCCTTCTACATATCTCGGCGACAGAGCCGCGTTTTCGCAATAGGTAAGTATCATCTTACTTATCGCAACGCAGAGGCGATCCTCAGTACAGGAATCTAGTTGCTCGAAAAGGCGCCGGAGCCGATCGTCAAACCTCTTGTGATAGACAAAAACAACCCACGTACGATCAACCATTGGCATGACACTGAGCACGACCTCCATCACGTCTGCATGAAGAGCGATCGAGCCAATACGATTTCCGGCGAGGTCGAACTCGACGCTGAAGACGGAAGAGACTGCGACGTTTCCTTGACCGTGAATCTCATAGATGCGGCTCCGCCACAAATGGTATTCCCCGTTCTTAACTTGCGAAAAGAGCGAGTGAAAAATCCGCCTCAGTCTGTCTGTCGAAGACCTCGTTCCTATCAGCATATCTTCGAGGAATAGACGAGGCCCGTCATGCCCCGTTTCCATAAGGAGACGAGCATGTTCATCATCCAAAAAAGTGATTCTCTTGATCTCAGCAAGATCATTTCTTCGCGCGGCGGATAACAACAGGCCGAGCAGCTTTCGAACGTTCAGCTTCAACCAGTACTCCCTTGCCACAGCTCGAAGAGCCAACGTCACCGCCTGCTCGATGCTATTTGCGGCAAATGTTCGTTGCGCTCCAAAATCTACTGTTCTGAAAAGTTCCGTGTCATGCTTCTGACAAAACCCGGTAAACGTTGACGCTTCTTGCCTGCCAAGCCGCACGAGAGACACTCCCTGTGGTCGCGCCTCAAACATATACACGTGCCCGTCCACCGCGACGGCTTCTAGCACACGACTGTTTTGAATCGAATGAGCGCGGATGATTGGGCCACTGCAACCAGCACTTTGGGCGAGACATCCCGCAAAAGCGTTGCGTTTCGACCACTCTGCAAACCCTGCACGCCAACGACGAATCGCCTCACGTCTTTTGGGAGGAACCTGAGAATCGAGTTCAAACTTCACAGCGTCCAACTCGAAAGGCTGGAACCTGTATTGGCCCTACTCCACATCTTCGCCGAGTTCGACGTTCCAGTAGGCGAGGTCGAGGAAGTGTTTCCAACTGTCGTGCGCGACCATGCTGATGGTGACGTTGACGAACGGACGCCACTTCGGCCGCTTCGGCTTGCGAATCAAGTGCATGCCTGCCTCGGCAGGGGCGCGATTGGCCTTGCGAGTGTTGCACGGAACGCATGCGCAAACGATGTTCTCCCACGTCGTGGTGCCGCCACGATCGCGCGGAATCACGTGGTCCAGATTGAGTTCGCGCCGATCGAACTTCCTGCCACAGTACTGGCAGGTATTGCGGTCGCGCTCGAAAATATTGTGCCGCGTGAACTTGACTTCCTTGTGCGGAAGCCGATCGAAGAACAGCAGCAGTATCACCCGCGGGATGCGAATCTTGAACGAGACGGTGTGGACGACATCGTCCCCATCGTGGTCACGCGTAAAATCCCGCCACTCGCGGAAATCAAACGTCTGGAAGTTGCCGCCGTTCTCGACGACGACCTCGGCGTGGCCCATGTATAGAAGCGTGAAGGCGCGCTCCGCCGTGCAGACGTTGATCGCCTGCCACAAGCGATTGAGCACCAGCACATTCTCCTGCAGCGCGTTTCCCATGGTCATCTTCCCGAGTATCGATCAGCTAGACAAACTTCGCGCAATAAAACTACCATAACACGCTCGGTGGGGTCAATATCCCAGCAGACCACCAAATGTGCTCGACATCGCCCGTGTTATTTTCAATAAGGAGCGCGGAACCAGTTCAAACTCTGGGAAATTCATGAATCGAAGAGTCACCGTTTTTGGCGCGGGGTTTGTCGGCTCGACGACCGCCCAACGCATCGCAGAAAAGCAACTCGCCGATGTCGTCATGATCGACATCATTGAAGGCATGCCGCAGGGCAAGGCGCTCGACATGATGGAGTCGGCCTGCCTTGAAGGCTTCGACGCCAAAATCACCGGCTCCAACGATCCCGCCGCTTGCGCGGGCAGCGATCTCGTCGTCATCACCAGCGGCATCGCCCGTAAACCGGGCATGAGCCGTGACGACCTCCTCAAGAACAACGCCGGCATCGTCGGCGGTGTCTGTGAGTCCATCAAGAAACACGCACCGAATGCCACCGTCATTGTCGTGAGCAATCCGCTCGACGTGATGACCTACCTCGCCGGCGTGAAGCTCGGCTCGAAGGATTCGATCCGAAATTTCCCGAAGAACAAGGTCATGGGCATGGCCGGCGTGCTCGACAGCGCGCGCTTCCGTTGCTTCATCGCGATGGAACTCGGCGTCTCAATGCGCGACGTCGATGCGATGGTGCTCGGCGGGCACGGCGACGACATGGTGCCGCTAGTCCGCTACGCCACCGTCGCGGGCATCAAGGTGGAAGACCTGCTGCCAAAGGACAAGCTCGACGCCCTCGTCACCCGCACCCGCAACGGCGGCGCTGAAATCGTCAGCCTCCTCAAGACCGGCTCCGCCTACTACGCGCCGTCGTCGTCAGTCGTCGAGATGGTGCGCTCCATCTTGAACGACGAGAAACGCGTGTTACCTTGTGCCGCATGGTGCACGGGCCAATACGGCGTCAAAGACATGTTCGTCGGCGTCCCCTGCGTGCTCGGTAGAAACGGCGTTGAGAAAATCGTCGAACTGAAACTATCTGCCGACGAACTTGCGCAGTTGAAAAAGTCCTCCGACCACGTGCTGGAAAACGTCAAGCGGCTGAATTTGTAACGAGGAACACAGCAAGCGCAGAAAACGGTGGCGCTCTCGGCATTTGTTGAAGAGTAAACGCCTCAAATGACCTCCGCCTGAGTTTTGCATGCGTATTCATGTGTTCTCACTTAAGGGGGAGTTATTTAAGTCGCCCTTTCCACTTGTCGGCGTGAGCCGCTCAAGCTAATCTGCCGGCAATGGGCCGTTATGGATTACGCGATCCCTATTGGAATCCTAATAATTGTGGCGACTATCATTTTGGTTGCCATTGGCAAGATCAAGAGGCGGCGTGAACATCGCGCGCTTCTGTTTGCAAGTGCGCGGCAGTTCGTAGCCGATGTGCAGCAGCGGAAGGCACTTTTCCCTGTTGAGAGCAATGTCCTCTTGAAGTCTGGCGAGACAGCGTTTTATTCATCTCCATCCGCGCTCTACGAGACGAGGGCAGTTCGCCACTATCAATCCGGTTTCACCGGGTTTCGAGTCGCTAAGGGTGTTTATGTCGGCGGCTCACGAGGGCGATCTGTTAGCTCGCAAGAGTGGAGCGAAATCGGCAATGGTTGGCTTACCATCACGAACAAGAGGTTGATTTTTGATGGAGGAGGCGCGAGTAGGAATATAGCTTTGGGTAAAATCGTATCGATTAAGTCCAGCCTCAAAGGATTGGAAGTTTCAATCGAAGGACGCTCCAAAAGCGTGGGGTTTGAAGCCGCAAACGGGATGATTACTGCCGCAATCCTGAACATCTGCTGTCAGGCGGAAAATCCTTTAGACCTTTCGCAGACGAAACTGAATTTTACTTTTGAAGAATGAAACAAACGGCGCGCCCAGCGGTCGTGCCCTACCGGCTGCTCATTGCGTTGCCGGCTATCGGATGCTAGAGTCTGACCGTTTCGTAGGTGTAGCGGCGCTTCTGTGAAGCGCCCTTCTGCGTTTCGCAGAAACGCAGCTACACATTCGTGAGTAAGGAAAACCTGTTCGAAGTCGCGCTGGGGTCTCCGTTGATACCCCCCATCAAACGGAGACTCGATGCAGGGGACTTTTTGCGCCTGAATTCCGTCGCTGATGCCGCCAAGCCGTTTGTCGTTTCCCTGCTCTCTCAAATCTCAGGTCGCCCGCTTGTTATCGTCACCGACGGTCTCAAGTCCCAGGAAGCTTTCTTTAACGACCTGCAAGCATTCGTCCCAGAGACACTCTTCTATCCCGCCTGGGAGACGCTGCCGCACGGGGACGTATTGCCGCACGCCGACACCATTGCTGATCGCCTCCGCGTCCTTTCATCCCTCATCCCTCATCCCTCATCCTTTGCCGTCGTCGCCTCCGTACAATCGCTGATGCAACGCACGTTCTCGCTTTCGTCGCTCCTCGCTCTTCGCTCCACGCTCTCCCTCGGCCAGCACCTCGAACTGGACGCACTCATCTCCGCGCTCACCGAGCGCGGCTACAGTCCGCAACATCAGGTCAACGAACGCGGCGACATGGCGCACCGCGGCGGTATCGTGGATTTCTTTCCGCTCGACCGCAACGATCCCGTCCGGGTCGAGTTCGCGGGGGACGAGATCGAGTCCATCCGCGCATTCGATCCCGTTTCGCAACAATCGCGCGAGAGGCTTGATGTAATCACGATCACACCTGCGGGCGAACTTGGCTTGTTGAAGCGCGTGCCCGACAAGACCGCCTCGCTGCTCGAATTGTTGCCACCAAATACGCTGCTTGTGCTCGACGAGCCTGAGCGGCTGGCCGAAGCCGCCGACAGCTACGCGCGGCAGATTCCTGACGGAGATCCGTTCTTCGAGCCGTGGGAGAAGATTTTAGCCGCGAAGTTGCAGAACGTACACCTGAGGGAAGCCATCGCAACAGAGAGTTTGGTGGCGCAGGCGTCCCTGCCTGCGGTTGGTGGATCGACACAAGTCCGAGCAGGACTCGCGACTCCTGTCGGAGCAGGGACGCCTGTGCCACCAGCAGATCTGAGTGCCCCCCTCAACTTGAGACTCACCTCACTCGAAGCTTTTCGATCCCTCGACTCACGGGCGCCCGAGCCGGAGGTGGCGGAGCAGATGCGCCGCGCGTTTCTAGATCAGATGCAGCGATGGCTCGACGAAGGCTACTCAGTTCACGTGCTTTGCAGCGCCGACGGCGAACGCCAGCGCTTCGAAGAACTCTGGCGCGAGGATCAGACTGTTGCCCCTCACCTTGATCCTCTCCCCCAAACGACGGGGGAGAGGAAACTTCCCTCTCCCTTACCGCGTAAGGGAGAGGGTCAGGGTGAGGGTTCTGCTGGCGAAAGAAGTTTCATCACCGGGATCGCCACGCTCTCACGCGGTTTCCTTTGGCCCGACGCCAAGCTCGCAGTCGTCACGGATTCGGAAATTTTCGGTCGTTACAAGCTCGTCCGCCCGCGCCGTAAATTTCACGCGGTGGCGCAGCCAGCCGATTGGGCGGAATTGCAGGAGGGGGATTTCGTTGTTCACGTCCAGCACGGAATTGGAAAATATCTCGGCTTGAAGACGCTCCAAGTGAATGTGGGCGCCCCGACGCCTCCGTCGGGGCTCCCACAAACCCAACACCAAGAGGTGCTCGCCATCGAGTACGCCAACGAAGCGCGGCTGTACGTGCCCGTCGAACAGGCGCACCTCGTCAGCAAATACGTCGGCGCTGGCAAACGCATCCCGAAGCTCCACGAACTCGGCGGCACGCTGTGGCAAAAACAGAAGTTCACGGCCGAGCGCGCGATCATGGATCTCGCCGCCGAGTTGCTGGAGATTCAAGCGGCGCGCAGCACGCTCGAAGGCCACGCGTTCTCGCCCGACACACCATGGCAACGCGAGTTCGAGGCGGCGTTCTCCTACGACGAGACGCCCGACCAGATCACAGTGATTGATGAGATGAAGGCGGAGATGGAATCGCGCAAACCGATGGACCGCCTCATCTGCGGAGACGTCGGCTACGGCAAGACCGAGGTCGGCATCCGCGCCGCGTTCAAGGCCGTGATGGACGGGATGCAGGTCGCCGTGCTGTGTCCGACCACCGTGCTGGCCGAGCAACATTGGAACACGTTCCGGGAACGCATGGCCGGTTTCCCGATCACGGTCGAAATGCTGTCGCGGTTCCGCACGCCGCGCGAACAGAAGAAGGTCGTGAAACTCCTGCGTGAAGGCGGCGTGGACATCGTCATCGGCACGCATCGGTTGCTAAGTGCCGACATCCAGTTCAAGAACCTCGGCCTCGTCGTCATCGACGAGGAACAACGGTTCGGCGTGTTGCACAAGGAGCGGTTCAAACAATTGCGCAAGCTTGTGGACGTGCTCACACTCAGCGCCACACCGATCCCGCGCACGCTGTATCTCGCGCTGACCGGCGCGCGCGACATGAGCACCATCGAGACGCCGCCGCAAGACCGCCTGCCCGTCGAAACCATCATCGCGCCTTACGATGAACGGCTGATTCGGCAGGCGATTCAGCGCGAGTTGAATCGCGGGGGCCAGGTCTATTTCCTCCACAACCGCGTCCAGAGCATCGATGCCGTCGCCGACCGCCTGCGACAGTTGTTTGCGGATGAAGTAGCGCGGGCGTCCCGCCCGTTCCGTTCCACCCCGGAATACGGGCGGGACGCCCGCGCTACAGTCCGCATCGAAGTCGGCCACGGCCAGATGAGCGAGCACGAACTCGAAAACGTCATGCACCGATTCGTCAGAGGCCAGATTGACGTGCTTGTCTGCACGACGATTATCGAGAGCGGACTCGACATCCCGAACGCCAACACCATCATCATCGACCGCGCCGACCGATTCGGGCTTAGCGATCTCTACCAGCTTCGCGGTCGCGTTGGACGATGGAAACATCAGGCGTACGCGTACATCCTGCTGCCCCGCCACATGCAACTCGTGCAGACGGCGCGCAAACGCATCAGCGCGATCAAGCAGTATTCGTCGCTCGGCAGCGGATTCAAGATCGCCATGCGCGACCTCGAAATCCGCGGCGCGGGCAACATCCTCGGCGCGGAACAAAGCGGCCACATCACCGCCATCGGTTTCGACCTCTACTGCCAGTTGCTGAAGGAAAGCATCGCGCGTCTGAAAGGCGAGAAGCCGAAGCGCCGACTGCAGGTGACGCTGAAGCTGGATTTCTTGGCGCCTGCTGTTGCTGCCAACCTTCATCCCTCATCCTTCATCCCTCATCCTTCCCCTGACACTCTCGCCCGGATCCCTTCCTCTTACATCGCCGACTCACGCCTCCGCATCGAAGCCTACCGCAAGATCGCGCAGGCGATGGAACGCGGTGAGGTCGAGGCGCTGCGCCGCGAATTCCGCGACCGTTACGGCAAACTGCCGCGCGAAGTCGAACTGCTGCTCCGATGCGCCGAAGTGAAAATTCTCGCCGCCGCCGCAAAGGTTGACACGGTCGAGACCCGCGCCGACAAAATCATGCTCTCTCAGCGCAGCGTGCTCTTCCAAATCGCCGGCAAGTTTCCCCGACTCGCTGCGACGAAGCCCGAAGGAAAGCTGACAGAAATCAAAAAGCTGCTAGAATCACTGGCCGCAGGAGAAACACAATGAGCGAAATCAAAGTCGAGCACAAGCCAACCACCAAGCAGCTCGCCGAACTGGGCGCGGCTAGCTGGCCCGTTTGGGAGAAGGAAGTGTCGGAGTTTCCGTGGCATTACGACGAGGCGGAGACGTGTTACTTCCTTGAAGGCGATGTGGAAGTTACGCCCGAGGATGGCAAGCCGGTGCGAATTGGCAAGGGTGAACTCGTGACATTCCCCAAAGGCATGTCGTGCACGTGGAAGGTGCTACAGCCGGTGCGCAAGCACTACAAGATTGGGTGACGGTGACAGTCCGGTATCGAAGAATGGTGTAGCGGCGCTTCTGTGAAGCGCCGTGCGTCGTTTCATTCTTGGATTCCGGCGGCTCGCAGAGCCGCCGCTACAGCAGCATCCGTCTTCTCAATGACTCCCTACGGCTGCGGCTTGCTGGCAGTGAGTTGCGACAGATTGCGTTCGAGAGTCTCTCGCAACGGTTGAACTTCCGGCGCATCCATCTTCGTCAGCCACGTCTTGGCCTCCTTAAAGCGATTCAAGTGCATGCAGGCTCGGGCAAGATAACTGTACACGCGCTGCAGATCGTTGGTTTGCAGTGGCTGGCCGAGGCAATATTTCCAAGCCGCGTACGCCTCCTGCCAATCTGGGGTCTTCATCAGGTAGAAACTCTCCGCGTAAGCGCTGGAAAACTGGAAGTCCTGCGGGGCGAGGTCGCGCGCCTTGCGGAACTGCTCCAGGCTGCGGCGGAAAATCTCGTCGGTGTTCCAACCGTACACCTCATGCGCGTCGTTGCGATAGAGAATGCACGTGCTCGCCCAGTTGAACCGATAAACCGGGTCGGTCGGGTCCAGTTCGTACGCCTTCTGATGGAGACGCAAGGCTTCACCAGCACGTCCGGTGTGTCCGTGCACTTCCCCAAGATCGTTGTAAGCCGCGGCGCAATTCGGGTCGATGGCGATGGCTTTCTTCCACCACGTGATCGCTTCATCGTCCCGCTGCAAGTCGCACAGAAAACTCCCGTAAGCGACCATCGCGCGGACGTGCTTCGGATGATCGGACAAGAACTGCCGATATTCAGCCTCCACCCTGCGCAATCGCGCCCGCAGCATGGAGCGAGTCGGCGACGATCGGTTCCCCGACAGCCGTTCCACATCCTGCATCAAAGCATCGTCGGCCGCCAACAGTTTGCGGTATTCCTCGTCGGCGGTGCTCAAATCGCGGGCCAAAACAGCGGCGGGCAAACTCAACCACAACAAGAATCCGAGGACGAGCGCGAGGCTGGCTTTCACCTCAACGCCCGTTTGCAGTGCGGACAACCAAAGGAAACTCTCACGCCCGGAGCGTAACACAACGGCCTGCACCTTCAAGGCTGGACAACCATCCGCGCTTTCGCGTATTCCACTCTGATATGAGAGCGGTGGTGCAACGGGTGACGCGGGCAGCAGTGTGGGAGCGACACGATCGTCGCGAATCCGAGCCGGTCGCGGGAGAAACTCGCCCCGAAAGCTTTCAGGGTGAACTCCCACAACGAACCCTGCTCGGCGAGATCGGGCGCGGACTGCTTGTCTTGCTCGGCATCGGCAAAGCCGACACGGAAGCGGACGCGGACTGGATGATCAACAAGCTCCTCAACCTCCGCATCTTCCCCGACGACGCCGACAAGATGAACCGCTCGGTCACCGACATCGGCGGCGGCCTCCTCGTCGTCTCGCAGTTCACGCTCTACGGCGACATTCGGAGAGGGTTCCGTCCCAGTTTCAGCGACGCCATGCCGCCCGCCGACGCGGAGAAGTTCTACAACGGTTTCATGGCGAAACTGCGCAAAGCCACACCGCTTCATCCCGCTCCGAGCGGGATAAAGGTCGCCGAAGGCAGATTCGCCGCCATGATGGATGTGGAATTGGTAAATGATGGTCCGGTAACCATCATTCTGGAATCAGCAGCGCGGGCGTCTCGCCCGTGTAGTTCGGATGCGCCGGCCGAGGCGAGAGATTGGAACAGAACGGGCGAGACGCCCGCGCTACTGTTTACGCCGTTCGATCCGGCCACTACGACAGCCATTCACACACGACGGCTGCCGCATTGGCAACAGCCCGGTTGCACTTATTTTGTCACGTTTCGCCTTGCCGACTCATTGCCGCAAGACAAGCTCCGGCAGTGGTACACCGAAGAGGAACAATGGTTGGCCCAACATCCGGAGCCTCACGACGAAGCCACCCGTGCCGAGTATCAGCGACGGTTCCCCGACCGGCTGCAACAATGGCTCGATGCCGGCTACGGCGAATGCCTGCTCCGCAAAAGAGAAGTGGCCGACGCAGTGGAACAGGCACTCCGTCACTTTGATGGCGAGCGCTACGAACTCGGCGACTTCGTGATCATGCCTAATCACTTGCATGCGCTGGTCACGCCGTTGGGTGAACTGACTCTCGAAGAGATTCTGCACTCGTGGAAGTCCTACACCGCCCACGAGATCAACGGGCTGTTGCAGCGAACCGGTACTGTTTGGCAACCGGAGTACTTCGACCACTTGGTGCCGAACGCCCACTGCCTGGAGCAGTTCGCCGCCTACATCGAAGAAAACCCTGTGCGGGCCGGGTTGCGCGCAGGTGAATTCCGAGTAGCGCGGGCGTCCCGCCCGTTCCGTTCGGTCGGACAACATCACGGGCGAGACGCCCGCGCTACTGACAAATGAGAAAGCCAACTGAGAAACATCCCGAGCCGGTCCTGACATTCGCAGCGCCGCCGAATCTGGCGAACGTTACCGTCATCCTCGTCGAGCCGGCGGTGCCGGGCAATATTGGGTCCGCCGCACGCGCGATGAAAACGATGGGTCTGCGCGATCTCGTTGTCGTGAACGGCCCCAAAGATTTTTCCGATCATCAACAGGCCATCATGTTGGGCCACGGCGCGCACGACGTGTTGCAGCATGCGCGCGCCGTGGCGACCTGGGACGAGGCCACCGACGGACTGCACTGGCTTGTCGGCACGACGCACCGAAAGCGGCGCTCGCAGTTCCCGCAGATCGTCGAAGCCCGACAGGCAGCGGCCAAAATCGCAGACCTGTCACAGAAGCATCGTGTCGGCATCGTGTTTGGACGCGAGGAAGCGGGCTTGACCGATGCCGAAGTGCGCAAGTGTCACGACATCGCCAGCGTGCCGCAAGCTGCCGAACATCCATCGCTCAATCTCGCCCAAGCCGTGATGCTGTTCGCCTACGAGATTTATCTGGCCAGCCTCGGCGAAGTGCCGAAACCGCGTTACAACCTCGCCACCGTGCACGAAGTCGAATCCGTGTTGACACATCTGGCCGAATCGCTCAGCAAGGTCGGATTCCGTCCGCATCAGGGCGATCCCGAATCGTTCCTGCGTTCGCTGCGCCGCGTCCTCAGCCGCGCCCCCTTGGAGAAACGCGACGTAAACGTCCTCCACCGCATCTGCCAGCAGATCGATTACTACGTAAAGAATCAGGAGGAAAAACACTCCCCGCGCTTGAGCCGAGCACCGTAGAGCAAGCTTCCAGCTTGCTGAACAATGGAGGCTGGCCTCCAGCCCACTGTTGAATGATGCTGGCGTGACGACTTCTGACAAGCTGGAAGCTTGTCCTACAACTTCACGTGTTCCCAGGCGTGGTAGGAACTGCGCACGAGCGGGCCGCTTTCGACGTGGCGAAAACCGAGCGCGAGCGCGTCCTCGCGCAATTCGGCAAATTCTTCGGGAGTGACGTAACTCACCACGGGCAATTGTTCAGGCGACGGACGCAGGTATTGGCCGAGGGTGAGGATGTCGCAGCCGTGTCGGCGCAGGTCGGCGAACACAACGAGCAATTCCTCGCGCGTTTCGCCCAGACCGAGCATCAATCCCGACTTCGTGAGAATGTCGGGCCGAAACTCCTTTGCCATTTCCAGCACGCGGAGCGAACGTTCGTACACGGCGCCGGGGCGCACCTGTTTGTAGAGGTGCGGCACGATTTCCATGTTGTGCGCGAGGACCGTGAGCGGCGTTGTGACTACGCGCCGCACGCAGTCGACATCGCCACGGAAATCGGGAATGAGCATCTCCAGTCCGCAGGCGGGAACGCGCCGGTGAATCGCCTCAATCGTGCGCGCGATGTGGTCGGCGCCTTGGTCGGGGAGATCGTCGCGCGTCACGGAAGTCAGCACGACATAATCCAGCCCCATCGCGGCGATGACCGCGGCCACGTGCTCGGGTTCGTTCATGTCGAGGTAGCCCGGTTTGCCTTTGTCCACCGCACAGAAATTGCAGCGGCGCGTGCACACGTCGCCCATGAGTATGAACGTGGCCGTGCCGTGGCTCCAACATTCGCCGATGTTGAGGCATTGCGCCTCCTGACAAACGGTATGCAGGCTGTATTGATGCAACGTTTCCTTCAAGTACCGATAGCGTTTGCCGCCCGGCACGCGGGAGCGAATCCAGATGGGGTGGCGCCGTCGGGGTACAGATTGAACTGTCACAAACGCAGTTTCCATTTCACGCAGGAGAATAAACTACGAGCGGCTTTTTGTCACGCATCTGAGTCAGCACGGACCTGATGAAAGTGGAGGACAGGACCCTCACCCTGACCCTCTCCCTTGCGGCAAGGGAGAGGGGAATCTCCTCTCTCCGCTTGCGGGGAGAGGATTAAGGTGAGGGGTAATCGACCCCGGTCACCGCGCGGCATGCTGGAACTCCGGGAAGAACGGATTGTGTTGCTTCTCTTCCCCAACCGTCGTCAACGGGCCGTGGCCGGGGCAGATGATCGTGTCGTCGGGCAGCGTGAAGATTTGTTCGCGGTTCGTGCGCAATGCTTCCTCGTACGAGACCATGCCCCTGCCCATCGATCCTGCAAACAGCGCGTCACCGACGACGGCCACGGGCCGCTCCAATCCACGCACCACATACGTCGTTCCGCCGCGTGAGTGACCGCTGGTCTGGCGCGCTTCGATCTGAAGATTTCCGACACCGAAGGTTTTCCCCGCAGCGAACGTTTCAGTTCCATCAATCGGTTCAAGCTCGCTGACAAACGCCTTCGCCTTTGTCGCCCTCTTCAACCGCGACAGGTCAGCCACGTGGTCATAGTGAGTGTGGGTGAGAAAAATGTGGCTCGCGGTGAGATGGTTGTTCTGGGCGAACCTGATGATCCCGCTGCAGTCGGCGCCCGTGTCAAACACCACCGCAAGTTTCGTCTTGGGATCCCAAACGAGATACGCATTGACCGTCATGTCCTCGAAGCGTGTGTTGAACGGAGCCAAGCCGACCAACTCCCGCGCGATTGGATGCCATGACTTCAGGCCGAGGACGACGAGTGCGTCTTCGCCCAGGCCGAGAACGGGGGCAAGCTTTCCCACGACGCGCTCATCGAACTGGCCTGCTTTCACCCGACTCAACTCTTCCAGGGCGATGCCCGCACTTTGGGCCAGGCGCTCGTCTGTCAACCTCAGGCCACGCTTCGCCTTGTTGATGACATCGTCGTAATTGTCTTCAAGTGGAATCATTCCCGGTCCCGCCCTGAGAAATCAGAAGAAGCGCAACCCGCAAAATGTGCAAAAACAAGAATGGCGACCCCAACGGGATTCGAACCCGTGTTACCGCCGTGAAAGGGCGATGTCCTGGACCGGGCTAGACGATGGGGTCACCGCGGGATTTCACCTCAACGAGCGGGCTGAATATAGCGGATTGAAGCGGATTGGCAACTTGGAAAGTAGGACAGGCATCTTGCGCGGCACATCTGAACACTACCACCGACATCGCCCACGGCCGATAGGGTGGTTGTAGCTGCGAGCCTGCTCGCGGCGTTTGTGATGGCCGATGAGGTACGACTTGCCCCGAAGGCTTTCGGGGCTACAACCCGCGTGGTAGTAACAAGATCCGCCCGATCGGGCGTCTCGCCCGAGTGCGCGCGGCAGCCAGACAGGCGGGACGCCTGTCCTACTTCACACGGCAAGAATGTCTTTTTCTTTGTGAGCCAGAACCGTGTCGATTTCCTTGATGTACTCGTCGGTCTTGGTTTGGATTTCCTTTTCGGCGTGCTTCAGATCGTCTTCGGTGATCTTCCCGTCTTTCTGAAGCTTCTTGGCCTGTTCGAGGGCGTGGCGGCGCTCGTTACGAACGGCGATGCGGCCGTCCTCGGCGAGTTTCTTGACGACTTTGTCGAGTTCTTTGCGGCGCTCCTGGTCGAGTTGCGGGATTGGGATCCTTATGATCTTGCCGTCGACAACGGGATTGATGCCGAGTTCAGATTTCTGAATGGCTTTGTCGATGGCCTGCACCAAGGAACCGTCCCACGGCTGGATCACGATCAGACGAGGCTCCGGCGTGGAGATGCCCGCCAACTCGCGCAGACGCATGTGCGTGCCGTAGGCTTCGACCTGAATGTTTTCCACCAACGACGGTGAAGCCTTGCCTGTGCGGACGGTCGCGAACTCGTTGTGCACAACCTCCAGGGTCTTCATCATCTTCTCTTCCATCGTATCGAGGACTTCTTGCTTGGTCATGGTGCCTAGCATACGAAAACCGCTTTCCGAAATTCAATAGCGAAGTGAGGAAAACTGCAGTTCGCAGTTCCCGGTTTGCGGTTCCCAGTTTAGAATATGCCGGATGCGAAAAACCGTGAACCGTGAACCCTGAACCCCAAACCGTGCCTGTCCGCCGTAGACTTGGCGAAGGTGGAAACCCTGAACGGAGAACTCTCCTGATCGATGCCGACGACACGCTCTGGGAAAACAACATCTACTTCGAGCGCGTCACTGCGGCGTTTATCGCCAAGCTCAGCGAGCGCCATGTCGCTTCTCAACATGCCCAGCAACTCCTTTGGGAAACCGAGCAACGCAACGTCAAAATCACCGGCTACGGCAGCCGCGCCTACTGCCAATCGCTCCACGAAGTCGCCCGTGCCTACGGCGTCACCGACTTGGAACCGTGGGTCACCCAGCAAGAGGAGGAACTCTTTCATCATCCGATAGACTTGATGCCGGGTGTCAACGACACACTTCCCCTGCTCCACGCCAGGAACCAGTTGATCCTCATCTCCAAAGGCACGCCCGACGAACAACTCGGCAAGCTCCGCCGCTCCGGCCTCGCCTCTTACTTTCACACGACCGAGATCGTCTTCGAAAAAGATGTCGCCACCTACCGCGAAGTCCTCCGCGCCCACAACCTCTCTCCCGCCAGCACCTGGATGATCGGCAACTCCCCGCGCTCCGACATCAATCCCGCGAAAGCCGCCGGCCTGCGCACGGTCTTCATCCCCTACCACACGACCTGGCAACACGAGATCGAAGAGATTTCGCCCGACGGCCCCGAAACGCTGCTGCTGGAAAACTTCGGGGAACTGGCCGCGCACTTCGGATGAACAACCACGGAGACCGTCATTACAAATGTCCCAGTCCTTCACGTTACCGAACAAAGCCTCGCCGTCGCGTACGAGAAAGCGCTCATTGCGCTCTACGAGAACGGCGTCCGCTTCCGCACGCAGTACGACAAACCGAGCGACCCGCTCAGCCTCGACTGCACGCTGAACCTCACCATCCTCGATCCGCTCCCCGAGCGCAACCAACTGTCCATCCTCTGAGCGCAATCGTAGGAACAGCTCCTGTTCCGCCGGCGTCAGGTCCTGAAATTCATCCACGATCACATGGTCATATTCCGCGTCTGTGAAGTCGCCGCCTTTGATGCGATCCAGCAGCAGTCCGGGCAGATCTCCATCGCTGCAGCCCCTCGCTTCCAGTCCTTCGCGAAATCTTTCGGCTTGAGATTGATCAATACGCTTGGCTTGACCTCCAGTCCACGCATCAAGGCCAAGGTGCGCAGCACAAGCACGCCAACTTTATATTGATCCGCCTTGCCGTCGGACCAATCCGCCAGACGTTTGTTCTCCTCGCAGGCTTTATCCCACAACAAGTGCAACTCGATTTTCGAGCGATACAATCGGGCGGTGAGAAGGTCGTAAACGGAGAGTTCCACACCTGTGGAATTCAGCTTCTCAAAAATCGCGCAGACCCGCCCAATTGCGGAAGGATCGTCCTCGTTGATCCGAGGCAATTCCACGAGCGGTACGGGAAATTGCGAGAACCCGCTGAACACAGTTGTAAACGCAACCTCCTGCTTCTCTTCGAACTTATCGTATTCAGATGGCCTCTCCTTTTGCAGCCATTTGCGCAGGCCGATCAGCCACTTCTGCGATTCCTCTTGAGAGAACAGTGCCGTGCACGGGATGACGCGCCGTGCATACTGCACTTCCGGTCTATCCAAGCCGTCCAGATCATCCTTCGGTAAGTCAAATACGATGTCATCATTGTCGGGCTCATCCAACAGGAGTTGCAGATTCACAAAGAACCGACGGGCACGCTTGGAGTCTTTGAGCCGCAGGTCGGGGGCTGTGAGAGCGTAAAGTAGAGAGGTCAATCGTTGCTGGCCGTCCAGCACCAGCAATTCGGGACTGGGCTCAGCGAATGTGGGTTTTGCCCCCCGAAGAAATTCAGGAGCAAAAGGCGGATCGTCGCGGTCGCACCGGAGCAACAACAGCGAGCCGATGTAATACCCCCGCAATATCGACCGCACTAGGTCAGCCACTTGGTCACGCGGCCACACAAAATCTCGTTGGAACACCGGAAGGCACAACTTCCCCCCGTTCGCCTCTCTTACCAGTTCCACAATCGAACGTTTATCGGGAATCACATTCATTTGCTCTCCTCCTCTCCGGCGTCGCGGCCGAGGCGGTATTTGATGTCGTAGTTGATGATGAAATCCGTCCCGCTCCAGCGGCGATCCAACTCCTCCGCCGTCAGCCCGTAGTGCCCAGCCAACACCCGATCAATCGCGCTAATTCTGTGGCTTCGCTGCATCCCTACCAGCAGGCGGTAACACTGGCCTTCGCCACCGGCACATTGCTCAATGTAGGAATCGAGAGCTTTCCACCCGCGCAGGTTGAAGTACCCCACGCAGAAGTCGGCGCGACTTGATACCTGCAGCGTTTCTTGCAACGCGGGGAGCAGGTCTTGTTCGATGTTGTCGAAGATTCTCGGCATCGAGCCTCACAAGAACGCCGTTGGCTTCCACGTTATGGCACGACGATTCACGCACTAAGTGTTTACTCAACTGCGGCGTCAAACTCAAGACAAGGCTCAGAAAGCCTTTACTCGCTGACCAACGTGCCAATGCGGTCGCCGAGGACGACGCGCTTGATGTTGCCGCGCTTGGAGAGGTTGAAGACGATGATCGGGATTTTGTTGTCCATGCACAGGCTGAACGCCGTGGAATCCATCACGTTCAGTCGGCCTTTCAACGCGTCCATGTAAGTGAGCTTCTCATAACGGGTCGCGTTCGGATTCTTTTGCGGGTCGGCAGTGTAGATGCCGTCCACCTTGGTCGCCTTCAGAAGTATTTCGGCGCTGATCTCGTTGGCGCGCAGCGCGGCGGTGGTGTCGGTCGAGAAAAACGGGTTGCCTGTGCCGGCGGCGAAGATGACGACGCGACCTTTTTCAAGATGACGAATCGCTCGGCGGCGGATGAACGGTTCGGCGACAGAACGCATCTCGATGGCTGATTGGACGCGGGTATGGACTCCGTGTTTCTCCAGCGCATGCTGTAACGCAAGGCTGTTAATCACCGTGGCGAGCATGCCCATGTAATCGCCCGTGGCGCGGTCCAGTCCGTGTTTTGTGCCTGCCTGCCCGCGGAAGATGTTGCCACCGCCGATGACGATGGCGAGTTGGATGCCGAGATCCTTAACTTCCTTGATTTCCTGCGCGATCGCATCGCAGGTCTCGGGGGAAATGCCGTGCTCGCGTTTGCCCTGAAGCGCCTCGCCGCCCAACTTCAACATCACGCGCCGGTATTTGGGTTGCGGAGCGGATGCTTTGGTCATGAGAGGCCTCGATCCTTAGCGCGGGCTGTCCACGATGCGCTTAAACTGGCAGCACTCTGCAAACCGATCAACCCTCACCCTGACCCTCTCCCTTGGAAATGGAGAGGGAAAACCTCCTCTCCCCGGCCTTGCCCCGAAAGCATTCGGGGTTGACGGGGAGAGAATCGAGGTGAGGGGTTGCTGGAACGCGATAAGGCTCATGAATACGTCGGCTCAGGTGCTGGGGTTCGTTCCACCGGTTTCTTCGCCGAGTTGCCAACGAATGAACCGGCGAACAACGATGTTCTCGCCCAGTTGCGCAATCGTCGCCGTCAAATGATCGTTGACGGTGACCTCGGGATTCTTGACGAACGGCTGCTCCAGCAAACAGACGGTGGAATAGAATTTCTCCAGCTTGCCCGCGACGATTTTCTCCACCGCTTGCGGCGGTTTGTCCTTGACCTGCGCGCGGTAGATTTCCTTCTCGGACTCGACCACCGCGGCGAGAACGTCCTCGCGCCTGATGCAACTCGGGTTGGTTGCCGCGATGTGCTGGGTGATGTCCTTCACGAATTCGCGGAAGCTGTCGGTGCGCGCGACGAAGTCGGTCTCGCAGTTCACTTCCACCAACACGCCAAGTCTGCTGCCGTGGTGAATGTAGCTCGCGATGCAACCTTCGTTCGCGGTGCGTCCCGCTTTTTTGCCGGCGACGGCAATGCCCTTCTTGCGAAGGATTTTTTCAGCCTCGGCCATGTCGCCTTTGGCTTCCTGGAGAGATTGTTTGCAGTCCATGATGCCTGCGCCAGTCTTTTCGCGCAGGGTTTTGACAACTGCAGCGTCAATTTGTGTGGTTGTGGCGGTCATTTCTCGATCCTTGTAAATGCGGCCTGAAATCTGTCAGGCGATAGCTGCGGTTTGTTCCGCGGGCTGGGCCGCCGCGGGTTGAACTGTTTCCGCAGGTGGAGCCGCCTCCGTCAGCGGCTGCTCGCCAGCAGGTTGCAGTGGCGGCACTTTCTTGCCCAACTCGGCCTGCGCTTCTGCAATCGTGTCGCCGATGACGTTCGTGATGAGTTTGATCGCGCGAATGGCGTCGTCGTTGCCAGCGATGAGATACGTCACTTCATCGGGATCGCAATTGGTGTCCACCACGGCGATGATTGGGATCTTGAGGCGTTGCGCCTCGTGAATGGCGATCTGCTCACGCAGGATGTCCACGACAAACATCGCCGCAGGCGGTTGCTCCATGTTCACGATGCCGTCGAGGTTGCGGTGCAGTTTGTACTGCTCGCGTTTGAGGTGCGCGATTTCCTTTTTGGGCATCTGCTCCGCTTCGGGAGAGGCCAAAATCCGGTCGATCTCCTTCACGCGGCCGACGCTATTGCGAATCGTGCGTAAATTGGTCAGTGTCCCGCCCAACCAACGGTCCACCACGTAGGGCATGCCCGTGCGCCTGGCAGCGTCTTTGATTTCCTGTTGAGCTTGCTTCTTCGTACCGACGAACAAGACGGTGCCGCCGTTGAGAATGGTCTCCTGCAAGAAACCACAGGCGACCTGAATTTGGGTGAGCGTCTTGTTGAGGTCAATGATGTGAATGCCATTGCGCTCGGCGAAGATGAACTTTTTCATCTTGGGGTTCCAGCGCTTGGTCTGATGACCGAAGTGAACTCCCGCTTCCAGCAATTCCGCGACTGTTACGCTTGCCAATGTATCCTCCGCTGTTTCATCCCGCACCGGCTCGGCCTGCCGAGCCAACGGGACATCCCGTCTCTCATGACTGGATTTTGGTTAATTGTTCTTATGTCCCGCTTGCGCGAGACGGTTTGGTCTGCCCACGACCTCTCGTGGTACAGGCCTTTGATATTACCCCCCAACTGGGGCTTTGCAAGAGGAAAAGGGAAGCTATCGCGTCGGGCTTGACGCCGATGCCAGATCTGGCAGTAAATGGCGGGCTTCGGCATCATCGTACGAAAACAGCACAAAACCCGGTGCGTTGAGCCGTCGCGTCAGATCTATCTCCGCCATCAAGTCGCTCATACGCTCAAACTTATAACTGCCGATTCCCACCATCACCCTGTTTCGATTGCCAACCCAGTTCTGCTGCTTGCGCACTCGATTTTCAAAGTCGCGCAAGTCCGGCGTGTAGGTCATCGTGCAAACATAGTTCAGATAACCGCGATCCAACCACAGCTTCCAGTCCTGCGCTCGATCCTCTCGACCGCGATCCAAGTCGTGAAAGACGGCGGCGGACAAAGTCACTCGCGGGCGGAGATTGCGCGCTACCGACGTAAACTCGCGGACACAATCACTGATGACTTGCCGACGCCATTCATAAAAACGATCCGTCAACGCCCCGCCGGTCACGTCGTCAGGCCAGCGTCTCACGCGCCTGCCCAGGCAAGTCTCGAACTCGTGGCGACAATGATTGCAATAACAGGTCGGCTCTTCGAAAAAGCGGATGTAATCAAACTGAAGCCCGTCCACAGGGTAACGCGTGAGAATCTCCGTCACCTCCGCCGCGATTTGCGCACGATTGGCACGTTGCGAAGGACATAGCCACGCGTAGCCGTTCTGGAGCGCGGGGCGTCCTTCGGGCCTGCGCATTACGCGGCCGGCTTTGATCAACTGCCGCTGAAAACCAGCAGGCGCTCTGAACATGAACATCGTAATGATTTTGGCGTGCACCGTAATCCCACGGCGGTGGGCCAATTCGATCCCGTTGATCCATTCAGCCGCCGTCGCAGTAGAGAGATCGGGCAGCACCTTGCTGCGCGGATAGAACGCCGCGCCCCCGGAAGCAAAGTTGACGTACATCGCGTTGAACCCTGCCCGGTGCAAGTCGGCGGTCGCACCATCCCAATCCAGTCTCGACGGGTCGCTCACCCACACGCCGCGCAATTCGGTCACAGGCCTTGGTTTAGGTGGCGGCGCCGTTGGGGCGACGGCCGTCCTCGGTCGCGTCGGAGCACATGAAATGGCAAAAACGACACTGCAAATACCGATGACTGCGTAACGAAAAAATCTCCCCAACTCCTTCATCTTCCTCCTTGAACTGCTACACTGTAGCCCGACTCTCTGAGTTGCCCTCCCCGTTCCGCCGCTTCACAGAAGCGGCCTACAACGGCACGAACTATAGAAAACACGGCGCGTGATTGCCAAACCAAATGTTTGCTGTTACAAGACCTTTTGCCATGCTTCATAAACTCACCATTCTCGGCCCAGGACTTCTTGGCGGCTCGATCGGTATGGCAGTCCGCCAACGCAAGGTCGCCAAGCACGTCACCGTCTGGGCGCGTCGACCTGAAGCGGCGGACGAAGCCTACAAGCTCGGTGCGGCCGATGAGACCACGGGCGATCTCAAGCACGCTGTGTCGGACGCCGACTTCGTTGTGCTGGCCACGCCGATTGGCGTGATGCGCTCGCTCGCCGAGCAAATCAAACCATCGCTCGCCCACAACTGCGTCGTGACCGACGTCGGCAGCGTGAAGTATCCTGTCGTCACCCACCTGTCGGAGGCGTTGGAGGGCAAAGCGCGTTTCGTCGGTTCGCATCCGATGGCGGGGTCGGAGCAATCCGGCATCGAAGCCGCGCGCCGCGATTTGTTTGACGGCGCGGTGTGCATCGTCACGCCGCGCGAAGACACGGACAAAGCTGCGCTCCAACTCGTGCACGATTTTTGGAAAACGCTTGGCTGCTCCGTGCACACTCTCACGCCGCAGGCACACGACGAAGTGGTGGCGAACATCAGTCATCTTCCGCACATGGTTGCTGCCGCCGTAGTCAACGTGGTCTGCCGTGATGGAGAGCAGCGACTGAATTTCGCTGGCCCTGGCTTCAGGGATTTCACGCGCATTGCCAGCGGGCCGCCTGAAATGTGGACGGAGATTTGCGTGGAAAACCGCCACGAAATCGCCCGCGCGCTGGAGCATTTGATTGAAGAACTCGGCAAACTGCGAGCGACGCTGGAAAACGCGGACGCCATTGAGTTGCGTGCGATGCTCAAACGCGCCAAACATTTCCGGGATGAACTGAGGTTCCGGACGTGAAGGCGCAAATAATCGCTCTGTTATTGGTGTATGGCATGGGTTGCAGCCGTGTCAAAACGGACATCGATCCGCGTTTGAAGATATTTGTCTCACAGAAACGCCAGCAGACGGAGGAACTGGCTGCTAGGCTCCATCTCCATGTCCCACGAGAAACGAGCCAATTCTTCAGGGCGGCAGAAGCAGGTGATTGGGCAGCGGTCTCGAATCGGTTCGCGAGGATTCAACCGCGTGTAGGTCAGTACGAAGGCACAACACTCGATCCGGCATTCAACAACGTGCTCTGGATTCCGGTTCAAGAGACATACAGCGCATACGAACGGTTTGCGTGGGTGGGACAGAGTCTCTTGCAGAAATACGCCGATGGTATTCTCAGTTCGATTCCCGCCGGCAGTATCTACTTCGGCGGAACAGATGCGGGGCGGTTTGCGATCACAATGTTTCGTGACGTGGCGAAATCGCCCGACATCTTTATCATCACGCAGAACGGGCTGGCGGACAGCCGTTACACGGAGTATTTGCGGCTAACTTATGGCAAGCGGCTGTGGTTGCCCGCTATAACGAATGTGCAGGCGGCCTTTCAACAATATGTTGACGAACTGAAAACGCGGCAGCCCTTGCCTTATGAACAAGTTAGCGTTGACAAAGATGGCCGCATAAGCGTGCGTGGCGCAGGCAACGTCATGAAGGTCAACGGTATCTTGGCGAAGACGATTTTTGAGGAGAACAAGTCGCAGCACGAGTTTTATGTCGAGGAAAGCTTCGCCATCCCGTGGATGTATCCCTACCTCGAGCCACACGGGCCGATTATGAAGTTGAACAAGGAGCCGCTGGAAAAACTCGATCCCACGGCCATCGAGCAGGACCGGGAATTCTGGGCCAAGCTGAGCAGGGAACTGCTGTCCGACCCGCACTTTCTCGGCAACGAAATCGCGCGAGGACTCTTTGCCAAACCGCGTTCGGCCATTGCTGGTCTTTACGCCTACCGACATCTGACGAGCGAAGCCGAAGCGGTCTTCAAACAGGCGCTGGATCTTTATCCGGCATCGCGAGAAGTTCCATTCCGCTTGGCACAGTTGTATGTTCAAATGAGTCGCTATGACGAGGCGATCGCAGTTCTGGAACCGGTTCAAAACCAGTTCAGTCCCGGCCCCGACAGAGAAAAGACACGCGAAGCAATCGCGCAGATTCGCGAGATGAAGCGCAAAGCGGAAAGGAAGTCAGCCGAATGACTGAGCCGGTGACAGTCGTGGCGATTGACGGGCCGGCGGCGAGCGGCAAGAGCACCGTGTCACGCGATGTGGCCAAGACGCTCGGTTTCAATTACGTCGATTCGGGAGCGATGTACCGTGCGATCACGTGGAAGGCGTTCCAACTGGACATCGATGTCGAAGACACGATCGCTGTGATCGGGATGATGCGCACCATCAAGGTCAGCTTCGAAATGGTGGACGGCCAAGCGCGGATGTTCATCGACGGCGTGTATCCGGGCGACGCGATCCGCGATCCGCGCGTGACGGGGAAAGTCTCCACCGTCGCCGCGATCCCGGAAGTGCGACACGTCCTCGTTCAGCATCAGCGGTCGCTGACGAAGTTCGGTAATCTGGTGATGGAAGGCCGCGACATCGGGTCGGTGGTGTTCCCCGACACGCCGTACAAATTCTACCTGGACGCCAATCCTGCCGTTCGCGCCCGGCGGCGGGCGCGCGATCTGGAGGCAATGAAGATTCGGGCCAACCAGGAAGGCGTGGCTCAGTCCCTCCAGCAGCGCGACAAGCTTGACTCGCAGCGCAGCGCGTCGCCCCTGCAAATCGCGCTGGGCGCAACGGTGATTGATAATTCCAAGCTCACCGTCGAGGAAACCTCCGAACTCATCGTTGCGCACATCCGGGAGCAGGATCGGCGTCGCAGCAAAGTCGCCGCGGGCGCTTCCTGAGTGGACGATGCGACTCTGGTATCGGTTTTGTCGAGGTCTGTTTCGCGTGTACTTTCGCCTCTATCACCGCGGGAAGATTTACAACGCCGACCGCCTGCCACGTGAGGGCGCGGTCGTTCTGGCGGGCAATCACATGAGCTTTCTCGATCCACCCTTTTTCGGCCTCGCCTGCGAGCGCGACGCCTTTTACCTCGCCCGCGACACGCTGTTTCGCAATCCGATTGCCGGTTGGATTTTGCGAAGCTGGAATTGTGTGCCGATCAACCGCGACCGCGGTGACATCGGCGCGACGCGTGCGGTGCTACTATTGTTGAACGAAGGCAAAGCGGTCTTGATGTTTCCTGAGGGCACGCGCAGCAAGGACGGTCAATTGCAGGAACCGCGTGCGGGCGTTGGGATGATCGTGGCGCGAGCGCAGTGCAGAATCTTGCCCATGCGAATCTTCGGCACGGAGCGCGCACTGCCGCGTGACACATCGTTCCCACGTCCGACGCATGTGATCATCAAGTTTGGCGAACCATTCTCGTATTCCTTCCCCGCCGATTTCGACAAGCTGCGAGGCGAGGAATTGAAAGCCGTGTATCTCGCTGTCGGGCGCGAGGTCATGCGGCGGATCGCCGCCCTGGAGCCCTGCCCAGACGTTTCTTGATTGGGCTAAAATAGGCATTGCCAAGCCGGTCGCCAAACTCTATATTTCCTCGCCTTTTCAAGCGTAGCGCCAATCAGTCGGCCAGCCCAAAGGCAGGAGATAAAATCACAACGAATGTCTAACCCAATGGAAAAACTCTTTTCCGAGGTGAAGGAATTCACCGAGGGAATGATCGTCAAAGGGAAGATCCTGGAAGTGCGCACCAACGAGGTGTTGGTGGATATCGGCTACAAGTCGGAGGGCGTCATCCCGCGATATGAATTTGACAATGCAGACGACCTGAAGAAGGGCGATGAAGTCGAAGTGCTGCTCGAAAAGATCGAGGACGAAGACGGCATGGTTGTCCTCTCGCACGACAAAGCCGAGCAGAAGAAAAACTGGGACCGCATCGTCAGCATTTGCAGCGAAGGCGGCCTGATCGAGGGCAAGGTCAGAGCGAAAGTCAAGGGCGGCCTCACCGTGAACATCGGCGTTGAAGCCTTCCTCCCTGCCTCGCAGATCGACGTCATCCCTCCCCGCAACCTCGACGAGTACATTGGCAAGACCTTCAAATTCAAAGTTGTCAAGATCAACCAGGAACGCAAGAACATCGTCCTCTCCCGTCGCGAGCTGATCGAACAGGAGCGCGAAGACAAGCGCAAGAAGTTGTTCTCCGAGATGCAGGTCGGTCAGATTCGCATGGGTTTCGTGAAAAACCTCACCGATTTCGGGGCGTTCATCGATCTCGACGGCCTCGACGGCCTGTTGCACATCACCGACATGAGTTGGGGCCGGATCAATCACCCCAGCGAACTGCTCAGAGTCGGCGACAAGATCGAAGTGATGATTCTGGAAGTCGACCGCGAAAAGGAGCGCGTTTCACTGGGGCTGAAGCAAAAGAACCGCAACCCATGGGATGACATCGCGTTGAAGTATCCGGTCGGCAGCAAGGTGCACGGCAAGGTGGTCAGCGTTGTCCCCTACGGCGCATTTGTCCAGCTTGAAGATGGCGTGGAAGGAATGGTTCACGTGTCGGAGTTGTCCTGGACCAAGCGCGTAGCCCGTGCCTCCGATGTCTTGAAGCCCGGCGAAGAAATCGATGCGATGGTGCTGGAAATCAAGCGCGACGAGCAAAAGATTTCATTGGGCATTCGTCAGCTCGAAGCCAATCCTTGGTCATACGTGCCCAAGAAGTATCCGCCGGGCACGAGAATCTCCGGCAAGGTTCGCAACCTGACCAACTTCGGCGCGTTCGTCGAAGTCGAGGAAGGCATCGACGGCATGATCCACGTGTCCGACATGTCCTGGACGCGCAAGGTGAACAATCCCGCCGAAATTCTCAAGAAAGGTCAGAAAGTGGACGCGGTGGTGTTGGAAGTCGATGCGGCCAACCAGCGCATGTCGCTCGGCATCAAACAGCTTGATATTGATCCCTGGAAGAGCATCGAGCAGCGCTACAAGATGGGCGACCTCGTCAAGGGCAAGGTGGTCAAGCTCACCAACTTCGGCGCGTTTGTCGAACTGGAAGACAAAATCGAGGGACTCGTTCACATCTCCCAAATCAGCGAACAGCACATCGAGAAGATCAAAGATGCGCTCAAGGTCGGCGACGAAGTCGTCGCCCGCATCATCAAGATCGATCCGCAGGAACGCCGCCTCGGCCTGAGCATCAAGGCTGCAAA
>Ga0187886_1000808_pt1 | contig 33315 bp, 32 predicted proteins | sample June2016WEW_20_1_FD_133001 | JGI IMG/M metagenome (GOLD analysis project Ga0187886, IMG submission 133001) | Peatland microbial communities from SPRUCE experiment site at the Marcell Experimental Forest, Minnesota, USA - June2016WEW_20_150 | ecosystem: Environmental > Terrestrial > Soil >...
ATCAGACTGACGCATGCGACGTCGTCGTCGCGCCCGGCGCCCGCCCGAGCAGCTCAAGCGCTGGTCACCGACCGGCGCTGCGGCCTGGTCCCTTGACAAAATCCGCGCCATATCAGGACGCAGCGTCGCATTCGTAGCCGGGGCTACGGATGCGACCGAGGACAACGCATCGCGCCGCCGAGCGCGGCCAGGCGGTGGCGTGCTTCGTTTCGCTAGGCGCTCAAACAAACCCTCCCACGACGCGCAGCACGGTATCGAGAAAAGACATTCGGGATCGTGCCGGTTTCGTGTCGAAACGGCGTCTCGCCCCGCCGATCGCAGCCGCAGCGCGAGTACGTTACTCCGAAGGAACCGATTACAGAAATGCGCCCCGAGGTCGAGTTTCAGACCTGGGAATACTGGCCGAGCCTAGTCGTTTTTAACTACAGAATGAGGAAGGTACGGAGCGACCGCCGAAACCGCGAACGTAGCCCCGCTGTCGACACGGTTCTCGTCGGTAGCATTCCCGGTTGCCCAGGCCCTCACCCCGGATAAAGACTGGAGTCTGATGAGCGCGTTTGCGCAGGAAACACTGGTAGGGGACTTCTCCGACCTGAAGTCGCCTCTATCCGAAGAGCAGGCGCTCGTCGAGGCCGACCGCTGCCTGCAGTGCGGAGGCGTTTACGCGACCGCCCCCTGCACCGTCGCCTGTCCGGCCGACGTTGACGTACCCACCTTCATCGCCCAGATCGCAGCAGGCGATCCCGGCGCGGCAGCCCTGACGCTCTTCGAGCAGAACATCCTCGCCGCCAGCTGCGCCCGCGTCTGCCCGGTCGAGGTGCTCTGCCAGTTCTCGTGCGTGATGAACAGCGAAGACGAAGCGCCGATCGAGATCGGAAGATTGCAGCGCTTCGCTGCCGACTGGGCCTTTGCCAACGGGATCGCTCCGCGCGAGAAGGCCGCTGCGAACGGCCACGAGGTGGCCGTGATCGGCGCCGGCCCCGCCGGACTTGCCTGCGCCGGCGAGCTGGCCGCGCGCGGTTACGGCGTCATCGTCTACGACGAGCGCGCCGAGGTCGGCGGACTGATCCGCTACGCCATCGCACCCTTCCGCCAGCAGTCCGAGCCGCTGCCCGCCGAGGCACTCGCTCTGGCCGGGCTCGGCGTCGAGATCAAGCTGGGCGTGAAGATCGACAGCAAGGAAGCCCTGGCCGAGATCGAGAAGGAGGCCGAGGCGGTTTTCCTCGGCATCGGCTACGGCGAGGACGTTCTGGTGAAGACGCCCGGCGACGATCTCGAGGGTGTCTGGGAGTCCCTACCCTTCATCGAAGCGCTCAAGGACGGAAACATGCCCGAGGTCGGCCGCAGCGTGGCGGTGATCGGAGGCGGCAACACGGCCATGGACGTGGCGCGCGAGGCGCTCAGGCTAGGCGCCGAGGAGGTCACTGTCCTCTACCGGCGCACCCAGGCCGAGATGCCCGCCTTCTACCACGAGTACGAAGAGGCGCTCGAGGAGGGCGTCATCTTCAAGTGGCTAACGCTTCCGGTCGCCTTCAAGGGCGAGAACGGACGTCTGACGGCGGTCGAGTGCCAGCCGATGAAGCTCGGTGAGCCCGACGACTCCGGTCGCCGCCGCCCCGAGCCGATCGAGGGCGCCGATTTCGTTTTACCGGTCGACACGATCGTCAAGGCGATCGGCCAGCGCCCGCGCGAGGAGTTCCTGAGCCTGATCGACGGGCTCGAGCTCGAGTGGGGCCGGATCAAGATCGACCCGGAAACGGGCCAAACGACCAATCCCAAGTACTTCGCCGCGGGCGATGCGATCAACGGCGGCGCGACGGTGGTTCAGGCCGTCAGCGGCGCCAAGGTCGCCGTCGCCGGCATCGAGGCCTTCCTGCAAGGAGAGAAGAGATGAAGGAAGTTCGCTGGCACGCACGCGCCGGCCAGGGTGCGAAGACCGTCTCGCAGCTGCTTGCCGAGGCAGGGCTTCTCGCCGGGTCGAGCGTGCAGGCGTTCCCGGAGTACGGCCCCGAGCGCCGCGGAGCGCCGATGCGCGCATACACCCGCATCTCGGACAAAGCGATCCGCCGTCACGACCCGGTCGCCGCGCCCGACATCGTGATCGTGCTCGAGCCCACGCTCGTGAACGAGATGAACGTCGCCGAGGGCCTCTCGGACGACGGTGTCGTCCTGGTCGACTCCAACGAGCTGCCGGAGTCGCTGAAGGGCGTCAACGCACGAGCCATCCCGGCCACGAAGATCGCCCACGATCACGGCCTGCGCTTCTCGAACGTCGTCATGCTCGGCGCCGCGGCGGCCGCGGGCGGCATCCCACTCGAGAACATCCAAGAGGCCGCCACCAAGAAACTCGGAAAACGACTCGACGCGGACTCGCTCCGCGCCGCAATCGCGGAGGGATACGCATGTCTGGCCTGAGGCCCTGGCAAGAACTCTCGCCGGGGGGCACGATCAGGCCCACCGACGCAGAGAAACCCAAGACCGGGAGCTGGCGCACCGGCATCAAGCCGCTCGCCGACCTCTCGAAGTGCACCAACTGCCTGCTCTGCTGGCTCTACTGTCCCGACTCGGCGATCCTGATCGAGGACACGACCTTCGTCGGTTTCGACGACTACTTCTGCAAGGGCTGCGAGGTTTGCGCGGCCGTATGTCCCGTCGGCGCAATCGAGATGGTGCCCGAGGAGACGGAAACCCCCGCGGGCTGGGTGATGAGGAGTGATGAGAGTGGCAGTTAAGACGCAGGCCGGTAGGCAGCTTCTGACCGGCGGAGAGGCCGTCGCCTACGCGATGGCCCAGATCGATCCCGACGTCTTCCCCGTCTACCCGATCACGCCGCAGACCCCGATCATCCAGACCTTCGCCAAGCTGGTCGCCAACGGCAAGGCGACGACCGAGATCGTCAACGTCGAGTCGGAGCACTCCGCGATGAGCGCGGCTGTGGGCTCGGCCCTGGCCGGCGCCCGCTCGATGACCGCCACCTCGTCGCAGGGCCTGGCCCTGATGGCCGAGGTCGTCTACATCGCCGCGGGTATGCGCGCGCCGATCGTGATGGCGGTGGGCAACCGCGCCCTCTCGGCGCCGCTCAACATCCACTGCGACCACTCCGACTCGATGATGATCCGCGACTCGGGAGTGATCCAGCTGTTCGCCGAGAGCGTCCAGGAGGCCTACGACCTGACGGTGATGGCGGCGCGGATCGCCGAGCACCCCGACGTGATGCTGCCGGTGCTCGTCTGCCAGGACGGCTTCACGCTCACCCACTCGGAGGAGCCGCTGGAGCTCGTTCCCGACGAGGACGTCAAGAGCTTCGTCGGCGAATACAAGATCCCGCTGCCGCTGCTGGATGTCGAGCAGGTCACGACCAAGGGCGTCTTCGCTCTACAGGACTACTACACCGAGCTCCGTTACCAGATGAACGCGGCCATGGAGGCTGCGGAGACGGTGATCGCGGATGTCTTCGCCGAGTACTCCCCAATGGTCGAACGGCCCTTCGGCTTGCTCGAGGAGTACGAGCTCGAGGGCGCCGAGAAGGTGATCTTCCTGATGGGATCGACGGCCGGCACGATCAAGGACGTCGTCGACGAGCTTCGCGCCGAGGGCGAGAAGGTCGGACTGCTACGCCTGGTCTCCTACCGGCCCTTCCCGGCCGAGGCGATTCGCAAGGCACTGGCATCGGTCAAGGAAGTGATCGTGCTCGATCGCTCGGATGCGCCCGGCTCGTTCCCGTCGCTGCACAGCGAGATGGCAGCGACGCTGTACGGCTCGGACGCGAAACTACGCGCCCATGTCTTCGGCCTCGGCGGCCGCGAGCTGGTTCCGGCCGAAGGCCGCGCCATCTTCGCCGGCGAGGCTCCCACCCACATCGGACTACGGAGCTAATCCACCATGTCGAGACTCAAGCGGATTGCTAGAAATCAAAACGGCGTCCAGCCGCTCGGCGGTGGACATGCTCTCTGCCAGGGGTGCGGCGTTCCGAGCATCGTCCGCACCATCCTGAGCACGATCGAGACGCCGGTCATCGTCCTCAACGCAACCGGCTGCCTCGAGGTCGCTACCTCGCGTTACCCGATCACCGCCTGGAACGTGCCCTGGATGCACACCGCGTTCGAGAACACGGCGGCCGTTGCGAGCGGTGTCGAGGCCGCCTACAAGGCCTTGAAACGGCGCGGCACGCTGCCCGGCGGCGACAAGGAAGTCACGATCGTCGCCTTCGGCGGCGACGGCGGCACCTACGACATCGGCCTACAGGCTCTGTCGGGGGCGCTGGAACGCGGTCACCGCTTCCTCTACGTCTGCTACGACAACGGCGCCTACATGAACACGGGCATTCAGCGCTCCGGCGCGACGCCCTACGGCGCCGACACGACAACGAGCCCGGTCGGCTCCGAGTCGATCGGCAAGCTCCAGCAGCGCAAGGATCTGACAGCGATCGCGGCCGCGCACCACATTCCCTACGTCGGCCAGGCATCCGGCGGCCGCTGGCAGGATCTGAGCGCCAAGGTGGAGCGCGCGGTCTCGATGGACGGACCCGCCTTCTTGAATGTGATGAGCGACTGCCCGCTCGGCTGGGGCCACGAGTCGAGAGTCGGACCCGAGGTCATGAACGCGGCCCAGGACAGCCTCTTCTGGCCGCTCTTCGAGGTGGTGAACGGCGAGTACCGGCTCACCTACCGGCCGCGCAAGGTGATCCCGGTGGCCGACTTCCTGAAGATGCAGAGGCGCTTCGCTCACCTCTTCAAGCCCGGCAACGAGGGGCTGCTCGAGGCGATCCAGGAGCAGGTCGAGGGCGAGTGGCGCAGATTGCTGGCACTCTGCGGCGAGCCGGTCACGGAGCTTCCGGTCATCAAGCCGGCCGAAGAGGCCGAGCAGACCGAGACACCGGTCGGTGCGGTCGCCTAGCCGCTCTTCGGAGAGAAACCACGAAGACGGCTCGTTCGGAAGACACACTCCGGGCGGGCCGTTTCGTATCTGGGGCGCTAACCCCGCTCGGACAGCGAGGGAACGCGCGGCCGTGGGTCGCAGGCCTCTGAGCAGGTGCGCGCCTATTGGCCCTTCGGGACACTGCGTAGCGTGGGAACGACGGCCTGCCGGTACGTCCAGCGGTTGATCGCGGTTCCCGCCGGCAGGCCCGCGGTGGAGAAAAGGTAGACGTAGCGCGAGCCGAGGAGCGCGCCCGTTGCCGGGTCGAGCAGAAGGACGTGATCACAGAGGCTGTGCCTGGCTCCCGGCATGACGAAGCGCAGCGCCACGGCGACCGCCGGTCTTCCGGCCACAGACTCGTCAGGCAGTCTGCGCACGTGCGGGAGGGTGGCAAGCGCGCCGTACATGGCGGCGCGGGTCGCCGGGCGCACGGGCGCCATGAGGATCGAGAGCGCGGCCTCGAACGGATCGTCTACTAGGCCCAAGCCGTTGTTATTGCGCCGCTCATGGGCGTACGGGTTTGCCAGCACCGCGCGGGCGAGCGCGCTCGGCTCGGTCGGCAGGCGTCTCATGGCGCTGAGCGTCATCCCGAAATCGCGGCGAAAGGTAGCCGGCGAGTGGCTGGTCGTATCCTCGGGGATGTCCAGAGGTTCCGTGTAGCGGCGGGCGAGGCGGCGGTCGCGCCGGGTCGGGTAGCCGACATACGCGCGTTCGGTGCGCACACGCTGACGAACGCTGCCGTCCCGCCCCACCCAGAGCTGCCAGTGCTGGCGGATGAAGGCGTGGAAGGTGATGCCGTCATCGTTAGGGCCTGTGGACAGGACGGTTCGCGTGCCGCCCGAGTAGAGGAAGCTCCCCCGTGGGACGTCCGGCAGGCTCGAGCCCCGGTCGGCGAGGATTCGCAGCACCTGGGCGGCGCTCGCGTTCTGGGGGATCGCGCCGCCGAGCGAGTGCCGGCGGGCCGGCAGGAAGGCGAGGACGGTCGCACCCGCCAGCCCGACGGCGAGCGCGACGCGCCAGCGGCGCTCCCGCCAACGGATGTGCGAAGACCCTGCAGGCGCGCCGATCCGGCGCTCCACGGAGGTCCACAGAGCCTCGAGCTCAGCGGCCGGAGGCGCGTCCGTCGCGTAGAGCTCACGCACGAGCTGATCGATCTCGTTCATTTCTGGATTACCTCCTTCAGCTGACGACGAGCGCGATTGATCCGCGAGCGCACAGTCCCTTCGGGGATGCCGAGCGCGACGGCGATCTGGGCGTAGGAAAGGTCGGCGAGTGCGAGCAGGAGCAGAGGTTCGCGGTCACGCTCGTCGAGCGCGAGCAGGCCACGGGCGAGCTCGCCCCGCGGATCGAGGCCAACGGTCGGACCGGAAGGTGTACGGGAAACGGTGCCCGCGAGTTGCTCCAGCCTCCTGCGCTCGCGTCGCGCATGACGGCGGCCGTGGTTGACCGCGATCCCGAGCAGCCACGGCCGCGCATCGGCATGGCTGTGGTCATAGCGGCCGCGCTCGGCGAAGGCTGTCGCGAAGGTCTCGGCGCAGGCGTCGTCCGCCGCGGCGCCTCCGAAACGCCAGGCGAGAAAGCGCCAGACGGACTGATAGTGGCGCTCGAAGAGCGTGCGAAATGACTCCGGATGCTCCAGCGACGCCGCGAGGAGCTCCGCGTCCGTCTGTGCGACTCGCGACACAGGGGCATTCTCAATCATCTCCACCTCTTGCCACGGGACGGGCGAAAAGTTCGCGCCGCGGCGGGCTAGGCGCTCGCCGGATCGAAGCGCAGCTTCTCGACGCGGCCGCGATACCTCGCCCGCCGCGTCTTTTTTTGGCAAAAGCGGCTCGACGAGCTCCCACAACTCGGCAGACCTGGCGGAAGAGGCTCTAAGGTTCTAACTGCCGTGAAGATCTTCGACATCAGTGTCCCGATCCGGGATGGGATGCTCCACTACGCGGGCAACCCGCCGGTGCACGTAACGCGCGTCGAATCGATCGCGGCAGGCGATCCAGCGAACGTGAGCGAGCTCGATCTTGGCGCGCACTCGGCGACCCACGTGGACGCGCCCGTTCACTTCCTTGCCGACGGAGCCGGCGCCGAGGCCTTACCGCTCGATCGCCTGATCGGGCCCGTCGAGGTGGTCGACGCCACCGCGGCGACAAGCGCGCTCGACCTCGCCACGGTGCGCGCGCTGGAGCTACCGCCGCGCGGATGCGAGCGAATCCTCTTTAAGACCCGTAACTCCCAGCTCTGGAGCCAAAACGAATTCACACGCGACTTCGTGCGCCTGGACGGGGAGGCGGCGGCCTTCCTGCTCGAGCGCGGAGTAAAACTGCTCGGCATCGACTACCTCTCGATCGGCGACGCCGAAGCGCACCGCATCCTGCTCTCGGCCGGCGTGGTCTGCGTCGAAGGACTCGACCTGCGTGAGATCGAGCCGGGCTCCTACGAGCTGATCTGCCTGCCGCTCAAGCTCGTCGGCTCGGACGGGGCGCCGGCGCGAGCCGTACTTGTCCGCTAGCGACGGCTCGGATCGAGCTCGACCGAGCGAGAGCGTGCTCGACGTGGCGGCTAGCCGCGCGAACGCCGGCGCTTGCCGATACGCAGGCCTCCAGGTTCAGCCGGGTGGTAGATGAGCGGCTCGTTCTCCGTGAACATGCTCACGACGCCGTTAGTCTCGAGAATGGCCGTGTGCACGGCGCCGAGGTGTGCGAAGCCCTGGCGCCGCGCGGTCGCGCGCAGTTCGCTGAGCGAGATACCGGTCGCGCGAAGCGCCTTGCGAATCGGCTTTCCGTCCTCGATCAGCTGCGTGGGCGCGCCCTCGAGCAGGCGCGAGCCGAAGGGCCAAACCGCGGTCGTACGAGCGAAGAGCTCGTTGATGAAAAAGAGAGTCGCGGCACCGAGCATCGCGCCCGTCACCGACAGATCGTTGCCGATGATTCCGTTCTGAACAGCGTTGGCAACCAGCAGCAACACGACCAGGTCGAGCGTGTTCGCCTGACCCAGCTCACGTTTGCCCACGACGCGGAGTGCGACGATGAGAAAGACGTAGACGAGAAACGAGCGCAGGATCTTCTCGCCGGGCCCGATCGTCATATGGAAGATCGCGTGCCACATACCGCTTCTGTGCGACGCGACGGCTTCTACTCCTCTCCCGCGAAGAGCACTTCCCGGGGCACCGGCCGCCACGCTTCTACCGGTAGCTCTAGGGCGCGGCCAGGTCGCGACGCCGGAAGAGAAGCGGCGCGACCGCGGCGAAGGCAACGGCGATCGCCACCAGGATGATCGCGTCCGTGGCGTTGACTCCGTTCCGAAGCGGGTCGCCGTGCGTGTAGTAGTAGAAGGGCGAGGCGAGCTTGACACCGTCGAGCCAGCTCGCAAGCGGTGCGAGGGCGTTGACCACATCGGCGGCGACGGCGAGCGTGGCCGAGAGACCGATCGCCAGCGCCCGGCGCCCCGTGGCGGCGCCGATGGCGAGTGCGAGTACGCCGAAATCGAGCGCGAACAGAAGCAGGACGAGCACCGCAGCGCCCAGGTTACCGGCATTCACTCCCATCCCCGCCGAGTACGAGGCGACCACGAGCAAGATCCAGAGCACGAAGGCGAGCGCAAGCGTCTCGCAGACCAGTGCCGCCAGCTTCTCGAGCAGGCAGCGCGTACGCGAGAGGGGCAGCGACAGGAGCAGATCGAGGGTTCCGTGCTCCTCCTCACCCGCCAGCGCGGCGGCGCCGGCCGAGATCGCCACCGCCAGCAGCACAGTCGGGCCCCAGAACGAGAAGACCTCGCTACCCAGATAGCCCGCACCCGAGGCGATGTCGAGATTGCCGCCGAAGCCGATGAAGCCCTTGAGCGCCTCGGGGTAGTTCTTGATCAGGTCGTTCAGCGACTTGTTGCCACTGATGCTGGGATAGACCGAGCCGTAAAGGGCGACAAAGCCCAGCGTGCCGAGGCACCACCAGCGGAAGGCGCGCAGCCGCTCGCGCAGAGTCTTCGCGAAGACGCTAGAGAGCACCGCTCGCTCCGTTTCTATAGAGGGCCAGGAAGAAGTCCTCGAGATCGGCCTCATGGCTGTCGAGCGCGAGCACCTCGAAGCGGGCGAGCGCCTTGATGAGCGGGTCGGCAGGCCCCTCGAGCGCGAAGACGACAACCGGCCCTCTCCGTTCCAGCTCGCGCACGCCCGGGAGCCCGGCGAAAGCCCCCCTCGGCGGCGGCTTGGCGAACGTCGCCTCAACCCGCACGAAAGCGCGCGCTCGCAGCGTCTCGATCGCCTCGACCAGCTCGAGCGAGCCCTCGCGGATGATCGCCACCCGGTCGGCCAGCCGCTGCACTTCGGAGAGGATGTGCGAGGAGAGGAAGACCGTCCGTCCTTCGGCGGCGACCTCGCGCAGAAGCTCGTTGAAGGTGATCTGGACGAGCGGGTCGAGCCCGGCGGTGGGCTCGTCGAGAAGCAGCAGGTCGGGCCGGTGCAGAAAGGCCTGGACCAACCCCACTTTCTGGCGGTTGCCCTTGGAGAGCGAGCGGATCGGGCGGTCGAGCTCGAGCTCGAAGCGCTCGGCCAGCCTCTTTCCCTCCCCCAGTCCGTCCAGTCCGCGCAGAGCGGCGAAGTAGCGCAGCAGCTCGCGTGGGGTCAGACGCTCGTACAGGCGCAGGTCGCCGGGCAAGTAGCCGGTCCTGCTGCGCACGGCGACGCTCTGCTTGCGAACGTCCAGCCCGAACAGCTCGAGCCGGCCCGAGCTCGGGCGAATCAGATCGAGCATCAGACGAACGGTCGTCGTCTTGCCGGCGCCGTTCGGACCGAGGAAGCCGAACACCTCGCCCGGCTCGACCTCGAGGCTGAGCCCCGAGATGCCACGGCTGGCGCCGTAGAACTTGGTCAGACCCTCTGCCCGGATAACCGCGGTCACGCGAGCAATCTTTACCAACTCTCGCCCGGGTACGCTCTGGCTCGACCAGGGGCGCACCCGAAACGTCAAGCCATCGACTGCGCCGACTCGACCCTTCGATTCGCGTCGAACACGACCGGGAGAAGCGCGTTAGGCTCTGGCCAGGAAACGGCGATCGGAGGAGGCGGACAAGGTGGCAGGCAAGACAACGTCTGAAGGAAAAGCCAAGGCGGCAGGCCCGCTCTCGGCCGAGGAAGTGCGGCTGATCGACGCCTACTGGCGCGCGGCCAACTACCTCTCGGTCGGGCAGATCTACCTGCTCGCGAACCCGCTCCTGAGGGAGCCGCTCCTGCCCGAGCACGTCAAGCCGCGGCTGCTCGGCCATTTCGGCACAACGCCCGGACTCAACTTCATCTACGTGCACTTGAACCGCGCCATCCGCCGGCGCGATCTGAGCGCGATCTACATCATCGGCCCCGGCCACGGCGGCCCAGGCATCGTCGCCAACACCTACCTCGAGGGCACCTACTCCGAGCTCTACCCGCACGTCAGCCGCGACGAAGAGGGTATACGCGCGCTCTTCCGCCAGTTCTCCTTTCCGGGCGGCATCCCCAGCCACGTCGCCCCGGAGGTTCCGGGCTCCATCCACGAGGGCGGCGAGCTCGGCTACTCGATCTCCCATGCCTACGGCGCCGCCTTCGACAACCCCGACCTGCTCGTCGGGTGCGTCGTCGGCGACGGCGAGGCCGAGACCGGGCCGCTGGCGACGAGCTGGCACTCGAACAAGTTCCTGGACGCCAAGACCGACGGCGCCGTGCTGCCGATCCTGCACCTGAACGGCTATAAGATCGCCAACCCGACCGTGCTCGCGCGCATCGGCGACGAGGAGCTGTTCAAGCTCTTCGAGGGCTACGGCTACCGGCCGCTGATCATGAGCGGCGGTTTCGACGGCGAAGATCACGCTGCCGTTCACCAGCGCTTTGCGACCGTACTCGACGAGGCGCTGGACGAGATCGAGGAGATCCAGAAGGCCGCGCGCCGGCACGGCGCCACGGAGCGGCCGCGCTGGCCGATGATCATCCTGCGCACGCCCAAGGGCTGGACCGGGCCACGCGTGGTGGACGGCAAGCCGATGGAGAACAGCTGGCGCTCGCACCAGGTACCGCTCTCGGAAGTGCGCAAGAACCCCGAGCACCTGCGCCTGCTCGAGGAGTGGCTGCGCAGCTACAAGCCCGAGGAGTTGTTCGACGAGAACGGGACGCTCGTTCCCGAGTTGGCCGACCTCCCGCCCAAGGGCGAGCGGCGGATGAGCGCCAACCCGCACGCAAACGGCGGCGTGCTCCTGCGCGATCTCGTCATGCCCGACTTCCGAGACTACGGGGTCGAGGTCGCCAAGCCCGGAACCACCTCCAGCGAGGCGACCAAGGTGGCCGGCACCTTCATGCGCGACATCATCGAGAAGAACCCTGCCAACTTCCGCCTGGTCGGGCCCGACGAGACCGCCTCCAACCGGCTCACGCCCGTCTTCGAGGCGGCCAACAAGGTCTGGGAGGGCGAGATCCTCCCCACCGACGAGTACCTCGACCCCGAGGGGAGGGTCATGGAGATCCTCTCCGAGCACACCTGCCAGGGCTGGCTCGAGGGCTACCTGTTGACCGGTCGTCACGGCCTCTTCAACTGCTACGAGGCCTTCATCCACATCGTCGACTCGATGTTCAATCAGCACGCCAAGTGGCTGAAGGTGACGCGCGGCATCCCTTGGCGCCGTCCGATCGCCTCGCTCAACTACCTGCTCACCTCGCACGTCTGGCGCCAGGATCACAACGGCTTCTCGCACCAGGATCCCGGCTTCATCGACCACGTGATGAACAAGAAGGCCGAGGTGATCCGCGTCTACCTGCCGCCGGATGCAAACACCCTTCTTTCCACCGTCGACCACTGCCTGCGCAGCCGCCACTACGTGAACGTGATCGTGATCGGCAAGCAACCGACGCTCGACTACCTCTCGATGGAGGAGGCGATCATCCACTGCACGCGCGGCATCGGCATCTGGGAATGGGCCTCGAACGACCAGGGCGGGGAGCCCGACGTGGTGCTCGGCTGCGCCGGCGACATACCCACCCTGGAGACGCTGGCCGCGACCGCGATTCTGCGCGAGCACCTGCCCGAGCTGAAGGTACGAGTCGTCAACGTCGTCGACCTGATGCGCCTGCAGCCGGCGAGCGAGCATCCGCACGGGCTCTCCGACACCGAGTACGACTCGCTCTTCACGGTCGACAGGCCGGTCGTCTTCGCTTACCACGGCTATCCCTGGCTGATCCACCGCCTCACCTACCGCAGAAACGGTCACGACAACCTGCACGTGCGCGGCTACAAGGAGGAGGGCACCACGACCACGCCCTTCGACATGGTCATGCTCAACGACCTCGACCGCTTCCACCTGGTGATGGACGTGATCGACCGCGTTCCGGGCCTCTCGAGCAAGGCCGCGCACCTGCGCCAGCAGATGGTGGACATGCGCATCCGCTCCCGTGCCTGGACGCGTGAATACGGCGAGGACAATCCGGACGTGAGCGGCTGGACCTGGCCTTTCTAGCCGGCACTGGAAGAGTGAGAGAAGTCACAAAGCCGGCACAAACGTGTCGCTGCTTGCCCGCTAGCGTTCGTGCTGGGGTTCCCCGCCGGGGAGCCCTTTTCGCTGTGCTCCGAACGAAAAGGCGATCAGCCCACGCCGCTATTTGCTTGGGCAGGGCGGAATACTGGTGGAGAAGCCCACCGCGACAATCGGGCTGCAGCCCTCGAGGCCGGGCCTCACGTACAGCGTGCCGTGGAAGAACGCCTTCGCGCTCGAGCTCCTTGCGGGGCGCCCCGACCACTCCAAGACGTTTTTCCCGCGGGCATCAACTACGCGTAGGTAGTACGCGATGTCGTTCCCGCTCGCGGTCAGCTGAGGAATGATCGGCTTGAGCTGATGGAGGAGGAAGTAGGCCGGCCGCGAGGCCGCGAGGACGAGCGATGTTGTAAGGGCCGGCGACTCGAAGACCTTCAGGCGCACGATCTCGACGCCAGGCACGCGAGCCGAACCCTGAATCGCTTCCGCTTTCTTCGCCGCAGCGGGTGTGGAAGCCGCAGGCGATGAGACGTTGAGACTCAGCCCTTGAAGCCATTCCCGTTCCGTTTTCGAGGGACTGAGCGCCTTCAGATGGGGCGTCGCTGGTTGCGCCTGCGCCCCGCACCCCGACAGGAGCCCGGCGGACACTAACGCCACTGCGCTGAGAACTACGACTCTCATCTTCTGGCAACTATACGGCGGCGCAAGAGAATCGGTCATCGCCGCGACCGAGTCTCGTTCTCGGGGTGGTCGATCACCGCTCCCAGGCGCAGCTCCATCCCGTAGCGCTCGATCAGCTCCGAGACGATCTCCTCCAGGCGGGCGCGGTGCTCCCTCGTGCACGCCTCGGCGTAGGCGCCGCGCACCAGCTCCGACTGCCGTGCGACCACCTCGTCCAGGCGCTTGCGAATGTAGCCCTTGGCGTTCAGGTGCTCGACGTAGACGCGGCGAACGCCCGCATCGGCCAGGCGCGCGAACAGATCCTCGAGCAACTCGGGGCGCTCGACGAAGTGCGGCACGAGCGGACCGACGAAGGCGTAAGTACGGATCCCCGCCTCGTTCAGAGCGCGTAGCGCCTCCAGCCGCTTGCGAGGCGGCGGCGCGTGCACCTCGAGCCAGCGCGAGATCTCGTCCTCGCCGCTGGTGACGGTCAACCCGGCCTCGAAATCGGGCAGCTCGCGGAAGAGATCGATGTCTCGCAGCAGCATCGGCGACTTGGTCAGCACGGCGACCGGGCCGGGGTAGCGCTCGCGCGCGAGCGCCGTCATGACGCCGCGGGTGAGCCGATACTTGGCCTCGACACCCTGGTAGGGATCGGTCACCGAGCTGATGAAGATCGAGCGGTTGCGACGCTCGGGCTTCATCCGCGCCAGCTCACGCTCGAACAACTCGACGATGTTGCGCTTCACGTAGACGTACTCGCCCCAGGCGGAGGTAGGCTCCGAGACGTAGCGGCTCATGAAGGTCGCGTAGCAGTAGGAGCAACCAAAGCGGCAGCCGGTGTAGGGATTGACGACGTAGTCAACGCCGCCGAGCCCGGACTGAACCAGCGCCGAGCGGACCTCCATCTCGATCACGCGCACGGCGCCGATGCTAGCGGGTGCTCGATGCGCTGGGAGTCGTCCGAGACGCCGTTCCTCTCGGTCCCCTTCGGTCGAGTAAGGGCACTCCTCTATTCGCCCGCCACCAAAGCCGCCCGCCCGCGGGGTCGTTCGAAGATACCGCCCCGAAGCGACTGAAAACGCCCCTCGGCGTGCCGGTTCTGTGTCGATCCTGCGTGATGAGATCATCGGTCGTCCTCGCGCGTGTGGCGGAGACCGGCTGACAGCGGTTACGCTCTCACGCAGATGAAGATCGAGATCCGCCACGCTCGTCCTTCCGACTACGGACGCATCTATCCGCTCGTGAACGAGTGGTGGGGCGGGCGCGATATTGCCCAGCACCTACCCGGCGTCTTCTTCGTGCACTTCGAGGGCTCGAGCTTCATCGCCGAGACGAGCGACTGCACCCTGGCCGGCTTTCTCTGCGGCTTTCTCTCCCAGACCGACCCCGCCGAGGCCTACGTGCACATGATCGGAGTCGCGCCCGAGCTGCGGCGCCAGGGAATCGGAGAGCGGCTTTACGAGGCCTTCTTCGAGACGGCACGGGAGCACGGACGCTCGCACGTCCACTTCATCACCGCGGCCTTCAACACCGGCTCGATCGACTTCCACGAGGCGCTCGGCTTCGAGCTGGAGCGCGTGCTGGAGGACTACGCCGGTCCCGGGGAGAACCGCCTCCTCTTCGTCAAGCATCTGTCATGACTACGGCTCTCGAGGTTCGGCTCGAGGCTCTCGCGGAGTCGCGAGGCGCCCGTTTCTTCGGCATCGCCGATCTCGCTCCGGCACGGGAAGAGGTGCTGAGGCTGGGCGGAGACGAGGTCGCCGCGTTTCCGCGCGCGGTCTCGATCGGGATCGCGCTCTCGCATGCGATCGTCGACCAGCTGCCCGATGCGTCACAGGGCGAGGTGGCCGCTCGCTACCGGGGGCACATCGACGAGGTCAAGGTGTCGCTGCGCCTGATCGAAGCCGAGCTGACCGAGCTGCTGCGCGAAGACGGCCATTCGACGCTGGCGGTTCCGGTCTCGGAGCGCAAGGACGAGCGCTACCCCGACGCGATCTTCTCGCACAAGCTCGCGGCTCACCTTGCCGGCCTGGGCTGGATCGGCAAGAGCTGCCTGCTCGTGACGCCGGAGCTCGGGCCGCGGGTGCGCTGGACAACGGTGCTCACCGATGCGCCCCTACGGCCAACGGGCGAGCCGAGCAGCGAGCGATGCGGCAGTTGCCTCAAGTGCGTTGACATCTGCCCGGTCGAAGCTTTCAGCGGACGAGCCTTCAAGCCCGGCGAGCCACGCGAAGCCCGCTTCGACGCCGAGGCCTGCGACGCGCACATCGATAGGATCGAGCGAGAGACCGGCTTCAAGACCTGCGGTCTGTGCGTGTACGTCTGTCCGTACGGTCGGCGGGCGGCCGAGCGCGAGAAGTATCGCGGCGACAGTCCCGTCGCTCGGCGATAGGCCGGCGTACACCGGCTCGGGCTAGCCCTCGACGAACGCTACCTCCTCGGCGCCGAGCACCAGCTCACCGGCGGCCGGCAGGATCCCATCCACCTGGTCGGCGCGGCGGAAGCCGACGATCGCGCCGGTCACGACCGGATTGCGCAGCGCCCAGGCCACGGCAGTCGCCCCCGGGGAGGCGCCGTGGCGCTCGCCCAGCTCACGCAGGCGCTCGGCGGCGGCAAGGTTGCCTGACAGCTGCGGTTCCTGGAAGTGCGGGGCGCGCGAACGGAAGTCGTCCTCGGGCAACGAGGCCACGCGTTCGGCGCTGAACGAGCCCGTGAGCAGGCCCGACGCCATCGGCGAGTAGACGATGACGCCGATCCTCTCGGCGGCGCAGTAGGGCAGGATCTCCGCCTCGATGTCGCGCTTGATCAGCGAGTAAGGCGGTTGCAACGTCTCGACCGTCGCCAGAGCGCCGATCCGTCGCAGTTGCTCGATGTTGAAGTTGCAGACGCCGATGTGCTTGACCTTGCCGAGCGTGAGGCAGGCCACGCAAGCCGCCCAGCCCTCCTCGATGTCCTCCTCGGGGTCGGGCCAGTGAATCTGCAGGAGATCGATCGCCTCGATCTGCAAGCGGCGCAGAGAGTCTTCGCACTGGCGCTCGATCGTGGCCGCCTTGAGCTCGTTTACGCTGGCGCCGTCGATGCCCTCGAGCCCGCACTTGCTGAAGACGAAGGGCTTCTCGGACATCCCCGCCAGCGCCCGGCCGACTACCTCTTCGGAGTGTCCGAAGCCGTAGATCGGAGCGGTGTCGATCCAATTGACTCCCAGCTCGAGAGCCCGGTGGATGGCCGCGATCGAGTCGGCGTCGTCCTGCGGGCCCCAGCCCCACTCGTAACCACCGCCTCCGAGCGCCCAGGCGCCGAAGCCGACAGCACTGATCTCGAGTCCCGTACTGCCAAGCGAGCGCGTCTGCATGAGCTCCTCCTCCCGGCCGGGGTGTCCGCGTCCACAGTAACTCGCGGGCGGGACGCCCGCCATCTCGCCGAGTCACTCCCTTTCCGAGAAGTCGTCGGCCCGTGTTTTCGCCAATCTCCCGATTGGGCATCGGGAGAGAAGTGCGGATAACCGAACCGGTAGGATCGGGCGAGGTCGATAGATTCAGCTACCAATGAGTACTCCAGAGCAACAGAACGGCTACGCGATCGAGGCCGAGAGCCTGGTCAAGATCTACCGGGGCGGCATCCGCGCTCTCGACGGCATCGACCTCAAGGTTCCGGCCGGCTCGGTCTTCGGGCTGCTCGGGCCCAACGGCGCCGGCAAGACGACGGTGGTCAAGATCGCCACCACGCTCTCCTTCCCCAGCTCGGGCTGCGTGCGGGTGACCGGCTTCGACGCCGCCCGACAGCCCAAGCTAGTGCGCCAGGCGATCGGCGTGGTCGGGCAGACCTCGGGCGTGGACGTCAACTTGAACGGACGCGAGAACCTGCGCCTGCAGGGGCTCCTGCGCGGCATGCGCGGGCGCGAGCTCAAGCAGCGGGTGGACGAGCTGCTCGATCAGTTCGGTCTCAAGGAGTCGGCGAAGCGGGTCGCCCGCGACTACTCGGGCGGCATGCAGCGCCGGCTAGACGTCGCCACGGCGCTCGTGCACCGGCCGCAGATCCTCTTCCTGGACGAGCCCACTACCGGCCTCGACCCCGAGGTCAGGACCGAGATGTGGCAGGAGATCGAGCGCCTGACCCACGAGGAGGGGCTGACTATCCTGCTCACCACCCACTACCTCGAGGAGGCCGACCAGCTTGCCGCCGATCTGGCCATCCTCGACCGGGGCAAGGTCGTGGCGACCGGCTCGCCGGAGAAGCTGAAGGCCGAGCTGGAGGGCGACACCGTTCACGTCGAGCTGCACGAGGACGCCCCCGACGGCGCCATCAGGTCGGCGCTCGACGGCGTCGCCGGCATCCGCCGGCTCGATCACGACGTCAACTGCCTGCGCGCCCGTGTTGACCACGGCGCCCGCGCCGTGCCGCTCGTCCTGCAGGCGCTCGAGTCGAACGGGCTGGCGGTCGAATCGGTCTCGGTCTCGAGGCCCTCGCTCGACGACGTCTACATGAGCTACACCGGGCGCGACTTCTCGCTTGCCGACGAGGAAGGCGCGCGCCGCCAGCAACAGACCCAGAGGACCGAGAGATGAGGACCCTGTTCCAGCACAGCCTGACCATGACCGACCGCAACCTGCGCCGGCTCTGGCGCCAGCCCACGTGGATCGTCGTGTCGCTGGTCCAGCCCGTGATATACCTGCTCCTCTTCGGCCCGCTCTTCAAGAGCATCACCAAGATCCCGGGCTTCCAATTCCCCTCCTACATCCAGTTCCTGGCTCCGGGCGTTCTAATCATGACCGCCTTCTTCTCGGGCGGCTGGAACGGGATGGCGACGATCGACGACCTCAATCGCGGCGTGATCGACCGGCTGCTCGTGTCGCCGCTTAGGCGCAGCGCCTTCTTCATCGGGCACGTGCTGCAGACCTCGCTCTCGATCATCGTCCAGTCGACCATCATCATCCTGCTGGCCTACATCCTCGGGGCCCACTTCTCGAACGGCGCTCTCGGCCTGCTGATCGTCTTCCTGTCGGCCATACTGCTGGGCGGGTCGCTCAACGCTGCCTCGAACGGGATCGCGCTGCTCGTTCGCCGCGAGGAGACACTGATCGCCACTTTGAACGTCGTTCTACTGCCGCTGACCTTTCTCTCGACGGCTTTCATGCAGCAGAGCCTGATCCCGCACTGGATACGTGTTATCTCCCGGTTCAACCCGCTCAACTGGGCGGTCGAAGCGGCGAGGTCGGCGGTCAACCCCGGTACCAACTGGAGTCAGGTGGGCGAGCACCTCGGTCTACTGGCCGCCCTGCTCGTGGTCTGCATGGCGTTCGCCACCCGCTCGATCCGCGCCTACCAGCGCTCGATCTAGATCAGCTCGAGGCGTTCGCCGCCCCGGGCGCGGCCGCCGATCTGCCCAACCGCGCCCTCAGGGGATCCGCAGCGAGCACAAGCGCCAAGCCACCCAGAGCCCAGAGCGCGATCACGAGCAGCGCGACGCCGGTGTGGTTGCCGTCGAAATAGACCGTGTTTCGGATGAAGCGAACGAAGGCCCCGTTCGGGAGCGCCTGTCCAATCTGGCGGAATCCGTTCGGCAGGAACTCCTGATTGGAGGCTCCGCCGGCGGTCGCATTCCCGATCAGAACGAGAATGAAGGCGGCCAAGCCGGTGCCCGCGAAACCGAGTAGCGACTCGAGCCCATAGGTGATCAGCACCGCCGCGGCGGTGAAGAGCGCGCCGACGGCCAGGATGGCCCAGAAGTGCCCGCTGAACGCCCCGATCAACGGGCCCACGGTCAGCGCCGCCACGAGCGCGGCGCCAAGGACGAATACGGCGATCGCCAGCAGCCGCTGCGCGAGAACGGTCCTGCGGCCGAAGATGAAGAGCAGGATCCCGAAGACGAAGCTCGGCAGGAGCAGGCCAAACTGAAGCGCTGAGCTGGAGAGACCGCGCGAGTCGTTGGCCGGAAGCGGTTTCAGGTCGATCGTCACGAGCTTCACCCGCCCCATGCCTACGGGAGCATGCGCGACCATCTCGCCGAAGGCGTGCTCGATCGCTTGTTGGGCGCTCGAGCCGGCGGCGGTCGCCGTGAGGATGGTGCTCGTCGAGCCGTTTCCCTGGATGTAGGCGCCGTAGACCTCGCGCTCGAGCACCGCCTTGCGCGCGCTCGCGGCGTTCGGGTACGCATGCAGCTCGAACGCGCCCGGAGAGACGCCGTCCAGGCCTGTCTGGGAGTGAATCCGCGCCAGCGACGAGCCGACGAAGGCGATCCGTAGCCCGTGCGCTTCCGGAGCGTGCTGAGTGAAGGCGTAGATCGCGACGAAGACGAAGCTGACGGCGGCGAGGGCGACGGACAGACGGATCAGGGCTCGTAACGGGACTTGCTCGGGCATTTCTTCTCCTCTCGGGTTGCGAGATCTTTACCCGCAGCGGGGACCGGCGCAAGTACCGAGACAGCGCGGCGACCGAGACCGGCCGGGAGGAAGGAAACCGGTGCGTTTCCCGAGGGGCGCCGCGCCCTCCCTAGCAACGCGGCGCCCCTCGACGATTCGGAGAGCTAGGAGGCCGACTTCGGCGCGGCCTTCTTCGCCCGCATCGGACGCGTCACGAGGGCGCGAACGGGATCTGCCACGAGAACTAGCACGAGCCCGCCGAGCGCCCACAGCCCCACCACCATCAGCGACTGGCTGGTGTTGTTACCGCCGAAGTAGACGGTGTCACGGACGGTGCGGATGAACGCTCCGTTCGGGAACGCCTGGCCGAGCGAGCGGAAGGTGTCGGGCAGAAACTCCTGGTTGATCGAGCCGCCGCCGGTGCTGTTCCCGACCAGGATCAGAGCCAGACCGGCCAGAGCCAGACCGGCGAAACTCATCACCTTCGACAGCCCGTACGTCACCAGCACGGCCATCAACGAGTAGAGGATCCCAAGCCCGGCAATAGCGAGGAAATGACCGGGCAGCGCACCGACGACCTGGTCGACGGTCAACGCTCCCACGATTCCGGCGGCGATCGAGTAGCCGGCGGCCAGTCCCAGTCGCCAGACGAGCGAGAGCGCGCCCGCGTACATGAAGAGGAGAATGCCGAAGAAGAAGGCGGGCACCAGCAGGCCGTACTGGAAGGTGTAACTCGAGAGCCCGGAAGTGTCGCCCTTGCCCAGAGGCACGAGGTCCTGTACCTGGAGCGGTATTTTCAAACTGCTCAGGAGGTTGGTTGCGGTCATCACGAGGTTGTCGCGCAACAGCTTCCCGGACGCGGGTGCCACGATCAGCACTGCCGTCTTTCCCTGGTTGTAGAAACCGGCGTAGATCTTGCGCTCTTTGATCGCCGTCTTGAGATCGTCGGCGCTCTTGTACTCGATCATGTCGAAGTAGCTGGCTTTGAGCGGAGGCAGGCTGAGTGCGATTTTCAACCTCAGCAGCGTGTCGTGTCCGACCACGCCCACGCGCACTTGGTGCGGTACTGGCTTGTGCTGGGTCGCCGTATAGACACCGGCGAAGATGAAAACGGCGGCGACGAACGCCGCGGTGAGTGCCACGAGGTAACGCGGCGAGAGCGAAGCAGGCATGCGTCCTTCCTCCTTAGACGGTGAAGGGTGACTCTCTCGCACGCGCGAGGTAAAAGCAAGCGCCTACACGGCGGCCGGGCGATCAACCGCCTTCGCCCGGTTCGGGCTCGGTGCCCTTCCGCTCGATGCCTGCGCGTACCAGAGCCACCAGCTCGGGCGGAGCCTTGCGCGGCGAGCCGGTGTCGAAGGGCGGCTCGGGGTCGTACTCGATCGCGAGCTGGGCAGCCTGCGCGACCTCCCTTCCCGCAAGCCGTTCGGTGAGCAGTAGCGCCATGTCGATGCCGGCCGAGACACCCGCGGCGGTGATCACCTTTCCCTGTTCCACCACGCGCCGCTCGACCGGGCGGGCACCCCAGCCGGAGAGCTGCTCGAGAGCTCGCCAGTGGGTCGTGGCCTCCAGCCCCTCGAGGATCCCGGCCGCGCCGAGCAGCAGCGCGCCGGTGCAGACCGAGGTCGTCCAGCGCGAGCGCTCGTGCACGCCCCGGAGCCAGTCGAGCAGCCGCTCGTTCTCGAGCAGCGCGATAACACCGGCGCCTCCGGGTACCACCAACACGTCCGGCGCCGCGACCTCGTCCAGGGTTTCGCTCGCTACAAGCGCCAGCGAGCCCTCCGATGTCCGCTTCGGTCCCGGCTCCAGCGCCGGCCAGCGGATGCGCACTCCCGGAATGCGGCTCAAGACATCGTAGGGCCCGATAGCGTCGAGAGCCATCACCCCGTCGAAAAGCAGAATCGCGATCTCCATCGCCTCGTAGCGTACGGCAACCGTTCGCTGGGTTTCGCCTCCTCAGGAAGAATCGAAGTCGTGACACCCGAGACAGGTAAAAAGCGCCGCCTTCCCCCCGCCCTGCATCACAGGGATTTCGCTCTGCTCTGGGTCGCGTCGCTGGCGATGGGCCTCGGCAGCCAGATGGCAGGCGTGATCGTCGGCTGGCAGGTGTACGACATCCACCAAAGCGCCTTCGATCTCGGCCTGATCGGGCTGGCGGAGTTCGTACCGCTGCCGCTGCTCGCGCTTCCGGCCGGGCATCTCGCGGATCGCTTCCCGCGCCGGCTCGTGTTCGCAGGCGCGCTTCTGCTCAACATGGCCGTGATGGCGGTGCTGGTGGCCGTGACCCTGGCGGGCGCCACGAGGCTCTGGCCTTTCGTCGCGCTCGCTGCGGCGACCGGAGTCGCGAGCGCAATCGGAAGCCCGGCTGCTCGCGCGCTGCCGCCGACGCTGGTTCCGGCCGAACTGCTCCCGGGTGCCATGGCGCTGCGCTCGATGGCGATGCAGATAGCAACCGTCGCCGGCCCGGCTCTGGGCGGGTTCATCTTCTACGTCCGGCCCGAGCTCCCCTACGCCGCCTCCGGCGGACTGATGGTGCTCGCTCTCGCCTGCGTACTCGGGTTACGCTCGCAGTCCGCCCGCACCCACGCCGAGAGCGGCGGCTCGCCGGACTGGAAGAGCGTGCTCGCCGGCGTCGGCTTCGTCCGCCAAACGCCGGTGCTGCTAGGCGCGATCTCGCTCGACCTCTTCGCCGTTCTCTTCGGCGGTGCGATTGCGCTTGCGCCCCTCTTCGCGCGCTCGATCCTGCATGTGGGAACAGGTGGTCTGGGCCTGCTCCGGGCCGCGCCCGCCCTTGGGGCGATCGTGGCGGGGGTGATACTGGCGCGCCGGCCGTCGATGCGCCGTGCCGGACAAACGCTCTTCCTGGTCGTCGCCGGGTTCGGCGTGAGCATGATCGTCTTCGGTCTCTCGCATTCCTTCCCGCTCTCACTCGCAGCGCTGGCAGTCAGCGGCTTCGTCGACATGATCAGCATGAACATCCGCGCCACGACGGCCGCGCTGGCGACGCCGAACAAGCTGCGCGGGCGCGTGGGCGCCGTCGAGATGGTCTTCATCAGCGCCTCCAACCAGCTCGGCGCCTTCGAGTCGGGCGCGGCGGCCGCACTGGTCGGAGCGGTGCCGGCGGTCGTCGCCGGCGGCGCGCTGACGATCGTGTTGGCGGCGATCTGGCCGCGCCTCTTCCCCGCGCTCGCTCATATCGACCGGCTCGAAGAGCTGCGCCCGGGACGCGGGCGGACGCTGCCGGCGCCCTTGCCGGCCGAGCCGCCCGGGCCGCCCCCTGAGACGTGGTAAGCAACCGCCGCTATTTCGAGAACCGAAGATGAGTACGGCGGCTTTTCCCCGGTTTCCGCCGCTGCGCTCTCCGCGCCCGGTTTGTATCCTTGTATCCATTAGCGAGCGGCAAGAAAGCGCCGGTAGTGGAAAATACCGCTAAGAAAGCGGCGATTTCGACACTCGTCGCCGTCGCGATCGTGGTTGCCGCGCTCGCGCTCTGGAAGATCAAGGTCGTCATCGGCCTGCTCTTCCTCGGCTTCGTGATCGCGGCTGCGATGCGCCCCGGCGTGGACTGGCTGGCCCGCCACCATGTGCCACGCAGCCTTGGCGTTCTCCTCCACTACCTCACACTGTTCGGGCTGATCGCTCTCTTTCTCGCACTTGTCGTCCCGGATGCGGTCAGGCAAGCCGAGACTGCGATCAAAACGGCCCCAAGCTCGACCGGGATCAAGCACGAGATCCTCTCCTCGACCGAGAAGTACCTCAAGCGCCTGCCCTCGGCGCGCAGCCTGGTCCATCCCGCCATCAACGTCACCAAGAAAGCGTTCGAGGTCTTGATCGGCATCTTCTTCGCGTTCGCCGTCGCCGCCTACTGGATCTTCGAGCGCGACCACGCCGTCGATCTCTTCACGTCGATGCTGCCGCGCGCGCGACGAAAGATCGTGCGCGACACCTGGTGGCTGATCGACATGAAGCTGGGCGCCTTCGTTCGCGGCGAGCTCCTTCTGATCATGTTCGTCGGAATCGTGCTCTCGTTCGCCTTCTGGCTCGACGGGATGCCCTACTGGCTGCTGCTCGGCGGTTTCGCGGGGGTGGTCGAGCTCGTCCCCGTGGTCGGACCGCTCGCCGCGGGCGTGGTGGCGGTCGGCGTCGGCCTGACCGTGAGCTGGCAGGTGGCCCTGGGTGCCGCCATCGCCGTGATCGTGTTGCGCGAGCTCGAGGACTACTACATCGCGCCGCACGTTCTCGGTAGTGCCGTCGGCCTCTCGCCCCTGGTCGTTTTCATCTCGGTAACGGTGATCGGTTTCCTTCTCGGCGCCTTCTACGTCCTTCTCGCGATCCCGATCGCCGTCGTGCTGGCGACCCTCTTCGACGTGATCCTGCGGAACAAGAACCCGGCCGACGAGGAGGTGCCGTCGGTGCTCCATTCCGCGAAGGAGCCGGAGGAATAGGCAGATCGGGTTCTAGCGACCGAATGCGCGACGGCGACGTGGAGGTGAAGAACGCTACCCGCCGTTCGCAGGTAGCAACGGCAGCTTCGGCTTAGGCGATCCGGAGCACTGCCACGGCTCTGATCGCGCCCGCAGCCGTAAACGCGAGCCCGAAGCCGTTCTCTTCCGGCGAGTAGAGGAGCTCGACCTCGTCTTCGAGGTCGAGCGGCCGGCGAAACTCGAGCACGGCTTCGAGCGGCCCGGCCAGGCTCACTCCCTCGCGCGCCGCGGTCTCCTCGATCGCTTCCCAGTAGGCGGCGTTGTTCAGGTGTCCGAGCACATCGAGGTCGCAGTGCCTGAGCGGCCAAACGCTGCGCTCGGCGCCCGCGGGCAGATCGGGGAGCTCGAGCCGAGGCGTGATCTTGCGTCCGTTCGTGGAGGGCCCGTAGACCTCGTAGAAGTTTCCGCGCATGCGCTCCGGACGCAGCTCGCGGCTGAGGTGAACCCAGACGCTTTCGGCCTCGATCAGGCCGCCGCGCTCGCCGCTCAAGGTCGTCCGCCGCGAGGCCGACGAGGAGCCGGCGCCGCTCGACCAGGTCGTCAGCTCGACCATCTCCTCGATCGAGACCGGCCGCAGCACCTGGATCACGGTCCGGCGCACCAACCAGAAGTGAACGGGCGAACCCCAACTCGTCTCGAACACGTCGTCATTGGCGACGTCCTGCAGATAGCGCGCGATGGCGTCCAGGCGCAAGCGTCCGCGGGCGTCGGCGTCCGAGAGCCGTACGCGGCGGCGGGCCGTGAAGGTGCGCCCGCTCGCCGGGAGCGGGACGAGCTCCGCGAAAGCCGGCGCTTCATCGTCGATCTGCATGCTCTCCCCTCGGCTTGTGCGAGTGACCGGAATCATCGCCTAACCGGTGCGCGCGCGTACTGCCGAACGCGCGAGCCCCCGACTCCGGCCGCCGGGGAAGCGTACGCTTTCTCCTGCCTTGAACGCCGAACCCCTGAGTACGAAGCGAGCGCTCGCGGTCTGGACGCTCGTCGTCCTGGCAACGCTGACGACGCTCGCCGCCTCGCTGACGATCTGGACAAAGCGCCAGCTGCTCGACACGAACGAGTGGACGAAGTCGTCCTCGCAGCTACTGGCCGATCGCAACGTTCGTGATGTCGTCTCGCAGAAGATCGTCGATCTGATCAACCAAAGGGCCGACCTGCAGAAGCAGCTGAACCGCGCCCTACCCTCGCGGGCCAAGGGAATCGCACCGGTGGCCGCCGTCGCGCTCGAGAGCGCCAGCGTCCGCACTATCAACAGCTTCCTCGGCACTTCTCAGGCGCAGGCGCTCTGGAGACAGACCAACCGCCGCGCCCACAGCGCGCTCGTCACGGTTCTCGAGGGAAAGAGCACCGGCCCACTCGAGACCTCCAAGGGAGGCGTGGTGCTCGACCTGGGGCCGCTCGTAACCGGTGCCGCCAAGCAGCTCGGGGTGGCCGGCCGCCTGAAGACGAACCCCGTGAACGGTAAGATCCTTCTCGTTCGCTCGAACGAGCTCGCGACCGCCCAGCGCGCGGTGCGCGTAATCCGCATCCTCAGCGTCTGGCTTACGCTGCTTGCACTCGCGCTCTTCGCGCTTGCGATCTTCCTGGCCCGCGGGCGACGGCGCGGAGTGCTCGAGGCCTCGGGCGTGAGCGTCGTCCTGGTCGGCTTCATCCTTCTGATCGTGCGGCGCATGGTCGGCGACGCCGTGATCAACACCTACGTCTCGACCGAGTCGTACCGCCCGGCTATACGCAGCGCCTGGCTGATCGAGACGCGCCTGCTCGCGAACATCGCGATCGCCCTGATCGCCTACGGCGCCGCGGCAATCGTCGCCGGCTTCCTGGGCGGGCCGAGCCGCCCGGCACGGGCGATCAGACGGACGCTCGTACCGGTCTTCCGCCAGCGCCGCGCGGTCTTCCACACCGCCGTCCTCTTCCTCTTCCTCGCCATCCTCGCCTGGGGACCGACTACGGGAACCCAGAGGCTGTTCGGACTGACGATCCTCGCCGCCCTGACGGCGATCGGGATCGAGCTCTGGCGGCGGCAGACGCTGCGCGAGTTCCCGGCCGAGGCCAAAGCTCGAGCGAAGACCCCGCCCAAGCGGCGAAGCTCCCGCTAGCAGGCTCGTCGCCTGGGTGCGGGCGAACCGAGCGGTCTCGCCGCCGGCAGGCGGATGGACTCCCTTGAGACCGACGCGGGTCTCGAATCCGAACCGAGCTCTAACTCGGCCAGAGGTGCTTCACGGCGAGCTTCTCATACTTCACCGCTTGCTTGAACTTCGCAGAGCAGATGCCGAACCAATACTTGGTAAGCGTCGCGTTTCTGGCCTTCACCGCGGCATCGGTTTTAATCGCCGCGTTTGCATCCTGAATCCAATAGCCGAGTGCCGTGATCGTATCCCGACGCCCGGCCTTAGCCGCAGCGGAGGCCCCTGGTTCTTTACACGGGAGGAAAGACCTAACGAAACATCCATGCCAAGATGTCGCAACCCTTTGTAATCCATAGGCCACTTTTCGGCAACGCCCCCACGTCTTACTACACGAGGCCAGTTTTTTGTTCGCCGCGGTAACGGCGTTGAAAGCCTTATTGACGCTCTTGCGTACCGCGTTATCTTGGGCGGCAGTTGTCGTTGTGGTAGTAGTGGTCGTCGTAGTTGTCCCCGTGGTGGTTGTGGTAGTAGTGGTCGTCGGCGGTGTACCCGACTTGATCCAGTAAGAGGTCGACCCCATTACGAGCGTAAGCGAGGTCGATCCAGTCATGGTCCATGACGCACCCGAGTGCAAGCCCTCCGGCCAGCACTGCGCGTAGGGCGGATCGACGGAGGACGTCCCTAGATCCGTCATTGATGAGCCGGTGTAGACGCTCCCGCTCTTAAAAATGTCCCAGGCAATGGTGGAAGAGTCAGGGGAAGTACAACCCGTTACTTGAGTTAGGTAGCCATAAAAGTGAGTTGTGCTTCCTGATACCGGCGACACCGTTATCTTGACGCCGCCGCCTGACCAAGTGCCGACGATCGGATCAGCCGCCGCCGTCTTGGCTTGCGCTCCTGATGCAAGAAGAAGCGCTAGCCCGGCCGCGAGCCATACAAAGCTAAAACGCGCCGCAAACCGTCTCATCTCAACCTCCGAAGTCGTGCTGTGAAAGGTCGCCGGTCTCGTTCTCATTAGACAGGCCGTAGCCGGCGGCGCAAAGCGAAAACGATGCCATCCAGTGGAGTGCAACCAGAGGGGAGCGGGGCAGCCTGCGGGCCATGCTCTGATCATCGGCCGGCGTCTGTTCGGCATGAGGTGATTTGGCGTCACCGGAATGCGCGCAGCTGCTCGGACTGGCAGCGCAGTCTCGGAGCGGTGACCCACGAAGCGAAGGCCGCCCGCTAGCTCAGTCAATCAGGCCGAGCCGTCAGCGAACGACCTGCCGCCGCGCCCGAGCTGTTCCCCAGAAGACCGCTCTCAACCAGGCTGATAAAGACGCCGCAACCAATGCCGGTGCCGTATCCGCGACTGATCGAATCGGTTCGAACAAAGCGCATCCCGAGTCTTCCTCGCTTTCGCTGGTCACCACCGCTGCGGCGCGACTCGATCATAAGCTCCGCTACCGACGGCCTGAGCTCGACTTTCCGAAATATTGACTTTTGATCCGATCGGTGCTGAACTCCGCCGTGAGAACCTCGTCTAGCCGCTGAGGTGGCTCGTCCGGGCACGGTACCGCTGGAGTTGGTCGCCGTAGGTGCGCTCGCTCTCGAATACCGGATGTTCGGACAAGCAACTTCGAGAGGGGAGCGAACAGTGAAGAAAACGGAGAAAAATCGTGGAAGATGGGCGTTGGGACTGTCCATCGTCTTTTCAGGTGTCGCGCTCGGAGCTCTGGCAGCGACCGGTTGGGCTGCCACAAGCTCGAAACAAACCACCTATCCGCGAGCACAGACCTTGCTCACGAGCGGTACGCAGTTGGGCCCCATCCAGGGCTTCAATCCCTTTCAAGGCAACTACGCAGTCGGCACGGTCGGGCTGTGCAACGAGACGCTGCTTCGCTATGACCCACTCACGGACAAGTACATCCCGTGGCTGGCCAAAAGCGCTGGGTTCAGCGGAAAGACCTACAACATCAAGGTCCGGTCTGGCATCAAGTGGAGTGACGGTGATGCCCTGACCGGTGCCGACGTCGCGTATACGCTCAACCTGGGCCAGTATGCCCAGGCGTTCTGGCACACCCTCTTGGCAGCGACCGGGGGCGCGACGGCTTCCGGGGACACCGTCACGATGACGTTCACCGGGACGCCGAACTACCAGCAGTTCCAGAACGCCATTTGGAGTATCCCGATCGTTCAGAGGGCTCAATGGAATCCCAACGTCAACAACGGCGCTGCCCTGACCACCTACAATCCGAGCAATCCCGTCTGCACCGGGCCCTACGCGCTCGACTCGGCCGGTTACGATCCCGCGACCAGGGTCGTCTGGAAGAAGAGGGACGTCTGGTGGGCGGCGAAGCTCGATATCGCTCCCTCGCCCAAACCGGCGTACATCATCGACCTCGTCACGAAGACGGGCATCGAGCCCACGCTATCCAAGGTCGATCTATACAACGCCAAGACGGCGAGTCCTCAGAGCGTGGTCGCGGGTCAGGTCCAGACTTACTTCCCGAAACCTCCGTATCACCTCCAGGCCGGTCTGGCGGCTCTCGTGCCGAACACGACGCACAAGCCGCTGAACGATGTCGCGTTCCGAAAAGCACTCGCCTACGCGATCAACATCGCGGCGATCATCAAAACCGACTTTGCGAACCAAGTCGAGAAAGCGAATCCGACAGGATTGGCGACGGCCTGGCAAAAGTGGATCAACAACGCCCTCGTCAACAAATACGGACTCCGCTTCAAGCCCGCAAAGGCGAAGCAGATCCTGGCGGCGGCCGGTTACAAGGACGGTAACGGTGACGGCTACGTCGAGAACAAGGACGGAAGCAAGATCTCCCTGGTGCTCATCGTCCCGACCGGGCAATCCGACTTTGCCGTTGCCGCCGATATGATCGCCAACGATGCGAGGCACGTGGGGATCAAGGTCGTGGTTGCGACTCAAGACCCGGTCCAGTGGCGACTGAATCGAAACATGGGAAAGTTCGATCTCTTGATCGACGACATCACCCTGATGACCGGGAGTCCGTGGACATACTTCGACTACCTGTTCCATCTTCCGATCCTCGCGCTTCCGGGACAGACGTTCGCAAACTTCGAGCGGTATGCGAATACCACGGCCTGGTCGCTCGTCCAGAAGCTCGACCGCACCCCACTCGCCAATCTCACGAGGAGAAAAGCGATAACCGACCGGCTCGAGAAGATCTCCCTCCAGATGTTCCCGGTAATACCGCTCTGGTATGAGCCCTTGTGGGCCTACTACGTAACGCAGTACTGGCACAACTGGCCGTCAGCGGCGAGCGGGCGCCACTACCTCCCCACGATGTGGCGTGGCTACCTGAACATGACCGGCATCGACATGATCGACCACCTGCAGAGCTAATACAAAACCCGATCGCCGCCCTCCGACTCGATGGCGAGGGCGGCGATCGGATCTCGCCATCAAGCTCAGGCCACCGGAACGGGCTCCGGCTCCCGTTCCGCCACACGCTCCGAACGAACGAGCAGGTGCTCCCTGGGGACGCGCTCCAGCCAGGAGCCGGCCACGAGCGAGCTGACCACGGCAAGCAGGATCAGCACGGCATAGAAGGGCCGGTCGATGATCCTGCCCGCGAACGCCCGGAGCGGCTCCTCAGCGAAGAGACGTCCGCCCCACTAGCTTGGCCGCCGAGGCGCTTTACCGACAAATCAGGGCTTTTGCCGTCGATATAGGTATGAATACGACGGCGGCTCTGCTCTGCGAGCTCCACGCGCACTCGACCTGGAGCGACGGCGTCTTACAGTTGCGCCAGCTGGTCGACCTCTACGGCGAGAACGGCTTCGACGTGCTCTGTTTAACCGATCACGTCGTGCGTGGAAACGATGCCCGGTCGCCGCGTCAAAACGACCGGCCCGAGCACGTGAACGCGCTCAACTTTCAGCTTTACCTGGCGGAGGTCCGGGCGGAGTGCGAGCGGGCGCTCGAGCGCTACGAACTGCTCGTGATCCCGGGTCTGGAGCTGACCTTCAACGATCCCGATCCGAGTTTCGCCGCGCATGCCCTCGCAATCGGCCTGGACACGTTCGTCTCGCCCGACGCGGGGCTCGAGGCGGCGCTCGCGGAAGCACGTGCCGCCGGCGCGGCGCTGATCGCGGCCCACCCTTACTCGGCCCGGGCCGCGGCCGCCACCACACGCGCCAAGACTGCCCGCTGGGGACGCGAATGGCGCTCGCTCCAGACGCTGGTCGATCGCTTCGAGCTGGCGAACCGGACGGATATCTTCGACTGGGTCGCCAGGGCGGGACTGCCGGCGGTGGCCTCCGGCGACTTCCACCGGCCCGAGCACCTGGCAACCTGGAAGACCCTGCTCCCATGCGAGAAGGACGAGCAGGTTGTCGTCGCCTACCTGCGCTCGGGACTGCCCGCCTATCTCGCCGACTGGCGCGTGCGAACAGCCGAGATCGCCGCGGCCGCCTAGTCGCTCGAAGGCTCAACCGCCCGGTCGCAGGACGCCTGCAAGGTCAGGCAACCGGAGCGGCCGCCGGCTCCGCTTCCGCAACGCCCTCCGAACGAGCGAGCAGGTGCTCCCTGGGGACGCGCTCGCGCCAGGAGCCGGCTACGAGCGAGCTGACCACGACCAGCAGGATCGACACGGCGTAGAAGGGCCGGTCGATGATCCCGGCCGCGAAGGCCGTCGAGGCGACGACGATGCCCTGACCACCACTCTACGAGCGACGGGAAAGTCCTCGAAGGAAGTCTCAGTCAAGGCCCCTAGGGCCGGCGGGCGGCCAGACTCCGGCGCACGTACTCGGCGAAGCTCGTCGGTCGGCGTCCCAGCAGCCAGCCGAGCACGTTCGGGTTGCCGGTGATGCCGTAGCGTCCGTAGTGGTCGAAGAGCCGGAACAGGGCGTCGAGGCGGTAGTCGTCCTCTTCGGATGGTCGGGGTCCAGCGGTCGCGCCCGCAGGGAACGGGACCTGCTCGGCAGCGACCGGGCGCCCGGACTCGGCGGAGATCGCCTGGGCCAGCTCGTGAGCGTTGAGGAAATCGTCGCCGCAGAGCTCGTAGGTGGCGTGGTGATGGTGCCGCCCCTCACCCACCACTTTGGCGGCGACCTCGGTGACGTCTTCCAGGTCGACATGGGCCAGGCGCGTGTCGAGCGAGTAGGGCTGGCGCAGGATCCCGTCTGCGACCACGCGTGCCACGTCGATGTTCTGCATGTAGTGCATGGGCTGGAGAATGGTGAACGGCATCCGGGACAGCAGCAGCACGCGTTCCACTGCCAACTTGGCCTGGTGGTTCAGGAGCGGCTCGAGCTGGGGGTGCGTGACCGAGAACTGCACGAAGTGCTCCACCCCGGCCTGGCGGGCGGCCGCCACGACGCCGTGACCCATCTCGGCCTCCCGGGGATGCATGGGGGGCCCGATATGGACGACCGCCTTGACACCCTCGACTGCCCGGCGAAGGTCGTCCGGGTCGAGCAGGTCGCCGACGAGAGCCTCCGCTGCTCCCTCATCGACGAGCTGTTCGACGTCAGTGGAGATGTCGAACGCTCGCACGCGGTGCCCGGCACGAGCCAGGGTCCGGACCACGCTCCGGCCGGTCCGCCCGTTCGCCGCGGTTACCAGGATCACCTCGGGTGCCTCTCCTCGGTCACACGGTCGTTTCGCATCTTGTCCGCCCACACTCGTTCCCGGCGTCTGGCATGTCAAACCCTCGCAGATCCGTTTGCGCGAGGAGCGAAAGAGACAGAAACAGAAAAGCCCGCGTAGCGGGCTTTTCAAATAGCGGGGGCAGGATTTGAACCTGCGACCTCCGGGTTATGAGCCCGGCGAGCTACCTGACTGCTCCACCCCGCGTCGCGTTGCTCATTATAGCTCCAGAAATGCCCTTTCCGGGGCCGCCAGGGAGGGTGCTCGCGCCCCTCGTTGCTAGCATCGACGGAGTGATCGCCTTCTGGGCCGCGCTCGCCGTCCTCGTCGCCGCCTTTGTCGCCGGCGCCGTCTTCGTGGTCGTGCGGGCGCTCGAGACGAGAAGGGCGCTGAAGAGCCTGCGCAGCGAGCTCGGCGCCGAGCTGCAGCGGATCGCCCACTCGGGCGAGCGCACCGCCGGCGAGCTCGAGGCCGCAACGCGCGCATTCGAGCGCTTGCAGGCGAGTCTCGTCCGCTTTCGCACCGCTTACACGCGCGTCCGCCTGATCAGGAGCGTGCTCGCCGAGGCCGAGGCGATCCTGGCTCGCGCCCGGGCCTTCGTCCCGAGCAAGTAGCGCTCCGTGCCCGTCGCAGCGATCGACATCGGCACCAATACGACCCGGCTGATCGTGGCCGAGGTCTCGGGCTCGTCGTTGGAGGAGCTCGAGCGCCGCACGACGATCACGCGCCTGGGCGAGGGAGTGGACAGGAGCGGCAGCCTCTCCGAGGCCGGCATCGAGCGCGTCTTCGAGACGCTCGCCGGCTATCTCGAGATCGTCGGCGAGCTCGGCGCTGATCGCGCGCTCGCACTCGCCACCAGCGCCGTTCGCGACGCCTCGAACGGCGACGAGTTCCTGAAGGAGGTCGAGAGCCGGTTCGGCTTCAGGGTACGGCTGCTCTCGGGGAACGAGGAGGCGCTGCTGGCCTTCCGCGGCGCGACGATCGGGCGAACTCTCTCGCAGCCGGTACTGGTCGTCGACATCGGCGGCGGCTCGACCGAGCTGGTCATCGGCGACGCGAACGGCCCCAGCTTCCACGTCAGCCTCGATATCGGCGCCGTACGCCTGACCGAGCGCTACCTGCACAGCGACCCGCCCACGCCGGCCGAGCTCGAGCACTGCGCCACGATCGTGCGCGAACTCCTGATCGACCGGATTCCTGCCGCCGTCCTGCACGAGCCCCGGGCCGCGATCGGTAACGCCGGCACGATCACCACCATCGCCGCACTCGCCCAGCGCCTGCCGACCTACGACCGAGGTCGCGTGCACGGCTACTCGATCTCGCGCCACGCCGTTTACGAACAGCTCGCCCGCCTCGCCGCCCTCCCCCTCTCCGAGCGCCGCCTCGTCCCCGCGCTCGAGCCCGAGCGGGCTCCCGTGATCGTCGCCGGCGCGATCGTCTGCGGCGAGCTGCTGGACGCTTTCGCCCTCGAGGCGATCGAGGCGAGCGAGCTCGACATCCTCGACGGCGCCGCGCTACTGGCCGCCGAGCTCGGCTCCTAAGGTCCCATCGATCACCGGTGTCTGGAAGTCGCCTCAGAATGAGCAGGGACCCGCACTTTGGCGGCGAACGGTTCCCGCATGAGCGAAAAACAGAAGTCTCAAGCGACGTGCAAGCCACAAAGGGCCAAGCTCCAC
>Ga0187886_1000809_pt1 | contig 33313 bp, 46 predicted proteins | sample June2016WEW_20_1_FD_133001 | JGI IMG/M metagenome (GOLD analysis project Ga0187886, IMG submission 133001) | Peatland microbial communities from SPRUCE experiment site at the Marcell Experimental Forest, Minnesota, USA - June2016WEW_20_150 | ecosystem: Environmental > Terrestrial > Soil >...
ACCAATATTGATACATTTTACCAATATTGATACATTTTACCAATATTGATACATTTTACCAATATTGATACATTTTACCAATATTGATACATTTTACCAATATTGATACATTTTACCAATATTATATTAAAACATAAATCCAAAATAGGAGAATAAAATATGAGACAAGATACAAAACAAGAAATAGACACATTTTCAGAAAAGGACAGAAGAGACAATAGACCTATGCAGAATAGTAAATCTGATAAAGATGATAGATCAACACAATGTGTAAAGGAAATAGTTAAAGGGTTTATAGGTAGAAATGTGACCATAGCAATTAGAGGCAAAAAAACATTAAGTGGAAAATTGGAGTCGGTATCCAATTATGAACTTCTTATCACAGTGAAACAGACGCCCATATTAATAATGAAACACGCGATAGACTATATTGAACTTGTTTCAACACCTTAACGGTTCACCAAAGTTTTAGAGTACATACCGGTAACTATATCAATAATGTACCGATAACACGACGGTAATTTCCTTATGGAATAAATGAAACAAAGGAAGATTGTTATATATGCTTGGAACTCCAGAATTAATACTAATATTGGTAGTAGTTTTACTTTTATTTGGACCAGACAAACTCCCAGAATTAGCGCGTTCTCTTGGCAAATCTGTCAAAGAGTTTAAAAATGCGCAGATGGAAGTCATTAGTGGAACAAACAATTTGAAAGAAATTCAAACGAAAGAGCATCAAGAGGGAAGAGATAAAAAGATCCACAAATTAGCTACTGAAATGGGAATAGATACAAAAGACAAAACAATAGAACAGCTTGTTGAAAAAATACGTGCAAAAGTGGTATCACAAGACAAGAGATGAAAGTATTACATGAGCGCTTGGTTGGAAGGAGACATAGATGACAGGAAATGCTGTACATAAAGAAAAAGGCATAACGATTACACACGACATATCTGTTGATTTGTGCATAGCAGATGAGATTGAAAAGTTGAACAATGAGAATAATATTTTTACGCTAAGTTCCTGCTGTGGACATGGGCACACAGGATATATAGTGGTGTGCGGAGGTGATATACAAAAAATGATAGAACTTGGATACGATATGACAACTCTAAAATATTTAGATAATGACATAGTAGCAGACGATAGAACAGTAGTCTGTGCGTTTAAGCCAAAATCAGAATGCATCTATTGTGAGAAATAGAAATTGGAGAAAACCTTTAGACATGACAAATAGGGAAGATAAAGATGAAAGGGAGATGCAAAGGGCGGTGGAGGATCTTGCTAGATTTACAAAAAAAATAAAAAAGAAAAATTGGGAGAGATATAAAGATATATATCCAGATTTATATGCTCAGGAGTTTGGAATAGATCGTTCAATAGGTCCACAAATACAGAAGATAGTAGAGAGAGAGAAGGAAAAAACTGAAAATGCGCTAGAAGAAAATAGAAGACTAAAAGAAGACGTCAAAGAACTGAAAAAGATTATTAGAAAGAAGGATAGAGAACTTGACAAGATGGACAGGGAGATTGAAAAGAAACGCAAGGAAATAGTAAAATTGCAAGAAATACCCAATAATTCTAATAAGGAATGAAATCTAAGAAGGGATAAAATTATGGAATCTGACAAAAATATAGTTGAAAAAGAAACAAGTAACGTAGTTATAATTGACTTCATGGCAGAATGGTGTGGTCCTTGTAAAATGCAGGATCCAGTAATAGAGGAAATGAAAAAGAAATTTGAAGGAAAGGCAACTTTCAAGAAGATAGACGTAGACAAAGAAGGAGAACTTGCTGATAAGTATAATGTTATGGCTATACCTACGTTAATAATTGAAAAAAACGGAAATGTATTCAAAAAATACGTTGGACTGACAAGTTCAAAAGAACTAGAAAAGACGATAAACGACGCTCTAAAATAAATATACGCATATAGAGACGTGATATATAGAAAAAACAGGTCTATAGCACAACTTGTGGACACGGAGTCGTCAGATAAAGAAGAAAAAGAAAAAGAGGTTATCTTTTTCATAATATCCGATCACTCTAGTCAACACGTCGAGCATCATGATCTCCATACAAGAACGTCTGATACTGGAATATTGGTAAGCCTTGGTATTGATTACAATACGTCATATTGGGCGGCTTATGAATCTGAGAATAAATACCAAGATGAATATTTAGGTTCTTTATGCAGTATTATATGCAAAGATGATACTGAACAAACATAGAAAATATAAAAACTGAAGGTATGAACAAATGAACATCAACATATCCATAGATAATGACACATTATCAGAAGATGAACTCAAAAAATTGGTGCAATGTGTAAGAGAAATTGAGCAGAACAGACAAGAGAGACATATAGACATATTGATAGATTCTCCAGAAAAAACTATGGAAGAGATGAAAAGGGTAATTTCTTCAGTTAAACCAATTTTTCCTTATTTCAAAGTGATAGAGTTTGAAAATGAGGCAAAATAACATATAGAAACGGTTATACATACAAACAAAGGAGAAATGAAAATGTGGCCATCTAAGAAAGACGAAGGTATATCACTACCTCCAGGAAGAAGTATTGAAATCGATTTCTGTGTAGAATGGAAAAAGGGTAAAGATGAAGTGGTCATAACCACTGACAAAGAAAAATTTGTGTTAAACGGAAAAAACGAGCTTTTTCTTGAGGTCACGTCTAGCAATGCGGACACAGTTAGAGTACAGATAGTACCAGACTTTAAGAAGAGAACAATAGATATTGTTGAGATTATAAATGCCAACGTCAAACAGACAACTGACAAAAATAGGGGAAAAATTGCGCTTGTCAGTATTGGTACATCAAAAGATGAGACTGTGCACATTGGAGAATTTCTGAAAAAGTGGGATGAAAATATAGAGACATTTGGAAAAAGAATAAATGGGCACAAAATTCGCAGAAACATATTTATGATATTTGGTATTATGGTGGCTGCCGGAAATACTTACATGTTCATCATTAACAACGGTCCCATGAGATATATTAATGCTGCCTTTGTTGTAGTTTGTATATATTTGATGTCACGTTTGTGGAGATCATATAGAGATCTTTTCAGAGCATATGAAGAATATAAGGAACAGAGGTTGAAGGCGTTTGAGATTGCAAAAGATACATGATTACATCGGAAATTGGAACAAAATCTTAGATATACTATATAAATCTTGAGGCAAGTTACAATGGTCATAAGAATCATACCAGAATGTGAAGTTAGAAATAACAGATCCACTGCTAAAAGTACTGTCAAAGAATTAGTGGAAAAAGTGAGAAAAAGAAGAAAATATAATTCCAAATGACAGTTATGTAAATGCGTCAAGTGGTATTGCAATTCCCTATGATGGCAATTCCAAATGGAACAAATTTAAAGAAAGCGAAGCAGAAACAAATACATGGGACAACATATTTCACATGCTAAAATTAGAAAATTGTCCTTCCATAAGAAAAAATAAGAAATAAAAAATAGATACTTGAAATTTTGTACGGTTTGCACTAATAATAATGCACTCTACAGCTACTATCTGTTAGTATCGCAGTTTTTCTGTTAAGAAAAGCTTATATACATTAGCGTTGTATTACATTCTTCAGCAAACTGCTAAATATAAAATCGTTTTAATATTTTGGGTATTCAAAAGATTACTCAGCACATTACGGCGATTTTTGAGCAATTTACTGATGTAAAAATGGACAGATAAGAAGAACATCTAAAGCTGTCAGAGAGCAACTAAGACCGACAAAATCGGTAGAACTATGAAAGGATCGAAGAATATGAGAAAATTTGGTGAAAAGAGAAGTGGACAAAAACGTTTCTGCCCACAGTCTTACTGTTGTCAACACTGTCGAGGCAACATCTAACTATATAGTATATGTAGTGCTATGTATTATATGAACATCAGCTATATATAATATTGGCACTATCAATATATTAGCAACACCGAATCTAAAAGCTACTGTGACGATACAAAAACGTGAGTATCAAAAACAGATAAAATTTTTAGGTAGATGAAACTGCTAAAGCTGCCCTGGAACACAAACAGCGACCAAAGCTGTTCAAAGGTCTGCAAAGTCTACAGAACTATCAGGTGTTGCTAAAAAACATATCGTTAAGAGGAGGTTGACAATGGAAATAGTAAGACATAAAGATCGGTACAACGATCTGACATACGGAGACTGCAACAATTTCGATGCTAATTGTGAAAGCAAGAAAGGATTGATGCAGTATAGAGGAGAACTGGAAGAAGTTGATCTTACCAGAATAATAAGAGCATTGAAATAGGGAACATAACAAAAATATGACAAAAAAAGTGTCAAAAAACATGAGTGAGGTTAGTAAATATGGACATATTTGATGTCTTGAAAGATATATCGGAAAGAAGAACGGAGTTCGCACGCCTAGGAATGAACGAACATACCGCGTTAAAAAGTGCTGAACTTTGCGTATCTGAAAAGTATCATACCACTATATGATATTAGAAAAATTTGTGGAATGTAGGTTCTACTAATTCTAGCCCAAGGGCAAAGAATTGGATCATAGAATATAGCAGAAATGCTAAAACGACTTGGCTTCTAAAGAAGAAACACAGACAAAGTCAATGAACAGTTATGCCGACAAAATCGGCATAACTGTCAAGAAGAAAAGAACATGGCAAACAAAACTGAGGAAACAAAAACAAATGGCACAGCAAAAACGCTGTCAAACGATGAGACTGGGAACATATTTAACACATGGATAGGGAGTTATATGGCAATATCTCAAATGTGGGAAGAGTCTTATATAAGACTATACAAGCCCTGGTTAGACTCTACCAGTGCACTATTTGAAAAAGCGGTCGAGGCTTCAAATACAAATTCCGTAGAGAAATATAGAGAATTCCATACAGAATGGACAAAGACATTTCAGGGAAAATTGGAAAGGTCTACAAAGGTACCTAGTCTGGAATCAAGCAAAGAAGCATTGGAAAAACTGTTGGCTAATGCGGAAAAGTCAACTGATATATGCAAGTCTTGGGTAACAGACCTGGAGGCAAATTCTAGAAAAACAAAAGAAATCCTCCAAGGAACACCAGATCCTGTAAAATATAAAGAAGCATACGATCTATGGATAAAATCATATGCAAAAATATTTGACGGGTTACTAACTCTGCCATTCAGAGAGAATGTAAGAGATATGTTTGAAACATATACAGGTATGCCAGACATATATTCTGATACATTCGTAAAGATCTCAAAATTGTGGAATGATTCATATGTGAAACTATATGGTTCGTGGGCAGATGCACTGGTAGACCTATCTAAAAAGTCTGAAGAGATATCCAAGGGTAACGTTGGTCCAGATGCGTACAAGGAATTTTATTCCATGTGGACAAATGTCTATCATCAGACCTATGGAAAGTTTCTCAATGTCCAAGGGGCACAAAATCCAAAAGAAAGTGAAGATCAATTGAAAGAAGTGTTCGAGAATTTTGCAAAGAGCACATCTATCTGCACCAATTTGTGCAAGTCATGGATAACAACACTTGACAAGCTGTCAGAAAAATCAAAAGAGCTTTCAGCACAGGCACAAGCGAGCGAACTGCTAAAGCTGTCAGGCGAGAAATATCAAGATGCTCAAAAAGAGATATGCAACTTATGGGTAAGAATTTATCAGAAGGCTTTTGACAGCGTCTTCGATAATATGCCTGTAGCAAGTTCATTCAAGGACACTCTTGCGCCTGTGAAAGATGCAGCAAAGTTATATGTTGAGACATTGACAAAGATATCAGACAACTTGACACAACCTATTGGTAAAGCAACAAAGGCATAAATATGGATAGAGACATAGAAAAACATTTAATGTTGTCCGAAGACCAATTGAAACTTTCTCTTGAGACTACTCAAGAGTTCATAGACATGTGGACAAAAAGTTATCAGTCCACAGTGGGAAAGCTGGCACAAGTGCCAGCCTTCGGCCCAGTTCGAGAGAAACAAGAGAAGATCATGAAGAGTCTTCCTCTTTATTCAAAGCTTTATACAACTTGGGTTGATTCAAATATCAATCTCCAAAGTGTACTATTGGAAGCAACGAGAAGAACTTTTGAGAAAACAGTGGAACATCAGGTAGAGACGAACTCCTGTACAAAAGATGGTAAGTCATATATAGACCCTGAGAAATACAAGGAATTCTACAAGATCTGGATTGATACATATAGCGACACGTTCAAAGAATTCATGAAGTCTGGACACTATGCATCTGACATGGGAAAGTTTGCTTCAATTTTTATTGATTTCCAAAAATCTAATAGAGAAACGATAGAAGAAAACTTTTTGAAACCAAACAATCTTCCCACAATGACAGATGTCGATGAGATACATAAGGAACTGTACGATCTCAGGAAAACAGTAAAAGATTTGGTAAGAGATATGAAAGAGTTGTCAAAAGGAATACCAAATGATAAGACTGTTAGGGAGAATGATGTACTACCTGAGAAAGTGGAAGAGTCAAAGTCCCAGAAAGTAGAAGGGTATAAGTCTCAGAAAGTGGACATATCAACCAAGAAAGTAGAGTCGCCTAAGAAATCAGAGTTACCTAACAAGAAAGAGGTTCATACCTAATGAACAACACAATAAGTGATACAATGAATTATATGAGCCTAATAGACAGCGACCTTCACAAATTTGTGAAGGGTGTTGAAATAATTATGGAGTCTCCCGATTTCTCTGTTGGCACAACACCTTCTGAGGTAATATATACTGAAGACAAGATGAAACTTATCCACTATATACCGACAACACCTGTTCAACATAAAGTTCCTGTATTGGTAGTATACGCTCTTGTCAATAGGTATTACATATTAGATCTTCAGCCAGATAAAAGTGTAATAAAGAAGCTATTGAACGAGGGCCTAGATGTGTATGTGATAGATTGGGGCTATCCCAAGGGGTCAGACAAATATCTCACTTTGGATGACTATATCAGTGGTTATATCAATAATTGCATTGATAAAATCAGGGAGATACACAAAATAGACAATGTAACACTTATGGGGGTATGCCAAGGGGGTACGTTCTCAATCATATACTCTGCGCTATATCCAGATAAGGTGAAGAATCTGATTACACTCGTAGCCCCTGTAGATTTCTCAACAGATAAATGTTCGTTGAACGTTTGGGCAAGAAGCTTGGATGTAGACAAACTTGTAGACTACTATGGTATAATACCTGGAGATCTTCTAAATTCTGCATTCTTGCTATTAGATCCATTTAGACTTTTGATTGACAAATATGTAGGCATGTTTGACAAAATTGATTGTGAAAGTGACGAAAATTGTCTAAAAGCCAACGAAGAAAACATGAGAAATTTTCTGAGAATGGAAAAATGGATATTCGACAGTCCAGACCAGGCTGGAGAAGCTTATCGACAATTTATCAAAGACTGTTACCAGAAGAATTTGCTTATTAAGAACGAGATGTCGATTGGAGGGAAGAAAATCGATCTGAAAAACATAAAGATGCCGCTGCTCAATATAATGGCAGAGTTTGACCATCTCGTTCCCAATGAAGAAAGCAAACCTCTTCTAGGCGCAGTCTCAAGTACAGATAAAGAAGAGACAGTTTTCCCAACAGGACATATAGGCATATTTGTAGGATCAAAGTCACAGAAGAATGTGTGTCCAAAGATCGCAGAATGGTTGAAACCAAGATCTGCATAGACGGTACACATATGGAGAATCCCACACAGAATACATAGTGCATATGAGTCGCACAGGGAACACGGTAGCAACAGCAAACGTGCCAAAAATGAAGAATAAGTTAACATTGTAAGAATAAGTTAACATTGTAAGAATAAGTTAACATTGTAAGAATAAGTTAACATTGTAAGAATAAGTTAACATTGTAAGAATAAGTTAACATTGTAAGAATAATTAACGTTACAAGAGTAAGTCAATATTACAAGAGTAAGTTAACATTACAAGAGTAAGTCAATATTACAAGGAAATAAGAATGAGAGTTAAAGATAAGGTTGTATTAATTACTGGAGCAGGAAGCGGAATTGGAAGAGAGACAGCGGTACTATTTGCCAAAAATGGTGCCAAGGTCGTTGTGACAGATGTAGATGAGAATGGTGGAAAAGAAACAGTAGATATAATAGTGAAAGTTTTAGCAGATAATCCAGACAATAAAGGAGATGCTTTTTTCACCAAATTAGACACATCTAATAGAGAACAAACGAGACAAGTAGCAAAAGATGTCATAGAGAGATATGGTGAAATAGATGTCCTAATCAACAATGCAGGAATTGTACAGGACGCCTTAGTGACAAAGATGACAGAAGAACAGTGGAACAGAGTCATTGATGTAGACCTTAAGGGTCCATTTAATATGGTTCAATCCGTGGTAGACAACATGATTGAGCATAGCATTGGGGAGATTATCAATGTGTCATCTGTGGTTGGTGTATATGGAAACATAGGACAGGCCAACTATGCTGCTGCTAAGGCAGGATTAATTGGTCTCACAAAGACTCTCGCAAAAGAACTTGGAAAGAAGGGTATCAGGGTAAATGCCGTTGCGCCGGGCTTTATACAGACACATATGACAGCGTCACTACCTGAGAAAATACTCAATGCAATGAAAGAAAAGACTCCATTGAAGAGATTGGGACTACCTTCAGATGTGGCGTATGCCATCATGTTTCTAGCATCAGACGAGGCTAACTTTGTGAATGGCATTGTTCTTCCAGTAGATGGAGGACTTGTAATTTAATAAAAGGGTTACAGATATATAGATTGCAAGAAAAGGTTATGGACATATATATGATCGTGAAGCATCCAAGAATTGGATGCTCTCGTTCAGTATCTTATAGTATAAGAAAAATATACAGAAAATAATGATGAAAATAACGGTAAAAATAACGGTAAAAATTGGAGAGTTGTCAACATGGCAAATAAGGAGATTAAAAAAGTAGTCATAGTATCGGCAGTAAGAACGCCGGTGGGAAAGTTTGGGGAAAGTCTTAAGAATTTTTCTCCTGCACAACTTGGATCAATAGTATTAAAAGATGTGTTGAAAAGAGCAAATGTGCACGAAGTAGACGTAGATGAAGTGATAATGGGAAATGTGCTCCAGGCAGGGCATGGTCAAAATATTGCTCGACAGTGTTCAGTGGGAGCAGGTATCCCTGTAGGAGTTCCTTCTTATTCAATAAATAAAGTGTGCGGATCTGGCTTAAAGTCAGTAATTTCAGGCGCACAATCTGTAATGTTGGGGGATTCAGAAATAGTTCTAGCAGGAGGTACAGAGTCCATGTCACAGGCAGCATATGTACTGAAGAAAGCTCGCTGGGGACTAAAAATGGGAAATGATGAAATTGTAGATTCCATGATATCAGACGGGTTGTGGGACATTTTCAACAATTATCATATGGGTATAACTGCTGAAAATGTCGCACAGAAGTACAGTGTCACAAGGGAACAACAAGATGAATTTTCTGCTAACAGCCAAAACAAAGCAGAAGCAGCAATTAAGGCTGGAAAGTTCAAAGATGAAATTGTACCAGTCGAGGTCCCACAACCAAAAGGAAATCCTGTTATCTTTTCAAATGATGAGTTTCCTAGATTTGGAACAACAAAAGAGACTCTGGCAAAATTGAGACCGGCATTCAAGAAAGACGGAACAGTAACAGCAGGTAATGCGTCGGGAATAAATGACGGTGCTGGAGCTGTTCTTCTAATGTCTGAGGAAAGAGCAAATGAGAAAGCAGAAACTGGTGGCATAAAACCTTTGGCCACTATTGAAGGTTATTGCTCATACGGAGTTTCTCCAGAAGTAATGGGCATGGGACCTGTCCAGGCTATAAAGATAGCATTAGAGGAAGCAAACTTGGGTATCGGAGATATCGATCTGATAGAGCTTAATGAAGCTTTCGCATCACAATCAATAGCCGTAATAAGGGAACTTGGTCTTCAGGGAGACATGGATAAGATCAATGTAAATGGCGGAGCTATTGCTCTAGGTCATCCAATAGGAGCAAGCGGTACTAGAATCCTTGTTACACTTCTACATGAGATGCAAAAAAGAAAGTGTGAATATGGTTTGTTGGCGCTCTGCATAGGTGGAGGGCAGGGCATATCTATGATTGTCAAAAGGTGAAAATTAACTAAAGTAGAATAGTACAATTTTTTGTAGCTAATATGCAAATATATGGATGAGAATATGAGAAGAATACCAATACCACATGGCGAATTATGTTACATATGCGGATTGATTGCTCAAAAAGCAGAGAGAAATCAAGGAATTTTTACAGGCAAGTACTTGTGTATAATATGTTACAGCAGAAAAAAGAACAAAGATTACTTGATGAAGAATAAGGATAAGATAAATAAAGAAAGAAGAGCCATTAGAAATTGGAGAAATGGACAGCTTGACCCACATAGTAATTTAGGTAAAGGATTCATATCTGAACAAATTGTATGTATTACGTTAGGTCTAAGGAATTGTAATATCGAAACTGACAATTGGAACTCGCATACAGATATCGATAAACACGAAAAATATGGGTATATATCTGTAAAAGGCGCAAACATAAAAAGGGGAGAATGGCACTTTAGTAACACTGGCGAAGGAATATTTGATACACTTATCATAATATGTATGGGTTCCAACAAGAATATTGAAAGAGTGTACGCAATTCCAGCAATAGAAGCAAAAATAAGAAATACTATATGCATATATAAGAATCCTTGCAGAGAAGGATGGTACGAAAAATATAGAATAGACGAATCGCCATTTGATATAACATATCACAATATGAAACTGAGCGACTGCAAAATATTAAGACATTAAAATATTGGAAAATATAGAAACATCAGGAGATAAACGTATGTATAACAACAATAGAGAAAAAAGACTAGATGGCAAAGTGGCATTAGTAACAGGCGGAGCTAGGGGAATAGGTAAAGCAATTGCTATAAGACTCGCGGAAGAGGGAGCAGATGTAGCAATTAATTATCAAAGTACAAAGAAACATGCAGAAGACGTGTCTAAGTTAATAGATCAGATAGGCACAATGGACGAGCTTGAAAAGTTATCTGTGACAATAGACCAAATAGACACAAAGGAATTTGCAAATCAAGTAAAAGAGTCAATAGACACCATAGGCAGACACTCTTATATCTGCCAGGCAAATATTAGCGATCCAATGCAAGTAGACATCATGGTAAAGGATGTCATAGCAAATCTTGGTAAGGTGGATATACTGGTAAACAATGCAGGCATAGTTAGAGATAAATCTTTTGTCAAAATGACACACGACATGTGGAACGAGGTTATGTCTGTGAACCTAGACGGAGCTTTCTATTGTACAAAGGCCGTAATTGGCGGAATGCTAGAACATAAATATGGTAGAATCGTCAATATATCATCTGTTATAGGAAGAATGGGCAACAGAGGTCAAGCTAACTACGCAGCTTCAAAAGCAGGCATGATAGGTTTAACGCAGTCATTGGCGAAAGAGTTCGCAACTAAAGGTATAACAGTTAATGCGATAGCTCCTGGTTTCATAGAGACGGATATGTTAAAAGGTATTCCACAAAATATAATGGATACCATTTTGGCACAGATTCCTCTCGGAAGACTAGGAAAACCTGAAGAGATTGCAGGAGCCATTGCATATCTGTGTTCAGAAGATGGAAATTACATCACTGGACAAGTACTTGATGTCAACGGCGGATTATATATTTAAATCGCAACAATACTACGTCAACAGATCCAGATGTAGAAGATAGTCATATGTATGATCTGTTTTTCTATAGGTCTGGCTACGAGCGTCCCTTGCAAGATTAGCTATGAGTTACTAGATCGGAAATAGAACAGAAACATACATTGTACAATGGAAACACGTAGAGGTGAAAAAATATGATAGACGACTTTAGAATATTTGAAGAGTTTATGAATAGAATGTTTGAAAATGCGTTCAATGCTTCCAGAGGAGAACTTCCTCAACTTCCGCTGCCTAGAAGTGGTATGCTCGCAAAAACGAATAGGCAACCATATATAGATGTAATAGAGACAGACAAAGAAATTGTTGCAACAGCAGAAATGCCTGGGTTGAAAAAGGAAGACATCAATATCAACCTTACAGATGAAAAACTTGAAATATCTGCAGAAAGCAAACAAGAAGAGGAGAAGAAAGGCAAAGATTACCTATATAGAGAAAGGAGAAGCGGAAGTTACTACCGTTCCGTACTGTTGCCATCTTCCATAGATTCCAACAATGCAAAGGCATCGTATAACAATGGAGTTCTTGAAATTAAGATGCCAAAGAAAGAAATTAAGAAAAGAACGCCAATAAAGATTGAATAAACGAAACAATATTGAGATCATATAGCTAACCACTGTAAAAAAAGAGGCATAATATGAAACTTGCAATAGAGATCAAAGCTGAGCACATAGATTGGAAAGGATTGATTCCGAAAATAAACGAGGCAATTGATGAGGAAACTACAGATATATCGTCTGTAAAAATAGTATATTCCAATTGCGAAGAATAGAAGATATAAAACGAGGTACAATATGAGACTTGAAATTGAAATAGAAGCGGAAAATATAAACAGAAAGGAACTGGTTGAGAAAATAAACGAGGCAATTGATGAGGAAACTACAGATATATCATCTGTAGAAATATCCTACGCAAATTGCGACAACGAAGACTAATTGGGCATTCTCCAGTTTTTCTATTTTTTGTCGATATAAAAATTAAGACTTGAAGCGAGGTGGGGTAGTCGGTTATCCCGACGGGCTCATAACCCGTAGATCAAACGTTCGAATCGTTTCCTCGCTATTATGTATAATGATTGTTTTGTGACAATAGTTAATGGTTGCCAAGGTAGCATAGAGGTTATGCAGTCGACTGCAGATCGACTATACTCCGGTTCGATTCCGGACCTTGGCTTAGGAAGAAGAAGGGTAGAGTAATATCGATGAGAGAAAGAATTAGTGTAGATTTTGGTAAAGTGATCCCAGTATCAACTGTAGATTGGCGTAATAAGTCCTCGTGTGCGGTTTTCCTTAATAGGTGTCCTTTAAGGTGTGTATTTTGTCAGAACCATACGTTGTTAGAAAATACCAATATAGTAGACATTAATGTGGTCAAACGTAAAATAGAAGACTCAATGAGTTTTGTAAGCGCTGTAGTATTTTCAGGAGGAGAACCTACTCTTCAGGAAAAGGTCTTAGAAACGCTTATAAGATTCTCTAGAAGAAATGATTTGCAGACTGCAATTCAAACTAGTGGATATTATCCCAAGGTACTAAGAAAATTGATTGACAGTAATCTTCTTGACAAAATATTTCTAGATATAAAGGCGTCTCCTTCAAATGAGAATAATTATAAAGCAATAACAGGCGTTGATGATGCACGTAGAAATGCTATTGAGTCGTTCAATATTATCAATATGTCAAGTGTAAAAAGTGAGATAAGAACAACTGTGTTCAGACCATTTATCAATGAAGTTTATGACATAGCAAGGTTTCTCGAGAATAGTGACTATAGAGGTGCTTACGTACTTCAGACTGGGCTACCTGAAAATGCTCCAACAGAAGAGATAAGAAAAGAAAAAAGAATTGGAAATGCCGAAATGAGTAGCCTATCAAAAAAGGTAGCAAAGGAGACTGGAATCAATGTAAAATATACGTAATCGCATAATTATATACAATGATCGATATGTGCATATACATAAAGATGCAAAATGTGGAGATAACAAATGCTAGTCAAATGCGAAGTTAAGGATTGTAAATATAACATGTGCCATTTAGAAGGATTCATTTGTGACACAAAGGGATATGTTTGCAGTAAGAATAGTATAACCATTGGATATGGCAACAAAAATGGAGAATGGGTCTTTGCCGAGTGTATGGACTATATCAAAAGATCTCCAGAAGAGATTATATGACGATTACAGAAGTAAATTGTGATTCTTACTACTGCACTTTCAACATAAACGAGATGTGTGCAAAAAAGACTATTGATATACGTAAGAATAGCCAAGGTCTGCTCTCTTGTAGATTGCAGAGAATGTAATGAGTTACGAACATGTTATGATGACGAAGAACAACAGTTTTAAAAGACGGAGGTTGCATATATGAAAATCGCCATTCTAGGTGGTACTGGGAAAATGGGAGAGGGATTTGCCTGCAGATGGGCACCTAACCATGAAATATACATTGGATCAAGAGATATAGATAAAGCAAGAGAAACTGCCAAAAATTATACACAGAAACTTGTGAACCATGGCGCAAAATGCGACATTAGTGGCATGAGTAATATAAGCGCAGCAGAAAATGCAGACGTTGTAGTATTGGCTATTCCGTACGATGCCGCAATAGACCTTGTGAAATGTATACAAAGTGTTCTAAGAGACCAGATAGTTATATCGATTGTCGTACCTATGACAAAGGTGACGCGTCGGCTTGAGTACACGCCACCAACAGAAGGATGTGGTGCTTCTCATATCAGAGGCATAATCAAGAGTCCAACAGTAAAGATAGTCTCTGCATACCAAAACGTGTCATATAACAAGTTATCAGATCTGGACTTGTGTATAGAATGTGACGTGATGATCTGTAGTGACGACATTGAAGCAAAGAAAATTGTAATGAGCTTAACAAGAGAAATTCCAAATTTGAGACCTTTGGACGGAGGATCTCTTTGTGAATCTTGCAATGTGGAATCTTTGACGCCATTTCTAATAAATGTGGCTATTAGAAATGGTCTGTCAGATCTTAGTGTCAAACTTATCTGAAATGTGACATTTGGATATGAATGTCAATGGAACAAAAGAATAAGAGATAAAAGAAGAAGCAATAGAAAGTAGAGGTGATAAAAAGTAGAGGTGATAAAAAGTAGAGGTGACAAAAAGAAGAAATTGTAAAACTGTGAGAAATGACACTATGTCAATAAACACACCAGTCGGTGTAGACAATTGTAAAAGTCTTCTTGATTTCTGATGCGTAGATAATAGATTAAGAGCTACTCAACATTGTTCGCAACACCACCATTTAACATCGCGCTTCTCCTAGCATAACAAGCTACATATGTCTTAAGAATGTACCATTGTCTCCATATGTATCATTATCTTCATTTTTTATAATTATCAGATTTGCATTAGCCCCGCGTCTCATGGCATTCTTTGTTACTTTTGCGAAATAGTCATGTCTTTACTATATTTATTAATTTCATAGTTCGCACTTTGTGAACCTTTGTCATATCCGACAAGTGTCATAAAGTCCATAGGAACTATGTTTCACTTATAACATCATTTTTACCCGTTTGCTAATACTATGGCATAAATTGGCACATAATGGCACGTTGTAACATCGTTTATATTCTAATGATATCGCGCTTGTCTCTTTGCCAAAACGTTGTCACATAGCTTTATTGCCTTGTCATGCGTATATACATCTAGAAGGCTAATATAATCTAAGAGACGCATGGCTCAAGAGTATTAGTATCCAAAGATAAACAAAATAGAGGTGAATAATATATGAACAATAAGAGTAAATATATAGTATCAATAGCGGCGGCAGCAGGCTATGTGGCTTCTGCGTATTATTATCCAGCAGAAACCTTCCTAGCTTCAACAGTAGGATGGCTATTTGCAATTCCAGCAGCATTTGTTGTATATATGGGATATGGGTATATAAAATATGCAAAGGAAAGAAAGAACAGAATAGTGGTAGAGACAATACCCAATGCGGCAATGCGATCTATTGCTATGCGTGAGGCACAGCTCAACAGAGAAAAAGAGATGCTTATGTACGAAGAATACCGCAAATAAGAAGAAATGACAAATAGAGACAATTCAAAAAAGAACAAATAATACAGAGGCTATAATATGATACCCAGACATATCTCCACTAATAAAGACCGTTTTATTAGAACTAATAAAGAACGTTTTATTAGAAAAGAATCCAATATGGGCAATAGTAGCATTTGTGCAACTTTAGGAGAAGTTATGAAAGACAAACCGTCTTTCTGGAAAAAGATCATAGAAGAGCACGTTTTAAGTTGTTACAATATGGTCACAATCCACAAAAGTTACTTTGAGGATTTGTTAGCCAATAAAACTCCTACAGAAGATACGATGGTAGAATTTAAAACAGGAAGAGCCATCAAAGATATACCTATCAAAGAATTGTTGCCTGTGATAAAAGATATCTATGAAAATTCTAGAATAGTGGACATGGTAGAAATAGATGACAAAGATATGATACTCTATCACAACTATAGAAATAAGGAGGCAATATATAAGTTGAAAATGATCATTCTATCCCTATTAGAAAATGGTGGACATTCATACGATGCAAAGTTAGCGTCAAATATGATTTTATTGAAATACATATCAAATCCGAAGATGTGATACTGCCATATTCAAATATATGATACTGCCATATTCAAATATATGATACTGCCATATTCAAATATATGATACTGCCATATTCAAATATATGATACTGCCAAGGAGAAAATATGAAAATGTCAACAGGAACAACAAAAAAAATAAAAACAATAAGAAAGATGACAATTGTGGCGTTGTTTATGTTTGTAGTCATAAACAGTGTTACGATAGTAACATCATTAAAGAACGATACAGTAGAAAAAGATATATCGTGTTACCATTGTCATTCAACTGAGGTGGAGCAATTTCAAAACAGCGTACACTATACCAATATTTCCTGCGTAGACTGTCATGGAGGAGACAAGGCTGTCAATGGAACATTGGTATCTGCAGATGTAATGAGTAGAAATTTTACGGGAATACCTTCAAGAGTCGACGTTACGAAACTTTGTGCAAAATGTCACAATAAAACTGTTGAACTATATGAAGAGAGCGTACATTGGAATAAATTGATGAGTGGAAGAGAAAGCGCTCCGTCATGTCTTGATTGTCACGGCACACATAATATTCTTTCACATACAGATCCTGTATCAACAACGTATGTATCTAAGATTCCTCAACTGTGTGCAGGTTGTCATGAGAATCAAACAAAAATGCAGGCATGGTATTATGGTATAGCAACTGATAGATTTGATACGTATAAAAGGTCATACCATTACAAGGCATCTATATTAGGAGGAGGAAAAGCGAAGAGTCTTGCAACATGTAACGATTGTCATGAAAATCATAATACAAAGAATCAGACAGACCCAACATCAGCAATATATCCCGCAAATCTTGTAAAAACATGCGAAAAGGAAGGGTGTCACTCTGGACAGAATGTACAGATTTATGGTGGAAAGGTACATGAGGGACAATCTGTCTATCTGTTGTCTACAAGCGTAGATCTTAAGAGAATAGTGACATATTTTTATATAGTAATGATATTATTTGAACTATCATTTACATTTGGACTTATATTCCTAGGAATTTATTCACAAATGGATATAAGAAAAAGAGAATAATATAAAGAATGTAAAGAAGAACAAAATTATAAAAATGGAGAAGCAAAGAAGAATGTAATAACAAAAAATGGAAAAACAAAGGAGAACACAACAATGTCAGAATTAAAATTTAAGAGATTCACTCTCAACCAGAGGATACAACATATAATATTTTTTATGTCCTTTATATTATTGGCATATACAGGATTCCCATTAAAGTTTCCTGATGAGTGGTGGTCAAGATGGATGATTGCCTCAGTTGGTGGTTTTGACAACAGAACACTTATACATCATATCTCCGGATTCGCTATGATAGGAATAAGCATATATCATGTGGTATTCCATGCCATTCTTGAAAAGCCGCGCTACGATATATTATTCAATCTTAAAGATGTTCAAGACTTTTGGCAGCAAATGTTGTACTTTCTGAAAATTAGTAATGATCATCCAAAATTTGGAAGGTACACATGGAAACAGAAATTCGAATATTTTGGAGGAGGGTTTGGCGCCGTTATAATGGGGTTTACTGGAATATTGATGTTGAATCCTTTTGAGTCAATGAAATATTTCCCATTGGGGCTTATCCAAATTGCTGGCTTGTTCCACACATGGGAAGCAGTACTCGCAAGCATTGCGGTCTTCATAGGCCATTTTTATGATGAACATTTCGGGAAGTTCCCAAATCTATCTTGGTTAACAGGCAACGTGTCAGAAGAAGAAATGGAACATGAACATCAATTAGAATATGAGGCATCGATAGATGACTACAATGCCAAAAACGTTATCAAGAAGACTGGAGACAACGCGACGAAGTCGCATTATGACGTAAGAAATAGGTTAATAATAGTGTTCTCAAAGACTGTATTCACGGTTATATTTTTGATTGTATGTATCTGGATGCTGTGGATATCTTACCATACACTATTGGAAGCTGTTGAAACATACATATTATGATTATAAAAATAAACGATTGAACAACGTAGTATAGTCAAGAAAAACGTTAACATTGTGCATACCTGGTTACATATGATATTAATTGAGCATGATGTTAACAGATCTACATTTATCTGCACATAGAGTTAACAATACGTAGAGTTAACAAATGGTTATATAGTGATCTGTACTTATCAACCTTAAAGACATTGGGTATATGTTATCTATTTATACTAATAAAACAATATGCGCTTATGTTAATACACTCATTAACAGGAGAACAATATGGGAACAACTGTCGCTATAAATGATGAAGCATATAGACTTGTGGTTGATAAACAAAATGAAATGTTGAAGAGTACAGGAAAAAAGGCAAGGATACATGAAATAGTAAGTGACGCTGTCATAAAAGGAATAGAGTTTGTAGGGAAGGACAGCTAAAGCTGTTAAAAGAATAATATAAGGAAACTAAGAACTATAGTCTCATAATGAATTTGATTTAATATGGCGAAAAGAAAAAGGGCAAAAGTTGGTGGTTCTCAGACGTCTATAGATATGTTTGGCGATTCTTTCGAGTATATAAAAGAAGAAAACAGACCTATTTCTCATGAAAACCATATAGAAGATTCTCAAAAATTTAAAGAGAACGATCAACACGATTTCACTTTTGATTTTATAGATTTTGATGACGAGTTAAAAAAGATAAAAAAAGAAGACCAAAATCTAAGAGCAGAAATAATCTATATCAATGATATATATTATAACAAGATTTTCTCAATTCTTTGCAGACATTCCAAGAATCTATTCAACTCTTCAATATATGAAATAAAACAATCTCAATTGAAGAATTTTGACAAAAATGGAGACGGCACATCATCAACTAAAGAACAAAGAGAACTAAGATTAAAAATATCAGATATTCTAGAAGACAAGAAACCAGGATATCAAACCGATATTTATGAATTGTTAGATAAATATTTCAGGAAAACAAAAGATGAGAATTATATAGCAATTCCTCAACAGTCTGCACAACAGACAATCAAATTAGCAACAGACGCTCTTTTTTCGAATGAACAATCTAAGATATTATATCACGTTCATCCATGGGATTATACTGGGAAACCTGGAGATCTAGGCTACAAGAAGGAAGGACATGGTTGCATAAGAGGAGAATCAATAGCTATGTTCACGAATCAACAATGTAGTATCGAAAGAAAAAAAATATCTCATAGACGAGATAATGGTCTTCATAAGATTCCAGAGAAATTGCGGAATTTGTTGATATTTCCACCTGATCTGAGAAAAATATTAAAGATGGATATTCTACCAGTTGATCCAATATTTACGAGACTAAGTAATTTGATAGATCTGAGACAGGTCAGGATTATACCCTTATATATAGGTTACAAAATAGAAATTGTTTATAAGAAGGCGATATCAGAAAAATTAGAAGTAGCGATAGAAAAGTTTAAGCGTGTCAGCAAAGATAGATATATGGGAATTGATATAGGAGTCAATAACACAATGGGAATAGGTTGCCTAGATGTATCTAGGTTAGACGACGTGAAGATTATTGGACATCATCCAATATTAATAAAAGGACAATATCTTAAATCAATAAACCAATGGTTCAACAAGGTGACATCTGAGCTTTATTCAATGTATATGAAACAACAGGGATTCAAAGGAAAAGAATCAAAAGGGACTACAGTCAAGATGGGAAAGAAATTCAAGATTCTATCCCAAAATAGGGATAATTTCTTTTACGACGCGTTCCATAAATTGTCAAATTTTGTGGTAACGTATTGTCGCTATTTCAAAATAGGGACTGTGATAATAGATTGGAGCAAAGGCATAAAGCAGAATATGAATATGGGAAAGACAAATAATCAGAATTTTGCTTACATTCCTTATTCGACAAAATTGATAAAGATGATAAAATATAAAGCGAGATTATATGGAATCAAGACAATTATACAGAGTGGAGCATATACATCTTTGTCGTCGTTCCCAGATAACGAACCTTTTGATTGGACAGTAAAGAATATTGAACATGATGGATTGAAGCCTAATGACTATGGAAGGATTCATAGAGGCTTGTTCAGAACGAATAAAGGAATTTATATCAATGATGATATTATGTCATCGTTCAATCAGATAAGAAAATATCTAATAGCGATTGGGAAACCAATTGTGATTGGAAAAGGTATACCAAATATCGCAAAGCAATTATCAGCTAAGGAAGAACAGCTAAAGCTGTCAGCTGATAATATGCAAAAGATAAATGGAGTAGTGGGTGGAATGCTTCACCCTATATGTTTAGAAGTCAAGAAATTACTATCAGAAGGTAGTAGGTTCTTGATTTCGAGGATAGATATGAATAGATTTGTTAATAATGTTGACAACATACACAATTAGTATCTTTTGTATATAGATGTTAACGATGTTAATGGAAATAATAGCATGGAGACACCAGAACGTCGCCATTTTTTTTTTGAATATACGCACCGCAGAAATAGAACAAACGATCCAAGGTTACAAAATGATACACATCCGACAAAAGCACAAACACATAAGCGCATCGGATACTTCTTTTCAACATCGCATGTTTTCTAACGTGAAAGCTATATATACTTTAGCAACATGTTACTATCAAACAAGCATACTGACATGGTGGACAGAGGAAAAATGGACACGTTGAAGAATAGCCAAGGTTGTCAAGGAGATGGGCATGGTTACAAAAAACATATCGTTGGATAATGAACATTTTAACAAGCTGAAACCATATATAGAAAAACATAATGGAAATTTTAGCTCAGCAGTGAGGGAAATAATTGACAAAGTAGAAAAATCATTCATTCCTGAAAATTTCTCTTTTATACAAGATCCTTTTCTCAACTGGCTTCTAGAAGAAGTACACGGGAGACTCATTCCTGACAATATACTTAATACAATGATTGATCCATATCTCATATGTGACATGAGTAATCTTAGTAAACATGTTAACAAGAAACTAGCTGATCTCGGCTGGAAAGTTCATGTCAAAATAGATTATAATGTTAACAAAATTGACAATAAAAATAATATCATAGTATCCCCAAGTTCTATATTGATAGATACAACAGGGACATCATATAAAATGAACGTTGTAACACTTATGATATCCCAATTTATAATACAGAATTCTCCAGATTCATCTCCATTTTTGATCAAATCTGTAACACACCTTGGAAGCCATACGCAAGCAGAACTATCAAGTACAGCAAACAAAAAAGAAGGTCTTAAGAGTTTGCATACTTTCTTTGGAGAAATGGAAGACACTACAAAAGCAATAAGAGACCGTACTTCTTTCTGGAACCATATGATCAATAGGCATTCAAGTAGTAATTACCAAATGGTCACCGTTCATAAAAATTACTTCGAAGATATACTTGCAGGTAAAACACCAATGGGAGAAACAATGATAGAAATATTAGCAAAGAAACCGATACAAGACATTCCTCTTGGAGAATTGCTTCCTCTTATCAAGCAGGTATATGAGGTCTCTGGAGTTGTTGACAAAGTTGAAATTCGGGACAGCAATATAATATTGTTTCATAACTACAGAAACAAAGATGCAACTGAAAAAATTAAGAAAAGCTTAATAATGCTCATGGAAACAAGTGGTCATTTGTACGATGGGAAAACTGCTGCAAATATGCTGGTCATCGAACATAGACCTGATGTAGGTACAAAAATTAACCAAATAGTAGAACATTTAAAAAATAGCGATAATAAGCTCGACCAAGAATTAGCTACATTCGTAACATATCTGAAGAATCTTAACAACATACACGACACTCCAATGTCCATTACCCTCATGGGTAGGAGAATTGGAACATCCTTAATTCAAGAATATGAAAAAGAGAACAACATAAAGGAATGGAATCTGGAAAATTTCCAGAAAGCATTTACTGTAATAGATTCAAAAATTCACAAAGATAGCGAATGGAAAACAGAAGGAAATAGTCTATTGTACAGAATCAGAAAATGCACAATTACTATGGAAGACAATAATTTCGATGCTTACGTCTGCCGCGCTTCAAGAGAAGCTTTCAAAGCGGCTCTTGATTATGCATTCGGAAATAAGGCAGATCTGGAAATTAAAAAATTGAAAGCACACGGAGATAATTACTGTGAGGTAGTTATAAAATTGCCAAATAAGGAAACAAATTGAAACATATAGAAACCGAATAGCACCTTGCACTAGATATATAGTGTGCGCAGAATTTTTATTTGCTCTTTTTTATAATAACAAAATCTGCGTAGCATCTACAATCTTTTTCTTTATCTATTTTTATTTGTCCTTTTTTTGTTTATCTCTCTTATTTTAAAAGCCTAAACCTTATGAATTTTTATGGTTCCCAGTATCGTATCATTTGTTTGTCTTTTCTTTATCTCGGATATATTTTACAAGTGCCACAATCGCACACCGTGTCTGCACATCCTACGTCTTTCCAATCTTTTCTGGAACTATCAACTAATTTCTTTATCTCAGGTATGTTCAAAGTTTTCCCACGAACTAGCCACAGCTCTTCGTTAAACACACTCTCATTTATCTGCAAAATTGGTGTGTATATTGGGAAGATATGACGCATCGCCATATCTGTCATTGCCTCTGGTGTAACAATATTAATACTGTCAAATTCAACATCGTTGATCGTTAGCAAATTCTCAAGAGTTTCACAGTTAGAACATTTTCTATTTTTTGGTTGTCTATAAACCCTAATACGTCTTGTTGATGTTTTTAACTCTCTTGACATGTGTCAGATCTCTCCTATTGTATTTTTCTTTTTCAGTTTATAACTTATTTTACATATGCACATATGTTTCTTTTCTGTGTTGAACAATGTGCTATATACTGTACGGTGCTAACATATATAAAACTTGCTATTGCAGAAGTGTTCAGATATGTAATGATAAACGTGGCACGCGGAGAATATTAGCACAACTATTTATCTCCTTTTTGGTTTTCATATCTTTTCTTGTTTTCATATCTTCTTTTTTGTTTATACGTCCGTACTTCATGGATTCTTTTATGTCAATAATGCGTCATTTTAACATCGCACGTTTTCTAACACGAAAGTTTTATATACATTAATGCCATATATAGGGCATCTATGGGTTTATCGTCTGTGTCGGCAGAACACATAGATTGGAAAAACGTAGCAATAGAGAGACCGACTAAAAATGAGAAATAACGGGGCTGTTGTACAATCTTTTATATATTTCATGGTTCCTGATATGGAGAACAAATATGTTGAATCATGATAAATAAAAGCGCTGAGATAGATCTGAAAATTAAAAAAAATTGGAAGTATGTGGTGATAGTTGCTGCGAGATCATTATAAAATTACCAAATAAGAAAATCCAAATATAGGGACCAAAATAAGAAAATCCAAATATAGGGACCAAAATAAGAAAATCCAAATATAGGGACCAAAATAAGAAAAGGACAGATTGAAATACTGAGGCGAAGCAAATATATGGCAAATTCAACAATAGAACATATGAGTAGTATAGATTCTATAAGTATAGAAAATGTACCTAAGGGGAAACTCGAAGAAATGTTAAATGGCATAAATAGAAAAATAGAAAAGTATCAGCAAGACAGATATGAAATATTGTCAGAGTTGGCAAGAAGAGAAGAAAATCAGGAATGAATCAAACAATCGATAACAGATAGAAAAATTGCAAAATGACATCATAAAAACGAAAGAAAAGGTGAGCTATGACAAAATTGAATATAGATGAGTTAAACAAATATATTGAAAAGGTCAAAAATCTCAAGGGCAAGAAAGAAAAAATGGCTAATCCTGTGACAAGAGCAATATATGAAGATGAATCTGTCCAGGCAGGAAGATGGCTAACACTTGGAGAATTTGAAGAATTGTTAAGAAAAACACGAAGAAAATAGAGCATACATCATGGATAAAGAATTGGAGCAAGGTATAGATATATACATAAAACATATTCGCAGAATGTCAAAGTTGACAGACCAACAAATGGCACTATTAATGACATCTCACGCTGTCGAAAATAGCGAAACCCTAGAAACTCTCAGTAGGATGAATCCTAACATAATGACTGCTGTAAATAGCCAAATTGAACATGTAAGAAAGATGCAAAATTTGACAGATGTGCAAATAAGAGACGTGTTACTGAAGAACAATATGGAAGAAACTCTTAGAGATGGCGCGCTTAAAAGAAATTTAAGGGACATTGCAAATGCTGCAAAAGACATAAGAAGTGACGCAACGAAATTTGCTAGAAAAGTAGATAGATTCTAAAATTAAACAGTTTGCGATTCAACGATGTAACCAGAAAACTATGCGCGGCTTGCTACGATGCGCTATGATTACTTTTTTTAACGTGTGTACAACAATGCTTGAATACAGCCGGAACTAAAAGACACTTAACCTTAGTATGTTGACAACGTTTTAGGCACTCTTGTAGTACTCTTTTTGTAGTATGCTCTGAACATTCCTGAATTTTAAAACGATAAAGATTCCAAGCCGTTTGCTGGTCAGATGAAATGACTACAGATTAGAAAAAGATATGGTATAGAAAAATGGTAATTGGTTACAATACAGAAGGAGACAGAGTATGTCTTTGGAAATTGTTAAAGAAGACGAAGTAAGATATAATAAGAACAGGTACACAATAAAATGCCGCCTATGCGGAAGTTCTGAAACAAAGATAAGAATAGACGGCAAACATATATGGATTAAGGACAAGAACTCTAGAGGAGAATGGACCAATATGTTCGTATGCTACAGTTGTACGTATGGGAAAGCTAAATCGTGTTGCAAATGTGGAGATGATACAGATAAGTGTGTAGCAAAATTTTACAATAGTAAAGGAATATGGACTGGAGAACATATCTGTGATTATTGCCGACATAGGAACACGGCAGAATTTAGGAATAAGCATATAGAATTAAAATTGGGAATTCCTAAAGGTTTCGTAGGAGACACTATAATATCAAAAATTCTTGAAATACCTGCGTGTAGCATATATGCAGGAGATTTAAGGTTACCATTTGGATTGATACACGGATACTATGGTATAATAGGTGTCAAAATTGCAAAATTGAACAAAGGAAAATACGACTTTTATTCAAACGGAAGAATTTCTGCAGATACATATTTCTATTTAGGATTTAGCGAAGACTATAAAGATATTGAAATTGTATATATTATACCAAGCGAAGTGCTGAAAAGTACTAATGGAAGACTCTGTGTATATAGAAATTCAATAAAGTGTTTGCAATATAAGGTTGATCCTTCTCCATATAATGATGTATATCACAGTATGGTCATAAGCGATACAAAAAACATGGGAAGTATCAACAATAAAATGATTAAGATCTGAATTAAATAAATGTTTTTTTATATTCGGAATAACGCGAACAAAGTAACAGTTTGTCGCAATATCACTATTTGCATCTTCTAGCATCAATTACCTTCAGTTAGGAAAAGCTTATAATACTAGGCTCCGTAGTATAGTCAAGGAAAACATTAACATTATTAACACATATTAAGAAAAGATATTAGTTGTTAATGATATTAACATCATTTTATCAATAATGAAATGTATCAACAATTAAGACCTGTACTTGTATACCTTATAAGATATCTAATACACACATTTATATACTTATAGATAGTATAAGCACTATAAATAATGTTACAATATACATTATAAAAGGTGCTACAATGGTTAAATCGGTACTAATTCAGGATGAAGTACATAATGTACTAATTAAAAAACAGACAGAATTATTGAAAAAAGATATAAGAATGGGAATATCAAAAATAGCTGAAAATGCTATCTTGTTAGGTATTGAAAATGTTGGAGAAACTAAGAACTAGAATATCATGACGAGTTGGAATTAATATGGCGAAAAGAAAAAGGGCAAAAGTCGTTGGACCTCAAACATCTATAGATATGTTTGACGATTCTTTCGAGTATGTAAAAGAAGAAAACCGACCTATTTCTCATGAAAACCATATAGAAGATTCTCAAAAATTTAAAGAGAATAATCAACATGATTTCACTTTTGATTTTATAGATTTTGATGACGAGTTAAAAAAGATAAAAAGAGAAGATCAGAATCTAAGATCAGAACAAATATTCATCAATGACCAATATTATAATCAGGTTTTCTCAATTCTATGCAGACATTCCAAGTTACTATCCAATTCTTCAACATATGAAATAAAACAATCTCAAAAAGGAAATTTTGACAAAAATGGAGATGGTACACCGTCAACTAAGGAACAAAAAGAACTGAGATTAAAGATATCAGACATTCTAAAAGACAAGAAGTCAGGATATCAAACCGATGTTTATGAATTGTTAGACAAATATTTCAGGAAAACAAAAGATGAGAATTATATAGCAATTCCTCAACAGTCTGCACAGCAGACAATCAAACTGGCTACTGACGCTCTATTCTCAAACGAGCAATCGAAATCATTATATAATGTTCATCCATGGGATTATACTGGGAAACCTGGAGATCTAGGCTACAAGAAGGAAGGTAATGGTTGTATAAGAGGAGAATCAATAGCGATACTTACGAGTCAACAATGTAGTATCGAAAGAAAAAAAATATCTTGGAGACGCGATAATTGTCTTCAGACTATTCCAGAAAAACTTTATAATTTATTGACATTTCCACCTGATCTAAGAAAAATACTAAAGATAGACAATCTAGGTGTTGATCCAATATTTACGAGACTAAGTAATTTGATAGATCTGAGACAGGTTAGAATTATACCCTTATATATAGGTTACAAGATAGAAATTGTTTATAAGAAGGTGATATCAGAAAAATTAGAAGTAGCGATAGAAAAGTTTAAGTGTGTCAGCAAAGATAGATATATGGGAATTGATATAGGAGTCAATAACACAATAGGAATAGGTTGTCTAGACGTGTCTCAACTAGACAATGTGAAAATTATTGGATATCATCCAATACTGATAAAAGGGAAATATCTTAAATCAATAAACCAATGGTTCAATAAGGTGACATCTGAGCTTTATTCGATGTATATGAAACAACAAGGTTTTCAAGGAAAAGAATCAAAAGGGACTACGGTCAAAATGGGAAAGAAGTTCAAGATTTTATCTCAAAACAGGAACAATTTTTTCTATGATACATTCCATAAATTGTCAAATTTTGTGGTGACGTATTGTCGCTATTTCAAAATAGGTACAATAATAATAGACTGGAGCAAAGGTATCAAGCAGAATATGAATATGGGAAAGGCGAATAATCAGAACTTTGCTTATATTCCTTATTCGACCAAATTGATAAGAATGATAAAATATAAAGCAAGATTATTTGGTATCAAGACCATTATACAGAACGGAGCGTATACATCTTTGTCGTCGTTCCCTGATGATGAACCTTTTGATTGGACAGTAAAGAATATTGAACATGATGGATTGAAACCTAATGACTATGGAAGAATTCATAGAGGTTTGTTCAGAACGAATAAAGGAATTTATATCAATGATGATATTATGTCATCATTCAATCAGATAAGAAAATATTTAATAGCGATTGGGAAAGGTATACCAAATATCGCAAAGCAATTATCAGCTAAGGAAGAACAGCTAAAACTGTCAGCTGATAATATGCATAAGATAAATGGAGTAGTGGGTGGAATGCTTCACCCTATATGTTTAGAAGTCAAGAAATTACTGTCTGAAGGTAGTAGGTTCTTGATTTCGAGGATAGATATGAATAGATTTGTTAATAATGTGAACAGTTAATATCATTTTGGTATAATTGTCAATATTGTTAATGGAAATGATAGCATGAACACAACAGGAAAAGTAAAGACGTTGCAAGTAAGCGAAAGTACCCATATTCTTATCGCCGAAAAACAGACAAATCTAAGAAAAAAAGGCGTACACAAGACGTATATAGAAATAGCAGACGATGCTATAACGGCAGGTATTGACATTGTTGACTAAAGGAAATTGTAACAATATAAAAACTATGAAAAGAGAGATAAGAATTATTGATGGAATATGTAAAATAGTGAATACAGATAAAAAAGGTAATATAGTAAACATTATTGGAAATTACCAGAAGCCAAAGATTGACGAGTGGGAAATCATAGCATACGAAGAGTCTAAAAAAAGAGTATATGAAGAAGAACTAGAATTATCCAAACATGAGAAAGAGACAAATGAACATAAAGAAAAAATAGAAGAAGAAAAAATATACGAAATTCACAATGGAAAAAGACGAAAATATCAAAGATATGACAAGATAACAAGGGAAATTAACCCAACCATGAAAAGTTTGTTGCAGAGAAAGATGGAACTTGGTATCATCGACAAGACCGTTCTTAATATAAAAAGCAGCAAAGAATTATTGGACGATTGGGCAAGAAAAAGATATTTCTATGATTACGAAGAATATCTGAATATTATAGCTCTTGGAAGAGGATTCACTTGTTATGAAGAATATGTGAAACAAGATCATATTATCCTGGAATGCCAAATCCAATGAAGGAGAATCGCATGAACAACAAATTTATAGGCATATATATTGCAGAAAATGGAATAGCGAAAATATATGAAGAATCTAAAAGAATGCCATGTAACCATCCCGGATATGATATCATATGTCCGAAAGGATATAAGATAGACGTCAAAGCCACTGTGTTGAGCAGATATAACACGTTTTGCTTTGGAATCCAGAAGAATGAAGTTGCAGATTATTTTATATTAGTAGGATTCAACAATATAATAGAGTTGAAACCATTACATCTGTGGATTATTAAAAGTGATGAGAATATACACGGGCGTCCACTAAAAGAATTTCTTTCCCTCAAAATTATCGATGAACCTCAATATATACAAGAATATCAGAAATATGAGAAATTGAACAGATTGGAAATGTTGAAAAGTGTGTGTGAAGAATTTGATGCAAAGAATAAAATAGAGATCAAAGATTATAATGTTACAACCAGACGTATGATACTTGATACAATTGTTCAAATAAGATCTAGGATAAAAGGTGACACATCACCTATCGAAATACTGGTCATGCTTGAGAAAAAGAAAAAAGAAACTATAAGCGACAGACTAGAAATCATACCAGATGAAGATGTAAAGAACCTGCGCTATGGTTAATTTACGAAAAGTAGAATGACTAAGATCTGAATTATATAAATGTTTTTTTATATTCGGAATAACGCGAACAAAAGTATATATAGAAGCGCTTGCTATATATAAGTGGCATATACGAGTCTTTTCTGGTCAGATCATGCCCAGCTAAGAAATCTGAAGTTGATACTAATATGACAACCAGCAAAGATACAAGTTATTACAAAAAACAAGAGGTAAAACGATATGATGAAGATAGTAGAAGAAAATGAGGTTGCGAAGCGCAAACCATACAAATTTAGCTATGAAACCACAAGAAAAATGGAGATAAAAAGACAAGAAAAAGAGATAAAAAAGATAAAGATAGCTACTGGCATATTCAAGATCAATAGTCTCGTGGATGCTATGTAAATGTTTGCCATAAGGAAAATGGTCTGATAAAACAATAGGAGAATACGGATGTTACTAACGACAGCGGATAACAACAATAATCAATATGGAGAACGTTTGACTACCAAAGATTGGAAATCTATCGGTTGTTGCCCTTTTGTTGACGGGGTTTTTGGTTCCGCTGTCTCTCAAGATCAAAGAGTCTTTTTTGGAAGACTTTGGAAAATAGCTTGCCACCATTTATCAGGTAATTGAATTTGTCATACTTGGAGACGTGCCAAATGCCAAAAAGTATGAGAGACCGAATGGACAATATGTTCGGTGTAAAAAGGGTGGATGGGAAATATGTATCAAAAAATGAGTATAACGATAATAGAAGAAAAAGACGTGACGAAATTTTAGATGGACTGATTGGAAAACAGGAAAGTTTTGAAGATAGACAAACTAGATTAGAGAAAATAGATCCATTTGAACTATCAGAAGGTCTTAAAAACGTCGATAGCAGATTTTGCGCCCTTGTAGAAGAATTTGTGGATAAATATATAAACGGTATAAGCATTAAAAAATCTCTTAAAGATGAAACTGCGATTTTTGATAATAGATTAAGTATATCTTGTGCTGGGAGAAATATTGTTCGTAATTTTATTTTAGAAAGATCTAGTTTTCTTATTAGATCAAATGTTTTATATATTCCTAAATGTGAAAATGAGAATGATGTAAGTAGGTGGTTTGAAGACAATTGTAACGATCTCTGTCTTGGAATAGCGATTCATAGAAACAGTCATTCTAAATTTCACATAAAAGGATCTGGTTCATATGGAGGAATTGATCATATATGCAGGTTTGTAGACGGTATCTCTGGCAATTATGAGTTTCACCATTGTGAAGATAATAATTATATACCTCTTTTAAACAGATATATGAGCAAAAAACAGGTGATGATATACAACCAATTTTATGAACTCGTTGAAGCAGATTTTATGTTAATAGAATTAGAATATTTATCGAGTAATTTTGTGATACATAAACATCCAAGTATGGTCGATATGGTCATTTGTTACAAAAAAGACAGGGATCTCAGTGTTCCAGTATTAGAATTAGGAATGGATCGTGATACAAATGGCCGATGATAAATTTCATGAGAATGATACGTTCGAAGAGTGGTCCCGTAAGCAATATGCAGACAGCCTAGAATTTAAGTCTGTATCAGAGGTCCACAAGATATACCCTACTTGGAATCTTGAGGAAATAAAGCAACACATACCGATGTTCCTAGCTAGACACATGAAGCTTGTAAAAAGTACCAACAATGCTCATCCGGAACTGAGCATTGGAGATATTGAAACGTTTATTTACGACTATGTGGAGATATGTGAGAAAAATAGGAATATATATATAGAACTATTCGGGTCTCCTCCTATTAATATGAGTCATCTTTCAAAATGGAATACGACAATAGCAAAAATTTCGAGATTGATATATGAACACCCTGGCGGAGGACATATCGATACTCCGAAATATAAAAACAAAGACGAATTTGGACACTCTTATACATATAGTTTCAGGTTAGGCAATAAAGTATATAGCATCAAATCAGACGAACAGCTTGGAAGAGATATATCAAAAATTCGCGATGACAACAGACATAGATTTGAGACACAATCAGATTTTCTCAAAGAGATTGTGATCAAAGGAGTAGCAATATATGTGTTGATCAATCAGGACACTCTTGCAGACGGAAAGGAAATTTTGTTGAGCATGGAAAGAAGGATGGCTGAAGAAAGAGAATTAAGTAGAACACAAAGAAGAGAAGACATTAATAGCTATCTTAGCAATAGATTGGAATATATGGAAAAGACTGTACTAGATATAGACGACAAAGAAGACAGAAATGAGTTATTAAAAATATTGAAAAATGAAATAGATGAATTCCTGAAAGAAAATCTAAACTATTTTATGGGCAGTCTTGATATGAAGATCCTGATAAAACAGACGATTATGAACAACAGAGATCTGGAAAGAATATTGAGAAAATTAGAGGGCAACGAGTTAATTTCCAGAGATTATATGGATAATATAATAAAAAACGGTACAGTTATACCTTTTTCAAATTTGGTAGAAGATGAAGACGTAAAAACAAGATATGAGTAACAACTTCACATAAATACATCTTCTTTTTTTTTGATTTTTCAATTATTTAAATTTCTTTAGTTATGGTTGTTGACAGCTTGACAGGTCTCTCCTGTTCGGGCGTCAGGCCAGCTAAGACCGTTATTTTGTCAACTTTTGTTCTGTTTACGTTTTAGTTACGTCTTACAACTCTCATGGTCTATTTTCCTTAGCTACATGGCTACAAAAAATGTTTTTTGTAGCTAAGATTATTCACTATGAAGCAATCTTTTCTGGGATTTTTACAACGACCTTTATTTTGTACTCATACTTTTTTCTTTTAGGCTTCGTAACCCAAGACATTTAGCTACGGACATAATTTCGAAACGGCAACTATTTTAATCTAAAAGACTGATTATAAGAAGCTTTATGAAGAAATCAAAACGCCTCTTCTGAAAATGTTTTGTTTTTGCGTTGCTAAGAATATTCATTAAGAACATAAATCTTTTCTTTTTTATGTCACACAACCGTAGATGTGTGACTGCAGATACAAACAGAAAACACATTAATTTTGGGAGAGACTCCAGACATAATTGGAAATTTACTGCCCTGAAAGTGCCTAGTTTTTTGTGTCAGAACACGTACTACGATAGTATATTAAGACGTTCCAACACTAATAACATATACGATAGTCTCCAACAATATGTATATTTTGAGAAGCCTTAAAAATGCTTAAATATAGAATTCAAGACGATCATAACATATGGCATTGGTAACCATTATAGTTTGATCACTGTCTACGTTGTGTATCTCTATTAAGCCATGCAAAGAAAAAGGCTGCATAATCATTAAAGGTTACACAATCCACAAATGCGACACGTTAATCAATTCCTTTTTTTACGTTGGTCGATGTTTCAAAAGTTATAGCAAAATACATGACAAATATGTGAGCTTCACGGAACGCGACGTGCTGCGAAGTTACTTTTGCGTATTACCACTTGTCCCTTTATCTGTTTCGCAGAATCTTATCATATTTTATTGTCCCTTTATCTGCTTCGCAGAATCTTATCATATTTTATTGTCCCATATATACGCAGCTTTACTTATGATAATATTTTACTATTTGTCACATATTTCTAATTGGTCACACGCTATTTGTCACATATTTCTAATTGGTCACACGCTATTTGTCACATATTTCTAATTGGTCACACGCTATTTGTCACATATTTCTAATTGGTCACACGCTATTTGTCACATA
>Ga0187886_1000810_pt1 | contig 33312 bp, 31 predicted proteins | sample June2016WEW_20_1_FD_133001 | JGI IMG/M metagenome (GOLD analysis project Ga0187886, IMG submission 133001) | Peatland microbial communities from SPRUCE experiment site at the Marcell Experimental Forest, Minnesota, USA - June2016WEW_20_150 | ecosystem: Environmental > Terrestrial > Soil >...
CTTGCGGATCTCCTCGACGTCCGACCGGCGCGGCTCGTCGGGGGCCATGCCGGCCACGAGGATGTCGGCATAGCCGTTGATCGCCGTGAGCAGGTTGTTGAAATCGTGGGCGATGCCACCGGCGAGGCGGCCGATCGCCTCCATCTTCTGGGACTGTTGGAGCTGCTCCTCGAGCCGTTTGCGCTCGGTGATGTCGCGGAAGGTCAAGACCGCGCCTATCAAGCGCCCGCCCGCGTCGCGCACCGGCGCGGCGCTGTCCGCCAGCCACACGTACTGTCCGGTCTGTGGGCTGTAGATGCCCAGCACGACGTTGTCCACCGTCTCGCCTCGCAGCGCTCGCTGCGTTGGCATGTCGTCGAGATTCGTGAGAGGCTGCCCATCCTCCCCTATGGGTTTGAACTGCTCCGCCCGAGGGGCAAGCGGCAGCTCCGGCGGTACCCGCGTTAGGCTGAATATGCGTTCGGCGGCCTTGTTCGTTCGAACGACTTTGCCGTCCGGCGCGTACATGACGACGCCGTCGGTCATGGCAGACAAGATGGCGTCGAGCTCCGCCGCCCGCGCCTCGGCGCGCTCGCGCTCTTGCTCGGCTTCGGAGAACAGCCGCTCCCGTTCCTGCTCCGCCTCCTTGCGTTCATCGCGGGTGCGCAGGACCGTGATGCCGAACGCCAGATCGCCTGACAGTTCTTCCAGGAGCCGGATTTCGTCCGGCGTGAAGAAGGCCTTGGGTTCCGTGGAATAGATGGTGAGAGCGCCGAACGTGTTGGCGCTTTCGTCCTTGAGGGGCACGGCGATACTGGAGCGATAGCCGCGCTGTAGGGCATTCTCGCGCCAGGGGCCGGCCTGGGGGTCGGTGAAATCCTGGACGCAGTTCGTCTGTCCGCTCCGGATGGCTGTCCCGGTGGCACCGCGTCCGCGTTCCGTATCGGCCCAGGTGACGCGGGCGACGGCGAGATAACCATCTTCGACCCCCGCCCAGGCCACCGGACGCACGGTCTTCGCGTCATCGTTCTCGGCATAGCCCACCCAGGCCATGCGGTAGCCGGCCTCGTCGCAGATGATGCGGCAGATGTCGTTGAGCAGGGTCTGCTCGTCCTCTGCCCTCATCAGGACCTGGTTGCAGCTGCTGATGGCGCGCAGTTCTCGATTCAGCCGATCCAGTCCCTCCTCGGCCGACTTGCGCTCGGTCATATCTTGGGCGAGCACTGCGACGCCGATGATCTCCCCTTCGTCGGTCTTGATTGGGCTGTGCGACACGTGGAAATACCGCCGCGACCGAAGTTCCTCCCCCGAATAGGCCTCCTCCGCGAGCTGCTCCCCGGCGGCCGCCCGATCGAGGTTGTGCCGGGCGGCCTCCTGATCCTCGGGCACGGTCATGTAGTCGAGCATGCTGTGGCCCTGTTCGATCTCCACGCCGTAGAGCGCCTTCATCACGGCCGCGTGTCCGACGTTGAAGCTCGTATACCGGTACTGCCTGTCCACGGAGAAGATGGGTGCCGGGAGGCCGTCGATGATGCCGCGCAGTGTGGAGTACTGCTCTCTCTGCCTCTCTTCGGCCCGCTTGCGCTCCGCCAATTCGATCGCCAGCTTCTCATTCCTATCCCGAAGCTGGGCGGTGCGCTCCTGGATGATCTGCTCCTGTTTGTCGAAGAGAATCGCGTTGCGCAGCACCAGGGCCACTATGGCAGACAGGTTGTTGAGCAGGCCAAGCACAGAGGTGACGTGCTCTTCGTCGGGCAAGCCGAGCACGAGCATGGCTCCTACGCGGGACCCTCCCGCATGAAGCGGAAAACCCATTGACAACTCAAAACCCTCTTGCCGCAGAAGCCCGGCGATCTCCGAAGGTTCGTCCCCCCGCCAGTGTTGCGCCTCCGGCACGCAGAGGACGGCCTCGACCAGACGGTTTCCAGCCGGCGATTCGGCCCATTGACGCATTCGCAATGGGTTCACGCTGACAAGCTGGTGCGCTGTCACGGTAGGGGTGCTCTGGCATTGGAAGAGCAGCACGCAGCGCGCGCCGGTGAGATCCCGAACCTCTTCGGTCAGATACGTTCCCAGGTTACCGGGATTGTCCGTGCGGCTGAGCACATTGCTCAAGATGTCCATCGCCATTGCCGGAAACGCCGGGTCCCTGTCGTTTGCGGCCGGTTTCATGATGGAGATCCTGCGGCGACGCACCAAAGCAGCGCTTCCTCGATGGCGGAGTGCAGGAGTTCGAGCGATACCGGTCGTACTTCATAGGGCAATCCGCAGTATTCGCTGCATTCCTTCAATGCGGCTTCCGGAACCGGAGCCAGGCCGGTATCGAGATACATCAGTCTGGTATGCATGTCTTGCATCAGGCTGGTGGCATTGTCGTGGTTCAGGCCGAGCTCCTTCGAGAAGATTTGCTTCCAGCGGCGTGCCCATTCGGGGATCAGAAAGAACACACGCTCATGCGACAGCCGGCGATACTCCACAGACCCAAGGAGAAGCCCGCAGCAATTCTTGGCCCGGGTGCGAACAACCCCGGGCATGGCTTCCAGAGTCGTCATCAGGGGGCAACAATCGCCGTAGATCAATACGACCCCACGCCCGCCCACTAGCTCGCCGTCCAGAACTGATCGGAGAGACGACGCCAGCCGCTCAGGATGCATGTGCATCATCGAGGGCAGGAACCTCAGTCTCTGATCCGGCCAATGCGTCTGACAGAGCGACTCCACTTCAGCTCGAAGCACTGAACAGCAGATCACTACTACCTCTGGGTGAGATGCGCTGGTCATACCTCGATCTTCCCAAGAGAGACCGCTGCTTTCCGCATGGCGTGGATGTTCTCCGGCGGTGTTCCCCAGGCCACGTCAGGACCGGAAGTGCCCAGGACAAAACGCACGTCGTGCCGCCGCTCTTCCAGAATCTCCCGGCACCGATCTTCCACCTCGGATGCTGTCATCTGCCCCACGTTGGCGCAATCCAGTCCGCCAAACAACACGCTGTCCGGTCCAACCACGCGGCGAGCCTGGGCGAGGTCGTCCCGTTGATCCACGATGAACGCCACCACGGATGGCAATCCTGTCAACAGATCCAGATGGGCCAAAATCGGCGCGCCCACGTTGTGCAGGACCACCGGTCCGTGAAGTTGAGCCAGGACCTGCGCCAGGATGGGCCGCGTAAAACGCGTCACGATGTCGCGCGTCACGATCGCGGGCGAGGCAAAGCCGCACGGCATCACAACGAACGTCGCCCCGGCGGCGAAAAAGCCGTTGATCAGCCGGACGTAGAACGGAATGATCTTGTCCATCACGCTTTGTGCCCCGGCCGGATTGAAGAGAACCGTTTCCAGCCAGGTTTCCAGTCCCATGACCAATGCGGGAATGTCGGCAGGAATAGGGATCACGATGGCGATGGGGACCTCCTCGCCGTGCTCCGCCGCCATCAGCCGGATCGTGTCCCGAAAATACAGAAGCCGCGGGTGTGCGTCGGGATCGGGCAGCACGAGTGAGTCCCATTGCTCCACCGACTGGACGGCTGGGCGCCGGAGGTTGGGAGGCGGCGTGTCCAGGAAGACGAGTTCGCCGCCGAAAGCCGCGCCAATCGATGCAAACGCCAGCGGCGCGCATAGGACGTCTGGCTGGAACGTCTCGCGCACCGCCGACTGACCGCGCGCGTAGGCCGCAGGGTCGGTGTAGTACTGTTCGAGCGGGCATTGGGTGAGCCGCGCGCCGTAGAGACCCAGTACCGGCGCAATCGCGCGACGGTCGAGCGGTCTGCCGGCAAGGGTGGCCCGTACACGTTCCATGCTGTTCATGCGCGGGCCTCATCTCTGACGGACTGTTCCCAGAGCCGGTCGAACAGGTCGGCCGCGCCGAGCGCATCTGAGGCGGTGCCATCTCCGCCTACCTCGTCAGCCAGACCGGGACAGACACGGAATACCGCTCCCCCTACTGCCAGCTGAATTCGTCCAGCCAGGCCACGACGATCTATCTCTTCCCGCAGCCGCTCAATGTTGAGGGCGGTCGTCATCATCATGGCGGATGCGCCGATCACCCGAGCGCCCGTCTCCAGCGCCTTGTCCACGAATACCGCCGCCGGTACGTCGTTGCCCAGGTCGTGGACGATCCAGCCGTCCGTGCGCAGGAATATCCCCACCATCCGATGCCCCAAAGCGTGAAAGTCCTCCTCGATATTGCCGATGACCACCGGCCCCTTGGGAGGCCGACCCTCGGACGAGGACTTTCGCTGGGCTGCGATCTTGCCCAGCACGTCCTCAGCCACCTTGGCAGCGACATACACCTGTGCGAGCGTGAACGTCCCGGACGAGCGCCATCCCTCACCAATCAGCAACAGCGTCGGATCCAGGACCTCTGTGAGGAGATGTTCATAGCCGTACTCTGAGGCCCAGGCATCCAGCAGCGCGTTTGCGCCTGCCCGGTCGCCCAGGTTGATTCTCTCGATCAGCGATTGCTGAATGTCCATATGGACATTCTCCTCTCCGAATCGCTCCGTAAAGCGAAGAGTAGAACGACGATCGCGATGATCTCGAAGGTCGTGTGGAACGGCCAGCGCCAGACAAGCAGGAAGACAGCAGTCAGCGCGGCGACCAGCCACAGGACGCGCCTCAGGCGGGTGGTGTCAGCCGGCGCGGATGGCGCGATCACGGTGGAGAGCACGCATTCGACTGCCCCAAACCAGGCAGCGTCGCTGGCGCGGCGAGGAAGTACACAGTACAACCCCATGCACATCGGGCGCGAGCCACGTTCCACTATCGGGCTCCGGGGCCGTTGTCAACAGGGCCAGAGGTTGCCCGTTCCAGCCGTGGTCCTGTATCCCGCCACAGTTCGCGGCTAGCACCAGCCCGGAAGATGCCTGGCGCCCGCGGGGAATGGTGGGGGCGAGAGAGCCGCAAGTCCGACAACCAAAGCCAAGCGGGACGATTCTGTGACAAGCGGCCGTCGGACCATTCAGGGAGCTTCGGCCGATGCGGATTGACCTGTCGCGGTCGACCTCGGCCCGCGCCCCGTGCCTTCACGGAATCTCCCACGAGCAGGCGGCGCTGCCAACGAGCCTGGCGCGACCGACAGGTCTGTCAGATGCGCCGGAGCCGGGCCAGCCAGGCGTGCACCACCGGCACCGGAAGCAGACTGTCGAGCGTCTCCTCGTCGATCGCCTCGACCGACCAGCCGGAACGGAAGCTGGCCCGAATGTCCGCCTTGCGGATACGCTCCGGGCCGTAGCCGAGCGGATTGCGGGAGCTCCAGCACAGCAGGTAGGCGGAGCCGCCCGGGCTGAGGGCTTCGCGCAGGCTGGCGGCGTAGGCCACGCGTTGTTCGGGCGCGAGGCAATGGAACAGGCCGCTGTCTATGGCCGTCCGGAACGTCTGGCCCATCTCGCCGACGTGCAGGGCATCGAGCACCAGGAACTCGATGCTGCCGTCGGCCGCCCGCTGCGTCGCCTTCGCCCGAGCCTTGGCGATGGCGGCCTGGGCCAGATCGATGCCAACGACGTCATGCCCCAGCGCCGCGAGAAAGAGCGAGTTTTCGCCCGTACCGCAGCCGACGTCCAGGACCGGGCCCGTGATCGAGCCGGCGGCCGCGAGGCGCACGATGGCGCCCTGCGGACTTCCCGTGTCCCAGGTGGGGGTGCCTTCGTAAGCGTTGTCGAAAAACTGCATCCTCAGGTTACGCTGGAGTCTCCCGGATCGTCGGCTGACGCGGGGCCCTGTTCGGCGATTCCTTGAGGCTCACTCGGCCGGCCCTTGAGCGGGCGATGCAGCCCACACCATGGCTGATGGCGCGGGCCAAGTCGTGCTTCGCCAGGAGCAGCGGTAGGTCCCTCCGGCTCCCCGGAGGGACCTCACGTGTACCTCATGTCGCTTGCCCTGCGATGCTGAGGCAACGGAGTGTGGCGCAGGTGCTCGAGCACGTCGGCCAGACTCGCCGTGGCCAGCGCAATCGAAGAGTCGCCGGCTCCGTAGTACATAGACAGTACGCCCGTCACGTCATCGAGCACCCAGCCCGTGGGAAACACCACCTTGTTGACGTCGCCGCTGCGCTCGTAGGGCGCCGTCGGCGCGAGCACCCACTCGGTGGTCCGCCGGAGCACGATCCGCGGGTCGTCCAGATCAAGCAACGCAAGTCCGATCCGGTAGATCGGGCCGGAAGCGGTCGAGTGCACGCCGTGGTAGCAGAGGAGCCAGCCCTCTGGCGTCTCCAGCGGCGGTGGCCCAAGGCCTATCTTGCCTGCATCCCACCAAGCGCCTTCACGCGCTTCGAGCAGCAGCTCGTGGTCCCCCCAGTGGCGCAGGTCCGGCGACTGCGAGATCCACATGTGGGCCAAGCCGCGAAGTGGCGATGGCCGGTGGATCATCACCCAACGGTCACCGATGCGGCGCGGAAAGAGCGCGGCGTCCTTGTCCTCAGGCGGCATGACTGGGCCAAGCCTGAGGACTTTCCTGAAATCCGTGGTCACGGCGAGTGACACGAGGGGACCGAGCCGGCTGTATGCGGTGTAGGCGATCGCCCACTCGGCGCGCTCCGGCAGCCACGTGAGTCGAGGGTCCTCGCAACCCCAGATCTCCTCGGGATGCCACTCCGGCTGGGGCGCAATCAGGGGCGCGGAGTCCATGCGCCATTCCGTTACGCCATCGAAGCTCCGTGCCACCTGGAGCTGAGAGATGCCGCGGAGATCTTCCACGCGCAACAGCAGAACCGTCTCGTCTCCGACGCGCCCTGCCCCCGGGTTGAACACCGAGTTGGCTCGATACGGGAGCTGATCGGCGGTGATGATTGGATTCGACGGATGGCGGAGGAAGAGTTCGCGCTCTCCCGTCCTGCGTACCGTGGGGGCCCAGCGAACGCCGGCTTCCTGACTTGCAGGCGCCTCCCGCCCAACGGTCAGGCCGCCCCTGACCACACGGACCCGCTCGAGGCCGATCTGCCACATGAGAGTCGACTCGGCGCCCTTGTTGAGGTTCACGCCGGTCCGTGTAAGGCCGTCATGGCAACCCCCCGTGGCGGGATCCGCCAGCGGCAGTCCCAGCTCGTTGTCCCCGAGGAACCAGCCGTACGCCTTCTCGATGGCCCTCGAGTATCGTTCGTCCCCGGTTTCGCTGAACGCCGCCGCGGCGGCAAGGATCATTGAAGTCGCCTCGATTGGCTGCTGGTCGAACCGGCTCCGGGCACCGCCGGAAGGGGACCAGCCAGTGCTGCCGATCGGTGAGAACCAGCCTTCGGGCGCCGTCTGGACGCTGACCAGCCAATCGATTGCACGGAGCCCCGTCCGCACCAGCGCAGGGTCATCGAGCCGGACGCCGGCGGCGATCAGGGCTTCCGGCAACAATGCGTTCTCGTACGTGAGGGTCGGTTCCGGCCAGGGCCAACCGGGGTCGTTCGCTCTGGCAACGAAGGCGCGGCGCAACTTGGCCGCGAGGTCCTCGAATGTGCTTTGCGTCTCGCCGTCGAGCCCGCCATCCAGCGCGGCACCGCAGCCGAGCAGCGCGGACGAGATAGCCCGGAGGGCGGTCAAGCCGCGCGCCGCTGGCAGCGCGTCCACGAACATGGTCCGCGCATCAGCGCCAGCGGTGGCCTCCGGCACCTCGGCCAGCGCCACACCCAGTGTGTGCATCGCCCGGCCCTGGCAATCGTCAGATCCGTCGGCCTCCAGCCACGAGCCGTCCTGGGCCCTGAAGTTCCGGAAGCGCCCCGTGGCCGGGACGAAGGCGTCGCTCATGAACCTGAGGGAGCGCCAGGCGCTCTCCCGGACCGCTTCCCACCCAAGCTCGTGGCTGTGAAGGAGGTCGACGAGAAGCGAACGGGCAACGTCGTCCGTGCAGTACCCGAATGCCTCGTTGGCTATCGTCCCCTCGGCGTGTTGCCAGAGCCCGAGTGGGCCAGCGAGCGCCTCGAGATGCAGTCGGCTGACTGGATGTAGCGGATGGTCAACCACCGACGGCGGCGTAGGTCTGGGCGGGTGCCGTGAGCTGCAGGGTCGACCCCGCGGCGCGAGCGAAGATCCGGCGGTATTGGGCGCCGACCTCAGACCACACCCTGCCCCGGCTGTAGTCGTAGGCATGCCTTCCGAGCGAAGCGCGCATGACCGGATCCAGCAGCAGCTCGACGAGGGTCTGCGCCAGCGCTTCAGAGGAACCGGGAGGGACCAGCCTGCCGCGACCGCTCGCCAGCTGTTCGCGGGCGTATGCATACGGCGTGGAAACGATCGCCTTGCCCGCGCCCATCGCGTAAGAGAGCGTGCCCGACACGATCTGATCAAGGTTCGGGTACGGCGTCACGAAGATGTCGGCCGCCTCGAGCCAGGTGCCCAACTCGGTCTTGCTGACGAAACGGTCGACGAACTGAACGTGGTCGGTCACCCCGAGCTCTGCGGCGGTCATCTCGAGGCTGCGGCGATATGCCTCGCCCTCGCGCTGGAGCAGATCCGGATGGGTCGCCCCGAGGATCACGTAGCAGACATTCGGGACAGCCTTGACGACTGCGGGCATTGCCGCTATCGCCGACTCGTAGCCCTTGCCTGGGCCCAGAAGACCGAAGCTCAGAATGACCGAGCGACCCTGGAGGCCCAGACGGGGCTTGACGGTGTCTGGGGCCAGGAGGGGTAGATCCGGCACGCCGTGCGGGACGATATCGAGGCGGGTTGGATCCACGGCGTATGCGCCGGTGAGCAGCGACGCCGCCGTCTGGGACATGACCACGGTAGCGGCCGCTGCGTCGACAAGCTCGGTGAGGATCCGCCGCTGCGAGTAGGTGGGCTGTCGTAGAACCGTGTGCAGCGTGGCGACGACGGGCATTCGTAGGGCCCGGACGAAGTCGAGCACGAAGGCTCCGTCTTCGCCGCCCCAGATGCCGTACTCGTGCTGGATCGAGATGACGTCAACGCCGGAGCTGTTGAGGGCCCGGGCGATTTGCGTGTAGTCGGCCTGGACGTCGCGCCTGATCCGGTGGCGGACCTCGGCGGGATATGGTCCGGGCTCGCCAGCAGGGTGAAGGGCGACGATCTGACCTCCCCCGACCGTGGTGGCGAGATCGTAAGTGAACGTAGCGATGCCGCATCGATGCGGGGCATACGTTGAGACGAAAGCAGTTCTCAGAATCGCGTAACTCCTGTCGTGGCCTCCGCGCCCGTGGCCAACGGTGTGCGTCGGGGGCGAGCGCTGGACCGTCGGGCGCTCGAGTCGGCGAGCGGCCGCTGGAGAGGATCGCGGCCGGGAGCGACAACGCGCCCGGCCAGCGAATGCCTCGACGAAGCTATGCCGCTGCGACCTGCGAAGCGCGCGGGCCCTTCGGGCTCGTCTCGACCTCGAACGAAACGCGCTCACCGCCGACGAGGCGGTCGAAATCGAGGGGAGCCTGAACGCCGCCGCGATGGAAGAAGTATTCCTTCCCGTCCTCAGCGGCGATGAAGCCGAAACCGCGGTCCGCGATGACCTTCTTGACGGTGCCTGTGGTCATGTCTGACCCTTCTATTCACTTCCCGAAAGAGACGGCAGACGCACGGTCCATTCGAGAAGCAGGGTCGACCACGCGGAGCGTCGCCGCAGGAGCAGCAACGCACTCACGGTACTCGCAATCGGCCGACACCACAACAGACGGCAGGTGGAGTCTCAAGGCCCACCCGCCGAGGAGACGCCAAGTCGCTGTGCACGCGGCTCAATCGTGAGCGCTCTCAGCGCCCGCCTTTGCGTCCAAGAAGGCGGACTCGCGCTACGGCGCTCCGCTGCAGCTAGGCCCTACGACAGAGGCGCGGATGGCCCACCGAATCTACTCCGGACCCCCCGCCCGAGGTGCCCGACGCGTCGGGCTCAGCGCGGCAGCGTGCGTCTGGCCGGCGATCCGGCGAACGTTCGAATCAGGGCGAGCAACTGGCGCTCCGTGATCGCACCGCTCCTCTCGACCTGGATCCGTCGCTGACGGCCGTGGCCGGCGTCGTCGGCACGAATGTGGTCCGCGAAGTGCTCGACCACCTCGCCGTCGCCTACCAGCAGCACGTCGTCGTCGACCGGAACCGCGTGGGCGACGTGATCGATGAAGTTTCGCATGTGTTCATCTCGATGGCCCTCGCCGCCCGCGTGCTCCTCGGTCGGTGGTCGTCCCGTTGAGCGGTGCCGGCCAGGGACCGTGGAGTCGATGCGGTGGCGCACGGTGAGCTCAGGGCTCCAGCGCAACATCGTCGCCGAATTGGCGGAGATCCAGATACCGGTGGTTCGGGGACTGGTCATCGCGGTCCCTCCTTTCCCAGGGCGGTCGTCGAGTCCGCGACCTCCCGCTTCCACTCCAGGCTCCGCGGCGCCGCAGGTTGTCTATCCTGCTCGCTCGAACGGTCCTGCGGCGATACGCAGCTGGTACCCGAACGCGTGTCCTCTACGCGACGGGCTTGTTCGGCGGCTTCGGCTTCTTGGGTTTCGGCGGCCTCTTCGGCGCCTTGTCGCCCACGTGGCACCTCCTGCGGGCAAGCATAGGACGACCACGTGGCTGCTGGGATGGAGGCCGCGGCTACGGCCTGCGCAAGCCGCGAGGGCCGAGGGCGAGAGAAGGACCCGACGCCCTTCTGAGGTCCAGCGATGTGGAGCTGCAACGGCAGCGCCTCGCCGGCGGTATGCCCGGGAGCGCCGGGTCCTGCCCATTGTGACGCTGTTGGCGTCCGCTGACCATCCTCTTGCCGGGGACTCGCGCCGCAAAGGGCCGATAAGATCTGTAGCCAGACCCTCAGCGCGGACCGGCACGCAGGCTCGGCGGTGCTGGCCGGCGCCAAGGGTCGACCGACGACCCAAGCCCCGACACTACCCGTGAATTGCGTTGGCACTTGCCCAGACGCCGCTGCGAAACGCCGGTGACAGATCCAACGAGGGACGATGCCCTTGCGCCCGGGCCCGCCGGGCTACGTCTTTGGCTTGGAGGGACTGCGCGGCGCACGCTTGGATGGCGCCCCCGTCGCCGGCCTCGGAGCACGCGGTGTCGGCGCGGCCGCGGCCTTGCCAGGACGGACCTGGTCAGCCATGCGGGCGGGGACTACGCGATCGACCCCGTCATTCGCGAGCGCGGCAGCCATGCCACCCAGCGCCTTCGCGGCCGCGAGTTCCGCGGCCCCCGCTGCAACCGATCGCACGGCCGCCGCGGCCATCTCGGCGCTCGCGGCGCCGAGGGCCTCGGATCTTGCGTATTCGTCACGTCCCTCACCGAGCTCAGTGCGTCCCAGCGCAGAGAGCTCACCGGCGAGGTGCTCCGCTTTGTGAGCGACGAGGGCGCCCTCGGTGGCCCGGCTTAGCGCTTCCACTGCAAGGACGCGCAGTTGGTGGCTCGTGCGGCCGAGAAACGCCGCGAGAGTTCGCTGTTGGGCGCCCCCGAGCAACTCGGCGGCTACCTGCACCTGGCCGGCGATGCCGGCCAGCTCCATGCCGCGGCGAAACTCATCGCCGCTGAGCGAGGCCGCGAACTCTCCGCCGGCGGCGACCTCGTCGGCCATGGAGAGGGTCGCAGCGCCCTGGGCGGCGTCGCGCGCGCCTCTCCGAGCGGCAGCATCGCTGGAGGCCGAAAAGGCGGCTGCTGCGGCTGACTCGTCTTCGCCGTGGGTCACGTCGGCGGCCCCCGCGGCTACCTCGATTGTGGCGGCCGCTGCCGCGCCATCGGCCTCGACGAACTCCTCCCCGCGAACCTTAGTGTTGGTGTCGGCCGCGGTCTTTCCCTTGGCCTTACGAGCAGGCATCTCGTCCTCCTGGTGGTCGGCGTCGCTCACCTGGGACGGAATCGGTGGCAGCCCACGACGGGCGAGCGCGCGTGCGACTACGGACTGGTCGAGCTTGCGCCAACGGATAGGTCAATGAGCGCCTCGTGCGCCGCGTCCAATCGTCCAAGGAGTGCTCGGGCCACGGCAAAGTAGACCGATGCCGCGAACTCGCAATCCTGTTCGAACACTGACCGTATCGCGGAGGCATCGACGACCAGCGCGTCAACGTCGCCGACCGCGGCCGCGGTTGTGGTCGCCTGGTGCGGCGGCACGAGGGCGGAGAGCCCGAAGACCTCGCCGACCTCTACTGTCTCGAGTGTGACCTGGCCTCGCCCTGGGACGCCGAGCTGAAGCGCGATCCGACCCGAGGTAACGATACCGAACCAGCCCACGTGGTCGCCCTCGCGCATGATCTCGGTGCCCCCGGGGAAGGAAGAGGGGGTGGCCATCGCGAGGATCTTGCTGCGGGCCTCCCGAGGCACCATGGCGAGCCAGCCCCTTAGAACGGCCTCGTCCGGGTTCGTAGCAGTCACTACGACTTCCTCCTCAGTGTGAACAGTGTAAGGACTGCGACTGGATCTCGGCAACCCTAGCCCATCGCGGAACGAGGGCGCCACGCTTGATCAGGCTCAGGCGCTGGCATCCGCCGAGCGGATCAAGGCGCCGCCAATCAAGCTGCCATGCACAGGCCACACGGAGCTGTGAGCAAGAGCGCGGACGACCGCGTGGGGAACTCAGCTGGCGGGCCTCTGAGCACTCCGGCATTTGTCGCACAAGGGGCGGCCGCCGGTACCCGCTCGAATGTCCTTGTCCTCGATCGCTGAACCGTCCACGCAGTCGGGCCGGTTGTGGTACCTGGGAGATGCCTCCTCTGCAGCCGTGTGGTAGGCGCTCCAATCCTTCCGCGCCTCCACTCCATACCGGATCAGATCATCCATCTCAGAACTCCTCTTACGAACGCCTCGGTGCCCGAGGAGACAATGGGCCTGGTCGAGTCGTATCGCAAGATGGGCATAGGATGCAGTCGCGCGCTCCGGGTTCTCCGCGACACCCTGAAACATTGTGCGGACGGAAGCCCGATGCTCGCGAGAGCAGGGCACCTCGCAGAAGTCGAAAGACGGAGCCGCTAGTGGAGGAGAGATCGTATGCCACACAACATGGTCTTCGGGTTGTCGAACTACATCAGCCTCGGCATCCTAGTCGTCATCGTGATCGTCGTCGTCGGGGTCTGGTGGTTGCGCACCGGCCATAGGTAATCAACGCCAGGAGCTCGTTGCGGCTATCGAGCTGCTGGCCAGGCGCAGTCGTCCCAGAGCTCGTTGAGCGTGGCCTTTGGCCTTACTCAGCACCTCCAGTGGATCGGTTCCCATCCTCGCGGCCAGCGCCAGACACAGCCCTAGAATGCGTGAAGAGCAGTGGTCAGGGCACCTCCCGGCGGTGATCATGGGAGCCCCGCTTTCCGGGATGCCTTAGGCCGCAAGAGGCGCATGGAGGAAGCCATGGCCAGACCGACGCAGAACCAGGCCCAAGTGGGGCCGCCTGTCAATGTGCTCCACGATCAGAACGCTCCAAATACCCTCGGCGGGATCGGCCCTCCGACCACGACGGGGCGGCTCCGCCTTCCGGTGGGCGTGTTCGTGGCAGCCGTGGTCGTGATCGGCGTAGTGCTCGTGATCTTGGTGGGACGCTAAGGCTGATCGGCTAGGGTCATCGCGAGGCGAACACTAACCGCGCATGATGTGGCTCCGGGCGGCTCTTGAGGGACGCACCGGCCGCGTTGCCGAGACAAATCTGATCACCTCGGGCTAGAAGCGGCGGCAGACGTGGGAGAGGGCGTGCCTGAGTAAGATCGGCCGATCCAGGCGATCCGACGGTAAGCCCGGCCGCTGCGCTCAGCGCCGGCCCCGTTCCGCGCGGTGACGATCATCCCGCTCACCGCTCGGCCAGCTCGCGTCGATCATGCGCCGGCTGCGGCAAGCCGGAGCCGGGCGTAGCTCCGGGAAAGGTTCCTGCAGGGAGCGCTGCGCCTCCCGGCTTACGGGCCCAGCCGCGCGGTGCCTCTCGGTCGGTCAATGGCGTCACGAACCGCACGCCCCAGCGTTTCGGCGGTGAACGGCTTGGGCAGGAACGCCACGTCCCGTTTCGAGATCCCATAAGACATCACCGAGCTCTGGGCAAAGCCTGAGACGTAGAGGACAGGCATGTCGGGCCGCTCCTCCCAGAGTCGCTCAGCCAATTGGTGGCCCTGCAAGCCGGGCATGACCACGTCGGTAACGAGCAGGTCGATCGACCCACTCTGGGAGGCCGCGAGCGGAAGCGCAGCCGTGCCGGAGGCCGCCTCGAGGATCGTGTAACCCTGCTCCTCGAGAACACGCCGGGCGAATGCGCGAACGGCGGCATTGTCCTCGACCAGGAGGACCGTCTCGGAGCCGGTCGTTGACGGGCGCACCGTGACCGCCTCAGCCACCGCGGTCGCCTCCTCCTCGATGCGAGGCAGGTAGATCTTGAACGTTGTACCACGCCCGGGCTCGGTGTAGAGGTAGATCGAGCCGCTAGACTGCTTGACGATCCCGTACACGGTGGCAAGGCCCAGGCCCGTTCCACTGCCTGGCTCTTTGGTCGTGAAGAAGGGCTCAAAGGCGTGGGCCTCGGTTTCGGGGTCCATACCCACGCCGGTGTCGGTGAACGCGAGCATGACGTAGCGGCCTGGGCTGACCTCCGGGTGGAGTCGGGCGTACTCGGCGTCCAGTTCGACGTTAGCCGTCTCGATGGTTAGCTCCCCGCCCTCGGGCATCGCGTCGCGGGAGTTGACAGCGAGGTTCAGGATGACCTGCTCGAGCTGGCTCGGGTCGGCCTTCACGTTGCCGAGGTCAGGCTCGGTGTGGGTTACAAGGGCGATGTGCCCGCCTATGAGGCGCTGGAGCATCGGGGCGATACCCTCGACGACCCCGCCAGGATCGAGCACGCGCGGCAGGAGGATCTGGCGGCGCGAGAAGGCGACCAGCTGCCGCGTCAGTTCGGCGGCCTGATCGGCCGCCCGCAGAATCTCGTCCAGGTCGGCCCGGCGAGGATCACCGTCGCGCAGACTCCAGCCCAAGAGCTCGCCGTAGCCGTGAATTGCGGTGAGCAGGTTGTTGAAGTCGTGGGCGATCCCCGCGGCGAGTTGTCCGACCGATTCAAGCTTCTTGGCCTGGAACAGCTGTGCTTCGGTGGCCTTGCGCACGCTGATGTCGCGGATCGCGGCCGTGACCATGATTCCTTTGGAGCTTTCGAGCGGACTCAACATGATCTCGATCGGGAACTCGGTGCCGTCCTTGCGTCGCGCGGAAAGCTCGATGCCGGTCCCGATCTGCTGGGCCAGCGCGTCAGCGGCGGATCGGAGATCGTCCGCGATCAGCCGTTCGGCGAAGCCCTCCGGGATGATGTTCGTCACCCGCTGTCCGACGAGCTCGTCGCGCTGGTAGCCGAACTGCTTCTCGGCCTGGAGATTGAGCAGGACGATCTCGCCGGCCCCGTTGACCACGACCATCGCGTCCGGAGCCGCTTCCAGCAGCCCGCGGTACTTCGCCTCAGATTCCGTGCTCGTTTCGCTCTTGGGTCCCTTCAGCATATCCAACCCCCCGGTGGCACCCTCGCCGACGGCTGCGCGCGCATCGCGCGCCCGGCCGTCTTCGTCGCGCAAGTCCGCGAGCGTCACATCGACACCAGCGGCGTGCTGGCGGTCGGCGGCGGACTGGTCCCGGTCGGACGCGAGTTGGTCTATTCCAGTGCTCAGCTGATCCGAGTCCGAGGCGGTCTGGTCACCCATTGCACGCCTGCTGAGCGTCGCCGACCGCCTTCCGTTCCTCAACGATCGGATCCACCGGCTCAGGTCCATCGACAGGTCGATGTTCTGTATTCATTTGTGTCCATTGTATGTTGACCCTCGTCAACTTGGGTAGGACGCTTTCCGACGCTTGACGACGATCTGGTTGGCTTCTCCTCCTTCGGCCGCACGAGCTGACCGTCGAGGAAGCGCTCGCCGGCCGCGACTCCGAGCGTCGTGTATCGATCCCGAAGGCTCGCCCCCGCACTTGGGTTCCCGGGACCGGCACCGGGATGGCCCCGAGCCGCGACGATCGCAGTCCGAACACCCCTCGGTGGTCTCGCCACAGATCGACGTCCTCGACCTTCGGGCTCGATTGGTGAGTTTGGTCGGGGCGAGAGGAGTACGCCGAGACTATGCGGGTGAAGAAGCGCGCCGGCACGAGGGCCGAGCAGCAGCAGGCCTCGGCTTGACGCGATCCTGGCGGCGGCGCCAGATTGGGAAGTGACCGGGCAGCGTCACCTGCGTTCCAGCCACGATCCGCATCGAGGTGTCACCGGCCACCAGTCCAGCCGCCTTCACGAAGGCCCTGGTTGCCCTCATCAGCCAGTAGGCCCTCGTCCGTCGACAACGGCGCTGCCGTCGAAGGCGGAGTGCGGGGGCTCGGGCGATGACGGTCGGCGTTCAACCGGTCGTCGGCGACGCGCATGGCGTCGGAGAGGCGTCCTCCGGCGATCGGCTGCGCCCAGCCGAGGGCCAGGTGGACGCCGACTCTGCCTGCCTCGAGCCACGTGTCGCACGCAGAGCACACGCGTTCGGCGTAATTGATCGCGGCCATCTCATCCGTTTCGGGCAGCAACGCGACGAAACGCGCATGTCCGGTGCGCGCGAGGAAATCTGAGATCCGGGCGCTCCGTCGCATTGCCGCCGCCACGGGCTGGATGAGCCGGTCCGCTGCGTCCTGGCCGAGCAAGGAGGCGAGCGAGTCGAGGCCTTCGAGCTCAGCGACGAGGAGCGTCACCGGGCGGCCGTAGCGGGCAAAGCGGTGCTCCTCGTGGCGGAAGACCTCGTCCCACGCCCGGCGGGTGGCGAACCCGGTCGCCGGATCGATGAGCGGCTCGTCGGCAGCGTCGCCGTCTGTCTCGCGTCTGACGTGGTCGCGGACGGGCGCGTTGATCGTCGGCTCGGCCTTCGGATGGCTGTCCGGCGGAAGCGTCCAGCGCCGGGCAGGCTCGGAGGGGGATGGGGAATTGGAGCGAGCTTGGTCGTTCTGGGAAGGCACGGCAGGGAACGTTGTCGAAGAGGTGGGAGCGGGTGGGCCGAATGAATCGTACGGGGGAACCTCCGCCACGCTGGGGTTCAGCGCTGAGTCGACCGTCGAGGGTCGCGTCGATGAGGATGTCGGCACCCCAGCCGGGATGCCATCCAAGGCCGGAACGCGAACGCCCCGCCCCTGGCTCCGTCGCCGGAGGGCCAGCGCGGCGAGCGCGATAACCGCCATGCTCACTATCGCGGTGACGATGAGGCCGTCCAGGACGAGCGTCTGATCCAAACGACGTACCCTCGGGTGGGTAGAAGCAGTGAGCAGTCCAGGGGGGTTCGAGGCCGTTCGACGCTGGTACAAGAGTCATGGGGCGGTCCGGGTGAGGCGCTCCCGATCGGGGTCTACGACCTTCCCGCAATAGACGCAGACGCGATCGGTTGACGCCAGATCTGACGCGGCATATCTACCGCTCCCGGTCGGCCGCCGCGACCCCGACAGCGGCTGGCACCCCTGGCAAGGGGTAACCAGCCCGTGAAACCGGACCGCCCTGGCTCAACCAGAGCCGGGTCGGAATCGGGGGCTTGGGCAGGTTGCACGAGCTCGCGAGCACGAGACCGCCGAGGCACGCAATCAGCAGTCGGCGAGGGCGCCCGGGCACGCTTGGTTTCAGCGCCGCCATCCCGCATGCCTCCTTAGGTCAGCCGGATCATTCCGGCCCGGCGCTGTCCGGGCCGCCTCGGCACGATCGTACACTTCGACTCGGGCCGTCGGACCGCGGCACCGACGCCACCTCCAGATCACGTCCTGGCCGGGACAGAACGGATGTGCCAAACCCGGGGCGTGTGTGGCGCTTTGCTCAGAGGCCGACGCTCGCTGTCTCGCTGTCGGTCGTCGCGGTCAACGCGGCCCTCGATCCTCACGGATCTTCGGTCGGCGGCGGTGGCACGAATGGCGCCGTCGGTCACATCCTGCGGCCGTCACTTGGGTGGCCGCCATGGTGACGCTGGCTCTCCTGTCGTACAGGCCGCACGAGGCATGACACCACAACGCAGTGTTGAGCTGTTCGGGCCTCATCCTCGCTTGCTTCCGCGACGGCCTGGCGCACCGAGGACGGGAACCACCTCACTAAGCATCGACCACGAGATCCCCGAGGAGCGTCCGCGCCCTCCGGAGGTCGCTTACGGCCAGCACCACGCCACCCTTCCCGTGAGAAATGCCCGTCGAGAGGGCCAGCTCGATGTTGACCCCGGCCGTGGCAAGCTTACGGGCGGCTTTCGCCAGGGCACCGGGCTCGTCGGCCAGGGCGATCTTGATGACCTCGACTTCCTTCGCCTCAATCCCTGCCACGCGGAGCGCGCCGCGAGCGCCTGCCTCGTCGCTGACCAGAAAGCCAATCAGGCCGGCTCCCTCGCCCGTCAATCCCGCGAGCGCGGTGATGTTGACGCCGGCTGTACCCATCGCCTCGCCGATCCGTGAGAGCTCTCCCGGCCGGTCCTCGGTTGCTACCACAAACGCCTTCATCGGGACACCCTTCCTCCGTCCCGGGGCACCGATCAACGATGGACCCGGCGACCGCGGGTCGGAGCAACATCGTACGCCCGTGCGGGGGTGAGCGACGAGCTGTCTCCGGGATCGCAGGTCGACGATCTTGCGAGCCCCTCGATCAGCGTCATTCCGCCAACGCGTCGCTCGACTGTGCCAGTGGCTCGGCGCGGTCCCGGCGGCCAGTGCGTGGGCCGCGTGTCTACGTTCCCCGTGTCTCCGCACGCGTTTTCCCACACGTGTGAATGGTCCCGACGACAGCCACGGCAAGCGCCAGTGTCAAGTTAGGCCCACCGCCTCGTACGCCGCAGGCGAGTTATCAAGTCCGTCTCTGGCCTCTAACCCCACCGCGACTCGTCTTGGGTCCCTCTGTAAGTGTGGATCGGATCTTCTCGCAACTTCCCGCAGCCAGGCAGCGCGCAATGGATGGCTCGAATGCTGGCACCCGCAACCGCGATCGGCGAGATCATCTGCATGCTGGTCGGCATCCGCTGACTGAGCACGGCGTCGCCGGAGCGCGTCTCCTCCGTTTCGACGAAGTCGTGGGGCTGGTTCGGATTGCGACCAGTCCGGGGCGATCGCCGCAGATGGAACAAAAGCCCGCCTCCAGTCTGGCTTGACCATGCGCCAAGCTGAGCGTCAGGTCAAATCCCTCAGCCGTCTGGCCTCAAGCTGCCAACAGTATCGACCCCATGACCCAAACGGCTACTGCGTTCGGGCTGGAGCCGACGTTCTTTTCTCGGCTGCGACCGACAGCGAGACGACGACCGCGGCACGCGCCAGTGTTTGGTTAGGCCCAAGGCCCAGAGGGTCCCCAGCAGCCGCGGCTGGCGGGGCAACTACGTTTGGGTCGGTCGCAACCTAGCTCCCGGCGCCTATCGGGGATGATCCTGCGGTACGACTCTGCCGTCCGAATGTGCCGGCTCGAAGCCGCCTTGGTCCTCAGCCTGGGCCGGCCCGGGTGGCACCTCCCACTCGTCCTCGGGGCCGGGCTTGCCGGGCCCGACGTTCAGGTTGTCCATCGGCACTAGGAAGCCGCCGCCGCCCGGAACCGAAGGAGACAAGAACACGCCGAGGTTCTTCTCGGCCACTCGTCTCTTGCCGCTCATCGAGAGCTCCTCGCATAAGCAACCGGCATGACATATGTCGGCCAGTCCCCGAGTCACCGTAGCACCAGGGTCAACGGCGACGGTGCTAACGCCGGGAAACGGCCCTCGATACAGGCGCTTGGCTTTCCGAAACGAGAATCGTCGGCCGACCACCACGGCACGCGCCACTGGAAGACGGAAGTCGTGGCCCCGTCCGTGGAGATGCTGTCGGGTCGCCGCAAGCGCGACTACGAGGTCGAGCCGCTGGCCGTCCAGGCCACCGGCGAAGGCGTCAGCGATACGCTCGGAAAGCGTACTCACTCCTCAACGCCCGCCGGTCCGTTCCGGGTAGCCTGCCATGGCCCTCTTCATAGAGACCCTGATGCGCTCAACGCTCGGGCGGGGGAACTCGTCGCCGATCTCGTGGAACCCGCCAAGTCCGAAGCGCTGGACAAATGCGGTGAGGGCCGGCAGGCGCTCGACATCGCAGCCGGCTGGGTGCGGACGAAGCTGGCGCCGAGGCCGATCAGCACCACCGAAATCTGCGCGGGACACGGACAGGGGTGAAACATCGACCGCCTGATCAACCAGGCGTCATCGATCAGGAGCGATGGGCGCGCAACGTCAAGCATTGCTCGTCGAGCCCGAGCACGATACTCAGCAAGAGAGCCTGGCTGACCGTGTCGTGCGCACCGATCGGGTCCAGGCGGGCCCGCACCCTGTCGGCGACGAGGGTGACCCGCGCGTCGAAGAACGCCAGAACGTCCTGATCGCGCAGCTGACCCGCCGGTAGCGGCTCCAACGGCGTGCCGGCGAACACGGTCGCGATCCGTCCGTCGGCGGCCACGCCTCTGGCGGCGAGGCGCTCGGCCACTTCGTCGTACCAGTCGCGGTACTGGTCGGTGAGTTCGTCAAGGAGGAGATGGATTGCCTTGAAGCTCGGGCCAAGGAGGTTCCAGTGAGCCTGCTTGGCCTGCAGGCTCAGGTCGATGAGTTCGACGAGGGTCGCCTGGAGTGATTCGGCCACTTTCGCGGTCTCTCCGGTCGGATCGGTCACGGGCAACTCAGTCACCCGACCCGTTGCCTGACCCGCGGCCGTCGTGGGTCCCTCGATACGGACCGTCCGGTTGACCTGATCGTTCGCCATGGCTTCTTCCTTGCGCCCTGCGCACCCGAGGAAATGGACACGAAGTCGCCGCTCTGGCCAATGCCGTGCTATGAGTCTGGGCTGGATCCGGCACCGGCCGCGAGGATGAGAACCCTCCTCGCACGCGCCAAAGCCCCAACCGGCGCGCGGGCGGGATACCTGTTGGAGGAAGCTCGCTGCGCCACGGTGGATCTGCTTGGCGACAGCAAGGCAGGACGAACTGCGCGAGACCTCCCGCACCTCCTGCGTCGTTTGCTGCGGGAGGGCCCGCCTGCTGCGCCCATCGCCGTCGGCGTGGCGTCCTCCCTCGACGCTGGCAAACGCCCTCCTGAAGGACCCGATCAAGATCGGTTCTGTGGGGACCCTTGGCTCAGATCCGCGACCTCGTGCCCGAGGCATGGCCGGAGTCAGAGACCAGCGACGAAGCGGAGCCGTGAATCCGCCCCGTCCCTGTCTGACCCGTGTTCGCTCGCGCTGATCCGTGGCTGAGAGACGCCATCACGATAAGGGCATCTATCGTTAGGGTCGGCGGACGGCCAGCCTCACCCCGGTCGCTCAGCCACGAGTCGGAGTGACGCGTCAACGACGGCTGGATAGAGTCGCGAGGTGCGCAGCGACTCGGCCAAGGACTCGGGCAGGTCGCCTACCGACCGCATGCCGGCGGCGGCTCCTCCGGGTCCAGCAATACAGAAGATTGCGGACCTAGGCAGCAGGTCTCGAACGAGCACGTATTCCAAGGTGATGCCTTCTTCCATACCGCCGACGAAGAAGGCGGCCACAGGCTTGACCTCATCGAGCATTACTGTGCGCATGACTTCCAGGCTGGCCAGGCGCTCGAGGCCGTGCTCGGGAGAGTCGCCGGGCACCGGCTCGGTCCACCGAATCGTCGCGTAACCTTCGCGCTCGAGGCGCAGCGTCTCATCCGTCACCTGCGAGGCGAACAGCCGGGACTGGTAGATCGTCACTCGGCTCGGGTCCCGGGTTGAGCACTCCGCTGCCACCATCAGGACGAGAGGGGAGATCGTGGGATGGCCCCCGAACACAAGGCGACCGCGACCGGTCAGAACGCCCCGAGCGATGGCCACGACGGCATCGGCCACGTCGCCAGGGCGGGCCTCCACGTATTGCGCCGCCCGGTCCCCGGACGGGAAGCTGGCCGACAAGAGGATGAACCGATCGGCGAGATCGAGTGGCTGGATCGCGAGCCTAGTCATGGCGTTTCCAGTGCCCCGGTGACTGCTGAGTCCGAGCCTTGGTGGATGGCGACGACGGTGTACGCCATCGCTATTGAGCGAGCAACTTCTCAAGGTTGTCCCAGTCCCATCGGTAGGTTCGGCCGCCGTCCGGAACGGCCCAATCTTCCGAGCCGTCTCGGTACCCGATGATCTGGAACTTGCGCTTCCCTAGCTCGTTCGCCATCTTGACTTCCTTGCGGACCCCGGGAGCGGATCGCGTCTTGGAGCCGAGCATCACGATGAAGACGTCGGCGCGGTTGATGGCAGCCCGAGCCTTCGCTTCCCACTCCCTCTGGGGCTGCGCCTCCTCGAGGGACCCGTCGGTCACCTCGAAGGGGGAGCCCGGATTCTTGGCCTGCCCGATGATGAAGGTCTTGAGTGCCTGATCGTTGTCGAAGTCGAAGCTTACGAACACCCGAGTCTTAGCCATCCCGCGCCCCTCCCTGTGCTCATCCGGTTGGGCCTGGCCCTCCGATTGGCTCAGGAGTGCGGTCGTGTCGAGCTTCCGGATCGGGCTCAGGTCGAGTCTGAACGTCAATCCCGTGTTCGACAAGCAGGTCGACGAAACTCGGTTCCATCCACGCGGTCGAGGGGCCTGACCTCGATCGCGCCCGGCGTGCCTTCGAGCTGTATGCCACAGGTGCCCGGAGCGACACGAACCTCGCCGACGAACTCGGCCTGGCCGAGGCGGGTCTGACCGAGATCCTGACCAATCCGCTGTATGCCGGCCGGGCGATCCGTCACAAGGGCAAGCCCGATCAGGAAGAGAAGCCGGCCAGCTTCGAGGCTCCGATCGACCCTGCTCTGTTCGAGCGAGTCCAGGCGATCCGCGAGCGACGCCGAACCGCCCACACCGCGGGTGGCGGCTCCTACGGTCGCCGGTCCTATCCGCTGGTCCATCTGATGCGCTGCCTTGGCTGTGGCTCTGGCTTCCACGGCGACGCGGGCAACGGCTACAGGCGCATCCGCCACAGTGCCCGCCCGGCGTGCGGACAACAGGCCACGTATCGCGCCGAGCGATACGAAGAGCAGCTGGCCCGCTCCTTCGATGATCTGCGATTCGACGAGGTGAACATCGAGCAGGTGCTTGCAGCAATGCGGCAGGTGCGCGCACCGGCCGAGGCGCCGGATCCGGACTCGCTCGCCTCAGCTCGGGCCGAACTTCAAGCTCAGCTCGCCGCTGGGTCGATTGGCATCGACGTATTCAGCCGCGCCTGGCGTCGTCTGGAGAAGCCGGAGCCCACGGAGGCAATGCCGCTGGACGAGCTGCAGCTCCGCAAGGCTCGCGACGGTCTGGCCAACTTCGGCGGTCTCTGGCGCAATCCGAAGGTGCCGGATCGCCTTCGCGAGCAAGCCGTCCACGAACTGTTCGTCCGCTTCGATGTCGACGGTCCGCGGCTGGTCGCTGCACATCCTCAGCCAAACGAAAACGCCTGGCTGCTTGGCCAGGCGCTGATGAATGCCGGATTGTTGCCGATGCAACAAGTGATGGGAATGGTCGGGGCGAGAGGAGTCAGCCCGACCGTAGCGACTTGAATGTCCGATTCCGGCTCGACTGCGAGGTTGTCGGCATGGTGCGGTGGCTGGAGCGCGTCCGGTAAGCGCAGAGAAGGGGGCGGGGTCTGGTGGCGTGTCCGAGACCGCGCGACGCCCCAACAATCAGGGCGGTCCGCGCGTGCCGGTCCGAGTCAGTTACTGACATTTCGCGCCGCATTGGGTCCTTGCCTGGACTCCAAGCATGGAGGTCGCTCCTCTACCTCAGCAGATTGCGCGTGGGCGAGGAACGAAGGTTGAGCAGTTGCGTTGGTCGTCATGCGCGACAGGATGAACCGACCGAGCCCCTGGTACCAGGATCGCACTTATCCTGGTATTGAGGTCGCGGCTACGCGACTGAAGCTGCGCGGCGCGTGTTCGACGACGCGGGAGCGAATCCAGGATGGCCGCGTATCGCCTCGGTCACTACGTCTGGCCCGTCTGGACGTCAGAGAGGAGAGCACGATGAGCAACGAACAGGTGGCACCTGAGACGAAAGGTGTTACGGCGAAGTTGCTTGCAACGGTTGACCTTGGCCCTGAGATCGAGGGCATGGCCGGGCGCCAATTTCGAATGCGTATGGTGACCATCGAGCCTGGTGGCGTCTTCGGCCCGATTCACGACCACGAAGGCAGACCGGGCACCGTTTACATCTTGCAGGGAACGATCACTGACCATCGAAACGGGGTCGCTACGGACTATGGGCCGGGAGTGGGCTGGCCCGAGGACCGGAACACGAGCCACTGGCTCGAGAACAGGGGAACGATTCCGGCGGTGGAGATCTCGGTCGATATCGTCAGGCAAGAGAAGCCTGACAGCTAGGCGCGAGACCGGCAACCTGGCGGTTCTGCCTGGTGGCCGGGGCCTGGCTGGCTTGTGTCCCAGGCCTGCTCACTGGCTCGGGCGGCGGCAGGGATGAACCCGGTCTTGCGACAGCGGCTGTCACAGTTGTCACCAACTTGGGGGCTGACGAGCCGAATCGTGACATTCAGGTCGGGCGGTTCAGGATCAACCTCGATCGGGGAGGGCCACGAGGTCTCGCCAGATGCCGGGAGGAAGATCGAAACGAGCGTCAGTCGAGGCGCCCGGAAAGCCACCTACTCGAATGGTCGGGGCGAGAGGAGTCACACCGAGCGTGGCGACCTGAATGTCCCATTCGCCCTTGCGTGTGAGGTGGCCGGCGCGGAGCGGTGGCTGGGGCGTGCCGGGTGATGAACGGCGCAGCCGCGTTGAGCAGGATCTCGAGTACTCGCAGGAGCTACCAGTCGGCTGCGCCGATGCACCCGAGGCGCAAGCTCTGTTCGCGGATACGGCGGATGTCCTCCTCGTCAGCGCGACCGCGGAGTCGCGCCACGATACCTTGGAGATAGTGGCAGTCCCAGAAGGGCGGCTTCGTGCCACTGAGGAGATGCGCGAGTAGCCGCGCATACGCGGCCGGCGCGCGCTCGACACGTTCGCTCAGATCGTGCAGGACATTGCCATGTTGTTGAAGGCCTGCCGGGGCGGCGACCGCGAGATCCACCGCTTCGTCGATCGCCTCCTCGAGGCTCACGACCCATCCGGCCAGCGCGCTGGCTTCCTCGAAGCTCAGGCGTAGCGGAATGCTGTCGAGCCGCCGTGTCCAGTATTCCCGCATCCAGCGGTTCCACTGCCGTTGGCGCACGTCCGCGTCGAGTCGGTCAAGTGCCCACGCGATGTGGTTGAGCCACTCCACACGCTCTTGAACTGGCGCGGTCCTCGTGAACTGCGCAGTCCACGTGCCGGGGTCGATTTCGCTGTACAGGGCCACCGCTGCGAGGTGTTCTCTGAACTGCCGGCGCATCTCGTCCTCAAAGCCTTCAATATGGCGCGCAGTATCGAGATAGTTGCGCAGCAAACCGGCTTCGAGCAGCTGGTCAGTCCAGCGTCCCCAGAACAGAAACCCATCCCAGGTCCGTCGGGCTCGTTCTGGGTTGTCCCATGCGAGAAGCGGCAAGACGTTGGCCTGGCACCACTCACGATCGGCGGCGAAGAAGAAGTGCAATTGGCTCGCAATGATGACCTCGGCCAAGGCGCCTTGAATACCGCCTCGGTGAAGCAATTCATCAATGGCGCCACGACTTTCTGCGCTTAGTCCTGGCCAGCTTTCCCGGTCGCTGTTCCACTCGTGGGAAATCACGTGCAGCCAGAACTGGGCGAGCAGTCCGCCAGGCGCGTTGACGGCCTTTTCGAGCCAGTTCGACGCATAGGCTGGCACGGGCCCATCCGCGAGACTGCGCGCGATGGCCCGTGCAAGTTCGCGGGCGGCGCCGAACCGATGCCACTCGGTGCGCCGTTGCGTGCCCCCGTTACCCCCGACAAATCGCGCGAGCTCATCACCCCATTGGTCTAGGTCAAGGGTCGAAAGCCGATCGATCGCGTGCTGAGCCGACTCATCAGCGAGCTCGCCGGACGACCAACCTCCGAGAACCGCAGGGATCAGGTCGCTGTCAAGGTCTGCCTCTGCGCCGAGCAAGACGAAGCCGTCCTCCGGATGATCCTGTACGACCTGTCTCACAAGTGAGACAGCATCGTCCCAGGTCGGTTCGTCCCGGGAGAAAGGCGCCTCCTTGAAGTCGCCCAGCTTGCCCAGAGCGGCGGTGCGGTCTCCCTGAAGAAGCGCGTGGAAGTCCTCGGCCGGCATTGGGGCCTTGTAGCCGCGAAAGCCCGCCTCCATCCACGAACTGAAATCCGGGTGCTCGCGTATTCCGAAGTTGGGGTGCTCGGCCTGTGCCTGAGCGAACGCCGTGCTCGCACTCGGCGCCGTCGAGTAGCGGTCAATCCAGACGAGCGCGTTGAAGGCCTCGTATGCGCGGACGTCATCGTCGTCATGGACGTCCTTGGGGCCCAACGCGACCTCGGCGACCAAGCGGTCGACGATCGCGTCCTCTGCCGATGGCAGTGCCGCTGCCAGTAGCTGGAGGACCTCGTGTTTGAGCTGATGATCCCAGCGCCAGCCCTGGTCGAGCAGCCAGGTGAGTTTGTCGTTGCCACTCCGCGTGGCGTCGATAGTGACACCATGGAGGGCCAGTCGCCGCAGGATTGGCACGTCGGAGGCTGACCAAGCGCCAATGACGGGCATCGCTGAGGGCGTGTCAGTCGCCACCAGGAGTTCGAGACAGTCGCGCGCGGCATCGATTACGAGGCCGATGCTGTCGCCGTAGCGATCCTGCGAATGGTTGGCAATCGACGAGCGTCGGAAGGATAGGGGATCCCAGCGCGGCTGGGCCTCTCCGGCCGCCATCAGTAATCGATGAGCCAGGCGAAGATGTCTGTCTGCGATAGCTAGCACGTCTTGCACGATGGATGGGAGATTCGGTTGAAGCACCCTCGTCCAAGACTCGTGCAACCAGTGATCGTCACCCCTGAGCTCGACTTCGAAGCGAGCGGCCACACCCAGACGGAACGAGGGCTTGAGGACGATGTGGGGCTCAGTGAGGTAATCAAACAGCAGGAGCGCCGCATCGCGATCATCAGGCAAGGTCGATGCGACAAGCGCGTACTCAAGCCAATCTCGCCCCTCGGGCGGCGCGTTCTCCACCAGTAATGGGACCCATGGTCGTAGCCACGCTGCCCGAGGCGACCCCCTCGCGTGTAGCTGCTGGCCGATGGCATTCCGGAGCGAGGCTGACATACGGCCGCCTGCCTCGGAAACGATGCTCAGCCCGACGTTCGAGAGCGCTTCGTCCGTAAGGCACTGCTGAGCGAACCAGAACGCGAGGGACGATGTGCTCGCCGTCGCAGGGCCGTTCGAATCGAACATCGGTCGACACTCAGGCTGAGCAGCCGCCCACCGAAGCCACGATTCGCCATGTGCGAGATCGGTGAAGAGTGTGACGAGCTGCTCATCGCCGATGACCGACGCCAGGTACGACTTCTCCTCGGGGACCGACGATGGAGGAGCCGCCACCAGTTGTGCGATCTGCTGCCGATGCTCGAGCAGCCCCATCGACAAAAGCCGGGCCCATCGGGCGACCGCCTCCGTCAACGCGACATGAGAGGAAGCCCTCAACTCGTACGCGACGGGCCGGAGGTTCAGCTGACGCCAATCCGGCGCATCCGGGTTCGGCGTCAGCACGTAGCGATTGGACTGCCTCCCGAGGCTGCGAGCCAGGTAGCGCATCACGATGTCACCGTGGCTGTAGCCCACGAATAGGACGGTGAACGACGCGAACATCCGCTCAAGGAAGCGTGCTGCCCACGCGTCCCGGAGATAGGCGCGACCGAAGTCCGCGTCGGTCACGATGAGGTGTCGCGATTCCTGGCGCAAGCTGCCATGGAGGTGCACGACGCCTTGAAAGTCGTCGCCCATCGGCAGAGCCGGCGCCATGTACTCGCCCCACCCGAGTCCTCTCGCTTCGATGACGCGCGTGAGATGGGTGTCGTAGTTCGTCGTGACAATGCGTGGAGCGTGCGTCGCCAACGCCAGATCGACGATTGCCTCGTGGAGAGCGTTGGGGGCGGAGCCTGGTGTATCGATGTGCGCTCGCACCCGTTGGTGGATATCCACTCCGGCGTCAGCGATACGCCCCAGAAGCTGGTCGGGACGATCCAGCTCCCCCGTCTCGAAGCTGATATTCGCCTCAGCGGCGATGGTCGAAGTTAACTGGCGAAAGTCGGGGAGATTCGCGGGCGCCTCGCGCGATGCGCCCGCGCCGACAAAGACAACGAGAGAGCCGGCGCGAGCCGCCTGTACGAGGTCCTCCGGGATGTCAACGTCGCTGATCCACACGTTGACTCAAGGGTAATGCGTTTCGCCGCCCGGCCGCGCCGTTTGTGACAAGTGCGACGGGGCCCCTCACCGCGCCGGCGGGATAGCCCGGAATTGGGACGTTCAGGTCGGGCGGTTCAGGATCACCCTCGACTGGGCAGGTTCACTCAACGCCGGCCGACGCATGGCAAAGCCGGAATCCGAGCGTGGGAAACGGCGCTTCGAGAGCTGCCTACCTGAATGGTCGGGGCGAGAGGATTTGACCCTCCCGGTCCCACCACTCGGATCATAGTTCCGGATCGCATCGCCGAGGCCCTCCGTGATGTCGCGTGAGGCGCCGACGGGACCGGCAGCATCGCCGTGGCATGACGGGCTGACGTGCCGCATGGGCAGGTCCAGGCAAGCTGGATGTCCTTCCGCTCCAGAACCGGCCCAATCGGCCCAACTGGCCCACCGGAACGTGGACGAGCCCCCGCCGTGGGCCGTTCCCGCCTGTCTGTGGGCCGTTTCGCCGGTGTTGTGGGCCACACGGCGGCGCATCGCAGCGGGGCGCGTGCACCCCGGCGCGTCGTTTCCCTCGCGGCCGGGGGCGTGGTCGCGCTGTCCAGCGTCAGCGTTGAGAGCCCTCTGACGTGGCCGGCCGAAGGCCCTCGCGGCCAGCGACGGCCCGCCAGCTGGACGTCCTCGCCGCGTACGTCGCATCGGGCGGGTCCATCCCGGACGCGGCCGACCTGGTCGGCATCCGGCCGAGCACCGCGAAGCGCCACCTCGCCGACCTGCGTGCGAAATCGGGTCTCTCCACCGAGCAGCTGATCTATGTCGGAAGAGCGGCCGGGTGGCTCGTCGTGCCGAGCCTGGAGCCGCTCTAAGTGATGAGGCGTTACCTGGGCCAGGACGCGACCAGCACCTCGGCGACCGTCTGCGCGAGCCCCTCCGGATTCTGCAGCCCCATCGGGTGTCCCGTTTTCGGGACGACCTTCCACCCGACACCCATCGCTGCAAGGTCATGCTGGAGGTCGGGCTCGGGATCGCTCTCTTCGCCCTGGAGATACCAGCGCGGCATCTGGAGTGTGCGCAAGAGCGAGCGAACGGATGGGTTGGTCCCCCGTTCGAGGGAAGAAACGGCCTCGCGATGGATTGCCCGAGGTTCGACGAGCCGAGTGATCCCGAGATGGGCGGCTCGCAGGCCGTCCGGCTGTGCTTCCGCCTCCCTCGATTGAGCCTCGATCAGTTCGCCGAAGCCGCGCTCGACGAACTGATCTTCGGTTTGACCACCGAGAGGTTCTTCGCCTCCGGCGTCAATCGCCGCTTCGGCCATGATGAGCAGCGACACGATGGTGGCCCGAGCCGTCGCCACGTGGACGGCGACAGCGCCGCCCATGCTGTGACCCACCAGGCCACACTCGCTCAATCCCAGGGCGTCGATGAGGGCGACGATCGTTCGAGCGTGATCCTCTCGCGCATAGCCGAAGTCAGGCGGCTTGTCGCTGTATCCATGGCCGAGGAAGTCGATCAGGAGCGAACGGCGCCCTCGCAGCGGCGCCTGGACCGCGGCAGGCATCAGCTCTCCGGTCGCGGAGCACTGCCAGCCGTGCAGCCAGAGCAAGGGGGGATCGTCGCCCGGGACCTCGATGTAGCGGAGGAACGCCCGATCGTTCGGCAAGTAGACCGCCTTCATGCCGACCCGCCCCGGGGTGTGCTCTTGCCGCCAGCGCGCTTCATGCGTCGCCTCCCTCGTCAGGACCCTTGTATGTGTCAGCCCTCGACGAGTATGCGCTTGGGTGTGTGCGTACGGGTCTTTGCTCCGTAGCGCCGAGTCGGCCAGATACGCGAGGACGGCGGCCTCTGTCGTGAACCAGTCGCTCCCCAACGCTCCCAAGATTGGTCCCGCAGGCGTAGCACCGCAGGCGAATAGACCGCGGCGTCAACCTGGCGCACGCTTCGGACGATAGCGCGATCCTCGCTCGAAGGGACTTGAGGGTGCTTGGGACTCCGCTGCGCCACTGCCTCTGGTCCGCCCGTCATCGTCGGCAGGACGGGCCGCACTGCGCTGCTCGGGCCGATGTCGACGTGCTGCAATCCAGCGTCAGGAGCGTAAGGCCCATGCCTGACCACCGGTGGGGAGGACCCCACGTGCAGGGCGGATCGCGAACGTCCGCGCCTTCCCTTCGTGTACGCACGGCCGGGTTTCGCGAAAAATCCGGGTGGTCGCCTATGCAGACCACGCCCACGGGCGACGGAGGCACGCGATGAGTGAGCGCATGGCCACTCACGCCACCCCACGAAAGAGGGCCCCTGTCCATCGCCCCACGGCCCCCACCGCGCCCTGGCGTAGCCGGATCACAGGCTCGGGCGAGGAGGCACCTGACCAGCTTCTCGCCAATCCCGCGAATTGGCGCATCCATCCCAAGGCGCAGCAGGACGCCCTGGTCGGCGCGCTCGACCAGGTTGGCTGGGTCGGGCAGGTTCTCGTGAACAAGCGCTCCGGGTTCGTCGTCGACGGCCATGCTCGAGTGGCGCTCGCGCTCGCCCGTGGCGAGGCGACCGTGCCCGTCCTCTACGTCGACCTCGACCCCGAGGAGGAAGCGCTCGTCCTCGCGACCCTCGATCCCATCGGCGCGATGGCGACCGCGGACACGGCGAAGCTCGAAGAGCTGCTGGCGGGCATCTCGGTTGACGACGCGGGCCTGCTGGCGCTGCTCGGCGACCTGGCCGGCAACGATCCGAAGGCTGGCCTGACCGATCCCGACGACGTGCCCGAGCCATCCGAGGAGCCCTACGTCAAGACAGGCGAGCTCTGGGTACTCGGCGAGCACCGCCTGCTGTGCGGGGACGCCACGAGCCCGCAAGACGTCGCGCGGCTGCTCGAAGGTGCCGCGCCGACGCTCCTCGCGACGGACCCGCCCTACGGAGTGAGCCTCGACCCGACCTGGCGCGATGGCGTGTACAACGGCCTGGGTCCGGCCGAGCGCCCCTACATGCAGCTCGATGGCCCATCTGTCCACTCCGACGGCGGCGACGCCACACGGGCGCGCAGTAGCGCCCACAGGCGCACGACGGGCCACCGCAACACGAGCATCTCGGGCGACACGCGGGCAGATTGGTCCGCGGCGTTCGAACTCGTGCCGAGTCTGGAAGTGGCGTACGTCTGGTGTGCCACGACCGGCATGATCGAGGTCAGCCAGGGCCTCGAGCGGATCGGCTTCGAGTTGCGCCAGCAGATCATCTGGGCCAAGACGCAAGCGGCGATGTCGCGGTCGGCCTACAACTGGCAGCACGAGCCCTGTTGGTACGCGGTCCGGAAGGGCAAGACTGCATCGTGGCGGGGGAGTCATTCCGACACCACGCTGTGGGAGATGGCCAGCCCCAAGATGATCATGGGCGGCTCGACCGAGCAGAAGTACGACCACCCCACGCAGAAGCCCGTCGAGGCCATGGGTCGAGCCATTGGGCACCACGCCGGCGATGTCTACGAGCCGTTCTCGGGCTCAGGCACGACCCTAATAGCGGCCGAGACCCTAGGTCGGCGCTGCTACGCGATGGAGATCGACCCGAAGTACGTCCAAGTCGCCATCGAGCGCTGGCAGAACTTCACAGGCTCAAAGGCGGTGCTCCTTGGGTAGGCGAGGTCCGGCGCCAATGCCGACCGAGCTCAAGTTGCTGCACGGGGAGCGGCGGCCGTCGCGCCTCAATCGCAATGCACCGAAGGCCAAGAACGGGCCCGTGATGCCGGCCGGTATGAGCGCCGCGGCGCAGGCGATCTGGAAGCGGATCATCTGCGACTACTCGCATACCGGCGTTCTCACGAGCGTCGACACGGATGCTTTTCGCGTCTACTGCGAGGCAGTCGTCCGATACGAGCACGCCGCAGCGATGCTGGAGCAGAGCGGCCCGCTCGTCCGCGGCGCCCGACGCGGCGATCTCGTCAAGAACCCGCTCCACCAGGTCGTTCGCGACGATGCAGACCTCATCCGTGCCTTCGCCCGCGAACTCGGCTTCACGCCATCGGCTCGATCAGCGCTCACCGCAGTGAAGGAGTCCGAGGAAGACGACGCCACCTCTCGCTGGATGGCAGGCAGGTACTGATGAGCGCCAGCCTGATGACCGTCCGCGCCGCAATGCTGCCAGCGGCCACTTCGACGCGAGCACAATCACCACGATCGAGTTGGCCTGGGGCGGGACACACCGGTAGGGGGAGGGGTCACGACGGATCGATGGGTCGTTCGCAGGTGACCCGCGCGGGCGTTCTCTCGCGCATCCAGGTTTCGCGGTTTACGTCACGAGGGGATGGAGCCGGCCCAATGACCACTCAGTCCCTACTTGGCGTCGGAGGTCTGGGTCTTGGGTAGGCGAGGTCCGGCCCCGACGCCGACGAAGGTGAAGATCCTCCGCGGCGAGACGCGCCCGAGCCGCGTCAACTACCGTGAGCCGATCCCCTCGTCAAACGTCCCGAAGATGCCCGCCGACATGGACGCCGAGGCGAAGGCCGTGTGGCGGCGGGTGATCAGCGGCATGGGTCACTTGGGCGTCATCCGCGTCCCCGACTCGGACATCCTGCGCTGCTACTGCGAAGCAGTCAGTCGCTACGCCCAGGCTGCTCGCCTCTATGCCGGGAGTGGCCCTCTCGTGAGGCGCGATGGGGGCTTGGTCAAGAACCCGCTCCACCAGGTCATCCGGGACGACAGCGACCAGATCCGCCTGTTTGCCCGCGAACTCGGCCTCTCGCCATCCGCGCGGGTTGGCCTCCATGTCGAGCCCGAGCACAACTTCGGCTCCATCGATGACGACCTCGGCCTCCCGCCGCGCCTCCGGGCGATCGCCGATGGGCGCTAGGCGGAGCGCGGTCATCCGATGGGGCCGGAGATGGCCGCCGCCGTGCCTTCACGACGACTCCATCGTGTAGATCCACCGACGACCAACCGGTGGAGTTCGGCGAACCGTGAACAGGACCATGCGTGTCGCCACCAACTGGGTGCGGAGGACTGCGGCCGGGGCGTCAAGGAGGGGCGCGATAGACTTCGTCGGATGAACGATGTGAAGCTTGGAGCCCTCTGCTGGAACCAGTACACCGACTGGCCGTCGCTGCTTGAGGCCGGGAAACGTGCGGACCGGCTCGGCTACGACACCCTCTGGACGTGGGACCACGTCTATCCCATCGTCGGCTCGGCCGACGGCCCGATGCTCGAGTCGTGGCTCACGATCACGGCGTGGGCCATGGCTACGGAGCGCGTCCGGATCGGTCTCATGGTCGGGGCTAACA
>Ga0187886_1000811_pt1 | contig 33292 bp, 36 predicted proteins | sample June2016WEW_20_1_FD_133001 | JGI IMG/M metagenome (GOLD analysis project Ga0187886, IMG submission 133001) | Peatland microbial communities from SPRUCE experiment site at the Marcell Experimental Forest, Minnesota, USA - June2016WEW_20_150 | ecosystem: Environmental > Terrestrial > Soil >...
CAAATTAGGAGGAAAACAAATGGTTGAAATTAGATACGGTGAACAAATTGAAGTAACCGATCTTGCCGGGCAAACTATCGGCGAAGCCCGCGAGCATTACAAGGCTGCATTTGGCATCCCGGATAAAGCCAAAGCAAAATTGAATGGCTCTAAAGTTAAATCCAGCGCCGAAATAGACACAGTGCTCAATGACGACGATCAGGTTACTTTCGCCGTCGCCCGCAGCCGGACGCCTTTCCTTATCGGCGCGCTGCTCCTGGCCTTAGCCGCTACCGGCGGCATCTTCGCTTTCGGTTTCACTAACGCCAACTTGACGTTGAGCGCCACCACCCATACCGACTTTGTCTCTGTTACAGCAAATACAGACGGCCTTAGCTGGGACGTATGGGGTATCTTCAAAGGCTCCATCTTCGGCGACAAAGACCTCTTCTACATCCAACCTGCATCCGGCTGGACCGGTGACCTGGTAACCACCGTCAGTCTCGGCAATGTAGGCGAGTTAGCGAAGACATATCGCGCGTTTGCACTGGAGTTGGAACTGATTAACACCAATGATGGTGTTACTGTATTACCCCTCGGCCTAAACCAGAATCAGGTAGTCCTGCTCTCGCTCGATTATCCCTCGGTAAACCTGTTCTATGGTGGTTCGACGACCAACATGACGGTCAGGGTAAAGAATGGCTACTATGTCGCCACGCACTTCCCTGCCGGCGGCACTGCAAGCCCTTCTATCTATTGTGACGTCGCACAAAGTGACTTCTAGAACAAATAGTATAAATGTTGAGGCGGGGCAGCTGGGAAGCAGCCCGCTGCCCTGCCCCTCCCACTTGCCTAGCCCGCTACTTTAGGTAGCTAACGAGTAAAGAACAAAATGAAAAAGAGACTAATAATATTTTTCGGAATGGTGCTAGTCGCCCTAGTGCTGACATCAGGCACTTTTGCTTTTACCTATACTAATAGCAACACAGCAATAACGCCTACGCTAGCCAATGGTGACTTTGCCACCTATCAAATAGCACCTAACCAGCCTAACTGGAACAGCGTTTTACCCGGAGCCAGCTCCGAAATACTTGTCCCGAATGGATGCGGCGACGAAACGAGCCTCCCCACCCAATATCCCAGTAACGGTCAACACTGGGATAAAGTCGACGAGCAGCCCACGGATGACGACGGCAGCACCTATGTTTCTACTGCCGGCTCGAGCAACTGGAAAAGAGACCTTTACACCTTGAGCGATTATGCTCACACCAATGGTACGGAAACTATAACCAGTATTACTGTTTACTTCCGTTTCGCCGCTGGCGGCAGCTATACCGTTTCTGCCAAAGCCTCCATCAACACCAATGGGGATGTATTCGAAGGCAATACCGTAACTCGTTCTGGTACCAGCTATACTACGGCATCTTGGGATTTAACCACCAATCCTTCGACTAATGAAGCCTGGACCTGGGACGAGATTAATGATTTGCAGGCTGGGATTAACATGAAAGGCTACTCTTCGACCAAGCCGGCTCTCTGCACCCAGTTGTATGTCCAGGTAAATTATGAAGCCGCTGCCGTTGCCAGTGAGGTACCCCAGGGTGCCCTATTTGTCGTCACGCCTAACACCAGCTTCACTGGCGATTTATTGATCAAGGTCTATATTACTAATGTCGCCGATTTACTAAAGGCGTACCAATATCTCAACATGAAAGTCTATGTGGATAATTCGATTGAAGCCGGTAAGACACCAAATTATCAGGTTCTTAGCACCGAAAACGGAGTAGTGGTATTTAATATTATAGGCGGCTCCGCTACTAGCTATACAGTTCAGCTAATCGGCGGCAGCTACAATTTGATTTCTAACGACCCCAACGATTGGGGGACGGGATGGACAGTTACGCCAGAATTTTATTGCGAGGTTTCACAGAGGTAAAATAAAACCATGAAGCGCGCTATCTTGCTTATAACCCTTACAGTACTCGTCGTTGTAGCCTTCCTTACGGTAAAAGGTACGTTACCGTTTATGCCCATCTACGGCTCTTCTATGGAACCTACGCTAACTTCCGGCAGTTTGATGATGATTAGTCCTATTGACCCTAAGAACATCAAAGTAGGAGATATTATTGTCTACAATATCCCGTCGATGACCCGCGAATATTATAACTACCCTCCGACCGTCGCCCACAGAGTTGTGCAGGTAATAACTTCCCCGTCCTTAGGTTACCGCACCCAGGGTGATAACACCGGCGAAGACCCCTTTACCATCAGGCCGGAAGATGTCCGCGGCACCGTTGGCAGCCAGATACCGTACATCGGTATACCGCTCCTCTTCTTCCAGAGCACGCAAGGCATGATATTTGCCATCATCGCCCTGGTGCTGTTGGCTTTATTCCTCTACGGTACAGAAATAGGCCGAGGTGGCGGTTGGGTGCATCGAGGCTTTTTCTCCCCTGTCATCATTGAAGAAAAGAAGGCTAGCAGGATGCTCTCCCGCCAGCTGGAAGGCACGGAAAAGAAGATGGAAACCACCGAGCAAGCCTTGGATAAATTCTCGGCTGCGGTCGCCGAATACGCCAAACACCTGGAGAGCCATACCAGCGCTATCCAGGGTTTATCCGAGGCATCTCATGAGCTAAAGAGAGGCGCCTCCGAACAAAACCGTGTCCTCTCTGCTATTATGGATAACGTAGTGAAATCCAGTCAAAAGCGGGAAACAATCATCATTAAAGAAGCAGCCGCTCCTTTACCCCCAACCCCGGTAATTAAAAAACCGGTGGTAAAACCCTTACCTTATCACGGAGCTTTAGCTAAAGGCGCAGTGGGCTTGGCTCGCCAACATTGGCTTACCCAAAACGAAAAGTCTAAAATACTCCACTAGGTATAAACAGCCGTTACGACGGCTTCCTTGGGGTTATTCTCATCGAAAAAGATTACGGCTACCTGGCGTCCTGCCACCATTTCTGCTGACGCCAGATTCCGGGCTACGGTAACATCTTCAAGATATACCTTATAACCATCAGCGAGACGTACCGTCGCCGTATAGTTCGTGGCATTAAAACTCTTGAGTTCTGCTTTTTTTAGTTTCATACTACACACCGCCTAATTCTAAACGCTGCAGATATTCGCCTCGCTGCGGTCGATATATGAGCGTCATTCCCAGCACCCGTCTTTTTGCTGCCGCCAGTCCGGCGCGGGCATCGGTTACCTCGATAACATCATAAAGCTGCTGACCGCAATTTACCGGTACCAGCATCGCCCCGCCGACTGCAGCTAATTCCGCTTTCCTTAATAATGCTTCCCCCCGTTGGTAGCCTTTCGCGGTAGTATTCAAATTTCTATCTTCAACATGCCTTATACGGTCATAGAGCCGGTCTATCTCGTCCCAGTCAAAGCTATCAACGAGAATCATTTTACCCTGGCTCGTATCGTAACCCTCCACCTGCGCCCTGTTCGTTCCTAGAGCACCCTGACGGTAGCTGCCTTCCAGAATCGCATGCCCTGCCCCATAGCTGTATTCTGAACCATCTGTAGACTGCGGATTGACCAGATAGGCTTTATTTCCTTCGACGAAAATTACATCCGGTGCGAAAGAAAACAGCTTCTCTATTACGTTTATGCCGCTATCATTCGGACTTACCGTAAAATCCGGGTAAAAACCCGTTATCGTCGATGATTGGGATTTCACTTCCAGCTTCAGACCGGCTCTAGCCAGCACTACGGCGATGATATCCTTTACGCTATAATCACTGGTCGTCTTATTCCAGCGCATCTGGTGTCTGGCATCCCAGTCGCTTAACGCCCCCCACCCATCCCGCGCCCGCAAGATAACACTGGCTTTTCCGCCGGCGCTGATGTGCTCGATGGACTCCAGGCAATAGCTTTGGCCGGCGCTATATTCATCTCCTGCCGCCGTGCGGTAACCTAGGCTGAACTCAAGTTGGCAACCTTTATCCAGCACCGCGATATCGCCCTGTCCCGGCGCCGCGTATTTACCGTCGTCATTTTTCAACTCTACGGTTAAAGTGCCCGCCGCTTTATCTATCTCCTGCCTTACACTAACGATATCTGCTGTGAGGTCGAGGCTCTGGCTGCTCAACGAAGCCCGCCAGACGCCATTGGGACTGGCTAGCCAGCCGTAGTTGCCGTAATGTGCCATCGCCAGTCCATACTCACAAGAAAGGTTGAACGGCGTCGGCTCACTCCAGAACCCGTCATAATAATGCGCGCCAGGCAGAGTATGTGACCCGTAAGGTCGGTTGTATGCCTCGATGCCGCTATATTTTTCGGTGTAAAAGCAGCGGTGAACATCCGTCTTATCCAGGAAAGGCTGCTTATACTCGTAATCTCCGCCCGCCGGCGCCGAGGCGAGCTCCTTTAAAGCCGACCATGTGCCCGCGCTGACATCACCGCCATCGCCGTAGACCAGACTCCATAGTTTAAAGTTACCCGCGGTATCCTTGCCCGTAACCAGCAGGTTCCAATCGCCGTCATAAACACAAGCCACCCCGGATAGGTTGCCGGTAGTTTTATCCCAGGCCGTTCTCGCCTGCCATTGGCCGCTTACATACTTCATTACGTATAGAGTTGAAGTATCCGCGATAAAAACAGCGATATTACCACCGGGTTTGTAAGCTGCCGCGATGCCATAAATAGCGGTGGTCTGTGAATAGTCTAAAAGCTCGGCACTGCCCCAATTTACGCCATAATCCGTGCTTTTAATACGCCGGATTTCGCGGTTGGTCTTTATCCAGAAGATAGAAACCTCCGCACCCAAAGAAGCCGCCGCCGTCACGACGGCGCCGTACTGGTTGGCATACGTCCACTGGCTGAAATCGCTCCCCGGCCCCGGATTGCTTACCCGCTGGTAATATAGTTTCCGATTATCACTAACAGGCGTTATCCTGGCTCTAACCATCGAGCCATCGCCGGGAATAGTCAAGGCATGAAAGTAATCATCCTCGGAGCCGTTGTAAAGCCTGGACCAGTTATACCTATTGACCCCCGCCATCTTGTTCACGGCTTCGATTTTAATATATGGAACCGAAGCTGCCTGTTTTTGTGCCGCCAGCAATGTTGATGTAAGCGTGCGCATGATTCACCCCATCCCCTTTTGGTTATCCCTCGACTTTGCTCGGGACAAGTTGTGGTTATTGCCCTTTGGTTTTTGTATCTTGTATCTTGATTATTATCGTTTACGGTCCGGGGTCAGTCGTCTTGGAAATATTGGGGAAATACGGCTCGTAAAGCGCGTTAACACTCACACGGTTCCTCCGCCCCAGCCTCTTAAGCTCCTGCCGGAAAAACTTAAGCTTCTGGTTACCCCACTCCAGCAATTCGCCGGGCGTTACCGTACCGCCCACGTTGACCCTGTTGATGGCATAGACCGCCAGCTCGATGGCGGCATAGCCACAGGCGCCGCCGGCAACCAGGTCCTCGTATTTTACGGGCAGCGTTGACTCTTCGGCATTCAGCGTGTGCTTCGCGCCGTAATAGATACCGCAGTTAGAGCCGTCCGGCAGGTCGCCGCTCAATATGGTCAGCGTTTCGCCCCAGATAGAAAACTGCTGGTAGTTCGGCGGGGTATCGCCTACCGGGTATTCCACGGCGGCTACCATTATGCGGTCGTCCAACCCGGATATATCCAATTCCCTTGACCCCGCCGTCGTGGGCAGTATCGCTTTCGCCGGCAGCGGCAGGCTCTCCGATAGTTCTCCGACTGCCCGGCTGATGTGTCTCGTTAGCTCGGTATCCGTCCAGCGATAATTTTGAGCATCGCTATCGTGCAGGTCATTCCTGACCAGTGTTATCATTCCCGCTAAGTTCATAAATTGACCTCCTTATGTGTTATGCTCACCTGGCCCCCGTGAGGGTGTAATTTTAAATCGTAACCTGCTTTCCCCGTTAATATTCTCATGCTATCCGCACCTCCGCCTTCGTCCTGACTGAAAAGGCCCTTGAGCAGACCGCCCATCTCCGAACCGCTGCCCCCATCGCTTGCGAGTATTGTTGCTGCGGCAAGACTCGCCTCCACCCCCGAGCCTATCTCCACTATGCCCAGTCCTCTTAAAGATATCGCCTCTGCCCCGCTACCGCTGTCGCCGGATGTTTTTGTCTCCCCTGCCGTGTAAGTGACCACCAGTTTAGGCTTGTAGCCTGTGCCACCCTCAGCGTAATAAGCGGTGAGATACCAGTATCCTCCGTTTACCCATGTGGGTGCGGTATTGGCTACATCGTAGTTAGCGTTTCTAAGACCCAATTTTGTTATACCCGTTTTTGAAATAGCGGCTATACCGGCGGCATTTAAAGCAAAGTCGTTGTATCCGGTAAGACTATAACCTGCGTAAGTGATTGGGGTATCGCAGAATGGCGTTGTACCCAAAGTAGTATAATCACCGTTGGCTAACGCGGTGTTTGAGGTTGGGTTCGATGAATAGACATTCAAATTTCCCGCCCAACTTGCATTATCTAATTTGTCAGAACCTCTTATTGACATTGTGGCTGCTGATATGGTTGCACCATCCGGTAGAGCGGAGGTATCAAATAGATATATAGCCCTGGTGAGCAGCGACCATACATTATTAGTAGTGTATGCTAGTATCTGAACAACATGAGAAGGACTGACGCTATCTTCACAGCCATTACCAGCCCCACCACGTATGTTAGCCCATGTATCACCGCTAGGGAGATACTGGTATGCTCGTCCATCAACCGTTGTCGATTCTGGATGTGCGTCCGGGTAAAACGTTGCGCTGTCGCTAACTGTTAAGGTATAAGTCGCTTTATCGAATTGTTCTTTGGTGATTAGCTCTTCGTCGTCCGAAACGGCGTATTGGCCTAGCTTGAGCTTGAAATCGCCTGACTGGTTATACTTGATTCTAACCTCGCCCCCGGGATTTTTATCGAATACCCACGAGCCTAGCAGCTTGCCCTCGATAATCCTAAGCCTCCTCTTACAGATGCCATAGTCCCACTCTAACGTGTTATCGGTATAGTTTTCGTTTAGGGGGTCTATATCCAAGAGTGTGGCGTCCGAAGGCTCCTTTTCTATGCCATCAAGAAAAAGTTGTGGACGATATATAACCTGTTGCCCCGCCTTCCGTCCATCCGGCTGGTCATTACGCACGGTGAGCGTTACTTGAAGTCTCGAAACATCAGCCTTAAATAGGTTGCTTTTTTCTGCAAACCCATTATCTGTCTTTTGCCAGCCGACCTCTACAGCTTTCCCCTCATGGTCAACCATCGGCAGCTGCGTAATGACCATGAACTGCTTATCGCTTTTTAGGTCGCGGTAGAATTTCGCGTACGGGCTACTCTTGCCCTTAACCGCTTTCTCGTAATCGCTCGTAAGCTCCACATAGTCTTTATCTATGCCCTGCCTTTCCAGATGAGCCAGCAGCACAGGGTCAGTGACCATTTTAGTCGGGTCGGTTACCTTGATAGCGTCCATCGATGCCCTTTCCTGCCTTACGCCAGCGTTATATCCACCTGCAGTGTCCAGGTGCCGCCGGACTTGGTGCCGAGGCTTTCCACTTTTCGGTTGAGGCATTTACCGCTGGTAGCCTGCTTGACTACCCACTCGTTCCAGGCATAGTTAGCATCGCTCGCTCCGAAGCTTGCCTTGAAGGTCGCTTTTTGCGTCGTCGACGTGGGATAGCCGGTATCCATGCCCTTGTAGGTCTTGTTAGTTGCTGCCTGTAAATCCGTCTGCGTCGCATTAGCCGCCGTATTGCTGTCCCCCACCCCTATCTGCGCCCCGGCGTTATTAAAGTGGTTGGCCGAATCGCCACAGACTATATCCCATATCTCGTCTATGCCGCTGTTCAGCAGGCAGTTCCCCTCCCCGTTTATCACCTCGTAAGGCTTATAGAGTCGTTGGAACTCTGCCTCTCTCCCCCGGTATTTCTCGATGTCTTGCCAGTACTTACTAAGTTGAAAACGACAAAGCCATTGCGCTGTATCCTGTTTTTGCATGATTACCTCCTATTTTATATGTCATCCTGAGCGGAGCGAAGGATCCGTTTTAAACCGAACGGATTCTTCAGTCGCTTCGCTCCTTCAGAATGACATCATTGTTTTTTTGATTGTTAATCCTTAACGCCGATAAGCGCCGCCGCCTTAATTGAGCTGAACAGCGCCAGCGATACATACCACTTAACGCGCGTCCTGGAGGCGTCTTTATCTTCCAGCGCCCCCACCGGTTCCACCTGCAGGTGCCCCGGGCTAGTCAGCCCACAGAGCGCCCCCTCGCCTAACTGTACCGCGTAAATGGTTGAGCAATCCCCGCCGGTGGTAGCTGTTTCCACCCCGCCAGCGACCACGTGCGTATCGAGTATCCAGTCGTTCACGCCGATAAGCACGCTGTCCCATAACTGCACGAAGTTCCCGAACTGGTCACGGTCGGACACAATCATAGCTCCCCCATCCCTCACTAGCGCGTTTATCTTCCGCCGCGAACGCCGGCTCATGAGCAGCATATCCGGCTTGCTGCCTTTAACGGCGTCGACAAGTTCGTCCAGTTTGGCGAGTGTTAGTGTGGCGCCGGCAGTGCCCATGGCAATTACCTGACTTCCCGCCACGCCGGTATTAATCAATTTCTTCAAACCGTCAAACTGCTTCGAGCTGGTCGCGGTGTTCCCGTAGATGAACATCTCCTCGAATTTGCTTTGGAGCGCCTTGGCTTTCAGCTCGATAACCGCTGCCTCCAGGTCCTGAATATTGCTGCGGGTGGATTTTAAGAAATTATCCACGTCCGCGTCGCCGCCCATGATTTTCAGGTTGGCTGTCAGCTGTGTGAAGGTCGGCGTGGACTCATTCCATGTATCACCCACATCGTAAAAGTCGATATTGGGCAGTGTATTTTCCTGGTTATAGGTCAACCCGTTACCCACGATCTCGATGAAGGGAAGCCTCTGCAAGACCGGTGAGTCCTTGACGATGGTCTCCACCACCCCCTGCATCAGCATATCATTAGATAGTTTAGCTGCCTCGGTTAATGTTAATGCCATATTTGTTTACCTCCTTATCCCTTTTACCCTTTAACTCTTCCTTGCTACTTGTTACTTGCTACTTGCTACTTCCCCCCTTTATCCCCCCTCCATCGCGTATTTGATTTTCTCCCTCGCGGATAAGGCTGAAAGGTCTAGCGGTGTTCTCTGCGGAGCGCCTGCCGGTACTCTCACTCTCGCGCTCTCCGCCGCCACATGCTGTTTCACCTTTTCCACCAGCGCCTGTGCGCTTTTTACCGACTCATTGATTTCCCCGATGCTATTCCCTTTAATCATCTCGTCCACCAGGCCGGGATTCACCTGTATCACCAGATCCTTATAAGCCGTAACCGCCGCTCCCAGGGCATTTTTCGTTTCCTCCTGTACCTTGCCGGTATCAACCAGCGTCTGCTTTAAGGCGGCCATCTCGCCATCCTTTTCCTTTGCCGTCTTTTCAAGCCCGGCGATAGCTGCTTCTTTGGTCTTAAGCTCGTTTTTCAGCAAGTCGTTTTCCATCTTCAATGTATCGAGCTCGTTTACCGTCTCTCCCCCGTTTACCTTCCCCAGTTCTTCAGCCATGTTGTCCCTCCTGCTCCTTACTCCTCAATGCTCTCCGTACGGGATGTTAAAGCACCCTCTCTCGCTCCGCTCCTGCCGGATTTAACATTAAGTGTTTTATTCATCGTTAAAATGGACTCCCTTTCTTCAAGCCACTTCTGGAACTCGTTATCCGGGTCGGCCACCCCGATTTCCCCCATGGCCGTCCGGCGGGAATGTATCCCCGTCTGCACCATAACCTGCTCACTGCTTACTTTGGTTTCCATGTCGTTGGGCAGCACCGGTCCCCAGATTACTCGCAAATGCCCCCCGCTCCTCGCCGCCCCCAGGTCTTCACCCCCGAACTTCTCCTCCAACTTTAGAATCATCTCGCTGCGGCGGTTATAAGCGGCGGTCCGTATTAGTCTCTTACGCCGCACCTTCTGTAAAAGCGGCTGTAGCTCTATTTCCAGCGCCACGCCGGACATGCTCTTCTCGATACCGCCGAAGGCTGACCGCGGACTCTCCGATAAATCGTGCATGGAGCGATAAATCAGGTCGATGTAGTTGATATGCAAATTGACGCCACCACCCTGCAGCAAGTCCAGCAGATAGGCTTTGGCGTCCTCCGGGATATTCCAAACCGCCCCCGGTTTCACCGCGATATCTTCAGATTCCTCCACGTTCTCCAGCACGGCAATAGGATTCCCTGATAGCTCGAGAATACGCGATAGCTGGCTCATGGCACGGTTCAGCTCCCGCTGACTCTCCATTATCTGTGGTAAATCAGATACGCCCCAGAACTTCTTCGGCTCCCGCAGGTTGGGGAAGACAACAAATGGGATAAAACCGTAGGGATTGGGTTTGTTTTCCAGCAAGGCGTTATCTATGTATAGCTCGAATTCGTTATCCGTCCATATCTCGACAATAACCGCCGTTTTATTCCTGGACTTTACCCCGTAGAGAAGCCCGACCTCCTCCTGGGACAACTGATACCTGGAAGCGATACGCCACAACCGGGACGTATCATCACCGGAGCACCAGGCATAGATGCCCTGTATATCCGGAGCTGTAACCCTCACTCTCTTTTCCGCCGCGTCCCAGATGACCTTATAGCACCCGTCCCCCAGCACCGCGCAGTCGATTTCCGTCTCCAGGTCAAGCTGCTCTAGATAGTTCTCGCTGTATACCCTTTTTAGCGTTGCCTCCGCTCTTCTGGCGGATTCCCTTGCTCTATCCGAGTCTTTATAAGGGTCGACGGCAAAGCTAATGCCCCCCATGAGATACGACGTAACCTTTTCTATAAATACCTTGGCGTAGTTGAATGTCAGTCGCCGCTCATGCCACCTCCCCTTGCCCTCCCACTGCTTGCCGTAATAAAAATCTAGCAACTCCTTATAACCTTTTATCCTGTCGAGGTCTAAACGCGCTAACTGCGAAAGTACTGAATCATTCATCGTATCTCGTTCTCCTCTAATTCCCTTTTTTCCGTTTCCCCATAAAATTAATTGACTTATTACTTATTCTTTCCTTGTTACTTGCTACTTATTACTTGATACTTATCCCCTCAATGCCCTCTGTATCGTTCGTTGGCTCACCCCAAAAACCATCGCCAGTTCCTTAACTTTTTTACCGGCTTTAAAAAGTCTTTTTATTTCCTTATCCCGCGTCTGCTTCATCCAGCGTTGACGTCCCCGCGGCTCATCATAAAGGCACTGCGGGAAAGGACAGTCTAAACAGGCTTTAGCATATTCGCATCCCTCATCGCGATAGTGACAGTACTCCGGCTTTAAATCCGCTTTATATTGAGTGGTTTTTACTTCTGCTTCCGGGTTATCTCCGCCAATCTCACAAGTCTCCAAAACCATAGCACACCTCTACAATCAAACAGACAAACATTAGCACAATTGTTCTACTATCGTCAACTTCGTTTTGTCACTTTTTTCTTACCCCCTTGACAACCTAAAATCTTGTTTGTTATAATTGCTTTAACAAAGCAATATTTATTAAGAGATGGTTAAAGTAATATGTCTATCTTAGAAAACTATTTCAGCGTCCTTGAGGCGGGCCGTCGTTTGAAAGTGCACCCGGAAACAGTCAAGCGGCTCTGCCGCCAGGGTGACCTCCCAGCCGATAAAATCCGTAACACCTGGCTGATAAAAAAAGATACCCTCGATAATTTCGCTGGCACCTATAATCCTAACCGCGGCGCGCGGAGAAAACTGATTAAATGAAAGGAGCCGAAGAAGAGAAACTCGTCAGGCCAGATAGTATTTCTCCTTTTATAGGAGATTGTCATGAAAAAGGTTACCGTGCCTAATAAATATATCAAGGGTCTTATCTCGCTGGCGATGATTTTACTGATGTTTATGGTTTTTGTACCGTCTTCACCGGTTCTTGCGGCGCCAGCAATCAACCTGATACCCTCCGCTGGTGCCGTTGGTACTGTCGTTACTATTAACGGTACAGTCTTCGATTCCTATAAAGGCGATAATGTCCACATCTTCTTTGATACTACGGAAATTGAAAATAGCCCGCTTACTGTCCCTGTTCAAGGGGCTTTCTCTATCGACTTTACTATCCCCGCTAGTGCCAACGCCGGTCAGCATTGGATAGAAGTCAGGAGTGAAACCACATCATCATCAATGCTTGCCAAGAACTATTTTACTGTCGAGGCAACCACTCTCACGCTAGCGACCCCCGAAGGTGGTGTCGGCACCTCGGTCAACATCGCCGGCAGCGGCTTTTACGTAAATAAGCCGGTGACCCTGTATTTTATGAATATAACAAAGGATGAACTAGGCACCACAATGGCTTCCAGCACCGGCAAGTTCACACATCAATTCGTCGTTCCCGTTAGTACCGCCGGCTTTCATAAGATTATCGCCTCTAACGATATGGGAAATAGCGCCGAAATTCAATTCAAAGTGCTCCCTAAATTAAAGCTCAACTTAGATTCAGCCGGTTCTGGAGATTTAGTCAGCGCTAGCGGCACCGGTTTTGCCAGCCGCACCACGGTAAGCATTATCTTCGGTGCTCAAGATATCGCTTCGACTCAAACCGATGACCTTGGCAACTTCAAAATCGATTTTAGTGTTCCCTCGGTTAAACCCTATTCCTATAATGTCAGAGCGCAGGATAATCAAGGTAATACTGATATCGTTAAATTCACCGTCACCGCCGGCGCCACACTAAGTGAAACCATCGGCTACACCGGCAGCGAGCTTACCATCAACGGCAGCGGTTTTTTACCTGGCGCTACTATCTACATCTATTATGATAACAACCGCATTACTTCAGCCCTTGCTGATAATAATGGCGACTTCACCGCCACATTTATCGTCCCCCCCGGCGGCGGTAAACACATTATTACAGTATACGATGGCAGCACTACTAAAAAATACAATTTCGCCTTAGACAAAAGCCCTCCCCCGATGCCTACTCTGCTCCTGCCTAACAACAATAGCCTAACAATAGCCGAGGCTAACTTTGATTGGAGTGATGTCACTGATAACAGTACGCCAGTAACCTATAGCCTGCAAATCGCCTCGGACCAGAACTTTGGTTCTTTAGTTTTATCAAAAACAGGTATTAGAGAATCGCACTATACCCTCACCAAAGATGAAATTCTATCCGCGGATTTTAATAAAGCCCCCTATTATTGGAAAATAAAAGCCATCGACGGCGCTGATAATGAAAGTGAATGGACGTCACCCTGGGTTTTTTATGTAAGTGTACCGTCCGTCCCAATTTTAGACTTACCCTTACCCGATGCTAAAGTTGAGTTACCCATACACTTTAGCTGGCAGTCTACCGCCAGCCTTAGTCTGCCGCTAACCTATAACCTGCAAATTGCCACTAATCCCGATTTCACTTCTCTTATATTAAATAAAACTGGCCTCACCCTCGCGGAATACCTCGCCTCGGAAAAAGATGATTTAAAACTTGAGAATAAAACAACCTATTATTGGAGAGTAAAAGCTATTGATGGCGTCGGCAACTCCAGTGATTGGTCAACAACCGGTTCTTTCGGTTTTATTGCTGCTGCCGGCTTCCCGAGTTGGGCAATCTATATCTTGATTACTTTTGGAGGTCTAATAGCCCTCCTCCTCGCATTCCGTGCTGGCAGGCGGACGGCCTATCATTAGCCATTAAATAACGTTATATATTTCAGGAGGATATTATGAAAATCAGTAAAATCATTAGGATATTCGGCGTCGCGTTTATCCTTACACTGCTCTTTACCATGCTACCGGTATCACCGGCCTTCTCTACTGCTATTACTTATACTTACTCTATCGCTATATCACCCACCCAAGGCGATATCGGCACTACAGTCAGTTACAATGGCGTATCCAATCCAGCACCCACAAGCGCTACCACCGCTAGTATTTACTTTTCCCCAAATAACCTCTCCATCGGTGCGAATCTTTCATCAGCATCCACCTATATACGGCTTGTTAACGAGAGAACTATACCCAGCTTTGATGATGTAGGCCCTAACGCCGGAAATTATACCGGCGACTTTACAATACCTTCCTCTATACCCGTTTCGACCGACCCATTGGTAGGAGGTAACGTTTCTCAAGACGTTTCTGCAGGCACCTATTATGTTTATGTTACGATTACGTCAGGAGACAATACCAGTGGGGTAGCTGCCAAGGCAACCTTTACCTTAACCCAGCCCACCCTCGACCCCCTCTCCCCAACCTCCGGTCCATCTGGCACCAGTGTAGTAGTTTCCGGTCACTACTTCCCGAATAGCGCCCAGCTCACCTTTAAATTTGATACCACCACCGTCTCACCAACATCCGGGCATACCAGCACAACATCTAGCGGCACCTTTTTAAGCTATATTACTATCCCATCCGGTTACCTCCCCGGCCAACATACCCTCTATATAACCGCCGGCAGTGATTCCAGCGCCATCACTCTATCCGCCACCTTTACCATCACTGCTGTTTCCAGCGCTTCTATTGACAGCGTTTTCCCACAAACAGGCATGTCTGGCACACTTGTTGAAGTCCACGGTTCCAACTTCCCGGCTGGCGCCCAGATTACCTTCAATTTCGATGATAATTCTGTCGCGATAACGAACGGAGATACCTCCACCAGCACCGGTGGCGACTTTATCTCACGTATTACTATCCCGTCTGCCACCACCGGCTCCCATACCATTAGAGTTACCGTCGGCGGTGCTACCGATTTCAAATTCTTTACCGTCACAGGAACACCACCAACAACGCCCCCACCAACGTTAACCACCCCCATCAGTATCGACCCGAGCAGCGGTTCTGTAAACTCTTCCGTCAGTGTCAGCGGCAGCAGTTTCCTGGCAAATCATAATGTCGATATCACTTTTAATGGTACGCTGGTTAAACAAACCAATACTAATGATGCTGGAGCCTTTTTAACTTCCTTCCAGGTGCCTTCCAAACCTTCTGGCAACCACACCGTCGCCGCTACTGACGGCACTAATACCGGCACTAAAGTGTTCACTATTGAATCGACAGCTCCACAAATACCACAGCCGTCGTTACCATTAATGAAGGAAGCTGTATCATCACCCGTTACTTTTGATTGGGCTGATGTTACCGACCCCAGCGCTCCGGTCACCTATAAGCTTCAGATCGCCACGTCTGCCAACTTCGATGCTGATTCCATTATCATCAACAAAACTGGCCTCACCGTTTCCCAATACACACTCTCCGACGATGACATGAAAAAGCTATCGTCAGATGTACCGACTTATTATTGGAGAGAAAAAGCCGTCGATGCTGCCTTTAACGAAAGTGGTTGGACCGGCGCCAGTGAATTCTCACTGGCTAAACCATTCTCGTTCACCGGCTGGCCCTTATATGGAACCATCGGCATCGGCGCGTTGCTTTTATTCCTCATCGGCATCTGGATAGGCAGGAAAACCGCCTATAGCTACTAATTAAAAACAAATTACCCCCTCTCCTCATATTACCTCCCCGACGAGGAGAGGGGGTTTTTATTTCTATACAATAGCCTTTTCAAAAATAAAAAAGGGGAGCACTAACGCTCCCCTCCCCTTTTACCCAACTGTTAATATGTATTATATCAAACCTTTTCCCTTTAGTATTTTAATATAATCCTGTTTATTAATAATGCATTTTATTGCATCGTTTAATTGCTTTTCATTCAATTTCATTTGCTGTCTTATGCTGTATTGCATCGGAAGCTCTCCGGAGCCCTTTGAGCGCCTTGTTCGTGTAATTATTTTTCCTTTATATTCAAACCACGCCAACAAATCTCCACTATCACGAGTTTTAAACTCGAATTTTTTAACAACACGATCAAATTCATGTGCCTTAATCGTCATCTCTTGGTTATCTTCTCTTTTAAAATCCCCCACACTTTTTTCAAATCCGCCCCTAAACGTTTCTGTTCTCGTTCTAGAGTAAAGAATAGTTCAGCGATTGCCCGTTGAAGATCAGCCAAAGCTTCAGACATATTCTCTCCAAAGCCAAATTCATTTACTTCTTCAGCTTCGGCTATTACTTTATTATTCTCAAAAGCAAATTTTACCCTTATGGGCACATTAATTTTCAATCTACCATCTCTTAAAGTACCTACTAAAATCTCTTTATGTACCTCAGCATGAGGATATTTAAATATTTGAGTTAATAGGTTATCCAATATGTGTTGAATTTCCGCTTTATCTTCTAGGGGTGCTGTAGGTAGTTGTTCCTTTGCAACTTTACCTTTTATCATTGCCTGGACCATAATTGTCTCCCTCTATGTTTTTTGCTTCATTTTTATCGTATCAATATACGTTGAACCTAGAAATATATCATTAGCCCATATTTGAAATTCGTAACGCCCCTCTTGTGGAATAGGTAAAGGGGGAAAATGTATGATAACATTCATTGATTGAAGTTTGTCCTTAGACTGTAACTCAGCATCTGCTTTCGCTATTACTTTCCCTGAGCCAACTTGCACATATCGTACTTCTGTTCTATAGTAACCTTCTGCGTCCGTTATCCTCATATATAAAGACACCTGACGCGAGGTAGGAAATGTACCAACATGCACTCTATCAAAAACACCAATAAGATTATTTTTACCAGTGCTTGGATCAGTTACTGCTACATCACACACAATTGCAGCAATTAAAACTGGGACAATGTTACTAAGAATCCTTTTTCCTTGTGTCATATGTTTATAAATAGTTAAAATAATGATGTTTTTTAGAAAAGTTATTATTTGGTGCTAATAGTAAACCATTAAAATATCTACTTGTCAACAAAGAGACCTTTTATATTTAGTATACTTTTTAAGTGTAACACTACTATATACTAACTGTAAAATCATCACTCCCCCTTGCCCCTCTCGGCTGATAAAGTCTCGCCGCCTCTACCCCCAAGGCCAGACTCATCAAGAAGTCGTCGTGCCCCTGCGACGGCTCGACATAGAAGTTCATCGTCTGGCTCGCTCGATACTGGCTGCGTGCTTTTTCCATCTCAAAGCAAAACTCTTTATGTTCCTCGCTCCCGTCTCCTTTATACACTTTAAGTCTGCCGGAGTTTATTGCCGCCAGCAGGTTGAACCCCAGCTCGCTTTTAGATTTCTGCGTGAAAGTGAACGGCGTTACCCTTGACCCTAGCGCCTTACGCAAAAATGATGCCACCGGTTCGCCCACCCCCGTCGCATCAACAACAATTCTCCGGCAATGCCATACGTTCTTTAATATATCCACGAGCTGTGGGTAAAGCTCCGTATGCTTTCTCCCCACCCACCGGTAATGCTCCACGATTCTAATTTTCGACTCTTTATTCACCGTGTCGCATCCCGAAAAATCCAGCTCCCCAATCGTCATTACCGTCGCGTCCCGCTTAGGATTGGACGTCATCATAGCTTCGTCGTTTTCCTCTTCCCCGGCTAAATCTATGCCCGCCACATATACCTTCCCCACGTCCCCTCTTCTTAATCTCGCGTGTTCCCCCTGTAGCTGCTCCCGCTGCTGCACGCTTAAAAACCCACCCCCACCATGTATCGGCAACAACCGGTACTGCGTTAGAAAAAGCGGATGGTTCTCGCCTAATCTCTCCCGCTCCGCCTGCACATAGGCAAGGTAATCTGGATTATACTCGGCCACTGCTTCCCAGTCGTAGTGGAAGTGACGTTTCACGCCGTCCTGCCGTTCCAGCTCAAGGTTCTTCTGCTTCACCTCTTCTAATAAAGTCATGTCGTCCCAGGTCGTCCCATAATGCACCGTGGTCACATTGGTCGTCGCCCCCATCGGCTTGAACTCCTTGCTGTATTTGTCCTTGCTCACGTCCTGCGATTCATCGATTTCGAGGAGGATATGTGCCGTATTGCCGACCACATTGGCTGATTCGTCAGCCGAGAGGAAGATGGCGCGGGCGCTTCCGAGCTTGATGATGTAGCCGAGTTCCGCTTCCCAAATTCCGGCAAACCCGGCATCGTTGAGCCTGTCCTTCAGCCGCATCATGGAGATAACCGTCTGCGGCTTGAACGTCGGCGAGCATTTTACCAGGTTCTTGGGTTCCAGCATGTGCAGGGTCAACAACAATAATTCCAGTTGCGCCGAAAGTTCATTCTTGCCTCCCTGCCGCGCGATTTCCACGGAAAAGGTCAGTCCCTTCTTCCCGAAAACGCTATCCAGTATCGCTAATGCCACCTCCCGCTGGTAGGGTCGCAGCTGATTTATCACTTTATTTTCATCCATTTTATTCCCCGCGTCATTCCCGACCCGATCGGGAATCCAGTCTATCCTTTCTTATCTTCAACATTATCCCTGTCATCTTGAGCGTAGCGAAGAATCCCCGGGGAAGGACGTTTCTCTTTCGTAAAAGGGAAAGACAAAGAGATATTCCGCCATAAAAATATTAACGTAAATGTCCCATCTCCACCACTCAATTTTGTCGCCCTTCCTCCAACTGTCTACTGTATCCCGTTAACTGCTCATTCACTCGTTTGCTATTATCCCTTACCCGTTATAGAATAGGCTACGGAGAAAGCCATGCCTGTCACCAAACAGCTCTATGAACTGCAGGAAATCGATACCGATATTGAACACACGCAGCAAACCCTTAATCTCAAGAACAGTCAACTCGGTAAAAGGGATTTGTTGGATATCGCCTTAACCCACCTAACCGCTGAACAGAAAAACCTCGAGGGACTCAAACACCAGCGTCGTGAAGCGGAAGCTGAACTCGATGATGTGACCAGTAAAATCGCCGCTGCCAATCAGCAGCTCTACGGCGGCAGAATCACCAACTCCAAAGAGCTAGCCAACCTCCAGCATGAAGTGAACACCCTGAAAGATATCAACGACCAGCTGGAGACCAAAGCCCTGGAAGTTATCGACCGTATGGAAGCCGCGGAAAAGACCGTAGCCGCCGCTGCCGTCGACCTACAGAAGCTTGAGATGGAATGGCAGCAGCAGCAAAAACAGCTTGCCGCCGACATTGAGCTTTTAAAGAAAACCCTCACCGACCTTGCGGAAAACCGTCGCCAGCTTGTTTCCCAGATCGAGTCCCCCGCAATAAAACTCTATGAAAGAGTCCGTCAGCAAAAAAAACAGGCTGTCGCTAAGGTAGAACAGGGTATCTGCCGCGCCTGCCGCATATCAATTTCGGCGAGCAATCTTCAAAAAGCCCGCAGCGGACAGCCCGTGCAGTGTGGTTCTTGCGGTCGTATTCTGTTTATCTCTTGATGAATATCAACAAAGTGACTATCTATACCGACGGCGCCGCCCGGGGCAACCCGGGTCCTGCCGCTATTGGTATTGCTATTCAAGACCAAGCCGGTAGTACCATCGCCACCATCTCACGCCGACTCGGTATCACCACCAATAATCAGGCAGAATATCAGGCTATTATAGCCGCGTTGGAAAAAGCCACCAGTCTCGGCGCTAAAAACGTAATCCTTAAGTCGGACTCCGAGCTTGTGGTGAAGCAAATCAATGGACTCTATAAGATAAAAAAAACCGCCCTCCGCCCACTCTATCAGCAGGTAGTCCAACTCATCGGCTCGCTGGAAAGTTTTGCCATCTCCTACATCCCCCGCGAGCAAAACGCCGCGGCGGACGCTTTAGCCAACCGGGCTTTGGACGATAGATAAATTCAACAAAATGTTAAACAGTTGCTTCTTCATTTCTTTGGGGGCGGCGCGCCGGGCATCCCAGTAGGTTTTACCCAAGTGATATCTTTCCTGGCTTGAGCAAAACCTACATCTCCCATATTCGCGTATGGACCAGGAGCTGGACCTTGCCGTTTCGCCATCTCCTCGAACATTTTTCTCATTTGTTCTTCTTGTTTTTTAATACCTTCAGCGCTGGCATAGTTGACAATTCGTTCAAGGGTATTCCTCAACATCTGCTCTGGATTCGGGACGGGAATTATGTAGAGCACATCTTCCTCAATCCCTTTCTTGAGAATCTTAGCCAGCTCCACCGGTTCAATGCCCTGCGCATGAATAGTGCGTAGAAAATCAATCGTCTTTTCCGTAACGTTATAGCCGGTATTTTCCAGATTTTTTGGTCGCGTGTAAACCGCCTCGGCGATGTTGGACTTAATATTTCCCGGGCACAGGCAGGATACGCCGATGCCATATGGCTTAAGCGCCTGATAATAGCTTTCCATGAGATTATTCACGGCCGCTTTGGCGGCGGAATAGGGCGCCGTGGTGGCGCCGCCCATAAAACCTCCCATCGAGGAAGTTGTGGCGATATGACCACCCTTACCGGCTTTTATCATCCTCGGCACGAAAGTCACCATACCGTTGATGACACCGCCAAGACAAACGCCGATTACCCAGTCGTAATCTTCAAACGTCGAGGCTTCCGCCGGACCGAATGTATTTACCCCCGCCGTATTGAAGAGAAGCTGCGGGGGCGAGCCGAACACCTTTTCCACCTCATCGGCCGCCGCGGCATACGCTTTGCGGTCCGTAATATCCAGCTTTATCGTGTGAACCGGCACTTTTTTATCTTTGAAATACGCCTTTGCTTCGTCAAGATGATCCTGGCGTACATCCGCGATTACAATCTTGCAGCCCGCCTCACCAAATACCTTTGCCTGCCCTAAGCCAGCGCCTGACGCGCCACCGGTGATAAATGCAACCTTGCCCGTAAAATCTTTCATACTTCCCTCCGATATATTGTTATATAGCGTAATATAAATGGTAACAATTTGCAAATTCTGACCTCCCGATTACTATATACTGTTAACCCGCTCTTTCCCCCATTGACTCTCTCCCTCCCTACATAATCCTTTCCCCGAACGGGGCGTCCAAGAGGGGTGCAGACCCCTCTTTAATAATAACCCCCCTCTCCAAACATATGAATCAGAGTCTTTTTCTTTCTTTGGTTTGGAGAGGGGGAAAGGGGGTAAGGCAAAAATAGCTTTCCCTCCTTTGGTTATTGTATTTTGTCTCTTGGTCATTTCAATCCTTCCCCTCCCCCCATTGACTATCCTCCTCCCCTCAACTACACTGTAATCGGGTCAAGTAAACCGGGTGACCGCTCCTTCTTCGGAAGGAGAGGAAAGTCCGAACTCCGCCGGGTAGGATGCTGGGTAACGCCCAGGAGGGGCGACCCTACGGAAAGTGCCACAGAAACAAACCGCCCCCCGATTCATCGGGGAGCAAGGGTGAAATGGCGAGGTAAGAGCTCACCAGCGACCGGGCGACCGGTCGGCTGTGCAAACCCCATCCGGAGCAAGACCAAATAGAGGGACGATGGGACGCCCGGCCTGTTCCCAGGGTTGGTCGCTCGAGCCTTCTGGTAACGGAAGGACTAGATAGATGGTCACCATCCCGATAAGCGCAAGCGCATCGGGATACAGAACTCGGCTTACAGGTTTACTTGGCTCGCCTGCTGGTGATACGGCTTTAGCTGAAGCTATGACTGTATCATGTTATAATGTTACTCGTAATAGTACAGGAACAATGTAATATGCTAAAAAATATCTTGCGGTTTTTTAAATTGAGAAAAGTGGTGGTGGCTACGGGGGGAGGCTTCGACCCGCTTCATGAGGGGCATATCAGATTATTCCAAGAAGCCAAAAAGTTAGGCGATGTTCTTGTCGTAATGTTAAATAGTGACGCGCAGCTAATCAAGAAAAAGGGCAGCACGTTCTATCCCTCACAGCACGAAAGAAAAGAGATAGTGGAAAGCGTCAAATACGTAGATAAAGTAATAATCGACCCCGGCAAGGATGTCACCTGTGAAGCAGCATTAAGAATGGTCAAGCCCGATATTTTAGCTAAAGGTGGCGATAGGTCAGCCAGCCAGATGCCGGAGATTGAACTAAAGGTTTGTGAAGAACTGGGCATCAAAATCGTCTACAACGTCGGTGGCGAGAAAGTGCAATCCAGCTCATGGTTGCTGAAAAGAGCTAAAGGAAATTAACATCCCTGAAACTGCTGGAACTATCTAGCGGTCATTTGAAAATCAGCCAACACTCATCCCTCATCATCCCATTCCTCATTCGTTCTCTCGCTGGAATTTCAATAAACTGTTGCTGCCTTAAGATAGGCTCATTGTGGTATGATAAATAGAAGTAATATACTTTCTATCACGAGATACAGTCACCAAACATAAAGGGAGAATAATCTCATGTTTAAGTCATCAAAAATCATTATCATCGCGGTGTTGGTCATCATTGTTGCCCTGTCTTTCGGCGTCGGTTTTATTACCGGCGAGAGAAATTTGCCGGTAAAAGCAACTGGACTCGATGTCGTTGACCAGGCATGGAACTATCTATTATCAGACTATGTTGATCAGACTAAGCTGGATTCAGAAAATATGACCCGCGCTGCCATCGAAGGTATTGTTAATACGCTCAACGACCCCTATACCACTTACCTGACAAAATCGCAACTAAATGAGTTCTTGACCGGTATACAAGGCAAATACGCTGGCATCGGCGCGGTGGTCACTTCTCAAGATGAAAAGATTATGATTGTCAACGTCTTTCCTGGTTCACCAGCAGAAAAAGCCGGCCTTAAATCGGGCGATACCATTCTGGAAATCAACAGTGAAATAGCTACCGGACTGAATTTGGATGTTGCCGTCGGGAAAATCCGAGGTCCGGCAGACACCACCGTCACACTCCTCATCCTTCACCAGAACGAGACCGAACCGGTAACGATAGAGATAACCCGCGCTAATGTGGAATTACCCAGTGTTTATTACAAAATGCAGGGAGATATTGCCTGTATTTTCCTTCTCCAGTTCACCGAGCGTACGGAAAACGAGTTGGCAACCATAATGAAACAGCTGAAAGAAGCTAACCCAAAAGGCATCGTTCTGGATTTACGCGGCAATCCCGGCGGCTTGCTCGATATCGCCGTTCAGGTAGCCAGCAACTTTATCCCTAAAGGCATCATCGTTAAAATTCGGAGTAAAGATGGCTCCATCGAAACACGCGAAGCGGTTTCCGGACTTGAAACAACCGACCTGCCCATGGTAGCGTTGGTCAACCAGTTCAGCGCCAGTGGCGCCGAGGTCCTGACCGGAGCTTTGCAGGACCATCAGCGGGCACTTATCGCCGGCAATACCACTTACGGTAAAGGCAGCGTCAACATGCCCATCCAGCTTAACGATGGCTCTGGACTGTATATCACTATCGCCCGATGGCTCACGCCCCATGACCGACTTATCGAAGGACAGGGTATTGATCCTGATGTAAAGCTGGATTTAACCTGGGATGCCGAGCTGCAGTGGGCAATCGACTATTTATCAGGTAAGTCTTCACAGTAAGGAGGAGCAGACATGGCAGACAACCTTACTTATGCGGTCAATAAAGCAAAAATATCCATTATCCAGGGGGATATAACCCGCCAAACCACCGACGCTATCGTCAATGCCGCCAACTCCAGTCTGATGGGCGGTGGTGGTGTGGATGGCGCTATCCACCGCGCCGGCGGTCCCGCTATACTGGAGGAATGTATTAAAATCGTCGCCCGGCAGGGTCATTTGCCTACCGGACAGGCTGTTATCACCACCGCTGGTAACATGAAAGCTAAACATGTTATTCATACCGTGGGACCTGTCTGGCACGGTGGTAATCAAAACGAGCCTTCACTTTTAGCCAGCGCTTATCGGGAAAGTCTTAAACTCGCTGTGGCTAACAATCTATCCAGTATTTCCTTCCCATCTATCAGCACCGGCGCTTACGGCTATCCTATCGATAAAGCCGCCAAGATAGCTCATCAAGAGGTAGTTGCTTTCCTCCAACAGCCTACTTCAATTATTGAAGTTGTTTTCGTTCTCTTTGATTCACGTACCTTTGATGCCTATAAAAATGTTCTTGAAAAAGTTAAAAATACCAAACACAAACTTTAAAAACCCAGCCGCCCCTTTTCCCCCACCTTTTGCCTTCGACTTATGGCTTTGATTTTTGAGTTTTGAATTTTGCCTTTTATTTGGTGCATGCCTCTTGGTCATCGTAATTTCTCCCTTCTCCCTATAGTCTTTTCCCCAGCGCTGCGCTGCCCACATTTATCCCCAGCGGTATCGCGATATCCTTAATCACATTCCCGATTGCCTCTTTCAACCCCTTGTGTTGCGACTTCGTAATTTGATATTTCGTGCGTATCAGCCTCACTAATGCATCCGTTGCTTTTACTAGCGACTTTAAATTGCTGTCATCGCCACCCATTACCACCTTTTTTATCTCCAGCCTTAATAAAGCGATTTCATCATCAACGCCTTCAATGCCGGCCGCTTTTAAAAAGTCACGCTTTTCTACCTGGTTGAGCATTCGGGTATAGTAACTATCAGTCATCGCGTTTTGGCTACCCTTTAGCGTGGACTTTTTTTGCTCTACTAGTTTTACCATTCGCTCTCTCTCCTTCACTAATCACTGTTAATGCCGCCAGCACGATGGCATGAGCCGCCAGGTCCCACCTCTCCTTTTTCAGAGCTGCCCTTAAAAGCTTCATACTCCCCCCTCTCTTTATGAATCGTCAAATATATTAGTACATTTGTTCTAATAATGCCACCTCATTTTGTCACCTGTTTTCCCCCAACCCTGTTCATCCCGAGCCCTCGGCGTGAGCTCGGTCGAACGCTTGTCGAAAGACTCTCTCATTTTTTATCCATATTTTTGATTTTTGAGATTTGATATTTGAGTTTTGCTTGGTAATTGTATCCCTCGGCTTCGCTCGGGACAGGTCTTGGTTATTGGTGTTTTCGCTTCCCCGTATGTGCTATGATATTACTATCAATTAAGGAGATAGACTCATATGCTGGTCGTCATGAAAAACGATGCCACCGAAGAGCAGGTGCAAATCCTTATCAAAGAAATAGAGCGGATGGGCTATCGCGGCGTACCCATGCCCGGCGCTTTAAGAACCGCCGTCTGCATCCTTGGCAACAAGGGACCCATCGATGCCGCGCAGTTCCTCTCCCTGGACGGCGTGAAAGAAGCTATACCCGTTACCAAGGCCTATAAGCTGGTCAGCCGTGAAACTCACCCGGATTCTACGGTTATATCCATCGGCGAGGTGAAAATCGGGGCCGGAGAGCCGGTCATCATGGCTGGACCCTGTGCCGTGGAAAGTGAAGAGCAGGCGCTTACCATCGCCGGCATCGTTAAGAAATATGGCGCCAAGATCTTTAGGGGCGGCGCCTTCAAACCAAGGACTTCTCCCTATAGCTTTCAAGGGATCGGTGAAAAAGGACTGAAAATCCTGGACAAGGTCCGCCGCGAGACCGGCCTTTTAATCATCACCGAGGCTACCGATACCGAAAACCTGGCGGCCGTAGAAAAATATACCGATATTATCCAGATAGGCGCGAGGAACATGCAGAACTACTCCCTGCTGCGTCTGGCGGGACATTCTAAAAAGCCCGTTTTACTCAAGCGCGGCTTAGCTGCCACCATCGAGGAGTGGCTCATGGCAGCCGAATATATCATGTCCGAAGGGAACTCGCGAGTGATGCTTTGCGAGAGGGGCATCCGCACCTTCGCGGATAATACGCGTAATACCCTCGACCTTAGCGCTATTCCATCAATCAAGGAGGCCAGTCACCTCCCTATCATCATTGACCCCTCTCACGCGGCAGGAAGGCGGGATTACGTGATACCTCTCTCCAGGGGGGCTATCGCCGTGGGGGCTGACGGATTGCTTATCGAGGTGCATAACGACCCGGCTCATGCCCTCTCCGACGGCATGCAGTCGCTTTATCCGCAACAGTTTGAACAATTGATGAAAGAGCTGGGGCGACTAAAACAGTACCTATAAATATTATTTGTAGGAGGACAAAATGAGCACATATCCGATAGACATCAAGGGCGACCTTTCATCACCGCCGGAACGCGGCTGGTGGCTTATTAAGTGGCTGCTGGCTATTCCACATTACTTTATACTAGTGTTTTTAGCCATAGCTTTTATCATCGTTGCTATTATAGCTTTCTTCGCTATCCTCTTCACCGGCAAATACCCCCAAGGGCTTTTCAAGTTCAATACCGGCGTTATGCGCTGGGCCTGGCGGGTTTCCTTTTACAGCTATAGCGCCTTGGCTACAGATAAATATCCGCCTTTTAGCCTTGAGCCCGACCCTTCTTATCCCGCCGACATACAAATACCATATCCAGAAAAGCTCTCTCAAGGATTGGTGTTGATAAAATGGTGGCTGCTGGCGATACCGCACTATATCATCATAGGGGTTTTTTCAGGCGGTTGGGGATGGCGAATCAACCTGATTAACGTTTTGGCTATCTTCGCGGCAATTTACCTGCTTTTTACCGGGCAATATCGCCAAGACTTCTTCAAATTGGTAATGGGCTTTAACCGCTGGGTCTTCCGCGTAATAACCTACGCCACGTTAATGACGGATGAATACCCGCCTTTCCGTTTGTGGGATGATTAGGGTTCCTGTTGGCATCTAGGGCAAATGTAAGTTCCCCGCCCCCTCACCACGATACGCTTGATGGGCGTGCCACACCGGGGACAGGTCTTGCCCACGCCGTGGGCGACATTAAATTCATCGTGGGCGGTGCCGGGCTGACCGCCGGGTCGTATATAGTTGCGCACGCTGGCGCCCTTTTTCTTCAGGGCTTTTTGCAGGACCATTTGCATCGCGTCATGCAGTCGTTTTATTTCCGCCCCGGTGAGCTTATTCGCCGACTTCATGGGGTGGATTTTAGCCTCGAAGAGGGCTTCATCCGCGTACATGTTGCCGATTCCGGCGATAATCGACTGGTCGAGGAGAACGGGCTTAACCGGGGCGCTCCTTTTGCTTAAGATTGTCGCCAGGACAGCAGGGGTAAAATCAGCGTCCAGCGGCTCCGGCCCCAGCTGGCTTAACACGGCGTTAGTATCTCTATCCAGCCACATTTTACCGAACTTGCGCGGGTCCCAGAAATGCACCGCCGTCCCATTATCGAGACGCAGGATGGCGCGGGTAAATCGGGTATCCGTAGGATTGACCAATAAAGAGCCGGTCATTTTCATGTGCATAACGAGCACGGCGCCGCCGCTTAAGTGAAAGAAGAGGTACTTGCCGCGACGGGAAAGAGCGGTGATTTTCTGTCCGATGACTTGCGAGCGGAACTCTTTTGCCGAGGGCTGCTTGACCATTTTGTCCCAACAGATTTCAACGCTCTTTATCGTTCTATCAAGGACGTGGGGTAGAAGTTCGTTCTTAATGGTTTCTACTTCAGGGAGCTCCGGCATGACTATTTCATCTCTCCCCAGTTTTTACCGACTTTCGTGTCCACTTTAAGAGGCACAATTAGCTTGACGGCGGAATCCATGATATCGGACACTAGCTTACGCATTAGCTCTACCTCATCATCGGGCACCTCAAAAACAAGCTCGTCATGCACCTGAAGTAGCATCTTGCTCGCCAGATGCCTTTTCTGCATCTCGCGGTAGAGGTTAATCATCGCTACTTTGATAATGTCGGCGGAGGTGCCCTGCACCGGCATATTAATCGCCATCCGTTCCGCCGCCTCACGCACCTGCCGATTAGCCGAGTTGATATCCGGGATGTAGCGGCGGCGTCCCAGCAGGGTCTCCACATAGCCTTCGTGCCGTGCCTTTTCTTTGGTGTCGTCGAGGTACTTACGCACGCCCGGGTACTTCTCGAAATAGGCTTTAATGAACTTGCCGGCTTCCTCGCGCGAAAGCTCGGTCGCCTGTTCCAGACCGTAGTCGCTCATCCCGTAGATGACGCCGAAGTTGACGGTCTTGGCGAAGCGCCGCATATCCTTAGTTACCTCTTCTTTTTTGACGCCGAAAAGCAGCTGCGCGGTTGCCGAATGGATATCCTCGTCGTTTCGGAAGGCGCGGACAAGCGCTTCGTCCTGCGAGAGGTGAGCTAAAGCCCTTAAGTCGATTTGAGAATAGTCGCCGCCAAGCAGGCTTAAGCCCGGCGCGGCGATAAAAGCCTGTCTAATCTCTCCCCCCAACTCTCCACGTATAGGAATGTTCTGTAAATTAGGCTCGTTTGATGAAAGACGACCAGTGGCTGTTTGCGTTTGACTAAAACTTGTGTGAACTCGCCCTGTTTTACTATTTACTAGGTTGATTAAAGTGTCAGTATAAGTAGACTTCAGTTTGAATAATTGACGATACTCCAAAATAGGCTCTATGACAGGATGGGCGTTGCGTAGTTTTTCTAAAACAGCAGCATCAGTAGAATAACCAAGCGTCGTCTTACGACTTTTGGGTAAATTCAACACTTCAAAAAGTTCTCTGCTCATCTGTTTAGGCGAATTAATATTGAATTCGTGACCGACACAGTCATAGATTTTCTGTTCCAGCACGCCGATTTGCTCCCCGAGGGCGAGGGACAATTCCTGAAGCATGTCGACATCTACCGCCATGCCGTTCCTCTCCATCTCCAGCAAGACAGGGACGAGGGGCATTTCGACATCCTGATAGAGCTTCATCAAGCCCTGTTTTTCCAGCTCTGGATGGAACATCGAGTCCAGGCGCAGGGTCATATCGGCATCGGCGGCGGCATAGTCGGCGGCCAGTTTAATATCCACCTTGTCCATGGAAATCTGCTTGGCGCCAGTGCCGATGAGATTGCTGATGGGCGTCATCTCGATGCCCAGTTTGCTAAAGGCGAGTGCCTTAAGCCCCAGGGATTTTTCCCCCAGCAGGTGGGCGGCAATCATGGTATCGGAGGCAAGACCATTAACATTGATCCCGCACTCTCCCAGCACCATCATATCGAACTTGGCGTTATGCCCAATTTTGGCTATTTTAACATTCTCAAAGACGGGACGTAGTCTGTCGATGACCTGCTGTAGAGGTAGTTGTGTAACGGCATCCAAAACCGTATGCCCCACCGGAACATAATAGGCTTTGCCCGGCTCGATGGCTAAAGAAATGCCGACCAGTTGCGCCGTCATGGCGTTCAGACCGGTCGTCTCTGTATCGAAGGCGAAAGATGCTGCGGATGAGAGCTTTTTAACCAGGTCATTGAGGTCGGCGGTAGTAGCCACCACGCAATAGTCGCAGGGCGGGGCGGGGTGTGACTTTGCTTCGGTTAAAATAGTTGTATCACTATCGGAAACCGGCAGCTTGGGCAGCAGGCTGTTGAACTCCAGCTCACGGAATAGCTCTACAGCTTTTTGCCGGTCGAATTTACCCACGCGGCAGTCGTCCAGATTCAAGGTAACCGGCGTTTCCGTAACGATAGTCGCCAGCTTTTTACTCTGGAAAGCGATATCCTTATTATTTTTCAGGATTTCCTGAACTTTAGGCGGCGTGACCTCTTCCAAATGTTTATAGACATCTTCAACGCCGCCGAATTGCTGGATAAGCCTAACGGCATATACTTTACCAATACCGGGGATGCCGATGAAATTATCAGAGGTATCGCCGACCATAGCCTTATAATCGGCCACATGTTCTGGTCCTACTCCAAATTTCTCCTTCACCATTGTTGCGTCGAACAATTGCATTATATTGAAAGAATTATTGGCTTTGGGATAATAAACTTTAACGTGCGGCGCCACGAGCTGCATCATATCCGCATCACCGGTAACGATAATGGTATCGACACCCTTTTCCGCCGCCTGCTTGCTAAGAGTGCCGAGGACATCGTCCGCCTCAAATTTATCTACCTCGAAAATGGGGATATGAAAAGCCTCCACAACCTGCCGGACACGTCCAAACTGTTTTATAAGCTCGTCTGGAGTAGGGGGACGTTGGGCTTTATAGTCGTCGAACATCTCATGGCGGAAGGTGGGACCGGCTTTATCGAAGGCGATGGCGAAATGGGTGGGCTTAAGCTCGTTAAGTACTTTGAGCAGCATTAAAGCGAAGCCGTAGACGGCGCTAACGACCTCGCCGGTTTTGGAGACGGTTAAAGGCATACCCGGGCGGTATTTGGTAGGCCCAAAGGCGTGGTAAGCCCGGTGGACGATAGCGTTGCCGTCGAACAAAACCATAAGGGGTTTTTCCATAGCCTAATTATAGCAGAAAGGGGGATGGTTCGACAGGTGTTCGGCTAAGCTCACACTGAAGCTCACCATGAGCGGGAGAAGTAATAGGGGTAAGGGTGAGTTGTTAGTTAATTTTTAACAGTTTACAATATCCTCGCCACGTCATTCCCGCGAAACTTGTCCCGTACTTGATACGGGAGCGGGAATCCAAACATACCTTCTCCAGTCTCCCTCTTTCGTAAAGAGGGATAAAGGGAGTTTTTATATAATAACTAAAAATCCTGGTGGGTTGGGAGGCGGAGGGGTTTTAAGTACGACGTATCATTATGACTTATCAACGCTGTTCGGTTGCCGTTAAAATTTAGACGGGTAATAGCGCCGGTATCCAGCTTGAAACTCCAGAAAAAGGAGTTATCTAACGCCAGCAGGGCGCAGATAAGTACCTTATTGACGGCGCGGTGGGAGACCAGCACAATTTTACCCTCGCGGCAGCGCGTAACGGCGTCCTGTACAAAGGGCAAAGCGCGGCATCTTACGTCCTCCAGACTTTCGCCGCCGGGGATTCTCACCTGCTCCGGCGTATCCAGCCAGTCCTGGTAAATATCTTCATGTCGTTCTTTAACTTCCTTAAGCGTTAAGCCCTGCCACTCACCACAGTCGATATCGTTAAGGTTCTCCACGAGCTTTATCTCTAGCTTTTGCGGGGTGGCGATAGCTTCGGCGGTACTGGCAGCTCGCTGCAAAGGACTGGAATAAACGACATTGATTTTCTCGGCGGCAAGATATTCCCCGAGGAGCTTCGCCTGTTTAAGTCCGGTCTCATTCAAAGGCACGTCCGCCCGACCGCGGAAGGTCTCGGAGGCATTGTATTCGGTTTCGCCGTGCCTGACAAGAATAATCTCCAGCACTATCTAAACCTCGTAATCCACGACCTTTCTTTCCAGTCGAACTTTGCCGATAAAGTCGCCGACTTTCATATGCTCCGGGTGGTTCTGATAGACCTTTAAATCCTCAATATTGTTGAACTCGGCACAAAGCACGATATCAAAGGGGTCGATAGCATTGCTCGTATTTGTATTTAAGCCAACTTCGATACGCCGGATTCCTTTAATGCTGTCTTTCAACCCTTCCAGTAACGATTTCATTTTCCAGGCGTTTTCCGCCTTCGTGTTGCCTTCCGCGAAGTCCTTGAGCTTCCACATAACGACGTGTTTAATCATGCCGATAACTAGTCTCCATTGGATCCCGACTTGCGTCGGGATGTCGGAGAAAAATTTACCTTTTTTCCTCCACTTTTTCTACCTCGATGGTGCACTCGGTCACCAGCGCGGCGAAAGCCCCCACCGCCGCCAAAAGAGGCGCCGCCATAATGCCCACCACCACCGCCGGCGCGCCGATGGTTAGAGGGATTTCGATAATCGTCTTGCCATCATGAATAAGGCGTACCCGCCTGATATTGCCTTCGCGTATCAGCTGTTTGACCTTTTCCAGCACATCTTTACCGGAGACGGTATACTTTTCTGTCATAGACTTCACCTCCCGACTAAATGAATATTAGAGAAGAATACGGAGGGGTGTCAAATCTTCTCTGTTGAATATTATGTAATTCGTGCTATACTGGTTGCATACGGGAGGTTATTTTGAAAAGTAAAGATTTTCTTTCTATCTCCGATTTAACGAGCGAGCGCTTGCGGACACTGATAGTTAACGCCGCCGCGTTGAAAAACGAAGGCTGGAGCTCCCTGTTAAGCGAGAAAGTCCTGACGTTGCTATTTGAGCTGCCATCGCTAAGAACCAGGGTCAGCTTCGAGGTAGCTATGCGGCAGCTCGGTGGCGAATGCGTATATTTATCTCCGGAAGAAGTCCAGCTCGGCAAACGAGAATCGATACCTGATGTCGCCCGGGTATTGAGCCGATATGCCGATGTTATCGCCCTGCGTACAACATCACACGAGATGCTGGAGATACTGGCTAATAACGCCGCTATTCCGGTCATTAACGCCCTATCCAACATCGAGCATCCCTGCCAGGCGCTGGCGGATATCCTGACTATCTATGAGCACAAGGAAACACTGGAAGAGTTGACCCTGGCCTATATCGGCGACGGGAATAACACCGCGCACAGCCTGATGTTGGCGGCGGCTTTATGCGGGATAGATTTCCGCATCGCTTCGCCTAAGGATTATCGCGTCCAGGACAAAATCCTCAAAACCGCGCAGCAATACGCCGCCGACAGCCAGTCGACGGTACTATGCACAGAAGACCCGCGTCAGGCTGTTGCCAATGCCGACATCGTCTATACCGATGTCTGGGTCAGCATGGGGCAAGAAGCGGAGAAGAAACAGCGTCAAAAGGCATTCGCTGGCTACCAGGTAGATATGGAATTACTTTCACTGGCGAAGCCGGACGCCATACTGATGCACCCCCTCCCCGCCCACCACGGCCAAGAGGTTGCCGAGAACCTTATCTATTGTCCGCAGTCGGTTGTCTTCGACCAGGCAGAAAACAGACTGCACGCGCAAAAAGCCTTGCTGGCGGATATACTGGGCGGCTCGGAAATACTGCTGCCGGATTTCCGGTGATAGACTAAATTCTCCCCCAAAATACACCAAAGAGAAAATAACTATGACCAAACCTGTTGTTGCCATTGTCGGACGCCCCAACACGGGCAAGTCCACGCTCTTGAACCGGATTGTTAAAAAGCCCGTCGCCATTACGGCAGACCTGCCGGGCACTACTCGCGACCGCAATATGGCGGACGTTAGCTGGGGCGGTTTAGAGTTTACGCTCGTGGATACCGGAGGACTGGAGATAGAGCCGAGCACTCCGATAAGCCGCGGCGTTAAAACGCAGGTAGAGACCGCCATCAGCGAAGCCGATGTCATCGTTGTCGTCGTGGATGCCATCGAGGGCGTAATGCCAGCGGACCTTGAAATAGCCGATATCTTACGCCGCTCGAACAAACCGGTGCTGGTGGCAGCGAATAAAGCCGATAACACCAGGCTGGAAATGCAAGCCCTGGAGTTCTATGAGTTGGGACTGGGGGAGCCGCTCGCGATAAGCGCCCATCACGGACGCGGCGTGGCGGAGTTGCTGGATAAAATCGTGGAGCTACTTCCTGTTCAGACGCCGGCTAAAGTAACGCCGGAAAGCATCAAGGTGGCTATCGTGGGGAGACCGAATGTCGGCAAATCGATGCTGTTGAACGCCTTGGTAGGTAAGGAGCGCGCCATCGTCGATGCTGCACCCGGCACCACCCGTGACGCCGTAGATACGGCGTTTGACTTTGACGGGCAGAATGTGCTACTTATTGATACAGCCGGAATCCGGAGGCGGGGTAAAGTCAAAGGCGGGGTGGAAAAATACAGCGTCGTCCGGACTTTC
>Ga0187886_1000818_pt1 | contig 33133 bp, 28 predicted proteins | sample June2016WEW_20_1_FD_133001 | JGI IMG/M metagenome (GOLD analysis project Ga0187886, IMG submission 133001) | Peatland microbial communities from SPRUCE experiment site at the Marcell Experimental Forest, Minnesota, USA - June2016WEW_20_150 | ecosystem: Environmental > Terrestrial > Soil >...
TAAAACTCAAAGGAATTGACGGGGGCCCGCACAAGCAGCGGAGCGTGTGGTTTAATTCGATGCAACACGAAGAACCTTACCAGGGCTTGACATGTTGGAAGTAGTGAACCGAAAGGGGAACGACCTGTTAAGTCAGGAACCATCACAGGTGATGCATGGCTGTCGTCAGCTCGTGCCGTGAGGTGTCGGGTTAAGTCCCATAACGAGCGCAACCCTTGTTGCCAGTTAATTTCTCTGGCGAGACTGCCCCGCAAAACGGGGAGGAAGGCGGGGATGACGTCAAGTCAGTATGTCCCTTATGTCCTGGGCCACACACACGCTACAATGGATAGTACAGCAGGTTGCAATGGAGTGATCCGGAGCTAATCCTCAAAACTATCCCCAGTTCGGATTGCAGGCTGAAATTCGCCTGCATGAAGTCGGAGTTGCTAGTAACCGCGTATCAGCTTGGCGCGGTGAATACGTTCTCGGGCCTTGTACACACCGCCCGTCACGTCATGAAAGTCGGCAACACCTGAAGCCGATGTGCTAACCCTTCGGGGAGGCAGTTGTCTAGGGTGGGGTCGGTAATTGGGACGAAGTCGTAACAAGGTAGCCGTAGCGGAAGCTGCGGCTGGATCACCTCCTTTCTAGGGAGATGAATGGTGTGTTTACCTATTCTCCTAGGTCGGTCGTTCCGATAATATCGGGACGCCTCTTTCCCTCCGCTATCCAGTGGTTAAGACGAAACCCCGGTCTTATAAGCCGGGGTTTTTTATTTGAGGGGGGTGGCGTATCACTTGACAAAAATATTGTTCCTGAGTATATTAGATTTAATCTAAGTATTCTAAAAAAACTTAGGAGGTACAAATGGCTTATTTTGATGAACCCAATAAAACCAAACCTATAAGTAAAACCGAATGGGAAGTTATTAAGGCTAGTCATGGTAATAAATGCGTTATATGTGGTAAAACCGAGAAACTAGTTGGTATTCTCCAACGAACTCACATTAAAGCAAAATCAAAAGGTGGTTCGCAGGTACTTCCAATGTGCGCGACACATCACACAATGTATGATAAAACTCTCTTATCAGATGTACAATTGAAAAAGATTGGGCTTACTAAAAAATCCTTAGCGAGACTAATACCAGCTAAGAAGAAAAAGAAAGATACGTATTTAGACGGTAGTAAAATTATATAATATCTTTGTAAATTTATATCTTCACCACCTTTATCCCCCTTTCGATTTAAATTCCCTAAATCCCTCTTTTTCAAAGTGGGACACGGGGATGGGAGATAATAGATAATGCCATTTTGGAAAAAGAAAAGTAAAGAGCAAAATCTAAAAGATGCATTTGAGACTGCATACCTAATGTTAAAACAGGATCAGGAGATAGCAGAGAGGGAGAATATCTATATTGATGGTTTTTATGAAAAGCGTTCAATAATTTATATAGTAAGTCGTTATTGTAATTTGTCCAAGGAAGAAGCAGAGGAAATATATTTCGAGGCAGTGAGGCAAATGGATAAAGAGTGGAGAGAAAAATATCCGTAATTATTTTAGGTTTAATACAACGAAGATGCATTTAAAGTGGAGAGTCTTTAAGAGGGGCTAAAACCCCTCTTTTTATGTTAACCCTCTTCTCTTATAATAAGAGGGGGCGAGGGGATAAGACAATAGATGGATTCCCGCCTTTGCGGGAATGATAGGGCAAAATCTCCCTCCTATCCCTCTTTATGAAAGAGGGACGCTAATATCCTCAATGGGGAGTAGCCTGCGTAGAGGGGCGCCAGCCCCTCTCAACAAAACCTCCCCCTCTCCAAACAAATAAATTATTGGCTCAAGTAATTAAACCGTTTGGAGAGGGGGCAAGGGGGTAAGGCAATAAGTGGATTCCAGCCTACGCTGGAATGACGTACTTAAAGAAGGCTTGATTTTTCCCTATTCTTCATCGTACAGTAAGAATTATTTATTATTCATTAGCTCAGCACTAAAGGTGGTGAATGCAATGATAGAAAAAATCATCGTCGAGATTAACATACCAGTTGAAAAAGTCTTCCTGTTCATGTGCGCCTACGACAAACACTACACCGAGGTTTCCCAAGACCATATCGAGCGCGTAGTCAATATCAAAGATCCTGATTTGGAGCACCCGGATGTGAGCTTTTACTTCCGGCAGATATCACCCATTAGCGGCAAGGAACAGAAAGTACGGGGCAGGGTCACCCGGGTAGAGATTAATAGGTACATCGGCACACGGTTCTTGTTCCCAATTTCGCTTGTCCTTGCCAAAGTCGATAATATATTTGAACCGAAGGATGGCGGTTGTCTGTTAACCACGAATTTGCATTTTACTTTCCTAGCACATTTTATGAAGAAGAGCGTACGGAAAGTAGTTGAGCATATCACCGGTGAGCTTGAGGAAACTAAAAAGAGACTGGAGAATCAAGCGAACGCTTGATTTTTCCCTATTCTTCATCGTACAATTATAGACGTTTCCGGGCCATTAGCTCAGCTGGTTAGAGCACAGTCCTGATAAGACTGGGGTCTGTGGTTCGAGTCCACAATGGCCCACCATCGTGTACAATAGACAGAACTTTTGAGTTGGTTTTTAGCCTTAATATTTAATCCTATACAAACCAGTGATTTGTTTTTATCCGCTTGATAACTTTAGCGCCGTCCATCTTTGGTATCTTGGCTGCCACGAGGACAATACCGGGCATTAGTTCAATCGACAGACGGACGACATCTGCCTTAGCCACTTTTTTCTACTTCAGCGCCTTCCTGCCCGAGGCTGGATTATCAAAGTGGAAGGGACAGATAAAACCCGATGGCCATTGTGTTTCCTCTGGCGCGCCATCCGGCTTTAGTTGGGGATTACGCTTATAAGGACGGTCTATTCTTTCATCAGTCAGCCTTTCAACCGGCACAAAACTCATGCGCCAGGGCGCGTGGAAAGTCATGCACCAGTGGACTTTCTTCATTCTCCACCGGCTGTTCTGTTTAATGTAATCAACCTCATACACGCCGTTCATCCAGCCGGGATTGATTTTGTTACCCGGGGCAGGGAAAGCATTAGCCCCAAAGCCGTACCATCTTCCTTTAGCCGTTTTGCCATCTTCAGATACATGTACGATACCAGATAATTGCATTACCTGGTGCATAAATTCCGGGTTGGGCGATTTCCTTACCTCAACACCTTTTTGTCCGTGATGGAAAAAATCCCGTATATTTTCCTTCCCGATATAATGACCGGCGGCTACCAACAGCTCGGTATCCGGCCCATCGGCAAAGCAATCGATGATATCCTCGGCCATCCAGTGCTCCAGGTAGAAGCCGTATGCCCTTTGCAGCTTTTTTATCTCCTCTGTGTCTTCTAATATTTGAAGCTTTTTCTCCAAATACTCGACTTTGGCGGTCAACTCTTCAATATTCATCATACGCTCCTTCCCGTTAAAAACGTTTCCTTAAGGCGTTACCCCTCCCGATACCACCAATACCTGCCCCACGATATCGCTGGCGGCATCGGAGGCCAGGAAGGTCACCGCGTTGGCGATATCCTGCGGCGTAGTAAGACGCTTTATCGGCAGGGTTTTAGGAAAGTTTTCAATCATTCCGGGTGGAGCGTTCCTAGCGAAGCCGGTATTGGCTACTCCAGGAGAAACGCAGTTAATGTTAATGCCTTCCGGCGCGGCTTCTTTGGCTACGCCCATACTGAATGCGATAATGCCCGCCTTAGCGGCAGCGTAGCCGGCGGTGAACATGCCGCCATGGATCCCCGCCCCGGAGGTGATATTCACAATCTTACCGCTCTTTTGTTTTATCATTATCGGCAGGACGGTCCTCGTGCCATTACGCGTGCTTTTGAGGTTTACATCGATATCGAATTCCCAGTCCTTGTCGGTCATTTGGAGGAAGGGTTTAGGCGGGGTACAGCCGCCAGCATTGTTCACCAATATGTCTATACGGCCGAACTTCTCCAATATCTTATTTACCATTGAGTCCCATTCCGTAATACTGGTGACATCGCCTTTAATTGCCATGGACCGCCGACCCAGCTTCTCGACCCCAGCGGCGGTTTTTTGCGCGCCCTCGATATCAATGTCGTTGATGATGACATCACACCCTTCCTTAGCCAACTGTAAAGCTATCGCTTTACCGAAGCCTATCTGGCTGCCTGCACCGGTAACCAGCGCTATTTTACCCTTTAATCCCAGCTCCATTTGATACCTCCTTGTATAGTACTGCTTATCATCTTCAATTCTATCAACCAAAGCATAATAGAAGGACGGCGTTTCTGCTATTCGCTTATGGCGCCGCCCGACTGGGCATGCCGCCGCCGACGCGGATGCTATCGCCGGTGATATAGGACGATTCATCAGAAGCCAAAAAAAGAGCCGCAGATGCAATGTCTTCTACCGTGCCTTCTCTCCCCAGCGGTATGCCTTCCGCCATCTTGCCCATGAAGGCATCCAGGTCTTTTATCGTGGACGGGGCGAAATCACGCGTCATGTCCGTGCGAATCATACCGGGGAGAATGGCATTGCAGGTAACATGATATTTAGCCATTTCCAGCGCAAAGCAGTCGGATAGGTGCTTGGCAGCGGCTTTAGCGGCGGCATAATGGATGGAGAACGGGGCAGGGGATATACCGGCTAGCGAGGCGATATTGATGATTTTGCCGTATTTATTAGCTTTCATATGGGGGGCGATAGCCTGGAGGCAAAGGAATATACCCTTCATATTCACAGCAACGACCTTGTCATACTCTTCTTCAGTAATATCATTAATCAAAATCGGTGGTCTGCCAATACCGGCACAATTTATCATGATATCTATTTTCTTAAACTTAGCAATAGCTTTGGCTACCGTGTCTTTCACCTGGGCGCTGCTGGTGACATCACAGCGGATATAAACAGCATCCTTGCCAGCCTTTTTGATATCCGCGACTGTCTTCTCGCCGTCTTTGTCCAAAATGTCCACGATGACCGAGGAACATCCTTCCTTGGCGAAGCGTAGTGCTATAGCCCGGCCCATGCCGCGGGCACCGCCGGTGATGATGGCCACCCTGTCTTTTAACAACATCAATCTTTCCTCCTGTTTTTCTATTGATATTTTTATTCATCCTTAGCTGTGATATAAGTTGAAGACTCCGATGCGCCGTTGGGGTCGAATGTCTTTTTAATTTTCCTCAACCACAAATGATAGTTGCAGGCATGCGGCCCATACATATCATGGAGGGCATCACTCCAGATATGCTGCGGCACGCCAAAATGCTCCTTAATAGAAATCTCATTGGAGGCGGCGTTGATCGCTCTCTGGAGTTTGCCGGGGTCTTTGACCCTTAAAGAGACACGGGCCAGAATTTCACCGTGGCCAGTATGCCCGTGCTCGATGGACTGGATGAACGGGGAAGCACCATCATCGTAAAGTGAACCATCTGCGATAAGCCTTGCTTTCACTTTAGAGCAGCTCCTAATAAAATAGCTCATAAGCGGGAAGGAATCGCCGCCGCCGACCATGCCTGCCTGCGGCGCCAGGACACGCCCCGTCTCTTTAATTGAGCCTGTCTCTCTGAAATACCGCCAGATATAACCGCCCTGGTTTTCCGGGTCCTCAACTTCTTTTAGAGGTTGGCCTCCGGTCTCATCAATAATGGCCTGTAATACTTTTTTCTTGTATTCGAAATCGCCCGTGGAATTGGCAGCGATAAGAACCATGAAACCAGGTCCCTGTACCGAATCCGAGAATTTTTTGTAGATTTCTCTTTCTTCTTCTACATTCTTGGTAGCCAGGTTGGAAGCCATCATGGCGGCGTTAAAGCACATGAGTTCAGTTGCAATTTCCGCTTCGCCTATCTTGAGTACGGCATCAATCATCGCATCCAGCATTTTGAATGAGAAATACCGTACCAGAAAGCCTGGCGGGATATAGGCCGGCTTGTACTTCGGCGATATGCCTTCCATGGGGAAAGTGGCGGGGCCTGGCCAGTCGTATAGTTTTTGAGCTGCTTTGGTGTAAACGCCAAGTCCGCCCAGTGGCATGGTGTTGCCCCTGATGATGCCGCGTAGTGAAGGCCCGGGACCGTCGCCGCAGAACCACTCATCGTTCGTCCCCAGTGAGCCGAACCTGACGATTTCTCCATCCCCCGTGACCCACTCCAAGGCAAGTTGGTTCCTCTCGCCGTAGCTTCCGGTCTGACTTAAGTGCCCTAGGTTGACATGGGCAGCCAGCGGCAGGGCGGAGCAATTGCTGCCGGCACCGGTCAAATTACAGTTAAGGCCCCTTTTCATACACTCAGCCTGCAACTGGGCGCCGATAACGTAAGGCTCGACGACAGCGTACATGCTTTTCTCGTTGATTTCCAGTATGCGGTTCATCCGCCGCAGGTCTATCTTGATGCAATTCGGCCGGGCAGCGTCACTGTAAAGCCAACCGGTACTTGATGCCTTGTATTGTACTTCATGCTTATTACATAGCTTGACGATTGCCTGAACCTGTTTCGTGCTGTCAGGGAGCGTTATAGCTTCAAATCTCGGCGTTACAGCTATGCCGTGTCTAACAGGGTTAGCATAGGTCTCGGTAATGACCGGGGCATCGGAAACATATTGCGGACCGAGGATATCTTCCAGCGCTCTATAAAAATCTCTCTTTAAAGCCATGATTCATGACCTCCTCTTAAATTGCCTTTTCCAATAACTCGATAACATCGTAAACCTTGAGGTGGCTCTCTTTTTGAGAGATACCTTGATTAAAATTCTTAACACACCAAGGGCACGCTGTAACAATAGCGGCAGCTCCGGTTGTTTCAGCCTCTTTGATTCTTTCCTGTACCGTCCACATGGAAAATTCTGGGTTAGTCTCATTGATACCGCCGCCGGCGCCACAGCACCAGGCGTACTCTTTGATTCTATCCATTTCCACCAGCTTAAGACCGGGAATGCTTTTGAGTATATCACGCGGCGGTTCGTAAACGCCGTACGTTCCGCGGCGGTATTCCTTGGGTGGCTCATGATAGCGTATTCCATCCAATACTTCCTTGCCTTTCCAGTGGATGTAAGGCTCGCTCATGCGGCCAAGATGGCAGGGGTCATGGTAAGCGACGGTGATATTTACTTTCTTCTTCGGTTTTAACTTACCCTCCTTTTCCAGGCGGGCAAGATATTCTGTGATATGCAGTACTTCCAGATCGCCCTTTAAATCGAATTTATCATAGAGTACTTTAAAAGCATGGTAGCATTCGGCGCAGATGGTCACTAGCGTCTTGGCACAGGACTTCTTAATCATATCCATATTATTTTTAGCCTGGTTCAAAAAATCTGGTTTATAGCCCATCTGATAGGCGCGCCCGCCGCAGCAGTTCTCATTCTCACCCGCGATACCGAAATTCACGCCCGCTTTCTTAAGGAGTTCGGCGGCGATTTTGGCCAGCTTCCACATATCCTTATTCAAGCTGGTCAGGCAGCCAACGTGAAAGATTACATCCACCTTTTCTTTGGTGCAGTCCTTAATGTTTAGTCCTGCCGCCCATTCACCTCGTTTGGTTTGGGTTCCCGGTACCATGGTGCCCTGCTTCCGCAGACTGTTGATTACTTTATCGAGGGCGGGATTGGTATGGCCGGACTCGACGCATTTGATTCTAATCTCATTTATTGGCTCGATGACTTCCATGTCCATAGAATACTTGCATGATGTATCGCAGGCACCGCACATCTGGCAGTTGTACACTACCTCAAGTAGCTTATCGGTAAAATCAAGTCTTTTCTCCAGCAGAGCCGTACCCATGACCATACGGCCGCCGCCGCAATAGGAATGGAATTCATATCTGGTGATACTGGGACAGACATTGACATGGTCGTACCCCGTAACTTTCTCCAGGGGGATAAATTTACAGGTAGAACACCGGCGACATGTTTCCATATAACTTCGATATTCTTCCAATGACATTGTATATTCTCCTTAGTTTTGGCATTTTGCCTTTTAATTCCTAGAAACATAGTTTGCCCGGGTTCATCACATTATCGGGGTCAAGCATCATTTTAACCTTTTTTAGGGCTTGAACGGTGGCTGCATCTTTGTTCAGAATATCCCGGGCATTTTCGCCGTAAGGCCTCGAGAAAAATGCTCCTCTGGATATCAATGGTCTGATAACACCGGCGGCAAGTTCTTTAACTCTATTGGCTTCCTGCTGGCTTTCAGGGTTATAGAATAGGTTAAACTCAACGTGATAGTTAGAGCCCTGCACTAATGGCTGGATATAAATGCCCAAGTCAGGTACGGGGTAGCCGGCATCATCCGCCGCTTTGTACATGTAATCGATTAACTCGCCCACTTTCTGGAAGTTGGTAATGAAGAAAACATCCTGGCAGGCACTTTTATAGCGAAGTTTCCAATAGGGTTCGGCAGATGGCGCTTGAACAACTTTCAGCAGGTCAAAGGCGGAGACCTTGCCCGCGGACCGCGCTGGTTCTAGGCTGACACGCTGCGTTATTTCCCAGACATCTTTTTCATGGGTGCTGATTCTTTCTTCAGGGAAGTATTCATAGCCAGCCAGATTATAGAAAAGTATCCAGTCAGGCAGGCTGGCTTTGATTTCTTGGTATTCGTACGGCCATTTCTTGGCTATCATCGCGACCAGGCTCATTTTATTTAAAATAAAGCACTCGTTAGGTATTCTTAATCTGATGAGCCAGTGCACCATTTCCATTATGCCATCTAATTGTGATGAACTTACCAAGAAAGGTTCTTCGAGCCTGGGGAGTATTTCGCACCTCGCCGACGACCAGGTAACGACACCCATCGTCCCCTGCGACCCTCCGATAATCCGATACCAGGAGGCTGAAGAAGGTCCGGCTGCCTCAACTTGAGCGCCTCCGGCTGCCCATTGTTCTTCCAAAGTGCCCGGGCCCGCCGCAGCACCAGTCCGGAACATATCACCGGTGCCGAAGATGATTTCCACACAATCCAAGGGGTCCGCGATATCCCAGTGGTAAGTGGGCAGGACCACCGGTTCTCTCTCCAGCATGCTGCCGGTAACCGATTTTGTACTCCGCGGCAACAATGGTATGTTGAGTCGCAATTTTTCTGTGGTTACCGCCGGTATCAATTCGCCGAAGGTCACGCCAGGCTCGAACATGGCCACCCGGTTTAGCCGGTCTACCCTGATGATTTTTTTCATGCCACTTAGGTCGATGATAATAGCTCCGCCGACACTGGGTACAGTATCGCCGCGAAAACGCGGTGGGCCGGAACTGACGGGTATCAGTGGTGTCCCTGTTTTTCTGGCCAGCTTAACGATTTTCTCAATATCATCTCTGTTTTTAGGCTTTACAATACACTCAGGTTTGATTGCACTAACGAAGCTCATGTCGCTGGCGTATTGGTCAAGTATCGCTTGTTTATTGATTACGTTTTGAGTACCAACTATGTTGACAAGCAATTCCTGTTCAATCATTTTTACCCCTTTCACTTATACCAAATCGTTAAAATTGAGAAAACCATGTTGTTCCATTAATATAGCGTATTTTATCAATCAATTATATAAGAATTCATCTGGCATTATTTACGCGGAAAAAATTTCTTATCAACGGGGTAGTCTAATTTTTTCTCACCTATGATTGCCGAGTATTCGGGAGTAATCGGGCAATTCACGAAGAAAAATGGCGTGCCGACTCTTTTATGTATAATTGGACAATGAACTAATCCCGCGGGTATGTGTACGGAGCAGGTCTTGTTGACTATGATTTTTTCACCTTCTTCACCTAAATATATCTCACTTTCTGCATCATAAGCTTTTAAATCATCCGAACAAGGCACAAACACAAAGACTTCAGCGAAGTCGTGCTTATGGGCATCTTCTTTCCCCTCGAAAGGCACACTAACGTGGGTAAATCTTATTTGGAAGTTGCTGTCTTTAAGAGCATAAAAAATCATGTTTTTAAATGGTGGATAAATAGTATTACGTATTATCTCCGTTGTCTTAAGATAATCGTATTTAGATTCAGCCATACAAGTTCATTCTCCTTTCCTGGTTTTTAATAGGAATTCCTCTTCCCTATTAATTAACTCTCAAGTCACCGCTTTACGGAAATAGCCTTATGTTTACTGGTCGTTGGCACTATCACCACCATCATTACCGGACTCTTTACGTTCCTCCAGATTAGCGGGAAATGGGCTACTCCAGGAGGTACATAAATACTTGAAGAGGTAGTGAATTTAACTTTTTCAAGCGATTCTCCCTCGCCCAGCCAGTACTCGGCTTCTGCACCTAAATAGTGAGTGTCATGTGGGTTGGTCCCGAGGAAAAGGAATATCTCGCCATAATTATGCTTATGCGCCCCGAAACCCTTGCCGGTGCCTATTTCAGTGTCTCCCATGATAAAACCGTATTCCACTTTGGTGGTCGTTTCTTTTAAAAAATCATCAGAAAATATTACCAGCGGTCCCGTATCTACACTGCTTTGGGCCAGTATTTTATCGCCTTTTGGTACTTCTATAGATACGCGCTCCGGAGTTACGCTTTTGATAATCGCCGGTTTTCTAACAATATATTTTTCATATCTCGATGCCACCATGTACTATTCTCCTTCTCATTCGAGTCAATGCGATAATATACGAGAATGGGGACAAGGTCAAGAGCGATTTCATGGTGGGATGATAAGAAAAGAATTAGTCGGGGGGCAGATTTAAACTGCCGATTTTCTGAACTTTATAAATATAGTAGAAAAGAGGGCTACCCCTCACCTACTTTCTTCGGGCAGTTTACCAGCCGGTTTGATATATATCAACCTCAGATAACAAAATGAGTAAATGTTTAATACAACAAAAAGCCCCAGCTGTGATAAGCTGAGGCTAATATTATGTCTGGTGGAGACGGGGGAGGGTCGAACTCTCCCTGAAACACAACTTAAGTGGTTGGAGAGTTCTTTCAAAACATCTAGAATTCAAGTTTTATCCTAGAGATTTTTCGATCCAACCCGCGCCGAGGCAATCGCTGCCGCTACTCCAGATGTACCACCACCTACAACCACCACATCATAACTACCAAATATTTCCACCTTTACTCCTCCCTGCTTATTGGATAATTTTTTTTACGAAATCCGTCCATTGACCTGCCCCCAGAAGTGATGCCACTTGTTAACTCGTTGCCCCAGTTAAAATAGCTTCAGGCGCTGGTGGCCGGTGACCCAGGGAACTGTAGGGTCGGATGTGATTATAGTCTATCAAAAAAACAAGAACAAGCGGGTCGAACTCCACCGGAAACGCAATATCTCTTTAACTGTCTTACCGGGTTTTTCTTGGTATTTACCCTGCTATAACTGTTTTTTCCCGCTTTTAGGATATCATAGCTGATATCGTTTCTAGGAAACAGGTCATAGTAGGTCGAATACCCCGTGACAGGGGAAGTTTTTGGCACGCAGTCCATTAAAGTTTTTAGCCGGTTCTTCGAATTTTTTACCTAAGGGTTTTCTCCATGGCACCATCTCTGAACTATATCTTTTCCTGGCTGCCCGCACGCACTAGCTGGAGTTGACGGAGCAGGTTTCCCAACTCCTCCCCGTGAGATGTTTTAAACTGTGTACTTGCATGTTTATTCAGGTATTCCGCCAGGTATATAGATTCTTTTGGAATAACCGGCATCTCTTTAACGCAGCGCTGTAGCAGGTCCCACATAATTTCTTCGTCCGGGTATGAGTGGACGATATCCAGCGATTCCAATAGTACCTGGCCATCGAAAATTTTCTTTTGCATTAGTTGGTACTGAGCTGTGGCAGTTTGGCGGCTTATACGAGGTTTATCCGGTTCTTTTTGTGCTAATATTTCGCCAACGTTCCGGTTCATAGCTCCGTGAATCTTAGTGAAAGCCGGGTTGAATCGCTGCAGCTTTATTGTCCATTCCGGTGTAAGCCTAGGACTCCAGGTACTGTGTGTTTCCTGCATCTGATATAACGGTGAGGCGAAATAATTCACGGAATAGAACCAATGGCATTCCTTTTTCTTGAGCCACTGCATCCAGAAATCCACCCAGTCGTCGGACATTTCCTGCATCGAGCTGGTGTTGATAACCAGGTCTAGTGGCAGGTCAGCTACTGCCTCAATAAAATTGTGCGGACAGAGTATCACTTGATATTGTAATAATACTTCTACGTCGAGCTTTTGCGGGCTGCATACGTATAACACTCTCAAACCAGGGAAGCTGATGCATAAAAACACTTCGGTAAAAAACAGCGATTCAGGGAAATCTATATCTAGATAACATCTGGGACGGTGAATCGGGTTCTTCAGCCAGAGTCTGGCTAGCCCGCCATAACCCCCACCTATCTCCCCAATGACGCGCGGTTCTTTAACATAATTTAGACACTGTAAAAGGTACATTATCTGCCAATAATACATGTTGCTGACCAGCCGTCCCTCGTATCGAAGAAGCGTCTCCGGACGGGAGTAAGGCGAATCGGCAAGGTTGCGCATAGGTGTAGCTAGCTGCGGGAACTCGCTCATCATGACACCCTCGTATTGCGCTATCATCGGTCGCAAGGAAGACGCTATTACCCGATGGTCAAAACCCGATAAACTAGGCGTTTGCGCGTAGTTAATGACGTCCTCCACTTTCGTCATTATATTAATGGTCTTCTGCAACTTTTCATTAAGCAACGTCCAGTGGTAGCCGATAGACATTTCCTCCGCGCTAAAAACTAGATGCTTTTTAGCTTCTTCAACGATAACCCTCCCCGCAGAACGCGGATATTGTTTCCCGCGGTAGTTACTGGGCGAATCTGTTTTTTGAGCGGATCCTGCCTTTTTTTGCATATTAGCCTATCCCCAATAGTAGTACCAATTGTTACTTCGTTGCCCCAGTTAAAATAACTTCAGGAGCTGGTGGCTTGTGCCCCTTGGTGTTATGAGGGCTCGACTTGTTGTATTCCCCCTCAGCTTGGCAATCAATGCCTTGAATCCATAGAGAAGTCTTTTTTATACGGATAATTATACACCCATCACTTTACGTCAACAATATCCTGGGCCAAGGTTCTTGACGTGGCGCACGTAGGGTATACCTGAACCAGCACCCTATTGGATTGGTGGGTGGCGTGGGAACTACGCCTCGCAGGCTCACAGGCAAGTCCAGATTTTCGCTGTGGCGCTTCATGCCCAGCCTTACACAGGCTCCTCCTGCCCAGGAGCCTGCCAGTCCGCCTTCACCAAGTGTGCAGGGGGCGGAAATAAGATGGAAACACTCATAGATAAGCCGCATTTAGAGAGACTAATCAAGTAATGACCTAATAATTTGACTTGCTACAGTCACTATGTCTTTAGTTGTTACTCGTGTCTCACTAATAATAGGGGTGTACTTCCCCCTAGCAGAACCTTTTGTGCGACACTCCCAAGAGTCCAGAGTGGGATGCTAGTTCTCCCGCGAGTGGACATAGCTACTAGGTCAATCGCCAGCTCATCGGCAAGGTCAATAATCTCGTCTGCCGGAGAGCCAACTTGTACTCTGTAATTCGCCGCTATACCTTGCTGTTCCAGTTCGGCACACCGGGTCTGCAGGTAAGATTCAGCATCTGCCTTATGGTTATTGGTCTGTTGCACCACCTGCAAAAGGGTTAGCTGCATTTCGAGCTTCAAGGCAAGTTGGCTAATATAGGGAATAACGGCTTGGCTGGATATTGAGCCATCAAGTGGCACAAGGGCTTTCCTTAGAAGGCGCTTCTGGCGAACATCTGGACGGGCCTTCTTACCTCTAATAAGCATGACTGGCAAATTTGTAGGAGACCTCACTACCTTATCGGCGACACTTCCTACTGCCCAGCGTCCAATACCAGACCTACCATGAGTAGCCATGACAATCAGTTTGTAGCCCCATTTACAAGCAAAATCTACGATTGCCCCAGCCGGATTGCCAACGCAAGTTTTCGCGCAAATGTTTACCTCTTTAGTCCCAGGTATCACTAGGTATTTCTTAGCATGGCACTTGGTGACATCTATTATTCTTCGGAGGTAGGCCATATCCTCCGTGTCAGCGAATTCAAGGACCGACAGCAAAGTAATATTGTTGCCTGTCCTTACACCTAGTTCCTCTGCGTATGGTAGAGCTATCTCAGCTAATTTAGAGCCATCCAGTGGGACAACCATGCTCTCATTTGGCAACTTTTCATCATAAATGTCTGCAGACATCCTGATTGACCTACACGATTCGCTATTACCCCAGTTTGTGCTATTTGCTTCTAGTATATTCACAGAACAGTTATGACTGTCTTGCATGCAAACATTCAATTGAGACAAGGGAATTCACCAAAAAGGTGAAAGGGGAATTAGGAACTAGCCGCGCAACAACTACTGAAATCGGCGCGCAACTCCTGTTGGAGTACCTATTCGGCTATTAAAGTGTATATTATATACCTTAGATCTATGCCTCTTGTAGCTAGAGCCGCCTTTAATTAGCGTGTAGGCACGGAAAGCCTTCTTCTTTTACTTCGCTATTTGCCCCTCAAGAATCTGGGCGTTCCTACAGAGAATGTAAGTCTACGGGGTATTTTACGGGACAGGGGGCTGGTTTGCCATGAGTGCGCCATAAAGCCAACCGAGCAGCAGCTGACTTAACTGTGCGAGGGATAGCGCTGGCGCGGGTGGACGGGGAGACGGGGGAGGGTCGAACTCCACCTACCCACATAGCTAAACTGGTCAAAAACGGAAGGCTTTAGCAGTTTCATATTGTGGGAGAACGTAAGAGACGGGGTCCCAACTCCATCTACCTACAATCAATAGTAAGACGCGGCTAGTCTAGAACTGTAATTCTTCTTACCTTAAATAGTTCTTCCTAAATAATAATTTACTCCATTATTACGTCCCATCAGCTTGTTTCAGAATCTTGACGATAGAGGTTTTATCACGTGTTTTTAACTGTTTTCATTTGGATATTTTAGAGAAACCGGTTTTAACTTCAAGTGTCTCATTTATATATAAATAACTGTTATTTAAAGCAGTATAGGCTGGCCAATCCGGCAGTCCACTCCCATTAGGATTACCGGTGCGGGCGAACTGCGTCCAGTATCTCATCATCGACTCGGATACGTACTTGTCTATTTCGGTTAGTCCTGGGGTTTTTGATTTAAGTGGTGAGCCCATCATTGACATCATGCCGTACGTCATTTCCCACCATCCGGTCATATTGTCATAGTCTCCAAACACATACAGCAGCTCAAGACCATGAGGTGCATGCGTCATACCTTCCTGTCGCCATTTTGCCGGTACTTGGTCGAAAATGCAGGCGTAGCTGTCAACGCCGGCCTTTCCCATTCCACCAAACATTTCAACATAGCCGGGCACGAGCATCGGGAACATGGTCGTCAGTTCACCAGCATTAGCACAACTGATTAATGGGATTGGATTCATTTTGCCAGCACGGAAAATGTTAAGTGGGGTATCGGGCAGGAACCAGCCGTCCACGGCGGCATCGACAACACCCCATTGACTACCACTCTCTTGGGTCAATTGGGCGTTGGCTTCGTATATATTTTCATATGGGAGAGCCCGGGCGGCCTCAAGCGTGTTAACACCGAGTTTTTTAAAAATCCGTTCCCCCATAGCTTCAAGTTTTTCCAGGGATTGACCGGTCCACCACGTCCTCGCCGTAGCGGTACCGCTTTCGCAGATAGCCTTGTGGTATAGACCTTTCGTCATCGGCGAGGCTATAAGCGTCGAAACCTTGGCGCCACCGCCGGACTCACCAAAGATGGTGACGTTGCCGGGGTCTCCCCCGAAATTAGTGATGTTCTTCTGTACCCATTCCAGCGCAGCTATCATATCCAGAAACATATAGTTGCCGGAAACACCATTAGGAGATTCAGCAGAAAGTCGGGGATGGGACAGGAGACCGATGACGTCAAGCCGCATGTTGACGGTGACGAGGACGATACCCTGCTGTGGCAGCCGGTAGTGATTTGAGAGGGGATCATTCCCCGAGCCGAGCGCATACATTCCTCCATGCATCCAGACCATCACCGGTAGCTTGTCTTTAGAAGTTTTAGCTGGTGTCAGGACATTGAGATATAAGCAGTCTTCACTGGCATCGGCCGGCGAACCGCCGAACTTGGGATTCTGGGGAGCAGTCAGGCTGAATTTCATACACTCAAGCACTCCTGACCAGGTTTTAACGGGTCGGGGTGCCTGCCAGCGTAATTCCCCCACGGGAGGAGCAGCAAATGGAATGCCCCTGAAGATAGATACCTCATTCCCGGATTCACCAATCATTGTTCCTGAAACATAACCTTTATCCGTTTTAACAATTTGCATGGGATACACCTTCCTTTCGAAAATCAATAATTACAATATCAGGATCATGGTTGGACGCTACCTTGAATAATTATTCATCGTCCGGAGGTATTTTTAAGTTATTAATCAGAATATTAGTCCGCTGCTCTAAAATTTCAATAGAGGGTTTGTCATCCAGTAGGCCTTTGTAAGAGAATACAATCACCTCTGCTAAATCATGACCGATTAAAGGGACGAGTGATTTTATGAAGTCCCCCCTTAACAACTGTTCACTTTCCTGGATACTTTTAACCGGTTTAAGCCAGCTATTAGGGAACGGAGATTTATAAATAATCCGGTGAGAGTCAATTATCCATATATCGATTATTTTGCGTAATTTTTCCTTGCTTGAAAGATCAGATTCGAGCACCTCTTGAGATTGAAGCAGATAATTTTTATGTTTCTCGTCCATCATAGTAAAGAAAAATTCCTGCTTACTTTTAAAATAGGTATATATTAGAGCCCTTGATATCCCTGCTTTTTGGGCCACGTCATCGAAGGTTGTCTTGTCATAACCGTATTCAGCAAAACAGGCAGATGCGGCATCAATAATTTGGCTTCTTGTGATGCTTCTTTTATCTTTCATCCACAAGCTCCATTTTCATGAATTAAGTGTTTATACTATAATTTAACATATTGACATTTTTTGTCAAACATGTAAACATTAACCAACATTTCACTAATACTTAACAGTAATCAAGATCGATTGTCAATTAAGTCACATCAGCTTATTATAATAATGTCTGTAAAAATATAGAATTTTACAGTAAATAATTAAAAAAAGAAACGAATTTTGTTGATTTTTGAATTATAGGAGGAATATCTCGATGAAGTACCAGGAAGCAAATTTTAAGGGATACTGAAACTTCAATATCTATTACCAGTATTGGCTGCCGGTAGGCCAACCTAAAGCAATATTATTGATTTCTCATGGTTTTGCTTTGCCTGGCCGGTTTAGCTGTGGGGGTGTGGCAAGATGTGGAGGAAATCGGGAAACAGTGGCACAGCACCGTTACCTTTGAGCCAAAGATGAGTATGGATGAGAGGGAAACTCTATATCACCACTGGAAGCAGGCTGTAGTGAAGGCACAAGGGTGGGAAGGGCAATAAAATATTTATAGATTCACATTACCCTTACAATCCGGCAATCAATAAAATGACAAGGAGTACAAGCAACCATGCCCAAATCAAAATACAATAAATACGTCGTCCAGGAACTAAAGGCTCCATTTTCGCCAGAAGTGGCCGCCCGATATGCAGAGTTCGCAAAACGGATTCTCTGGATAGATGACCAAGTGGTACCAGGATCTTTCCAGATGAATTGCTCCTGGTGGTTAAATACTAATGAAAAAAGCCCTCCGTTCCATACTCATGACGTGAGTGAAATTATCGGGTTCTTCGGGAACGACCCGGATGACCCTTATAATCTCCATGGAGAGGTAGAGTTCTGGCTGGGCGATCAAAAACAGGTCATTGACAAGACGGCGATGGTCTTTATCCCCGGGGGGTTAAAGCATTGTCCGCTTATATTAAAACGTATAGATAAACCTATCTTCCACTTCTCCGTCGTCACCAGCGGCTATTGGGATATGGAAACACTAAAAGAAACACATAAGCCGGAATCCGACTACAGTAGATACGTCGTCACGGAGCTTAAGGTTCCAGCCTTCAAACCGGAATTCGTCGAGGCTTATAAAAAGTTCGCCAAACGCATCCTGTGGATGGATAAAAATGTGGCGCCCGGGGCTTTTCAGATGAACGTTTCCTGGTACTGTAAACCACAAAACCATGCATCGGTGCCACACACGCATGATGTGGATGAGATTATCGGTTTCTTCGGTGGCAACGCGGACGACCCTTACAATCTGAACGGTGAGGTAGAGATGTGGATAGAAGATCAGCAGTTCCTTTTAACAAAAAGCACCATGCTTTTTGTGCCGGCTGGCATGAAGCACTGCCCCCTCATTATCCGGCGTGTAGATAGACCTATTTTCCACTATTCCATCGTAAAAAGCGGGACCTACCAACTAAAAACATATATTTAGCAAATATTTTCAGGAGGCAAATCAATGGCAACACTCCAAACCGCGAAATACATCCGGACTAATACGACACGACCATCATATCATCTTGAGGTCACCGCGCCGATACCAGTCTTACAGTGCGATGAGGAATATGGAAACAAGGGGTTTTGGATGTATTGGAAATGCATTGAAAAACCCTATGTTGACGAGATGGAGACTCATAAGCATGATTTCGATCAATATCTCGTGTTCCTCGGGGGCGATCCCAAAAACATGCTTGACCTTGGAGGAGAGGTAGAATTAACTCTAAGCGAGGACGGAATAAACAAAGAAGTCCATACTTTTACCGGATATACGACGGTATATATTAAGGCCGGGTTGTATCATTGCCCGCTTGTCTATAAAAAAGTAACAACACCGATTATTTTCTATGACTTTGTCAATACGATGCAATATAACAGAAAATTCAAAGATACAAGTACTAAATGGCAACCCAAATTGCCGGGAAGATAAGAACCGGCTTATTTTATCTGTACCACCACCGATAGTATAAATTGATAAAGTACCATACACTCATGATGGTGATGAATACCTGTTCTTCCTGGGCGGCCAAACACCGGATTCGTTCAATACTTCCGATAAGGACTTAATTTCTAGGCTATATTCACAGTAAAAAAAGTACTGGAGCATTTCCCAATATATTCTATTTATTGCCAATCTTCTGGCCTTGGCAGTGATTCAGGAGTTAAAGGCCAGGGATTGGTCCAGACAAGTTTGCTGAATTTCCATTCCCCGTTCAGTTTCGCGTATTCGCATTCATATCGGCCTTGATTATAGTGTGACAAAGAAGGGGTTTTAGGATCATTCACAAAGATATAGAGCATCCAGTGCCCTTTAGCTTTCTCTCTATCTACGGTAATTACAGGCATAACCGCGAAATGAGCATCTCTCGGCCTATCAACTGACGGACTAACTTTAGCAATACTTTCTGTGAATAGTCTGTAAATGGATTCTTTGCCCCTGTGTCCACCGTGTCTCCAAATATTGACATAGGCATCTTCCGTAAAACAATCTGCCATATCTTTCCATTGATTGTTTAATAGAAAATAAACATATTGGTACTGTAGATTCTTAATCGCCTCGGTATCCTCGAGGGTCTGAAGCCTATGTAAAATTTCTTCCAAGTTCATTTTTCTTTGTCCTCCTCAACTCAGCAATCAATAATTTAAATCTGTAAAGAATTCCTTTTGATAATGGCAATTATACACTTCTCGTTATACCTAGACAAGACTATACTTTGTTGGAATAGCCAGGCTACGGCTTCCCTTAATGGATCTGAATCTGTATCGTAACCGAGCCTCGTAACGGCTCCTCTGTGTTTCTGGTGGAGACGGGGGAGGGACGAACTCCACCTACCCACATAGCTGAGTTAGTCATCAAACAGAAGACCTTTATTGTTAGTTTTTGTGGGCGAATGTAAAAGCCGGGGGTCCCAACTCCACCTACCCACAATTAACGAATTCTAGGGCATTGGTCTATACCAAGAGGCTTATTTATTATTGTAGAACTCCATCTTTCCGAAATATTTTGACCCTGCTAATACAGAGGCAGGCATTGGCAGTCAAATTCATCGGCTGAATTTACGCTACTACTACCACTGTTCGGTATTGAGAGAGTGAGTTATTTGAGATTATATACATCAGAACGATGAGCTATATAACGAATGGTCAATATTGCAGCTTTATGTTTAAGCTCATACACAACACGATAATCACCCACGCGGAACTTGAAGGCACCTTTAAGGTGACCAGTTAAGGCTTTATGGTTAACATCCTCTATGTGAAGACTTAACCACTTAATCCTGTCTAAAACCCGCTGAGCTATTTGTTTATCCAGTCGGTTTAAACTCGCTACTGCTTCCCGACTGAAATCAACGGTGTATTTCATCACCAATTAAGGCCCAGGCGTTTAGCCACTTCTTCAGCAGATATGGTTACCTTATTTCGGCGGGATTTCCTTATTGCCTTAATTACTTCTGGTTTAATATCGAGACCAACGTCAGGGTCACCCAGACGTTCTTCGAGCCTCAAGTCTACAACTTCATCAATGAAAGCTTTCAGTTCTCTAAGGCTTAGTTCTTTTACTTTAGAGATCATCTTATCTCCCAGAGGAATGAATTCAATAATATCATTATATCATATGACTAGTATAACATTAATAATTTAAGGCAAATATCCCCTAATTGCACGGACGTTGCGAGGTGCTTAAATGGTATCTCATAGAAAATTCCCCCATTCATATCTTTCGATACAGACAAATCCTGACTTACCGTAGCCTTATTGCTTAATTATGTCTGGTGGAGACGGGGGAGGGTCGAACTCCACCCAACCCACTAATTCTGGACTCACTAAAACAAAGGCAGGCACTGGCAGTTAAGTTTCTGAAATAAAAATATCGTCAATAATCGCTGATATATTGAACTTCTTAATATTCACAAGTAACTTTTTTATTACGTGACCCTGTGAGTCAATATAACCCCAAGAGCTACACTGGGTAGCGTGTATTTTGCACAAAAGTAAGCCTTACTTGGGTTATTATTGATATTGATTAACAAAATGCAGTTGTTACGAGTTTCCTGACTATATAGGGCGTTTTTTTTACTTTACTTTTCTAAATATTTTTCAAGAGGAGGTATTTTATTGTTCTTTGATGGCAGAGCTACGATAGCATAACCGGGCATTACATCCTCTCCTCTCTGGTTAATTGCGTGACGTTCAATTTCAACGCAATAATCTCCCTCACTATCGATATACTTTTTCGTTACTTTGCCTTTTAAACAAACCACATCAGATAAATAAACAAATTTTCTATATTCAGCATAGCTTCTTTTTAACCAGGCATCGTCACCCATCCAATTGGTAATCAGGTGAACACCCCAGCAGTGCCTTTGAAGTCCAACGTCATACGCCTGGGGTAGTCCCATGGCATTAGCGGCTTGCTTATTGTAGTGGACGGCAAATATTGGTTCCAGGGCATGCGTATTGGGGTCCCTGAACGCCCAGGTAGGATGTTTGCGGTAAGTAGCCAGCGCAACCCCGTGGGCTGTTATTCGCGGAATAGGCACTCCTCCACCGATAATATATGCGATTTCATCAGTAATACCTAGCGGTCCTTTAGTAACTGGACTTAATTCTTCTCCAATTTTAGTGTCTTCCCAATATCGCTTAGCATTTCCCCTAATTTCTTCCGAAGCCACCTCCTCCTCAATTTTTGCTAACTGCTCATCCGTCCATGGATGTGGTAATTCTATCCTGTTTCTTTTAGCTTTTTGCTGGGTTTTAGCTCGACTATAACGCACAACCCACCAATGATATTTGGCGACTAGTTCGCGTCTTTGATTCCAATACTGGTTATGGAAATGGTCGATGACAGTTTCTTCGGCAAAGCTGCTTTTTTTCGGTCCTTCAAAAATTGTATATACGCACTCTGCCGTTATCTTATCACCCAGATAAATCGGCTTTGAAAATTCTACGTCACAGCCAGCGTGGAACCCTCCCAGTCCGCGCCAGCCAAATTGCACTTGTGCGAAACATGCCCAAATAAACGAAGGAGGAGCTACAATACCACCATAGGGAGATTTGCCAGCATAAGTTTCATCTGTCCAGAGAGGATTCTTATCGCCAATACCGTGAGAAAATTTTAGTATAGCCATCCTGGTGGCATATTCATTATGTACCGAGTCATCGATACGCAGTTTTGTCCCCAACTTTGCCTGCATTTCATCAATCATCTTTCGAGTGATGGCAGCAGTATCTAGTTTTACTTTCTTTTCTTTCATAAAACACTTCTTACGTTGAGCATATTTAGTTAACGAACCAAAACATGTTACTACTTTACCAGGACCTGGTCAAATATATGTTTACATCGCGCAAGTTGCTTGATTTTTATAAATTTAGGATATATAGTTCCTTAAAATAATACGTGTACGTACATCATTTGGTATATAATATATTCAGTCTAGCAATGATAGTCAATTGCCCAATGGAGTTAAAAGAAGAGCCGCTTGATTTCATTATTTAGTTATTTTACATTATATTATATTAAGTCGTAGGTTATTACGTAAAGCGGTAGTAGAACGAACAAGGACTGAAGACTATGAGTAAAATCACGGATAAAGAATATGATCTCTGGATATTAATGAGCAGGGTATATCACCTTATAGCCATGTTAAGAAAATTGGAGTTGGCAAAATACGAAATTCTCCCGGTCCAGTCATATATATTATTTATTATTAAAGCTCTAGGAAACGAAACTACTCCTTCGAATATCTCTGAATGTGTTTATCAACAACGCAGTTCAATTTCTGACATCCTCAACAGAATGGTAAGGCAAGGACTTATAAAAAAAGTGCACAAGGCGAAAGGCAATAAACGCGTTATCGTTAGTTTAACATCCGATGGAGAATCTGCACTAAAACTTTCTCAAAATAGAAATTATCTTCATAAGGTGATGTCATCGCTGACCTTGGAGGAAAAACAACAACTTGAGTCAGCCATGGAAATATTACGCGATGCCGCTATCAATGAGCTAGCTGTTACCCAAAAAACAATCATGCGTCCCTCTTTAATTTCGAAGTATTATAGGAAGAAAAACCAATTGTAATCAACGAAGGTATTAATAAATCAAATATTCATATTAAAGCAGGCAGAATATGTCAACCGTAAACAACGAAAAAAAAGCTAAAGATATAGGCAACTGGCACGAGTCATTTACCCCAAACTGTTCCGAACGAGTTCAGAGAGCTAAAAAACGCGTCCTAAGGCAGATGGAAATTTGCTTAGAACGTGCTCGCGCCGAGAAGAAGGCTTTAGAACGATATTCAAACGAACCCCGAGTTATTCAACGAGCTCGCATCTTCGAGACCTATCTTCAAGATAAAACTGTCTATATTCTGGAAGATGAGCTTATCGCCGGCAATATTACCAGTAAAATACGCGGTGCTTCATTCTCCAGCGAAATGTCTCGCTTTGTAGATAAAGAGCTCGGCGACCCGGTAAAGGACTTTGAAATTCGCCCCTACGAAAAAATAATAATTACCCCACAAGAAAGGGAAGAAATTCGGGAAGTGCTTGTTCCCTACTTCAAGGGTAAGACCCTTGGTGATTATATTCTGGAAATAGCTGACAAGGAAGTTAAAGAAAAGGCTTTCTCAACAACCTCTTCCTGTTCTCACATCCCTTTCATCGCCGATTTGTCATTGGACAAAGACATCGGTCATCAGATGGCCAACTATGAAAAAGTGCTCCATAAAGGTCTCAAAGGCATCAGAGAAGAGGTCGAGTGGTACCTGGCCCAACTTGACCAACCGTATCAGCACTTTGGACTCCAGAAGAAGCGCGACTTTTACATGGCGGTCCTTGTTGCGCTTGATGCCGCTATGGCTTATGCCCAGAGGTATGCTGCCCTGGCTCGAGAAATGGCAGCTAAAGAAACTAACCCCGAGCGTAAGCAGGAACTCGACCACATCGCGGAGGTCTGCCAGCGGGTACCGGCAAATCCGGCTAGAGACTGGTGGGAAGCTTTACAGTCCGTATGGATGATACACGTCCTCATCCACTGCGATGTCTACAACCTTGCCAATTCGCTGGGCCGCTTCGACCAGTATATGTATCCTTTCTACAAGAAATCAGTCATTGAAGATAAAACGATGAATCGTGACAAAGCCCTGGAGCTGCTGGAATGTTTCTGGATAAAGTTTAATGAGTGGGCCATACTCCTTAGCTATGACGTTGCCAGTTACCAGCCGGGGCAGGGGCTAAGTCAGACGATAACTATCGGGGGTCAGACTCGCGACGGCAGAGACGCCTGTAACGAGGTTACCATGCTCTGTCTGGAAGCCGAGGAGCAATTAGCCCGTCCCCAGCCGGAATTTGCCATGAGAATTTGGGAAGGGACGCCCGGTAAATTTTTAAAGAAAGCCACCGAGCTCATCCGTCTGGGCTGGGGCAAGCCGAAATTTATCGGTGACCGGAAAGCTATCAAAATGATGGCCAAAGCCTATCCTGACAAAACCATTGAAGATTGGCGACAATGTGTGCTGATGGGGTGTTCGGAGCTGTGTTTGCCTCACATAACCATGCAGCATAGTTGGGAAGGGGTTTGTATTCTACCCAAGATTCTAGAACTGGTCCTAAATGACGGAAAGTGCATCCTCTGTGGCCGGGAGATAGGGCCCCGGACCGGCGATCCCAGGGATTTTAAATCTATAACAGCGGTAAAGAGGGCGTTCCAGGAGCAGGTATCTTACTGGATGAAGCAGATGGCCAGAGGTATAAAATTAGAGAAGGAAGCACAGGCTGAAAGGATGCTGGCTCCGTTTTGCTCGTCGCTCTCGGAAGGACCGTTACAGAAGGGGCTTGACCTTGCTCAAGGTGGTGCCTGGTACACTTCCTATGGTGTATATCTCGCCGGCCTTGCCGACACTGCCGACTCTCTGGCTGTAATCGACAAGCTAATCTATCGCGACAAAAAGATAAAGTGGGACCAGATGCTTGAGGCTATCAAGGCTAATTGGGAGGGTCACGAAAATCTTCGCCAACTATGTATTAACGGCGTACCTAAATATGGTAACGATAATGATTTTGCCGATAGCTGGGCGTCCTGGGTGATGGATACCTGGAACGATAAGGTAGACTGGATTAATACACAGAAGGAACTGTTGCCATATTACGGTGGTTTATACATTGGTGCAGGGATTATCGGCCAGAACAATGTCACCTTTGGACCCTGGGCGGGCGCTCTCCCTAATGGACGTATCTATCCAAAACCTCTGGCTGACTGCATATCTCCATCTCCAGGCGTAGATAAAAACGGACCCACGGCTATCATCAAGTCAGTTAGTAAATTGCCAACACATCGGTTTGCCATGGGTGGACCCCTGAATCTAAGGCTAAGTCGTCAACTCCTAGCCACTGACCGTGATCTGGACAATTTCGTGTCCTTCCTTAGAGCCGTTGAAGAACTGGGGATATATCACACACAGTTCAACGTGATTTCATCGGAACTCCTGCGCAAGGCGATGAAAGAACCGGAAAATTACCGGGACCTGTTGGTCAGGGTAGCCAGCTACTGCGCTTATTTTTGCGAACTTACCGAGGAACAACAGCTCGATATCATTCGTCGCACCGAACAGCAAACTTGGTAAAAATCTTTGTTTTTTGAAAATTCATGGCTATTTGTGCAAGCAAACAATATCCCGCGAATTTTGGTGTCAAGATAAATAACACCGAGGGAGCATTAAAAGACTTGGCGAAAAATCTAAAAACGGCCGCGATAAAGCGACTCGTTTTAAGCATTACCAGAATGACCATTCATAATGGCCCGGGAATACGTACTTTAATTCTGTTCAAAGGGTGCCCGTTACATTGCTTATGGTGTTCGACGCCGGAGGCTCAAAAGGACGAAGCTGAAATCGCCCTTCACCCGGATAGATGCAACCACTGTAAACAATGTGTCCTGGTCTGTCCGGCAAACGCTATAAATTTGACGGGAGAGACGGTGAGTATTAATCGTACTGTGTGCGTTAATTGCGGCCAATGTGTCCGGGTTTGCTACACGGAGGCGATAAAACTCCTGGGGCAGGAGATGACTATCGAAGAATTGCTTACCGAGATAAAAAAGGACGCCGTTATTTACAAGCACTCCCATGGCGGAGTCACCATCTCAGGAGGAGAGCCCCTGTTGAATCCTAAATTCACTCAAGGATTGCTCCGGGTATTAAAAAAAGAGAGTATCAGTGCTGGAGTTGATACCTGCGGTCATGTGCCCTGGGCGGACATCGAGAAAGTATTACCCTACGTTGATTTCTTTCTCTGGGATATAAAGCATATGGATAGCGAAGAACACAGGAAGTTCACCGGTGTCTCTAACAATCTTATTCTAAGCAATGTTCTTTCTGTTTCGAAAAGAAATATACCTCTCTATATCAGGGTGCCTGTCATTCCGGGCTACAACGATTCAGAAGAGAATATCAAAGCTATCTGTGAGTTTGTCCGCGGTTTAACATCAGTGGTAAGTATCGACCTTTTACCGTTACACCACCTGGGGAAAGCCAGGTACAACAGCCTGAACCTTACCTACCCTATAGCTGATATTCCTCTTATTCCGGATAATGTCTTGCATAACATTAAGAGGCTGGTAGAATCTTACCAATTGAATTGCAGTATCGTCGGCTAAAAGGAGACGCGAAATGATATTTGTTGATATTGATGAGCTACTAAGAGGCTCGATAGACATGCACATGCATCCCGGCCCCACTGGAGGCCCTTGTCGTCTCGATGCTCTTGAAGCAGCCAGGCAGGCAAAACGGGCCGGAATGAGGGGCTTTGTAATTAAGAGCCATAGTTATACTGCCTCGGCAGTGGCAATCATTGTGCATCAACTAGTACCTGACGTGCAAGTTTTCGGGAGTGTCTGCCTGGATTACGAAATCGGGGGGCTGAATTCTCACGCCGTACAAAATGCAGCCTTCCTCGGCGCTAAGGTGGTCTGGATGCCTACCTTCTCTTCCACCAACTCAATCAATAAGATGAGGGCATTGGGCCTCCCCCTTAAAGGCGAGGGAATCTCGCTCCTAGATAATAAGGGCAAATTAGTAGCTGAAATGGAACCCATTCTTACACTTATAAAAGAACGTGACATGATATTAGCTACCGGTCATATTTCTCCGCAAGAAACGTTTATTCTTTTAAATGAGGCGCAGAGAATCGGCATAAAAAAATACATCATTACCCATCCTACGGATACAGAATTTTCAGAAAAATGTTTCAGTATTGACGAGCTGAAGCGATTGGCCAAGTTGGGAGCGTTTATTGAGTTCACTTTGGTTGGAATGTTACCTAATGAATTTTGCCATAATCCAGCCCAAATCGCCCGGACAATTAAGACCATCGGCGCCGACCACTGTATCATCAGCACCGATCTTGGTCAACCCCAAAATCCCCTCCCGGTCGAGGGTATGAGATTGCTGATGGCCACCTTGCTTAATCAAGGAATATCACCAAAAGAAATCGAATTGATGGCAAAAAAGAACCCAGCGATTCTTTTGAACCTAGACAAAAACATCTAAACTCACTGCTATAAGGGGTCTTATAGGCCGGATTTTATAGACTCGATTTCAAAAAAATGAAAAAAGGAGTATATAGATTTACATGACAAGCCAAAAAGTGACAGTCTTTAGACCGCTAGGTAATGCTTCTCCAATAAAATTGACGCCCATGGCGCCTCGGCTTGATAACCTAAAGGGTAAAACGATATACATCGTGGACATGAATTTCCCACGAACACATCAATTCTTTGAAGAGATGAAAAAAATGTTCGCCAATAGATATCCCGAGACGACCTGGGAACTCAGGATTAAAGTAGGCACTTACTTTAACAATGACCCGGAGCTGTGGAACGAAATCAAGGAAAAAGGCCACGGCGTAATAATAGGCATCGGTCAGTTAGATACGTGCACGCCCTCGGTCATCATCTTTTGTTCGATATTAGAAAAGTTGGGACTGCCCACGGCGCCTGTTATTACTCAAGCATTTCCAGGTCTCGCTAAGAACTTTGCATATAAGAAAGGAATGCCCGAACTGCGATTTACTTTCGTGCCCCATCCTTTTGCCAATAGATCACTCGAGGTGCACCGTAAATATCTAGAGGGCAACGACCCGATAAACGGCAAGCCGGTTTTAGATGAAATTGTTGAGGCGCTGACCAAACCGATAACTGACAAAGAAACGAAGACAGGAACTATAGATAGGTCAAATTCAAGGTTGCTGGAACCTGATACTCCAGAGAATCTGGAACGCCTCTTTCTAGAAAAAGGCTGGACGGATTATCTGCCGATAGTGCTTCCTACGGAAGAAAGAGTAGCCGCGATGCTCAAAGGAACAAGCCATAAACCTGATGAAGTAATCGGCATAATGCAGTCCATCCCTCCCAACGAGATTTGGGAGCGTTTTTCAAAACGACTTGGAGCAAGTGCAACGAGGAAAGGAGCTGAAAAAGAGCCTTTCCCGGTAGTTATGCAACCGTCTCCGCCTCATGAAGCCTGGGAGTATACCGTAGAGCATGTTGCCATTAACGCTGTGATGGCAGGAGCCAAACCAGAGCATTTACCGGTCATATTAGCCATAGCATCGACGGGGGTAACCTCGCTGTTCAGTTCCGCGACTTCTATGACCAGGATGGTCGTCGCTAACGGGCCGATACGAAAAGAAATAAACATGAATTGCGGTTTGAGCGCCCTGGGTCCGTTTAATCAGGCTAACGCCGTTATTGGAAGGGCTTGGACACTAATCTCCAAGAATCTGGGAGGCTCAATACCGGGTGAAACATATCTGGGCGATATAGGTAACAATACAAACTACAATAACAATTGTTTTGCCGAGAACGAGGAAGCGCTGCCTGAAGGGTGGAATCCGCTTCATGTACAAAAGGGCTTTAAATCAAATGAAAGCGTTATCAGTATTTTGGGTGGTTGGAGCTTGCTTAATTATGCGGCATATAAGCCGCATCCACACCATGAAATAATGAAGCGGCAGTTGGTAAGTTTTGAAACCAGTGGCGCCGGCACACATCACACTCCCGGAATAAACCCCGGTACTCAAGCTACCCTTTTATTGAGCCCGATAACCTCCACAGATCTTAAAAATCAAGGTTTTAACAGCAAGGAGCAGTTAAGCCAATGGCTTAAGGAAAATACGTACATGACTCTTTGGAACTATTGGGCGGCAATGCCTGGCGACCTGGAATCTGCCAAGGCAGGCACCCAGCCATTTGCGTCCTTGCTGAAACTTCCCGTGGAAGCAAACTCGCCGCGACCGCTTATCCTCCGCGATATCCCGGTTGAGGTATTGGTAGTCGGAGGAGGAACCGACGCATTTTGGATGGCAGGAGACCTTTCTTGTATGGCATCAGCATCAATAGACGCGTGGAGATAAACACGCAGCAAGTTGCCGTCACTCTATAACAGGTTCTACTACGGAACGATATTAAAATATTACTTTAGCGGCCTGATGCGGTTAACGTGACTCCTTTGATTAACTTTGTCTTGTGTGCCGTCCGGAAATATGTCATGCCAAAAGAATAACCCGGTATGCTGCCGGACACGACGATATGAATGTCTTCCGGATTCACGACAGGGACTTTGCCTCCCGGTTTGAGTGATTCTTTAATCACCGGTATGCGGTTTTCAGGCACAGCGTCGTGCGGAAAGAAGATATCGATATCCGGAGGTTTGGTGTTAATTCTGTCGTATATACCCTGTATTTCCTTTTCGGTGAGTTCTTCATACGGCACTTTGGTGCTCTCATAGAGATAATCCCGCAAACTGCGCTTGCTTTTATAACCGAGACGCTGCAGCATGATAGCCAGTTCGGGATGAATAATGAGTATGTGTTTCCTAAGATGAGCAGCGGGATTAGCCACCCCGACTTTATATTGAGCAAACGTGCCGCGGTCCATAGCCACGTCTTTAACCATACTGTCTAGAACTACGTTTACGTCCCAGGGCTCAACCACCCCTCCGCCATAAATCCTCATACCCAAACCACCCATGACGGTATCCACCGTAACGCAACTATCCTCCGGCTGATAACCCAGGTCTACGTTAAACGTTTCCCAGGGGCTCTGCTCTATATTTTCACCGAAGGTATAGAATGTATGTGAGGACGGGCGGCCGATTAGCGCCATGTCTATCTCTCCCGGCCACAGGTAACCTATGTTTATTAAGCATAATCTCACGGCGCGGCCGATGGTATTGTTGGCTCGCCAGCCGTGACCCAATAGCCCTACGCCGCAATTCATATTGATTTCCTTGGCAATAGGTCCGCTAACCATTATCATCAGAGTAAAGGAACCTTCGGAACTCATCATGTGAGTGTAAGTGCCCTCTTCAGCCAGGCATTCCACAGCCGCGATTATTATCGGCAAATACTCGGGTTTTGCCCCCGCCATCACCGCGTTAATAGCTATCTTTTCGATAGTGGCGATACCCTTCCGATACGGTATCCGGCCGATAACTTCGTCAAGAGAACGCTTGGTCCCCGTCAGCATCCATTTAACGGCATCTTTTGTAGGAGGCACCAGGGGTAACCCATCGCCCCAGTGGCTTGCTAAATACAACTGGTTGAATGTTTCAAGAGCGGACTCATAATTCTCCCCGGTGATTTCAACTGTCTCGGATGGCTTTTTCTGGGAGGTTAACTCCGGGTTTTTCTCTTCCGGCGTCAGGGGCCGGGTCAAGGCGTCGATAATGAGATCGATAGATGCTTTCGCTACGGGTCTAATCTTTTCAACGGTCAATCGGTTTGGATAATAATCTATAGAAGGCAGGCTTATGATGCGTAACGACGGCATTCCCGCGTCCTTAGCCGACATCCTGGCGGTATGAGTAGCGTTATCACCCACTACAAAAACGCCGGGTTTGCCGAGTTTCTCCAACGCAACTACCTGCAAGCACTGAATCCAACCTCCCATCCCGTTATCGCCGACACCATAGATAAATGTATCCATTTCTTTTTTCGCTTTTTCTGCTGCCTCGGCATCTCCCCAGACAAGTCGAATGGTCGTGGCTGTTGGATACCGTTCTTTTAGTAGCTCTTCGACGGCGATACAGTAATTATCCCCACCTTTTTTGCCATCCCAGATTATGCCTATCTTCTTGCCTGCTAGATCCTTTACACGATGGTTAACGAGCCCCGAAGGCGCTGGAACTTCAACCACACCGTGAGGGTTTAAACATACAAATGAGACTTTTTCCTTCACTTTTTCACCCCTTCTTGAACAAGTTTTTATTTAACAAGGTAAAAACCATGCTTTTTCACATCATGTTTCTTGGTTGCATTTTTTAATGATAAACACCGTATTCCCTGGCTACCTGCATAAAGGCGCGTAGATTTTCAGGTTTAGCTTCGGTAACGGCAGTGCCGCCGGTTAAAACGTAACCGCCGCCCGAGGCACAATCCTCGATCAGTTTGCGGCAGCATGCTTTAACATCTTTAACGTCTCCGAAAGCTAATAAAGAAGCCGGCACATTGCCGACAACACAACAATTTTTCCCGAGCCTACGCTTAGCTTGAGCCATGTCAGTCTGGTCGAATTGCCATACTACCCAACCCTTTGGAAAATCCCCGATGTATTCCAATCTGTTGTTGTATCGCCCTTCACAAAAGAGCGAAACCATGATACCTTCATTAATAAGAGCAAGAATTAGTTTCTTGAGACTCGGCCAATAGAATTTTTCAAATTGTTTATTGGACATGAAGGTGTCATCGCCCTTGTGCAGCGGGAAATTAACCGTAAAAACACCCATCGCATTAACACTGGAGATGGTACGCGGTATCATTTGTTCAAGAATCATATCGGTTGCTTCTAAAAGTGTTTCCGGGTGACGATACATATCTATCGCACTCCCTTGTGTACCGCGAAGGTGGTCGGCAATCAGGTCAAATGGAGCCAGGGCAACACCACCCATGCCCATTGGAAACCCAGCTGAAACGGCATCTCTATTTACTAAGAAAAGCTGTTCCTGAAATTTCTCTAGTTCTGCACCAGCTTCAATTAGTTTTTGAAAAGCCGTCCTTACTTCCTGTCTGGTAAATGGATAAGCAAAAGCCAGGGGCATACCCATTAAAGAATTCAATGCGGGGAAACTCTTTAGTGCATCTAAAGAGCCTATCGCTCGCGGCATCAATGTCCTGAATCCAAAATCGGAGGGGTCTTTAAGCAGGGCGCTATATTCTTCCTCGCGTAATAAAATAGTTTCTACATATTGCTGATATTCTACGTCATCAGCCAGCCCATGCCCCGGCCATTTGAATAATTTATAATCCAAGAGCTCAAGCGCTCGACCGCTATTGATGCCTGCCGGCCCTAGAAAATCGTCCATATCATCATAAAATTCATTGATGAACTTAGCCCACGTGGGGCGGATGAGTGTGTGGTCATACATAAGCTTTTTTAGGTTATGTCCGGCATAACGGATAGGGAAATTCCCTGCCGGCACCATTACAGGAACACGGTCTGGTTCTTCACACAAAAAGGCTTTTATAAAGCGGCGGACTCTTTCTTGATATAGTTTTTCAGCTTTTAAATCGCGAAAAGTTATTCCCTGCGGTGAAACCCATCTTTGTAAACGCTGTTCCCGTTTCTGTTCCTTGGTCAAATTGGTCTTTTGTGTTTCCATTACCAGTTGCTCCTCACCAAAAACCGTGCCGTTTCATATTTTAAAAAAAACTAAAAGAAGCTAAATCGCACGATGGTAAAGCTTGACATTCCTGGAAGCATATTATATTATTGGTTAACTAAAAATCAAGTACGTATACGTATAAGTATTCAACGTTTAAGTTACCTGTAATAAACAAAAAGACATACTCATTCTTACTGAACCCAATTTATTAGTGATTTTTGAGGCATCAAATTATCGTTAATCAAGAAAACTGTCAAAAAGGAGGACTTAAGTGGCTTTAAGTTATACTAAACCGGAAGCTAAAAAATGGGCTAAAAAATATTTGAAAGGTCTGGAAGTCCCCATCTTCCCTTCTTTTTCCCCGGATTTAGAAACATTAGATGAAGAAGGTATAAGGTGGGATGTTAATCATATTATCGCCAACGGTTTTACTTCAGTTTTAGTGGCAATTGAAGCCTGTGGTTTGACGTTTGAAGAACGGAAAAAATTCGTGGAAATAGTTTGCAGTGAAGTTAAAGGTAGAATCCACGTTTCAGCTACGGTATTGCAGGATACCGTCGAGCAAGACATCGAAATGCTGCAA
>Ga0187886_1000819_pt1 | contig 33133 bp, 27 predicted proteins | sample June2016WEW_20_1_FD_133001 | JGI IMG/M metagenome (GOLD analysis project Ga0187886, IMG submission 133001) | Peatland microbial communities from SPRUCE experiment site at the Marcell Experimental Forest, Minnesota, USA - June2016WEW_20_150 | ecosystem: Environmental > Terrestrial > Soil >...
AATCCTGAACTTCTGCTGGTTGACGAACCCACGGAAGGCCTCGCGCCCCTTCTGGTCAAGGAGGTTAGGGATATTCTGGAAGGGATTAACGAGGCTGGTGTTTTTATTCTGCTGGTTGAGCACAATATAAAAGTGGCCATGTCTCTGGCAAATAGCATCTACCTGATGGGAAAGGCGCACATCGCGTTTGCCGGGACCGTGGAAGAGCTAAAAGCTGATCCGGAGACCCGGGAGAAATATCTGGAAGTATAAAAGATATTGCAGCCAAGAATCCTCTTGACAAAAAAAACAACATGATCAAAGATATGAAATTCCTGCAGTTATCTTTTTTTGAGAGGAGGGCCCGAGCGTGACTAAAGCGGATCTGATCGCAGCGATGGCCAGCAAAGCAGATATGCCCAAATCTGCCGCTGAGAGAGCCTTGAACGCATTCCTGGAGATTGCCACTTCTGCCCTGAAGAAAAAAGAGAGAGTGATCCTGGTGGGGTTTGGAACCTTTGAGGTCTCCAGACGGGCTGCCCGCAAAGGGAGAAACCCCCAGACCGGTAGAGAGATCAACATCAAGGCGGCCAACGTGCCCAAATTCAGGGCAGGTGCTGCTCTGAAGTCAGCTGTGAAGTGAGGCTTTCAAGCCTCCGCACAAGGGTCTTCTCCCGAAGAATCCTCGCTTTTCCCGAAAGAAATGTAATTTAATTTTTTATCGTGCCGAAGGATTCAACTCTTCGGGCGGATAGCTCAGCGGGAAGAGCGCCCGCCTTACACGCGGGAGGTCACAGGTTCAATCCCTGTTCCGCCTACCGGGGTCGTAGTTAAGCTGGTCTATAACGCCGGCCTGTCACGCCGGAGGCCACGGGTTCGAATCCCGTCGACCCCGCCAGTTTGCTGGAGGTCCCTTGTAATGGAGGTGTATTGCAAGGGACTTTTTTTCGGATCTTTTTTAGCAAGGAAAGGGAGACATGAAAATCTTACTCATTCAGCCCGCTCAGGAACGAGGACTTGGCTTCCGGAGCCTGGCCATCGTGGAGCCGTTAGGCCTGGAGGCAATCGCCGGGAGCCTGCCCGAGCACAAGATTAAAATTTTGGACCTGCGCCTGGAGAACAATCTGCCCGGGGTCCTGCAAGACTTCCAGCCGGACTTCTGCGGGATCAATTGTTCTTTCACGATCGATGTCTACCAGGCTCAGGAAATCGCCGCAGCCATTAAAACCTGGCGGCGGGATGTCCCCGTTTTTGTTGGCGGGCACCACGCTTCTCTTTCCCCCGAAGATTTTTACTGCCCATCCATTGATGGGGTCGTGATCGGCGAGGGGGAAAAGGCCACCCCGGATCTGATCCGGGCATTGGAGAATGGCGAGGCCCTGCGGACCATTCCCGGGCTGACTTTGAACCAAGCATCCGGGGTCTACTATACCCCGGAGCGTCCTTTGATTGCCAACCTGGACGAACTCAATTTGCCAGCGCGCCACCTCACCCATCGCTACCGGAGCCATTACCACCTGGGTTTCCAAAAACCCTTCTCCATCATGGATACGGCTCGCGGCTGTCCCTATCGCTGCGATTTCTGCAGCGTCTGGAAATTCTTCCAGGGCAAATGCCGGAGTAAGAGTCCGGAGCGCGTCCTGGAGGAGATCAAATCCATTCCGGAAAAGTTCATTTTCCTGGCCGATGACAATTTCCTCCTCAGTGTGCCGCGGGCCAAGCGTATTGCGGAGCTCCTCATCGAGAACAGGGTAAAGAAGCGTTTCATGTTCCAGGCGCGCAGCGATTCCATGGTTCAGCACCCGGAGGTCATTCCTCTCCTGAGAAAGGCGGGGTTCTGGAAGGTTTATGTGGGGTTCGAGAAAATCGATGAGGAGGCCCTTAACCTTCTGAACAAGCATAACTCTGTCCAGAACAACGAGGAGGCCTTAAAAATCCTTCGCGCCCACGGAATGGAGGTCATCGCTTCCTTCATCATCGACCCCTCTTTCCAAGAAAAGGACTTCCGCCGCCTGCGCCAGTATATCCTTGATCGAAAGCTCTACTCCCCTTCCTTGACCATTCTGACGCCGCTTCCCGGCACCGAGCTCTTTGCCCGCGTCAAGGAGAAACTCGTCACCACCAATTACGAGCTTTTCGATTATGTCCACGCCGTTCTTCCCACGAAGCTCCAGCTGGCCGATTTTTACCGGGAGTTTACCGAGCTTTATAAGGTAGGCTATGCTTGGTCTCAGATCGGCTGGGAGGGAGCGGCCGCCATCCTGCGAAATACTTTTTCTATCTCCCACCTCATTTCCATGAAGCGGGCAGCTTGGGCCTCAGTTGAGCCGCTGAACTATCTGGCCGGCCACGACCGGAAAGTACTTTCTTAAGAGAATTCTCAGGGTTTGCCCGGATTTTCGGAGGCTCCGTAGAGCAGGCGGTAAACCCGGGCACCGCTGAGCACCCGAATCACATAATTTCTTGTCTCCGGGTAGGGAATGTTTTCCACAAACTCATCCTCCCTGGCCGCAGGATTTTTGGCCATCCATTCCCGAACCAGGTACGGCCCAGCGTTATAAGCCGCCAGGGCTAATGCCTCTTTTCCCCTGAACTCTTCCCTGAGGCTGGATAAATACCAACTTCCTAAGCGCAGGTTCGTTTCGGGGTCGAAGAGCAGTTCGTCAGAATAGGGGCGAATTCTTATCCTTTGAACAATCTGATTCGCCGTGCTGGGAAGGACTTGCATCAACCCTCTGGCTCCGGCAGAGGAGATGGCTTGAGGGTTAAACCGGCTTTCTTCCAAGATGACCGCGCTCAGGAGTGCCGGGTCCAGGTTCCGGGTCTGAGCATAATGATTGATCCAGGAAGAATTTCCCAGGGGATAGGCCAAGAGGTAGAGCGCCTTTTCCTTATCCGAGGGGCGATCGGCCAGCGGTCGGAGTTTCATTTTTTTGCGTATTAAAATAGCCGACCGATGATACTCCCCCAGCTGCCGGTAGAGCCTGGAGATGTCCATCCACATTTCCCCAACAGCCCTCCCCTCCTCTTCCGCAGCTTCCAGCTCCCCCACGGCCATCGCCTGGAGACCGAGCCGCGCGAGCAGCCTACCTTTTTCCAGGTTCAAATTCTTCCCTTCTAGGGGCTGAGCCCTCCCTTCGAAGAAGGGCGATAGGGACTGATCTTGAAGGGGGTCGGAAGTTCTCTTTCCGGTCATGAAAGAGCGGCCGCTGGCTGCGGCCAACTGGCTATAATAAGAGGCAGGATAACCCTTCCGGAGTTGCTGATAGTTTTCTTCAGCTTCCCACCTCTTCCCCATCCCTTCGAAGGCCCTCCCTTTCCAATAAAGCGCCTTTTCCGTCCAGGGAGAAATGGGGTTCAAAGCGAGCAAACCGTTCCAGGCTTGGATCGCCCCTGCGGCATTTTGGCTTTTGTACAAAAGCCAGCCGGATTGCCACATCGCCGGGAAGCGCAGGGAGCTTTGGGGAAACTTTTCAGCCATTTGCCGATAAAGAGAAATCGCCTGCGGCAGGTCTTCCTGCTCCTCAAAAACTCTCGCTTTCAGATAGAGTGCTTGATCCACCAAAGCACCCCGCGGATAGCGGGCTTGCAGGAGCGCGAGAGCCTGCAACGCTTCTTCCTTCCGATCCTGGCGGAAAAGCGCCTGGCTCATCCAGAAAAGGGATTTTTCAGCCATCTCATCTATGCGGGATTGATGAACCATCAGGTCGAAAGCCTCGGCCGCCTTCGCGTATTGCTTCAGGCGGAAAAAACACATCCCCCTCTGGAAGTAAAGCTCATCCACCCAACGCTCACCGGCATAATCCGCCGGGTAAGCCTCCGGCGGAAAGCCTTCCAGTCCTTCCATCTCACCTAACGCCGCTTCCGGGAGATGGGCTTGGTAAAATTGCCCCGATCTACGGAACAAGGCTTCGGGGGGGATTTTTTCTCCCGCTAATTTTTTTTCTTGGGCCAATGAATCCCACCTGGCTTTCGCTTTCTTGGCCAAGGGGTGAAGAGGACATTTTAGCCAAAGCTCCTGGTAGGTTTTGATGGCTTCATCCCACTGTCCCAGGTTTTCCCTTGCCTGCCCCAAAAAAATCAGCGCCTGCGCTGGGTAATCTTTTTTGGGACTTTCCCGTAAAAGATTTTCGCAGACCTCCACCACCCGCAAATATTCACCCCGTTGGGAATAGAGTTCAACCATCCTCAGTTCGGCCTGTGGAACTAACAGGCTCTTGGGATGCAGGGTGATAAGGGTTTTGAAAACTTCTAAACTCTGATCGCCCTCCCCGCCCATTTGGAGACCTTCTCCCTGGAGATAGAGGGCATAATCCGCAAGGGTGGAATGGACCTCGGCCGCCCGGGAAAAAACCTGAGCGGCCTCAGACCACCTTTGCAGAGCCCGCAGGGTATAGCCTTGCATAAAAAGAGTATCCGGCCGGGAGGGGCTCGCGGGATATTCCTCTTCCAGATGCTGGAAGGTTTCTAGAGCCTGTCCGTAATCTTTTTGCTTGTAGAGGGCGAGTCCTCTTTCAAATTCTTCCTCAGGGGTTTTGCAGGCCGACCAGGAAGGGGATCCCCTGATCCAGGGGAGAAGGAGAAGGATCAGCAAAAAGCCGATGAATGCGAGAGGGCAGCTTCTTCGAATCTTCACGAGAGAGCGATGATCAACCGGTTCCCCGACCGCAGGCCCAGAGTTTTCTTTGCGCTGCCCCGATTCACAGCGATCTCCAGCAGCCCGGCACTCCCGAAGAGCGCCATGGGCTGTCCGGGTTTGCCCTGGCCGTAAGTCCGGTAGACGTGGTCGATGCGCCATCCTTTTCCTTTGATTTGCAGAGGCCGGCCTTTCATCAGCCGTCCGTATTCTTCGCGAGAAATGTTGGTGATCAAGTTGCCGAAGGAATCGGTGAAGAGAATTCGGCCTAACAAATTTTTCCCCTTCATCTGGGGTGCGGGCCACTCCACCCGCATAAATCCCCCAGCCCGTGGCCCGAACCGGCTCGGGTCCCTGCCCAGAGATAAATGCCCGGCTACGGGCGCAAAGAGATCTCGCCCGTGAAAGGTCTCGCTGAGGGGGGAAAGGAAAAATTCTCTGCGGGTGATCTCATAGCCTTCGGTTCGTCCCTTTTCAGAAAGTAGAAAAGTAAAGACGCCATTGTCCGGCCCAACGAAAAGATGTCCATTCTTCTGCAAAACGACCGGCCGCCGGCCCGTGCCCACTCCAGGGTCAACAACCACGACATGGACCGTTCCGCTGGGATAGTAGGGATAAGTATTTTTCAGGATAAAAGAGGCCCGCAGCACATCTTGAGGTTCGATCTGGTGGGTTACGTCTATGACCTGGCAGCGGGGATTGACCTTCAGAATGGCCCCCTTCATCGCTCCGACATATTCTCCCAAAAATCCGAAGTCTGTGATCAAGGTAACAATCCCGGATGCTCCCTTCCTCAATCTTTTTCTCTCCTTGGACCTCGCACCCTGCCCCGCGAGGCGCGGGGTTGAACCCCTATTTTTTATTTTCCCTGTACATCTCCAGATAGTTTTGAATATACCGTTTCACTTCCGCCTCCGGCCGGTAGATCCCAAAATGACCCTCGCAAAGGATGTCGGCTTGCAAACCAAGGAGAACCTCCATCGATTTTTTCCACGCCGCCAAATCAGAACCAAAGGAATCGGAAAATGGCCCGTGGATGTCCTGCCCAAAGAGAACCCTCTTGCCATCATAATCCAGGATGACCGAAATGGACCCAGGAGTATGACCAGGCGTATGAAGACATAAAAGCTCTCCCCTGGAAAATTTTAAGACTTCTCGAACTTCGCTCAACTGATAATCAACCGGGGTGGGGGGAAAACTTAAATTATACCATTCAGCCGCGGTTTTAACGGGATCCCCTGATTCCATCGCGGCGGCATCGAGCTCATGAACGATCACCTGACACCGGGTCCGTTCCCGCAGCTTCGGAATCCCCCCGACATGGTCAATGTGGCAATGAGTGGCGATGACCGCGGAAATGCGCTTGTGGCTCAACCCCAGAGATGCGACATTCTCCAGGATGGCCGAAACACTCCTCCCGGCGCCGGCATCAATCATCACCAGATCGCCCAAATCCACGAGGTAAACACAACAATCCTCCGGAGCCGTCAGCTCAGGAGAGCCAACTAGATAAACTCCCGCATGCACTTCTTGAAGACGATTCACGGAATCTTTCCCCTCGATTCGCTGGATTGCCAAAAAATGAATGATGGATGGGAGCGGGCCTGAACCTAAGACTTCCCTTTCTTCGAATCTAAACCCTATTGTTGCGAAACTATTTCAGGAAATATTATTTGGGTCCTTTAATGGATATATTAAGAATGCTTTTTATGGATGCCCACAAGACTTCACCATAGGTGGAATCTTTTCGTTATACTTAAAATTTATTCTCGATCCATGGATTCGAGGGGTTGAGGGGTCATTTGGCCAGTTTTTTTACAAGAATAGGGTAAAGAATCAAAATGAGATTGTCAAGTTAAATCCGCGAGACTTGCCAAAACGAATTCGCTCTATCCAACGCCGGGGAAATTCCCCCGCGCTATTTTGGTTGCCAAACAATGCCTGAACCATACACCTGAAATTTTCCAGATTTTATGGGGCTTTCTCGAGCAACCGTATCTAATACAAACGCAAAAATAATTTCTACATCCTACTGGGTTCCCCCTCACCCATCCCTCTCCCCCAGGAGGCTGTGTCATAATTCGTCATGCCCGCGGAGGCGGACATCCAGGCGGGTCCGGTCATAGAAAAATATCGTGTGATTTCCAGTAACTTATTCTTTTTTAAAATCCCTGGATTCCCGCTTTCGCGGGAATGACGGCCCTTTCCCTTCATTGCGACACAGTCTCCAGTGGGGGAGAGGGGGGTGAGGGGACAATTGTCAAAGAATTATTTCCGAAACAGATTGGTTTTCGCGTCTGGAAGTAAACCTAGAATCCTTTCGGCCTTGCCATATTCCGCAGCGGTCTTCATGAAAAACTGGACCCTTTCCAGGGTGGCATTATAAGGAAGCTCACAGCCAGAGGAAATGATGTAGGCTCCTCCCGGTGCGGCGACGCGGATGCACTCTTTTACTGCGGCTTCCATCTCCTCCTTTGTGCCACTCACGAAAAGGGAAGTAGCCACGTTTCCTACCAGGGCGATCTTTTTTTGGGAAATCTTCACCATTCTTTCCAAGGATGAGGGGCTGTCTAAGCTCAAGGCCACGATGCCCAGGGCCATCAAATCTTCCATGATCGGGTCGATGTCCCCGCAGATATGCAGCGATAAGCCGGCTTTCTTCTCTCGAAAAAAATTGGCGATCTCCTGATGATGGGGTTTGATGAATCGCCGGTAGATTGCTGGGGAGATGAGGCTACAGGAGGAAGCCGCCTCCCCCATCGCCAGGGACAGCCCCGTCTGGATGATCTGTGAGCCCAGTATTTTTGTTACCTCAGTGGTGAACTTCATTAGGTCTTCTACAAAAGTGGGATCGTCCACCGAGTCGAAAATCAACTCCTGGGCGCCCCTTAGCCCCGCGGCGATCGTCCATGGCCCGGTCACGGTTCCCGATAAGGAACACTCCTTCAAGGTATTGGCCACCGCCCGGCAAGCCTCGATATAGAAAGGGAACCTCCCGCTGGCGGCGGGTTGGGGGAGCCTCAGAGCTCCCAGAGCAGACTTCTGAGAGAGGATAGGCTGCTTCACTTGCGGCACTCCATCATCGGGGAATTCCAATGACGCACCCGCGGCCTCGGCCTCCATATGGATATCCCAGCCAACCCCCACGGTGTCCGTTTGGCAAAGTTCATAACAGGTGATCGTCCCCTCGACCAATTTTTTCCAGTCTTTCCAATAATCCTTCAATGAGCACCCCAGAACCCTGGCCTTGAAAGGGCCCCCAATAAGCCCGATGGGGATCCGGTCGGCAAGGGTCCTCTTCATGCAGGCCCGAATCCGGTCCTTTCCGGTTATCTCTGCCATAAAGACCTCCCCTTATTCAATACGCATGGCGCAAAGCGCAGAGCGCATAGCGAAATTTTCTCACGCTTTGCGCCATGCTCTTTGCGCTTTGCGTCTTTATATGGGCAAAAAGGTGACGCATACAATCCAGATTAGGGAAAGGACGGAAAAGCCGAGGAGGCAATAGCCCATGATGTCGCGCATGGAAAGGCCGCTGATTCCCAGCAGGGGAATGGCCCAGAAGGGTTGAATGACATTGCCAATTACCTCTCCGGCCGTGAAGGCATTGATGGCCTGGGGAATATTTACACCTAGGCCTTGGGCGGCCTTGACTACCAGAGAACCCTGAATTTCCCAGATCCCTCCAGAGGTTGGAACAAAAAGGTTAATGATGGCTGCGTCGATGAATAGCCGGAGAGGAAAGGTGAATCCCGTAGCAGTGGAAGTGATCCAACCAAAAAGGATCGCCGCCAGCCCCGAAGAAGCCAGCATCTCCTGGATGCCGGCATAGAAGGGAAACTGGACAATGATGCCGTACGCCGCCCGGGTGGACCTTTCCATGGATTTTAAAAAACGCCCGGGGGTATCGTGGAGGGCAAAGGCCAAGAAAAGGAGGAGGAAATTGATAATATTCAAGTCCAGGTCAAATCCCCGTCCGTAGAAACTATAAACGATGTAGGGAAACCCCATGAGGGAGATCAGCCAAACGGGCCACCGGCTATGCTCCAGCCAAACGCCAAAGGTCATTCCCCCCTTCTGGCGCATTTCGTTTTCGGCAGCCATGGAGGCCTCTTCAGCGCGGTCTTCTTCCTCAAAGCGCTTTAAGATTTCCGGTTCCGGGGGAGTGGCGTCCTTTCCTTCTGGGCAGATTAGCCCCATCAGAAGTGTTAACCCGATGGTTCCCAAACAGACTCCCGCCAAGGCCATCGTGCTGCCAGAAGTCTGGCTGAGGGGAACCACCCCGATGGCTTTCTCCAAAAAATGCCCCGACTTGCTGATGGTCAGGGGCTCAGGAGCAAACAGCCCGAAAGTCCCGGCGCACATCCCCGTGTAAGCGCAGGCCACAAGCAAGGGGTAATCGATCTGCGGAATTCTCCTACCCATCTCCCGGGCTAAGAGCGCCCCGACGACGATGCCGATGCCCCAGTGCAGCCAGGAGAAGGCGGCGACCAGAGCTGTCATGAACATCACCCCTCCGCGGGCGGTCTGGGGGATGGCCGCCAAGGAGCGGAGGACCTTCCGGCCGATGGGAACGCTGGCCACGCTAAACCCCGCCATCATCATCAGCACCATCTGCATGGAGAAAGAAAGGAAGTTCCAAAAGCCATTGACCCAAAACTTGATCATATCGAAAGGACCTTGATAGGCCGCAAAGATTCCTAATACAAAAGCGGCCAGGGTTAACAGGATGGCAAAGAGAAAGGAATGAGGAACGAAGAGGGCTACCCGCGAGTTCAGGATTCTGGGTCCCTGCTGAAAAAACTCCTTTTTTAGGGTCATGAGAGATGCCAGATCATCAGCCCAATTTTGGATAAACGGGCCATTGGGATTTTGTAAGTGTGGCTCGGTAAACTATAGATAGCCCATAGGCTATAAGTCAATTAAAAAGAACCCTCATGGATGTTGACAAAATAAACCCCCTGGAGTATAGGTAGTTGTCTATCAAATCCTGCAGTTCAGGAATCACCTGCACCTGGAAGGATCGCCATCAAATAAGAAGGAGCCTATAGGTTATAGGCTTCTTGCAGTTTAAAAGCAAACTAAAAGGAGGAATTTCATGGCTCAGAATGTAACCGCCCCCATGGTGGGAAAGATTGTAGACATCAAGGTGAAGGTTGGAGACCGCGTTCAGGAGGATGACGAGATCGCCATCATGGAGGCCATGAAAATGGAGATGCCCATCGTGGCCCCGGTATCGGGTGTGATCAAAGAGATTCTTGTCTCCGTCGGCCAGACCTGTGAAACCGATATGGTCTTGGCCGTCATCGAATAAACCCATTTCTTCCCCAGAGAAAACCTGGAAAATCTCCCGGGATCATTGCCTCTAAAGAGGGGAGGGAGATCTCTGCCGGACCGCCGGAAGAAAAGGGTTTAGAGCAGACGATTTCCCCTGTCCCGGCTCCCGAGGTGGATTAAGCCATAAGGAGGAAAAATGGATTTCAAGTTGAGCGAAGAATTGCGAGCCATCCGTCAGACCGCCCAGGACTTCGCGGAGAAGGAGATCGCTCCCTTTGCGGACAAATGGGAAACGGGACACTATTTCCCCCGCGAGGTCATGAAGAAAATGGCCGACCTGGGTTTCTATGGCACCCTCATCCCTGAAGAGTATGGGGGAAACGGGATGGGCTTTTTGGCCGGGACGATTATCACCGAGGAGATCGCCCGGGCTAGCGCCTCGCTGCGGGTGACTTTCAACATGCAGACCTTCGGCCCGGCCCTCTCCATCCTGCGGTACGGTAATGAGGAGCAGAAAAAAAAATACATTCCCAAGCTGGTATCCACGGATTGGATCGGTTGCTTCGCGATCACCGAACCCAACGCCGGGTCGGACGTCACGGCCATGAAGACTACGGCGATTCCCCGGGGTGATTATTTCCTGGTCAACGGAGGGAAGACCTGGATTTCCAACGCCCAGGTGGCGGACCTCTGCGTCCTCTACGCCTATCACGACCCAGCAGCGAAGAGCAAAGGCCTTTCCACATTTCTCCTGGACATGCATCTCCCCGGGATCACCACCCGTCCCCTGGATAAGCTGGGTCTGCACTCCGCACCCACCGGGGAAATTATCCTGGAGGACGTCAAGGTCCCAAGGGAAGCCCTTCTGGGAACGCTCGGGGATGGCGTAAGGCACGTCTTCGGCTCCCTGAACCAAACCCGCCTTTCCTGCGCTGCCGGGGGGCTGGGGATTGCTCAGGCTTGTCTGGACGCATCGGTAAAATATTGCAATGAGCGCGTGCAATTCGGGCAGCAGATCGGCCAGTATCAGATGAACCAGGACATGATCGCCGTCATGGCCACGGAACTGGAAGCCGCCCGCTTACTGGCCTACCGCGCGGCTGTCCAGAAAGATGAAGGAACCCTGGGAAATGTGTTGGAAACTTCCATGGCCAAATACTACGCAGGGGAAGTAGCTGGAAAGGCTGCGGACTTCGCCATGAGGATTCTCAGCGCCTATGGATACTCCACGGAATATCCGGTGGCCCGCTACTACCGGGATGCTAAATCGATCCAGATCGTCGAGGGCACAGCCAACATTCAGAAGACCATCATCGCCTTAGATCAGTTAGGATACCGGAAAGCAAACCGTTAAAGGAGGACTTTCTTCATGGAATTTAAAGAAAGAGGGTTTGAAGCTATTTACCAGGAATACAACGAAAAGCGGGAAAAAATCAAGCAGATGGGCGGGGCCAAAGCGATCGAGGGCCAGCATAAAGAGGGAAAGTGGTCCGCCCGGGAGCGGATGGATTACTTCTTCGATCCCGGGACTTTCACGGAACTCGGCCTTTTCGTGAAAAACCGGACCCTGGCCTTCGGCATGGATAAGCGAGAAGTCCCTGCGGACGGCGTGGTCACCGGATTCGGAAAAGTCAATGGCCGGAGGGTCGTGGCCGGGGCCGAGGATTACACATCCATGGCGGGAACCTTCGGCGAGTATCATGGCAAAAAATTCTCCCAGGCCATTGATTTCGCCAAAGAAAAGGGGTGGCCTTTTGTGGGCATGAACGACTCCGGTGGGGCACGCCTCCAGGAAGGGATGGACACTCTGCAATGCTATGCCTGGCTCTTCCGTTCCCAGATCCTGGCCTCGGGGATCATTCCGCAGATCGCTCTCCTGATGGGCCCCTGCCTGGGGGGACAAGCGTACCACCCCATCATGCAAGATTTTGTTTTGCAGACCCGCAAGACCGGATTCATGGGCATTGCCGGGCCGGCTTTTGTCAAAACCCAGACGGGGGTGGAGATTTCTCTCGAGGAGCTTTGTGGCATCAAAGCGCATGCTTACAAGACCGGTCAAACCCATTTAGTGGTAGAGGACGATAAAGATTGTTTGGACAAGACCAAAGAGCTGCTGGCTTTCCTGCCCTCCAACAACAAGGAGAAACCCCCCCGCCTCGAAGCCCAAGACGATCCCGAACGGATCATTCCAGAGCTAGACACGCTGGTTCCCGAGAGACCCTCAAAACCTTTCGACATGCACCAGGTGATAGGAAAAATCGTGGACGCTGGGTATTTCTTCGAGCTCTTTAAATATTACGCCACGAATGTGATCATTGGTTTCGCCAGGTTCAACGGGCGGACGGCGGGGATTGTGGCCTCTCAACCCATGTCCAAGGCCGGGGCCATCGACTGCGATGCTGCGGATAAAGTAGCCCGTTTTGTTCGCTTCTGCGACCTCTTCAACATCCCCCTGATCAACCTTCATGATACCCCGGGGTATTGGATCGGGCCGCAGGAGGAATGGCGGGGAATTCTGCGCCACGGCGCCAAGATGCTCTATGCCTACATCGATGCCACTGTGCCCAAGATCTCCGTCATTCTGCGCAAGTCCTACGCCGGCGCCTACCTGGGTATGTGCTGCAAGGACACGGGCGCTGATTTCATGTTCGCCTGGCCTCAGGCCCGGGTGACCATCGTGGGCGCAGAGACAGCCGCCAGCGTTATCTTCGCCAAGGAGATCAAAGGCGCCCCCAACCCGGAGGAGGTCCGAGCGGAGCGGATTAAACTTTACAGCGACCTCTACGAGAACCCCTACCGGGGTGCAGAGCGGAACTATCTTGACGATGTCATCATGCCCCGCGACACGCGCAAATACATCAATCGTTGCTTGGATGTATTGGAGAATAAGTCCGAGTCCCGCCCCTGGAGGAAATACTCAAACATCAATCTTTAACCTGCAACCCGCCGCTGAGGCGCGGGAGACGAAGAGAGCGACCGCTGCTCCTCTCCCCCTCTGGGCGAGAGGGGCCATTATAAAGAAAGGAGCTCACTACGATGTTTAAAAAAATTCTGGTTCCCTTGGACGGCTCCAAACTGGCCGAAGGAATTTTGCCGCGGGTGGAATGGCTGGCCAAAATCCATGACGGTGAGGTCACCCTTTTACGGGTGGCCTTGGCGCATACCTTTCCCGGGACGGATCCCGTTCAGCATCAGGTGAACGTCGTCCGGGAAGCCGAGGAATATTTGGCCAAAGTTGAGGCCAACTTGAAAAGCGTGGGAGTGAAGGTCAATTCCGTAGTTCGATACGGCCACGATGCCCAGGAAATCATCGACCACGCCAGAGATCGCAACTTCGACCTGATCGCCATGTCCACTCACGGACGCAGCGGGCTCACCCAGTTCATTCTGGGAAGCGTGGCCAACAAGGTCATCCATAACGGAACGGTACCCATCCTCCTCTGCCGGGTTTGTTAATACCCGGGCGGCGAAAGGTATTGTGTCCACCGGACGCGCAGGGAATAGAAGGGATTTTCGTTCCCTCTTCTGGCCGGAGGAAAGCCGGAAAAGGCGCCTAGGGACCGTATTCATCCTTGTGCTCATTCTTTTCCTCGCCGTTCCCTGGCCCGGCTTTTTTTACGGACTGGGGGTTAAGAAAGGAGGGAGCGGTCAGGCGTTATTGACCCTCCCATTTTTCTTCCGCCATTCTTTCTCCCTTTCTTATACCCATTCTTTATACCTGGTTCCGGTCGTGGAAAAGTTCGAGGCCAAGCGTTCAGCCATCCACCTCCGAGAAATTTCCACCAAAAAGTATGGGGTCGCGGAGTTCTACAACATTCCCGGCACTCTGCACTGGGAAAAGGGAGAAGTCCACATCCGGGATATCCGATTCACAGTACCCGAGTTGCTGGTAACGATCGGAGTTACGGAAACGCAACGGCTTACCTGGAAAGACCGAGTATACCCCCTTTATAAAATGAGCAAACCCGGCGAGCTCCTGATCCTTCAGACCCGGTCCATTTCTCCAGCGAGGTACCTCTGGCAAAGAGCGATAAATTAACCCTGTTGTTGCAAAAAAAGCTGGGCAAATGGCCCCTCAACCCCTCGAATACATGGTTCGAGAATGAATTTTACGCATAACGAAAAGATGCCACCTTTGGTGAAGTCCTGGGGGCATCTTTAAAAAGGCATTTTTTATGCGTTCATTAAAGGGCCCAAATAATACCTCCTAAAATGGTTTCGCAACAATAGGGTTAACGGGGGAGAATCCGGGAGAGGTCCCACTCCACGGGCAGGCGGACGAGCTGGCCGGCCCTGGTCTCAAAAAGAAGGTAGCCGTTGGCCGATCCAAAGAGGAAGAGGTCCTTGGTGATCTCCACATCCTTTTTGCAGTAGGTGATGACCTCATCGATCTTCCCTTCTTTAAACCACTTCAGCGACTGTAGGCCGTCGGCTGATTTCTCCACGTTGAGAGTTTTATGAGCCAAATGGTTGAGGGAAAGACGATACCCCAACTGCGCGGAGATTTCCTGCAGGATGTCAAAAGTCGGAAGATTCGCAAAACGAAAAGAAGAATAACCTTTGAGGACGTTATAATCGAAGTCGGCGATGTTAAACCCCACGATTAAGTCCGCGGTTTTTAACGTATCGATCAGTTCGTGGACGCGATCCTCTTGAAATACAGAAAAGGCGTCCGTCTGGGAGTCGTAAATCACGGCCGCGGCGACTCGCATCAAGTGTTTGTTATGCCAACCGCCCACCTCCTCGGCGCTTCGTTGAGTCTCGATGTCGAGGAAAAGAATGCGGTGCCGGGCCATGGTTTCCTTGAGCCAGGAAGGAGGTGGAGCAAGGGCCATCGCCTCTGGCTCTAAAAGTTCCGCTTCTGCCGGCGGAATTGTCTCGGCGGGGGGTGACGATGGCGGAAAGCCCGCGCCTTTCGTTCCTTGCTTTCCCATATTTTTTCCTCCCCATAACCATTCCAGAATAAATTCCGCCGCCTGCTTGTCCAGAGGTTTGTTCCCCGACCCGCACTTAGGAGAGTGGACGCAGGAAGGGCAGCCGTCCAGGCAAGGGCATTCCTGAATCAGGGAGAGGGTTTTTTTCAAAAGCTCTTCGAGGATGCCGTAGCCGTACTCCGCCAAGCCAACTCCTCCGGGATATCCGTCGTAGATGAAGATCGCCGGTTTTCCCAGCTGGGGATGCACGGGATAGCAGATGCCACCCACATCGTTCCGGTCACAGAGGGCAAACAGCGGGAAAAGGGCAATGGAAGCATGCTCCACGGCGTGAATTCCACCCATGAAGTGCAACCCTTCTTCTTTCACCCGTTGCGATATTTCTTCGGGGAGGATGATCCAGAGTCCCATGGTCTCGAAGACGTGAGAGGGCATCTCTAATTCATGGACGGAAAGAAGGTCCTGACCGAAGATGCGCCGCTTCTCAAAGCCCTTGACTCGCTCGGTTACTTTCAACCTCCCATAGCAGGCTGTGAATTTGGCCAGAGGCTGGGTGCGCACCACGGAGAGGATCTCGGTCTCCTTCTCCGAAAGGGCGCGGGTGTAGTAGTCAACCTCCGCCGGCTTCGCCCAGACCTCCCTTTTCCCCTGATCCAGGTGGCTGACCAGGTAGGGATCGGCTCTATGCAGGTAGATCGCTCCCGGGTGGCATTCGCTGTACACTCTCGGTACACTGATTTTCCCGATCAACCGCTTCGTTCCTTCTGCAAAAATGGTATAGCTCTCCCCCGCGGAGCGAATATCCACCATCCGATGGGGATGCACCCGGTGGGAAAACCATTCCCGCCCCGAGGCACTCCGCAGGATCTCTCCTTCCGCTACCAGCTGATCCAGGAGAGGAGCATACTTGGGTAATGGGAAGACTGCTTCATCTTGGCGGAGGGGAACTTCGGCGCACGCACAGACAAGATGTTTGGAAACCACTACCGAATTGTCCGGGTCCACCACTGCGCTCTCAAAGCCCCGCCGGAAAAAATCCTGGGGGTGGTGCATGAAATACTGGTCCAGCGCATCCGGCTGGGCAATCAGGGCCACCAGAGATTCCCGGTCTGCCCTCCCCACCCGGCCTCCCCGCTGCCACGTAGTCGCCACGGTTCCAGGATAACCGACCAAGATGCAGACATCCAAACCTCCAATGTCGATTCCCAGTTCTAAGGCGCTGGTGGAGATTACGCCCCAGAGTTCGCCGGAGACCAGCTTGGCTTCAATTTCCCGACGTTCTTCCGGAAGGAAGCCCGCGCGGTAGGAGCTGACCCGGCCTCTCAAGTCCGGCCGATCCTTCAAAACCCAGGCATGGAGGAGTTCGGTGATCTTCCGCGCTTGGGTAAAGGCCAGGGTCCGAAAGCCTCCATCGAGGCAGTCCAAGAAAAGCTTCGTCGCCAGGGTGTAGGGGCTGGTCGCCGGATTCAGGAAAAGGAAATGTCTCCCGGCCCGGGGCGCGCCACTTTCTTCCACCGCTTCGAAGGGAAGGCCGGTGAGCTTCTCGGCAAACTCCCGGGGGTTGGCAATGGTTGCCGAACAGGCGATGAACTGGGGACTCGACCCGTAAAAGTCACATATCCTTTCCAGCCTGCGGACAACCTGGGTGAGGTGAGAGCCGAAGATCCCCTTGTAGGTGTGCAGCTCGTCGATGACCACAAACCGGAGGTTCCGAAAGAGCGCTTCCCACTGGGCATGGAACGGGAGCAAGCTAAGGTGCACCATGTCCGGGTTGGTGATCAAAATCGGGGGAATGGATTCGCGGATTTTCTGCCGCCGGTAGCTGGACGTGTCTCCGTCGTAAATCTCTGCCTGAAATTTGACCGGGTCCTGGAGGGGAGACGCCAATTCTCTAAAGGCTTTCAACTGGTCCTGCTCCAGCGCTTTCAGCGGAAAGATGTACAGGGCCTTGGAGTCGGGGGCCTGGAGCAGGGACTCCATGACCGGGAGGTTGTAGGTCAGAGTCTTGCCGCTGGCCGTAGGTGTGGCAATGACCACATTCTTCCCCCGGCGAACCATTTCGATGGCCGCCGCCTGGTGAGCGTAAAGGGAGTCAATGCCCAGTTTTTCCAAAGCCCGGGCCAACGCCCCGGGCAATTCCAGCTTTGTCCAGCGCGGATTCTCGGGTGGGAGGAGATGGTGATAGACGACTTGCGGCGCATAGAAACGCTGCCGCTTCAAATTTTCCACGAACTTGCGCATCTTAAAATGAGAACGCTAGGCGTTTAGGGTGGCTAATTTTTCCCTTGATATTAATCTACCAAATATGTTAATAAAGTTCAAACCGCAGGGAATGGAAAGCCAGAAGATGGGGCGGGGAAAAAAAGGTCAGTTGATGGCGGGGCTTGTGCTGGTCACTTTGGGAGCCTTGTTACTTCTCCATCGACTGCTCATTCTCAACTTTTACACTACCAGTTGGCCGCTCCTTTTAGTGGCCGTCGGGGTGGGGCTTTTCCTGATCAACCGTCATACCTGGGCCGGCTGGGTTGTTGGCGGCATCGGCATAATCCTTTTTGTGGTGAATTTCGCCATTGTTTTTTTCCCCGGCGTCGAGGCCTGGAGTGATCTGGTAGGACCGATCATCCTGGTCATCATCGGGGCTCTTCTTCTTTACCGTTTCTCCCACAGTGGGCTGTCTTCTAAACCTTAATCCTGCCCAGAAAAAAATTTTTCACCGCAGAGACCGCAGAGGTCGTTACTAAATAATTAAAACGGCTATGTGCATAGCGGTTTCTGCGCCCTCGGCGTCGCCAGCTTCCAGGAATTAAACAAGGGAGGCTGCCCTAAGCCTCCCTTGTTTTTTCACCCCCTCCCTGCCCTCCCCCCTCAAGGGGGAGGGTGAGGGTGGGGGATAATGTTTTACTGGCGGTAGAGAAAATAATCGGCTTCTTCCATTTCCCGGTGCCGCTTGCGCCATTCTTCCAGAGGCATGGAGAACTGCCGTTCAATCTTCTCCCGAAACACGGGCCCGGAGTTATACGTGCAGAAGGGGTAGAGCCTCCCGTTGGGCGCGGCATAATGGATGGCACAGCGCTTTACCCGGTCCACGTTGTAGTTGTAAGAATCCTGGAAGTGCATTCCCCCCACGAGGAGCATATTCCAGTTGTAAATGAGATCGACGCGTTTCTGGGCCTCTTTGTCCACGACCCCCTGGAAAAGCTCCAGGCAGACTTCGGGGGTCATCCCATCCTTGGCCTCCTCTTCCCGGAAATGCTTTCGCAGCAGGTGCTGGGCGCTCAAAGCGGTAAGGGAGCGGATGTGTGAGATCTTCTGTTTCACCAAATTGTTCAGGTCCAGGGTGAACCCCTCGATGTCGATCAGCTTGGTGATCGGGGTGATACTCTTTGTTTTCGAATTGACGAAGATGTATGAGCCGATCCCGCAATCCGCATGGGAGGTGATCTTCATCACCGAATATTTCCAGATCGCACTGAGCAGCTTGGAGAAGGGAGAGGTTACGGATAAAGGATACCAATCTTCTAAGGCCTTGAGATAGCCGGTCTGCCTCTCTATGTCCCGGGCCAGGTCAGAGAGGGTGTAGCGTTGACGTTCCCGCTCTTCCGTCGAGATCCGTCCCGTGAAGGCTACGGGTTGATAGCTGATTCCGCTGATGACGTCGGAATGATCGATGGCGAACTGCAGGATATTCCCCACCTGCTGGTCATTGATGGTCTTGATGATCGTCGGCACCAGAACAACCCGCAAGCCTGCCGCTCTGGCATTCTCAATCGCTTTAAGCTTCAACTCCCAGAGACCCGACAATCCCCGGGTCTTCTGGTAGACCTCATCCCCCGTGCCGTCGAATTGCAAATAGACCGTGTAGAGGCCCGCTTCCCTGCTCTTCCTGGCAAATTCCGCATCTTTGGCAATGCGGACTCCGTTGGAGGCAATCTGTAGATGGTTGAAGCCCATGGAGCGGGCGGCCTTCAGGATATCCAAGAACCGCGGATGGATGGTGGGTTCCCCCCCGGAGAATTGCACAGCCGGGGGGAACACGGGTTTTACATTCCGGATCATGGTGAGCATTTCCACCACCTGCTCATAGCTCGGTTCGTACACATACCCCTGGACGTTTGCGTTGGCAAAGCAGATCGGGCAGCGCAAATTGCATCGATTGGTTAGATCCACGTTGGCCAAGGCGGCATGGCTAATGTGCAGGTCGCAGAGGCCACAGTCGTCCGGGCAAATTTTAGCCCCGGTAACCTGCGGGTTCAGGATTCCATCACCGTCCTCATAAGTCCATCGCTCCGCCTTTTTATAGAGTTCCACGTCCGAATATACCAGGTCCCGCACGAATCCATGCTCTGGACAGCTCTTCTCCATGATTACTTTTCCATCGATCTCGAGAATTCTTGCTGGAATCAATTTTCGACAATCAGGACAGAGGCTCTCCACTTGTTTAGGGAGTCCGAGGGGAACGTTCTGGGTCGGCGGGTAATAAGGTTCGAGGTTGGCAGACTTTCTCCCAGAAGCCCTTTTTCCAATATTCCGGATGAGTGCTCCGATGGCCATTTTACCCTCCTTAAATAAATTTTTAGATAAATGAGCAAAATCCAGGCCAATGGCCGGGTCGAAGTCTCCTTTATAAGACCATAATATTATAGGTAAATTTTTTAAAGGAAGGGTCCCGGAAGGGCTTGGGGAGCAACCTGATTTTCTTTGGGATAGGGGCTAAATCAAATTATGTTTCAATTTCATCTGGTTAGTTACTGCGAATTTTATTTTTCAACTGCGATAATTTTATTCGCACCCATCTCTCTGAAAATCTTTTTTGGAGATCCCATATTTCTTGATCAAGTTTTGAAACTGCCTGCGGTCCATACCCACCTTTGCCGCCGAGCGTTGAATGTTTCCCTCTCCTTGCCTCAGGGCTTCAACGGCGAATTTTTTCTCGATCTCTTCTTTGATTTTTTGTTGGGCGTGCTTTTTCATCTGTTTGAGTTCCTGCTTGTCTACCGGGAATTTTGCTTCCTCTTCCTCCTCACCCTCACGCCGGAGCTCTTCTGGCAGGTCGCCGATCCCAATGCAATCAGAGTGGCAAAGCACCAGGGCTCGGATGAGGGCGTTTTCAAGCTCCCGGACATTCCCCGGCCAGGGATAATTCATCAACAATTGCAGCGCCTTTTCGTTCACCCCGGTGATTTTCTTCTTAAGCACCTCACGGTGCTTCAAAAGAAAATGCTCTACCAGAGGGGGAATGTCTTCTTTCCTTTCCCGCAGGGGCGGGATGGGGATGGTGATCACGTTCAAGCGATAATAGAGATCATCCCGAAAAGTACCTGCTTCTACAGCCTGCTTCAGGTCCTTATTCGTGGCCGCGATGATCCGATTATCTACCTCTATTTCCTCCGTACCGCCCACCCGCTGGAATTTTTGTTCTTCTAGGACCCGCAGGATCTTAACCTGGAGTTCTTTGGGCATTTCCCCAATCTCGTCCAGAAAAAGGGTTCCCCTGTCGGCCAACTCCAGGCGCCCCTTTTTCGTCTTTATCGCTCCGGTGAAAGCTCCTTTCTCATGGCCGAAGAGTTCGCTCTCGAGGAGGTTGCTGGGGATGGCCGTGCAATTAATGACCACGAAGGGCTTGCTCGAACGATCACTCTCATAATGGATTGCCCGGGCCACTAACTCTTTTCCTGTGCCGCTTTCTCCTTGAACGAGCACGGTCGCCTTTGTCCCCGCCACCTGCTGAATGAGCCGAATGACCTTTTGCATGGCGGGATGGTTCCCCACGATGTTCTGGGGACCATAGATCGTCTTCAACTCCCGCCGCAGACCCCGGTTTTCGTCTTTCAGGCGGAGTAAAGAAAGGGTCTTCTCGATCAACAGCTCCATCTCATCCATCTTGATGGGCTTGAGGATATAATCGGTCACCCCTTCCTTCATGGCCTCGACCGCGCTTTCAACCGTCCCATACGCGGTCATAATGATGATCGGCAGGTCGGGGAGAACGCGGCGCACTTCCTGCAGCAGCCTCATCCCGCTCATTCCGGGCATCTTCAGGTCGGTGATCATGAGGGTGAGGTCTTGCGTCTTTACGATCTTCAGAGCTTCTTCCCCATCCCCGGAAGCCAACACCTCATACTTCGGGCTGAGGTTAATCTCAAAGATCCGCTGGATGCGGACTTCATCGTCGACAATTAAAATTCTCGGCTTCATAAGCCTCCAACAAAAAAATACGCTATGCGCATAGCGCTAAGCGCTTCGGGGTTCCGCACGTTCTCTGTGGCCTCTGTGTGCTCTGTGGCAAAAAATCGTCTTTATTTCTCGCCGGCGGGAGCCGGGCCTACGGCCCCGAAACACCCCCTCGTACCCCTGGGCAAAGGAAGCGTAAGCACGAAAGTGGTTCCTCCCCCATCGTTATTCACCACGGAGATCGTTCCCCCATGGTTTTTAACGACCGAATGGACAATGGATAAGCCCAAACCGGTTCCTCGCTCTTTCATCGTAAAGAAAGGGTCAAAAATTTTCGATTCCGCCCCCGAGGGAATGCCAACCCCGGTATCGCTGACCCGAACGATTGCATCTCTGTTTTCCTTCTGGGTCAGGGAAACGCGCAAGGTCCCCCCCCGAGGCATGGCTTCGAGCGCATTCAGCTCCAGGTTCACCAGGGCTTCACGGATCTGTTCCGGGTCTAAATATATGGGGATCTTTTCATTGGGATATTCTTGGAGAATCTGAACTCCCCTCTCCCGGGCGGGGAGGGAAAGAGATTCTGCGGTTTTCTCCAGGATATTCTTCAGGTCAACCTCCTGGAAAGCCGGTGGTTTAGGCTTGGCAAAGTCCAGAAAGCTGGTCAGCATGTTATTGATGCGTTCAGATTCCTCGCTGATAAACTCGAGCATCTCCAACTGGACGGTCTCAGGAAATTTCTTCTTGAGCGTCTCCGCTGAGCCGAGAATGATGTTCAAAGGGTTCCGGATTCCATGAACGAAGGAGGCGGCCATTTCCCCCAGGGCTGCCAGCTTTTCGGACTGCATTACTTGATGGTCCTTCTTCTTCAGGTCCTGGTAGAGAAGCGCCCGGGAAATGGCCATGGCCATGGCCGGGGCAAGGGCCTCCAGAGCCTCGATTTCCATAATCGTGAAGTTTTTCCCGTTTTTTTTACCCCCCACCAGAAAAAATCCCAGCATCCATTCTCCCCACTGCAAAGGAATGACCAGGGAAGAGCGGGCGGCCGCTATCTCCTGGATCTCCGGCTGGAGAGATCGAATATTCTTGATAGATTCCAGCTCCACAGCCCTCAGGGATTTCCTCAGGAAAGCGATGAAGGGGTTCTCTTTGAAAAATTCCCTCCCCCCGGCTAAGCCCTTCTGGCTGAATATCCGGTAGGAATCTGACTCCCCATCGAAGATCCATATTCCCACTTTATCCAGAATCAGGCTCTGCGAGATGAAATCCACCGTGGCCTGGAGGAGGACGGGGAGATCCAGGATCACCAGAAGACTCCGGGTGAACTCGAAGAACTTGAGGCGGAAGAGATATCGATCCCGGTAAAAGAATCGGTCGATGAACTCTTCTACCCTCCTTTCCAGCGGGCGCAGGAGGAAGACCAGAATGAGGACCAAGGCACTTTCCACCAGCAGAGAAGTGGTCTCGAATTTTTTGGCCAGGATGTCGCAGACATTCTTGATAAACAGCACGTAGATGACCAGAACCAGACCGGAGAGCAGGGAGTAGAGGATGGAGCCGCGAATGATAAAGTGAATGTCCAGCAAGCGATATTTGACAATGGCCAGGGCGAAGAAAAAACTGATCAGCAAGGAATAGAGGCTGGCTACAAAGAAGAAAGAATAGCCAAATTGAAAGAGATAATTCGCTACATGCAGGACCAGGCCGATAAAGAACATGGAAACAATGCCCCCCAGCAGGTAGAGGATTTGCAGCCGCTGGTGGGTAATCTTGGTCAGGCGATAAGAGATGATGAAGTTGATGACCCCCCAAGCGAAGCACCCCAGACCGATCAGGCTCAGAAGGAGGGCCAAAAGGTGAGACTCCAGGGGCCCTTTGAAACTGAAGACGTAATAGAAGATGGACCCGATCTTCAAGACCCGCCCGATGTCGACCTGGAGAAGGAGGATGAAAGGCACCAGAAGGGCGACCGGCCCTACGTACAGAATGGCACTGCGCCATCCTTCGAAGAAACGGGTCAGTTTCTGGGGAAAAACGAAGGAAAAATGGAGGAAAAATATCGGAAAGAGGAAGACCCCGGCGAAGATGATCTTCACCCCTGCCAGGGCTGTGGCAGGGTAATTGCTGTTGATCATGATCAGTTCGCCGGCATTCCAGCCTACGAAAGAAAGGATCAACAGGGTAAAGACGCGATTGCTTACACCCTTGGGGTTGTTAAAGAAGACAATCAGACATAGGGTCAGGTTGATGCCAAAGGCCAAGGCTGCCGGCAAGGCGTAGATGCTCATCCATGTCTCCTTGGGTGCCTCACCCTTTTGCTCTGGAATTTCTCTCGCCCAGAAGGAATTTCTTTGAGGCGCCCCCCCCTACGGATCCTGCATATCCGCTGTCCATTCCGGCTAATTTGTCCTATTTTACTTCATCTGCTCAAATTGCCCAACAAAAATTTAAGGAGAGATATGACTCTCTTTTACTTCAAGGCTTCGCCCAGATAGGCTTCCCTCACCGAAGGGTTCTGCAGTAGATCGCTGCCGCTCCCCTCCATGAAGATTCTTCCAGTCTGCAACACGTAGCCATAATCTGCCACCTTTAAAGCGGCCTTGGCATTCTGCTCGATAAGTAGGATCGTCATGCCCTTCTCGTGGATGTTACGGATAATGCTAAAGACCTCCCTGACCAGCTTGGGAGCGAGTCCCAGGGATGGCTCATCCAGCATCAAGAGATCAGGGCGGGACATTAGCCCCCGGCCCAGGGCTAACATTTGTTGCTCCCCGCCCGAGAGCGTGCCGCCTTTCTGCTTTTTCCGTTCCGCCAGCTTAGGGAAGAGTTGATAAACCTGCTCTATGTTTCGGCGCTCTTCCTCCCCCACCTTTTGGGAATAGGCCCCCATGAGCAGGTTCTCTTCCACGGAGAGGTTCACGAAGATGCGTCTTCCTTCCGGTACCATGGAGATGCCTTCCCGGGCGATGCGATGGGCAGGCCTATTTTGAATCTCCCGTCCCTGGAAAAGGATCTTTCCCTGGCGTGCCTCCACCAGCCCACAGATGGTTCGCAGGGCTGTGCTCTTGCCAGCGCCGTTGGCTCCAATCAGGGTGATAATCTTCCCCTGAGGAACGGTGAGAAAAATCTCTTTAAGGGCGTGGATTCCTCCGTAGAAGACGGACAGGCCCAAAATCTCAAGCAATGCCCTCTCCTCCCTCTTCTTCCCCTAAGTAGGCGGTAATGACCCGGGGGTTTTGCTGAATCTCCCGCGGCGTTCCTTCGGCAATCTCGGCTCCATAGTCCAGAACCTTAATCCATTGGCAGATTCCCATGACCACTCGCATGTCGTGCTCGATCAAAAGCACCGTGAGACCAAAATCTTCTTTCACCTGCAGGATGAACTCCATCAATTCCTCCGTCTCCTGAGGGTTCATACCGGCGGCGGGCTCATCCAGCAGCAGCAGGCTAGGCCTCGTGGCCAGGGCCCGGGCGATCTCTAACCTTCTCTGCTGGCCGTAAGGAAGGGCCCCCGCCCGCTCCTGAGACATTTCTCCCAGGCGCACCCGGCGAAGCAGCACCATCGCCCCCTCGATCATCTCTCTTTCCTCACGGTTGTAAAGAGGGGTCTTCAGGACTGCACCCATGAAGGAAGAGCGCAGGTGTCCATGGTAGGAGATCATCACATTTTCGATTACCTTTAGGTCCTGAAAAAGGCGGATGTTCTGAAAGGTACGCGCGATGCCCCGTCGGGTAATGGCATTCGGTTTTAGCCCGGTAATTTCTTGCCCCTGGAAAAATATTTTCCCCTGAGTGGGCTTCAGGCTTCCAGAGATCATATTGAAGACGGTGGTCTTCCCGGCCCCGTTAGGGCCAATCAGGCCGATCAGATCCCCGGTCTCCAAATCTAAAGAAAAATCGTCCACTGCCGTGAGACCGCCGAAGCGCATGGTCAGATGTTCAGCGGAAAAAAAGGGCATGGGTCTATTCCTCGCTCTCGGTGGTGAAAATCATTTCACTTGGTCTCTCGAACCCTCGACCCCTTAAACCCACGCAAGAAATCGATCAGCCATTGCCAGGAAAATTCTTCTCGTCCCATGATCCCTTTCCGGGCAAAGATCATCAACCCGATCAGGATCACCGAAAAGATGACCATGCGCATGCCCGGGATTCCCGGGATTTCCAGCGGGCCAATGGATAGCGGTTCTTCCACAACCCGCAAGGCTTCCCCACCCAGGACAAATAGGACCGAGGAGATCACCGAACCGGTAGTGGATCCTAATCCCCCGATCACGATGATAATGAGTAGGTTGAAGGTCAAAAAAAATGTGAAAAGCACGGGTGAAATCGTAGTGATCAGGTGAGCCAGCAATCCACCGGCTATGCCCGCAAAGAACCCGCTTACGGTAAAGGCCATCATTTTGTATCGCAAGACGCGCACGCCCATGGCTTCCGCCGCTACCTCGTCTTCCCGGATGGCTTTCATGGCCCGGCCAAAGGAACTGCGGATCAGCCGACCCATGAAGAAGAGGGTGAATACCATGAGCCCGAAGCTCCACCAGAGGTTCGTGTAGGGGGCAAGCCCCTTTAAGCCCAAAGGCCCGTTCGTCACGCTCTGCAGGTTATTGGCCACCACGCGCACCACTTCCCCAAATCCCAGAGTGACAATGGCCAGGTAATCTCCCCGAACGCGAAAGACTGGGAAGCCCATCAGGAATGCCAAGAAGGCCGTGACCAATCCTGCGGCCACCAGGGAAAGCCAGAAGGGAACCGAGATGACCGAGAGCGGCCAGATTAAAGGCTCGATGATGAAAGTGATCTGTTTTTCCGCGGGGCTCATGGTCAAGAGCGCAGAGGTATAAGCGCCTATAACCACGAAGGCGTTGGGCCCCAAAGAAAACTGTCCACAGATCCCATTGATCAGGTTGTAGCTCACTGCCAGGGTGATGAAAATGGCACAATTATTAAGAAGGCGGATATGATATTCTGTGCCATTTCCCTTGGCCCAATAAAGAAAGGCGAACAGGCCGACAACCATGAAGCCGGTTAGGATTTGATCACGAGTTTTAGGCATTATGAAAAATGGCCGAAGGCTCGAGGTATAAGGCCTTACCCCTTACGCCTTACGTCCTCCTCTGTTTCAATCCGGCAGTTTTTCTCCCATGATCCCTATGGGTCGGAAAAGGAGAATGCCGATGAGGATGAGGAAGGCGAAAGCATCCTTGTAGCCCCCCAGGCTGGGCATCAAGCCGATGAGCAGGATTTCGATCACTCCCAAGAGCAATCCTCCGAGGGCAGCGCCCGCGACATTTCCGATTCCTCCCAGCACGGCCGCCACGAAGGCTTTGATCCCCGGGATAATTCCCATGTAGGGATCAATCTGCGGATATTTCAAGGCCCACATGATTCCGCCGGCAGCGGCCAAGGCCGACCCGAGGGCGAAAGTGATGGAAGTAATTTGGTTGACATCCACTCCCATCAGTCGGACGGTCTCCATATCGCGGGAAATCGCCCTCATGGCCCTTCCAGTACGTGTCCGGTAGACCACGTAAAGCAGAAAGAGGATGAGAAGGAATGTAATAACTGGAATCCACAGCGAGAGAGTGAGCAAGCGCACCTCTCCCCATTCGAGTACTTCCCCGAAAAGGGCAGGCCGGTGAAAAGCTTTGGGCCTCCCTCCAAAGATGACCAGACCCAGGTGTTCTAACAAGAAAGAGACGCCAATCGCGGTGATCAGGGCGGAAATGCGCGGGCCCTTGCGCACGGGCAGATAGGCCCCGCGGTCGATGGTAATACCCAATAGCGCACTCAAAAAAATGGCGATTAGGAAAGAGACCCACCAGGGCAGAGAAAAGATCAGGATGGCGTAGAACGCAATATAACAACCCATCATCAGGACGTCCCCATGGGCAAAGTTGATCAGCCTGAGGATCCCATAGACCATGGTGTATCCGATGGCCACCAGCCCATAAAGACTTCCCAAGGAAACCCCGTTGATGAGTTGTTGCAGAAAGATTGAAAGGGTCACAGTCTCATATCCCTGAAGAATTTTTCCCCCGTCTCCATTTATAAAACGTCGTCTTCCCCCTCCCCTTCATCCCCTCCCACGAAGGGAGGGGAGATACGCAGGGCTCATGGCATCTTACGGGTTCACCGTTGTCAGATATTCGAACTTTCCATTCTTGACAATCATGATCACCATGGGTTTTACGGCGTTCCCGTCCTCTCCGATGGAAAGCCTTCCGGAGATCGCTTCGAAATTTTTGGTTGTGGCCAGAGCGGCCCTGATTGCTTCTCCCCGGGTCGAGTTGGCCCGGCTGATGGCATCTAAAAGAACGAAGTAGGCATCGGCTCCCAGGGCGTGGAACGCATTGGGCTCTGCCTTATACTTCTTTTGCCAACGGGCTATGAAATCCCTAGCCAGTTTGGTTGTGGCTGCCTTGGCATGAAAATGCCCGGTGAAAGTCACGCCCTCAACCTCTTTCCCTCCAATCTGGATCAGTTCATCAGCCTGGGCGCCATCTCCGGAGAGGACTGGAGCCTTCAGCCCCAACTCCCTCGCCTGCTTGGTGAATAGAGCAACGGGGGAATAATAATTGGGAGCATAGAGCACATCTGGATTCTTTGGCTTCATGGTGGAAAGCTGGGCAGAGAAGTCCTTATCCTCGGTCACGCAGAAGGTTTCCGCCACGATCTGGCCTCCCAGCTTGGTGAACGCATCCTTGAAAAATTTTCCGAGACCCACGCAATAATCCTGTGATTTATCTACGATCAGCGCCGCTTTTTTAGCCTTTAAGGTGCTGAAGGCATATTTGGCTGCGATATCTCCCTGAACGGGATCGATGAAACAGACACGGAAAACATATTTTTTCCCCTGCGTCACCAACGGGTTGGTGGACGTTGGGGTGACGACAGGAATCTTGGCCTTTTCAGCAATGGGCCCTCCGGCCATGGTATTTCCGCTGATCATCTCTCCAATGATGGCTACCACCTTATCCTTTTCAATCAGTCGGCTGATGGCGTTGGCCGCTTCGATCTTATCGCTTTTCGTATCTACCAAAATATACTCTACTTTCTTACCCAGAACAGTGGGCTTCATCCCCATAGCGGCCTGTATGCCACTGTTGGCGTCCTGTCCGTACGCCGCCACCGCCCCGGTCATTGGCAAAAAGCCACCGATCTTGATGGTATCGGCTGCCAGGCACCACCCGGACAAAAGCAAAATAGAGAGACAAATTACCGTTCCCATAAGAACCTTTTTCATTATTCTTACCCCCTTTTTCATTCATTTACAAATGAGCCCAGATGATCTGTGTCCAATCGCCCTTCCCACTGAGCCCCCTCGCCCTCCTTCTCCCCCTCGGGGGGGGAGGGCGGGATAAGGGGGATCATCTGCCTTCAATAGGATCGCGTCATTTTATTACAATTCGTTTCCTGCTGTAAACAAGAAACCAAAGGGGAAAGGAAATTTTCCGAATCTCAGTATTTCTCAGGTTAGATCTTAAGGAGAGCAGAAATTTTTGTTGAGTGGGCCTGGAATGTGTTTTATAGTTGAACGGAAAATTCAAAGGTCTTTTATTATTTGGGAAAAAACAGATGAAAACAATCCGCCTCAAAGAATTAGAATTTGTTTCCGCCGGTCATGAAGACCCAAAATCCCCGGGCGTTTTAATAAAAGTCATATTGAAAAAAAGTGATCTTCTGGCAGGACATTTACAGATGGTAAACTGGGCCAAGATGGCAGCAGGGAATTCTTTCCGTCCCCACTACCACGAGGATATGGAAGAAATCTTCATAATCTTAAAAGGGAAGGCCCGGATTCAAATCCAGGAAGAAGAAGCGGTATTGGGGAAGGAAGAGGTGGTTGTGGTCCCGATGGGCCAGGTCCATGAGATGAAAAATATCGGGGATGAAGAGGTGGAATATATCGTGATGGGGATTTCCCAGGGGAAGGGCGGGAAGACGGTTGTAATCTAAAAGCAAATAATTTTCTTTTTGGACGCGGATGAGCGCAGATTGTTAAAGATTTTTTATTGAGCGTCCTGACTGAGGGATATTTGTTGGATAATTATTGCAGAAAAGGCCAAGCGTCCATTAAAAAGTAGTTCATTGTTGACAATCTTAGTCTGCGTATATCAGCGAAAATCTGCGTCCCAATTAGAAAGAACGGAATGAAGTTCGAACTCCGGCCAAGACCGCCCTACGATTTGGCCCGCTGTGCCTGGGTTTTCAGCCAGTTCCCCTCGGATGGAACCGACGTCTGGGTTCCAGCCAGGGAGGGGCATCCCGCCCATTATGGGCGGCTGCACGTCCTGGAAGACGAAGCCGTCCTGGCTATTGTTCATCAGCAGAATGGGAAACAGAATGCAGAGCGGCCGTTGCTCCTGCGCACGCATCCATCGCGGGCGAAGCACCTCTCCGCCTTGCGAGCCCGAATCAGCTGGCAGTTTCACCTCGACGCTCCTTTAGGAGAGTTCTACCGCCGCGCGGAGAAGCATCCCTTCTTCCGCCCCATTCTGAGATCCCTCTATGGGGTCAAACCCCTCCGCCCCCCCAGCCTTTATGAAATGGCCGTCATCGCCATCACCGAACAGCAACTGGCCTACCCGGTGGCGGTGAAGATGCGTGCCAGACTGGTCGAGGCTTTGGGCAAGAAGATGGTTTTCGCAGGGAAAGAATACAGGGCTTTTCCTACGGCCCAGGCTTTGGCAGAATGTAAAGTCAGCGATTTGCGGGCCTTCTCCTTTTCCACGCGCAAAGCGGAGTACCTGATCGACCTCTCCCGGAGGGTAGCCCTGGAAGGTCTAAATTTGGAGGAATTGAGAGATCGGCCCAATGAGGAAGTCATTGCCGAGCTCACTTCTCTTCGGGGCCTTGGCCGATGGAGTGCGGAGTATCTTTTGACCCGCGGATTAGGACGGTCGGATCTCTTTGCCGCAGACGATCTGGGCATTCAGACGCTTGTAGGGAAACACTTGGGGCCTGGCCGCCGGGTCTCGGCCGAAGAATGCCGGCAGATCTTAAAACCTTGGGGAACTTACCAAAGGTGGGTGGTCTTCTACCTGTTCTGCGCTTCCCGCTTGGGTCTGATTGGATAGCAACCATGAGGTTGATTGGTTTTTGCTTACGACAACATCAGGATTTTTCTGGCTTCCTGAGGGGCGGCGACTTCTCTGCCATATTCTCTGGCAATCCGGACGACTCTCTCCACTAATTCGGCATTGGTCTTGGCCAGAACGCCTTTGGAATAGTAGATATTATCCTCCAACCCCACCCGGACATGGCCCCCCAGGGCCATCCCGATCATGGCCATGGGAAGTTGACCCGGGCCGACCCCGATTACCGACCACGTCGAATCCCGGGGGATGATCTCGGTAAGATAAAGAAGCGACTTGGCTGTGGCCGGCATGCCGGCGGGCGTTCCTAAAACGAACTGGAAATGGAGGGGAGATTTAAGAAGGCCTTTCTCATGATACTTCAGGCAGGTGTAAACCATTCCGACTTCGAAGACTTCCAGCTCCGGCTTGATTCGCCTGGCAAAGGTTTCTTTGGCCAGGGCTTCTAAGAATTCTGGAGGGTTAAGGAAAACGTTCTCCCCCATATTGATGGAGCCGGCATCGTAGGAAACCAGTTCGGGATTCAAGGCCAAAGGAATGAGCCGATCCGCGACGGGAAGGTTTCGCCCCGGAATCCCGCTCGTCGTCAGGCATAAGAGGGCATCTGTCTCCCTTCGAATCCGATCTACCACCTCTTTAAAAAGAGAAAAATCCTGGGTCCCCAGGCCGGTTTTTAGATCGCGCACATGAACGTGGAGAACGGATGCACCCGCTTTCGCAGCTTCAATCCCCGATCGGGCAATCTCCTCGGGCGTGATGGGAATATAGGGGGTTTGCTGTCGAGTGATTCGCGATCCAGTGATTCCAACGGTAATGATCAATTTTTCCATATCACATCCCCAGGTAAGCTTTGCGGAAAAAGACATGGGGTCGCAAGGCCCGGGAACCGCCTAATAATGTGCTATCCCGACGGAGAGGCCGCCGCAGATAAAGATCGCTTGGCCGGTAATGAAAGAAGCTTCTTCAGATGCCAGGAAAGAGGCCAAGTTGGCTACGTCTTCAGGCTGTCCAATCCTTTTCAAGGGAATTCCATTGATAATGGCTTGGGTTCTGGGGTTATTCTCAGGGTTGGCAGACTTGAATAACTCCGTGGCGATTGGCCCCGGCCCGATATAATTTACATTGATATTGTATTGGCCAAGTTCGAGGGCCCACGTCCGGGTCATCCCGATTAACCCTGCCTTGGTTGCGCTATAAGCTGTCCGTTCTTCCTTGCCGAGGCTTGCGCGTGAACCGATGTTGACGATCTTGCCGTACCGATTTTTTTTCATCGACGGCAATACAGCTTGGGTGCAGTAGAATGTTCCTTTGAGGTTGACGCCTATGACCTCCTCCCAGTCTTTTTCTTTGACATCTTCCAGGAGCGCGGGGTTGACAACGCCCGCATTGTTGACCAGAATATCAACCTTCCCAAAATTCTTCAACGTCCGCTCAACCGCCCGGTTCACCTCATTCTTATGGCTGACATCCGTTTTTATCCCCAAGGCTTTTCCGCTGATGACCTCCAAATCTTGAGCGACCTGGGCCACCTCTTCTGCGAGAATATCCAGCAGGGCAACGGAGGCTCCCTCCCGGACCATCTTGAAAGCCGTTGCTTTCCCGATCCCCCTGGCCGCCCCTGTGATGATGGCCACCCGCCCTGTCAACCTTCCAGGAACCATGAAACCCTCCTCTTTGCCAAAGTCCTAAAACCGGGTGCCTATGTGTGATTTCATCGGTATTTATTTAAGCTTACCTAGATTTTTACATATCTTCTATTGGGTTGCCAAGAAAAATCCCTACTATGTTCTTTTTGTGTCGAAACCCCACACCACTCCAGGCCCGTAGTATTAGATGCAAAAGTCAGGATCTGACCCTTCCATTCTCCATTGGGTCAGGGAATAAGTTCTTCCTGTACTGTCGTTTTTAGGGTCATCCCCGAGAATTCAACATTTCAAACGAAAGTCATCAACTTGGACGTGAAAACCGAAGCTATTTCCATAGGCGATTTTCCCCTTGACTGCTCATGAATAAGAGAGTATTTATGGGTCAGTTATTCCCATCTTTTTCTGATTAACCAACAGCCTGCCCTCTGGCCTTCTGGAGCAGAGTATGAAAAGGAATTTCCGGAAGGTGCCCATACAAAGACTTGAAGAGAATTTCTATCCCCTTGGAACGATTTCTCATCTATGGCTCCGGTTTGCATTGGTCTTATCAAGTCTTGATAACAACAAAACCAACCGAGCACCGAAGTCGGGTTAAATGAATGAAAATATTTAATATTCACGCGAAAAATTGGTATTGAGTCGGTTGGGATATATAGACTCAAAACAGCTTTGCTAAAGGTCAAAGGTAGACCGGCCTAATTACTGTTATAAATAAAATGTAAACATCTGAATATGAAAAAACTATTCAAAGCATACCTAAGAAAATTTTTTTCCGACTTGCACTCAGCAATTCTAAATATAATTCTTACCATTTTGATTTTAGTCGTTGTAGGCGTTGGTGGTATCTGGGCCTTCTCAAAAAATCTATGGATTCAATTAAAGCCCATAATGCTATTACCAACGCCTTTATGGGTAGCAATAATCTTTTTGATTCTTTTCATATTGGCATTTATTTACTTAAGAAATAAAGCATCAATTCCATTATCAGCCCCTGATCCTGAATGGCGTGAAGAATTTCATGTTTATTGGGATAAAAATAACAAAATGAGATGCCTAAATTGTGGGAAACCTCTTAAATGTTCAAGCTCCTCCTCCGACCCTTCTATTTTTCATTGTTCCGATCCCAGGTGTGATTCAAAGCATACTCTTAAAGATAAAGAAGGGAAGAAAATTACTGAACAAGAAGCTATTGATCTCATGAAAACGATCTAAACAAATTATTTATAACAATCTCTTCCAGCGGAGTACCAAAAAGCCGCCCGCTGAAGAGCACGTTGGACGGTGGACTAAAGAGATGCAGCCACACGATCGCGTCATCGGGCAACTGGATGAAGTGCTTCATGAGTTTGCCGCCCTTCGGAAGCGGTCGCAGTACGATGACATTTCCGACCTCCCCGA
>Ga0187886_1000821_pt1 | contig 33124 bp, 32 predicted proteins | sample June2016WEW_20_1_FD_133001 | JGI IMG/M metagenome (GOLD analysis project Ga0187886, IMG submission 133001) | Peatland microbial communities from SPRUCE experiment site at the Marcell Experimental Forest, Minnesota, USA - June2016WEW_20_150 | ecosystem: Environmental > Terrestrial > Soil >...
AAAGCTTGGAACAAGCTAAGGCTTTGTTGAAAGGGGCTTTGGAGAGGGAGGATGATTCTGAGGTTAAAGCTGAGATTGAGAGAAGACTCAAGCTGCTTGAGCCTAAAGGGGTTAATCAAATAAGGTGCAGTGGTTGCGGAAAACTCTTTCAGCCCAGACGGATAAGAAGGTTCAAGAACAATTTTTGTAAAGAATGCATGAAGAAAAAGTTTGGAAGCCGAGTATAGAGGAGCAATGGATTAGGTTTCTATGCTTCGTTGTTTTAATTTAGTATCTATGATGCTGTATACCTGTTCCGAAATTGGTCAAAAATGGTATTTATTCGTATTTTGCCCTAAGTGCGATTCCGACGGGAATTGAACCCAAAAGGGTGCGGGTCCAAAACTGAAAAAATCGTCAAGCGACTCGAAAACACTGGAAAATAAGTCCACAGCAAGCATTTCTACGCCGGAAGTGAGTCGGGGGGGATTCGCATAAAAGTTTATTCTGAATGGATTTGTTTAGACTCTTAACACGATTGGTGGGGCCAGGTAGCGCGCCAGGTCTGCACTTTTTCGACTGGAATAACCTGCCAAGGGGTATGAGCAGGATTAGGCCAAGCGCTCTTATCAAACTTGAAACTAAAAATGCCTGAAGATATCATGGGCTATCTGATATAAGAAAGCGCGCTGCCTTGTCCCTTTATTAAGTGTTGAAGTAGGTTGGTGAGACTGCTTTGTCTGCTCTTCCAATGTTTTCAGCTGCCTCTCTGTTCAGAACCAGGCACAGCAGGCTGTAAAGCGCGTAGGAAGTGACGTTTCTTAAGCCTCTGACCTTGTTCGTGGCCATGCTGTACTGTGTCTTCAGGAAGCTGTAGACCGCTTCTATATGAGGTCTCTTGTGATACTCGCTTTTCTGCTCATCTGATCCGTAGGCTCGAAACTTCTTATCCACCCTCAAGAGACCCTTAACGTCTCGTTTCTATATGATGAGAACATTTGCTGAGAAAATTACGCAATCACTGGAGGTATAAACTTGGAAGAAACCTCAATCGAAGAATTAGAAAAAACTCAGATTCAGTTTACCTGTTCGATCTGCGGGCGCGAACTGGGAATTGAAGAGGTGTATATGATCCCCGATTCCAAATTCGCAGTGGATTCCGAGAACCAGGATAACTGTGGTCAGAAGCTCATTTTCGCCTTATTGTGTAAAGAGTGTTTAGAAGAAAAACATAAAGGCATAAACGGTCAAATACCGAATGCGAGGTCTTATCGTTTGGTTGAACGGAAGTTACCCATTCACTTGGTGGTCCAATTGCTTGAGAAGAACATTATGGATGTTCCACTTGGTCAACCTTCCTTCGCCGACTCACGTTACACTTCGTATCCACTAAATACCGACGACTTCCATCCCTTGCCCAAGCTTACGAGAGAAAGGAAGATCGCGTTTGTTGATGGAGGAAGCGCTGAAATAATTGGCGCTCCAAACTTTGCAGTGGGACTCACGCGTTTATATTTCGTTGTTTTCAAGGGTGACCAAAGAATTGAGCCAGTCGAGCTTCCTCAGATGATAGAGTTTTACGTTATATGCTTTGCGCGTACGCGAAGCAATCAAATTGTCTACAAAACGCTTCTTGTCCCAGTTAAAGAAGAATGGGTAAAGTATTTGCCGGATGTTTCGGATTTAGAATTCAACTCTTTTGACCAAACTTTGATGTCTGGGGGTCAAAGAGTGATTGTTAGTCGAATCTTGGACGTTACTAGAACGTTTTCTGAGTGGCGATTCTCCAAGTTTGTTATTGAATCTGAGCTTGATCGGGGAGACATCTTAGTCCGGGACGGCAGTCTCCAGACCACAGTGACAAACGAGTCTAAATACTCCAACGATGCATACGAAGCTGCCCTAAAGAAAGGCATCTTCTTTACTGCTCTATCAAAAACGTCAACTCTATTCACGGACTCAGGTCTGCCGTTATTCCCATCAATTCAGATCTTATCTGAGACCTCGGCACTGAAGGATTTGGCATGGTATTATTTCCCTATAGTGGACATAAACCACGCAGATCACAGAGCTGAAATGTTCGCAGTCAAACTCCATAGAAACTCAGATTACGTTTTTCGGTTTGAAGTTCTAAAAGATCAAGTTTCCAAAAAGAACATGGGCGAAGCGGAGTTGATATTTTCAGCTTTGGCGGAAAATTCCATTGACCTTGGATTCCCGGGTTATCCCTATGGCCTAATTGATGCCGACCGATTCGCCCGCATCTCCATGAATGAAAAAGCGGCAAATGAATTTCAGTTTAGAGCTGCTCTCTCTTCACAGAAACAAACATGGGATAAAATATCCAAATTTGTGCGAGCTTCAGACGCTCATGAAATTCTTAACAAATTAAGGTGATTATGAATGCAAATTGTTGGAAGTGTAGTATATGGAAAGCACGGAGCCATAATGATTAGGCAAAAAGCTGGAAACGAAATCGAGTTAGGCGACTTACTTGTCGTCGATCAAGAACAAGGAAACTACTCTGTTCTCCAAGTCTACGATCTGCAGTACGGCAGCCAAATTCCTGAAAAGAACTTAGAAATGATTTCAGGCATGAAACTTGAAGGTTTCAGAGCCGAACTTGACTTCATGGAACCTGCATTGAGAAATTATGTTCTCGCAATGGTGAAATCAGTTGCGTATATCAAAGACAAGCAAGCCCATATCCCTAAAACTTTGCCGCAATTCATGACAAATGTTCGAGCTATTCAAAAATCTGATCTTGACTTTTTGGAAACACCTAAGCACCCAATGTACTTTGGAGAGGTTCGTAGTGGCTCAAAAATTCTCGATGTTGAAGTCAATCTTGATGGCGTTGACGTATTCACTCATCACATTTTAATTCCAGCTACTACCGGTCGTGGAAAAAGCAACTTATTGAAAGTCATGCTTTGGAATATTGTTGACAAAGACTACTGCGGCATACTAGTTCTTGACCCCCACGATGAATACTTTGGAAGACACAACAAGGGTCTAAAAGACCATCCGCTGGCGAAAGACAACGTCGTCTATTATTCTCCTCGTCCAGTCGCCGGTTCGCCTACACTTGTCTTTGACTTCAAGACAATAAAACCCTGGCACTTCAAAGGAGTAGTCGAATTCACATCTGCCCAACATGATGCCATGAGTGTAGCCTTTAACACCTACAAAAACGATTGGCTTTGCGCTATCGTTAGAGGCGAAGAACTTGACAAAGTGCAACCAGGTACTCTTTCGGTTTTGCAGAGAAAAGTCGACACAATATTAGGTCTTTATGCCGATGAAAACGGAGCAGTTCAGTGTCGATCCAAGATATTTAGTGATGCATTAGGATCAAGAACAGTCAAGGACATTTTGAATTACCTTGAGTCAGGAAAAAAAGTAATAATTGACACATCCAGCTTCACCGACGAAACAGAGCTACTCATAGGCAGCATAATTCTTAGCGATGTATTCAACAATTACAGAAGATACAAGCTTGAAGGGGAACTTGACCAAAAACCGGTCATCTCAATAATAGTTGAAGAAGCACCAAGAGTTCTAAGCCAAGAAGTCCTGAAATCTTCAGGCAACAACATTTTCAGCACCATAGCAAAAGAAGGACGCAAATTCAAAGTTGGATTAACAGCCATCACACAACTCACAAGCATAATTCCAAAAACTGTGCTGGCAAACATGAACACAAAAATAATCCTCGGAAACGAACTCTCGTCCGAAAGAGACGCCATAATCCAAAGTGCTTCACAAGACTTATCTTCAGACGATCAAAACATAGCCAGCCTTGACAAGGGTGAAGCTATCATAAGCTCTAATTTCACTAGGTTTGCCATTCCAATCCAGATTCCCCTATTTGAAGACTACATCAAGAAAGATCTGGATAATTCCAAACCCAAAGAGAAAACTGGAATCGTGATGTAACTATGGGCAGATTTGCGCATTTTGGAGACACTCACATAGGCGCTTGGCGTGACCAAAAACTCAAAGAAATGAACATGCAAGCTTTCATCAAAGCATTAGATGTCTGCGTTGAAGAAAAAGTTGATTTTGTTATAATTGCAGGAGACCTTTTTGATTCCACTCTCCCTGACTTGGCGCTAGTTCACAAGACAGCTGAAAAAATAAAGGAAGTAAAAGACAGAGGAATCAACTTCTACTTGACTTATGGTTCTCACGACTTTGCCGCGAACTCGTTCTCAATGATAGACATACTTAACGTTACAGATCTGTTCACAAAAGTCGTGAATGTGGAAGAAATCGATGGTAAGCTTCACTTAGACTTCACAGCAGACTCCAAAACGGGTGCGAAAATAACAGGATTATCAGGGAGAAAACTTGGGTTAGAAAAGAAGTATTTTGAATTATTGGACACGACCAACCTCGAAAATGAAAAAGGCTTTAAAATATTCGTCTTCCACAATGCCATCGTCGAGGTTCGATCTGCAAGCGCTAACTACTCTGAAGGCGTTCCACTATCCTGTTTTCCTAAAGGCTTTGATTACTACGCAGGTGGTCATGTCCACGAAAATATGAAGCGCACCATCAAAGATTACGGTATAATCACATTTCCAGGCTGTTTGTTTGGAGCAACCTTCACAGATTTAGAAATAACTGCCAAAGGCGAAAAACGAGGATTCTTCATAGTTGACTTCGAAGACAAAGTAACGAACGTAAGATTCGTTGAGGTAAAAATTAGCCAAGTCTTCTTAAAAGAAATCGACGCAACAAAAAAGACCCCAAATCAAGTAGCTGAAATCTTGCAGAAGATAGTCAACGACGCGGATGTTAAAGGGAAGATTGCATTGCTAAAAGTAAGTGGCGAATTGCTCACTGGCAAAACATCAGACATAAACTTCAACGAAATAAGGCAAACCTTGTACAATCGAGAAGCAATTGTTGCAAACATTAATCATTACAATCTTTCTACAGCCGAAAAAACTAGTTCAGGTCAAATCAAAGGCGAAAACAGGCAAGAAATAGAGCAAAAGATTCTGTCAGACATGGTTAAGACATTCAAGATTGATCCTTCTCTAAAAGAGTCTCTCAAGAAGAAACTTCAAAAAGTCTTGTCCGACGAAGCTGGGGTTTCATTCGCAGAAACTCTCCTGAATATGTTGAAGGTTGAACAAGCAGAGGGGGAAACCAAGAGAGACTTTGAAGAAAGGGTTCGGAGAAACATTTTACATCTGCTCAACTTGGAGGAACACGAATGATCATCAAAAACATTACCCTTAGAAACATTCGAAGCTACCGGTCACCGGAACCAATCCAGCTGACTACTGGAGTAACACTGTTCGAAGGGGACATCGGATCTGGAAAATCCACGATCTTGTCAGGGATAGAGTTTGCACTCTTCGGATTAGGTGATGTCGACGGTTCATACCTCCTAAGACATGGAGAGAAAATAGGCTCTGTTTTGTTGGAATTTGAGGTTAACGGGAAACAATACAAGGTATACAGATCGATTGAACGAAAAAAAACTAGCGTTACCCAAAAAGAGGGCTACATTGTAGAACAAGGAATAAGAACTGCATATTCGGTTACGGAAATGAAGAACAGAGTGTTGGAGCTTCTCAACTTCAACGAATGTGCCAGACCAAAAACAGGTTCTTTGATTTACAGATACGCGATTTTTACTCCCCAAGAAATGATGAAAGAAGTACTTTCTCAGCCCGTTGAGAGAAGGCTTGAGACGTTACGCCGTGCATTCAGAATTGAAGACTACAGTATAATAGTCAACAATACCTTGGTGGTGCTTTCTTGGTTAGAGAGCGAAAGCAAAGTTCTTGATAGACAAACTCGAGACATTGGCGAAAAAAGAACGCAGTTTGAGCAGGAAAACAAAAAAATGCAGATAATAACAACTGCATTGGGAAAAATCAGCAGCGAATGCAATTTATTAAAAGACAATTACGTGGAACTTTCAGCCCAAATAAAGCTGCTACAACCGAAAAAAGAGAAAATACTGAAGCTTGATGTAGAAATTCCATCAATGAAAAGAGAACTACAATCTAAAAGAGATCAGCTCAATGAAAACAAAAATAGATCAGAAAAACTGAACAATCAATTATCGGAAATATCAAATGCAGAAAAACTTCTAGTTAAGCTCAGTCCAGTTTATGACGAATATAAAACGAAAAGAGCCAGAATTAGTCAACTTGAGCCTTCGATTCAAAAAATTCAGAATCTGGAAAACAGGAAAAGCAGGCTACAAACAGCAATAGAGAAGGAAAAAACGCATCTTGAGAAAAGAATTATCGAAATCCGAAAAGAGGTAACTAAAGAAGGAGAAAAAATTGCCAAACAGAAAGAAGCGACTGCAAAAGTCCCGCAACTATTGCAGAAAGAAATAGAATTATCCAAAGAAGTGGAAGAGCTTCCAAAACTGGCAGAACTTTCGACATTCTTAAACAAGGAACATGCTGCGCTTGCGCAGGATGCAAAAAGCAAGAAAACACGAGCACAAGAACTTACAACAGAACTGGATGAATTAAGAAAAATTGGAATTGGTGCACCATGTCCAAAGTGCAAACAACAATTAACTCAACTACACTATGCTAAGGTCGAACAAGATTACTTGCAAGAAATAGGGAAATTCAAAGAAACTGCAAAGGATCTGGAAAACAAAGCTGAGAAAATTGACCTAAAAATAAATGAGACGTCTAATGAACATGCGTCTTTGACGGAACAGAACAAAGTTCTCAACAAACTCCGACAGGAAATAGCTAAACTCAACCAACAAGACGAAACTATCAAAGACAGCGAAGAAGCTCTTAATGAGAAAAGAAGAACTCTGGCAGAACACGAAGACCTGTTAAGCAAAGAAAGTTTCGCCCAAATTGAAAGAGATCAGCTTAAACAAACAGAGGGTGAACTCGAACAGCTTGACCCAGACAAAAAGGAATACGAAATACTCAAAGAAAGAATTAAGGGTCTTGAGAAAGAGCGTATCGAAGAACAGTATCTAATGAACAATTCCAAAATCGAACGCAAAGAGACTATCATTCAAGACTTAGGGCTTAATGAAAGGCAGGCAGAAACACTAAAAGTAGAAATTGAAAATGAAAACGGAATTCTACAAAAGAAGAACATTGAATACGAAAAAGAAAAACCTGTTTTGGAAACCATTGACAAGATGGAAAAGGAAAAGGAAAAAGTAGACAAAGACCACACAGCAAAGAATGAAGAGCTCATAGGAATCAAAAAAGATCTACAAAGATCGCAAGAAGAAATTTCCAGAATTCAAAGCGAAATTGACGCAAGAGAAGATCAGCTACTAAAGTTTCAAGAGTACAAGCAATACCAAGTATGGCTATCGGAATTTTTCATCCCGGCTGTAAAGCAAATCGAGACAAACGTCCTCGCAAATATTAACAGCGAATTTAATTCGCTCTTTCAGAAATGGCTGGGCCACCTTCTGGAAACTGGCGACATAGCGGTCAGAGTCGACGATGACTTCACACCAATTATCGAACAGAACGGCTACGAAATGGATGTCAATAGTCTAAGTGGAGGCGAGAAAACATCTGTAGCTCTAGCATACCGTCTTGCTTTGAACGTTATGGTGAAAAAAGTCTGCGAAGCTATGCAAAGCAACCTTCTGATTCTTGATGAACCTACTGACGGGTTTAGCCGAGAGCAACTGTTCAGGCTCAGAGACATTTTAAAAGAGCTAAACTGCGAGCAAGTAATAACAGTTTCTCATGAAAGCGAGCTTGAAGGGTTCGTGGACAAGATTTACAGAATAACAAAGGAAGCTGGAGAATCCAAAATATCTGCATGACAATCGATGGGCGGTTGCAACGGAAATTTACGAAAAAAGAATAGACGAAGAAACGCGTTCTGAATGATTTAAGCGATAATCGCTTTTAGTTTCTCAAACATACTCCTAAATGAAGCCACAGCGTTAATTTCTTCGATTGTGATTTCCTCTGCCATCTTTCTACCAAATTCCGCCTTCCCAAAACTTTCGAACGTAACGGGGTTTTCAACTCTATATTTGTCAACAAGATTTACTAGGGCATCTGAGAACTTGGGTTGCGCTCTTATTGCGGTTATGTCCGCAACAACCCATTGTTTGTCCGCATCTTTTCTCCAGTATTTGTTTAAGCATCGACAGATAATTTCGTCAGAAAAAACGTCTTCAAATTCCTTAGTTCCTACCAGGAATGTGTTGCTTGTAATGAACTCGGGGGGAAAGCCTATTTCTGTCAGCTTCGTAGGCGTGACTTTCTTTGACCGGTCGTTTTGAACATCTGTGTCAAGCGTAAGAACGGTGGCTTTTGCTTTATTTTTGCTAAGTAGCTTAAGAAAGGGTTGCCAAGCCGAGTTGCCTCTGAGGTTTATCAAGACTATTCCGTCTTCGGAAAGTGTATGTCCCGTTGTTTTCTGGTAAGCTTTTGGCAGGAAGTTGTCCTCGCTGTCACCTTCGACGACAAGGAAGCAGCGCTCGAAAAACAGACTGCTGTTCCTTATTCCAGAAATTTCTGAAATTGAATCTAGGAATTCTTTTACTTCACTGTCCTCTTTGCCCTTGAGGTAGGACACCGATGACAAGCCGTTTGCATCTTGTTCAGTGTAGTTAATTATGGCTGCAGGCGCTCGGTCCACCATAGGGATAGAATGAGTGCAAATTATGACTTGTAACTTGTCGTTCGGGTCTTCTGAACGTGCCTTCAAACTGTAAAACATTTCCTTCTGAGCGCTGTAGTGTAAGCTGGCATCAGGTTCATCGTAACCCCGTATAATTCTTTTCTTGGTTGCTTGGCTAAGTCTTATTTCTTTGTCCCATTCATTTATGGCCATGAAAAGTCTCTTTTTTGACCCTTCTCCGATGTTATTGAGGGGATTTTCACCATGTCCAAAATCGATAAGCAGGGTTTCAAGCTGAAAACCGCGACCAAAATCAATCGAAAATCGACCTGTGACTTTGCGGACTTTCTTGTTAATTTTTTGAATTTTTGTTTTGAGGTCTTCCTCTATCTTCAAGTTGAGATTGTCCTTGATTTCTTGTTGGTTTGCTGCAAAGTTTGCCTTCAGTCTTTCAGCTCCATCAGCCAATTCATAGAAGTAGCCTCTGTAAACTTCCATAAGTGTCCTAGCAACTAGGTCTTGAGGACGCCCATAATTTGAGCTGTCATATATTTCAAATGAAGGAATCAGTGGAGCGATTTTAATCCAATCGACTTTAGAGTAGCTTATTGTTTTGGGTAAGGTGGCAAAGTTTTGATTAAGATATTTGGCCAGTTCTTGTTTTGCTTGTTCAACGTTTTCGTAAGTTAGGTTAAAACTGGTGCAAAGTGCTTTGAGATCAGCCATTTTGAGAATATTAACCTGATTTAATTGTTCCTGTTCAAATCGTTGTTGCTTTGCGGAGTATTCGTCCGCGATTCCTTCTGCCGTGTTTGTGAAGGTTTTTTTGATTTTAAGCTCGTCATTTATTATGTACTGTCTGTAATCTTCGGCAACGTCGCCTGTTTCCAAAGTAAACGTCAGTTCAATTTCGCAGGTCGTTTTGCATACATCATTGACTTTGCAAAAGTTCTCTGAGCCCATTGGAATTAGTTTATAAAATACTCCGATTGCTTTCAGGATAGAGGTTTTTCCGCAATCGTTTTCACCTATGAAAATAGTCATGTCGTGGATTGGGATGTCTCCGCTATCAGCGAAGCAGCAGAAATTTTGTAACCTAATTGACTTTAGCTTGATTTTCCCCTCTCCTTATGCTGCTATTGAACTATAAGAGCGCAAACTTTTACTTAAGCCGATTGTGCCAGCATTTAATCTTGAAATCGCAAGCGCGTTGCATAGTATCTTTGGAAAAAGCAGTTGATAGATGTTCTACTCACTGGTTTTCTTAACCCTGTCAATTAAATTAATCAGTATTTGAGTCATGTCTTGAATCCTTGCCTTCTTAACATAGTTCATATTGTCGAGGTATTCAATTACCTGGTGAGTTTTTGAATTTACGTCTCGTCTGAAGGGTTGAGCAAGGTTTAGAAATTTCTCAATCAAAATGTCTTGATCTGCGGCAAAGTCAGATTTGTGGTCTTTGAGGTTTTTGAGTAGAACACTAAAATCATGCGCTCTTCTGTTAGATATATCGTAGTAGAGATTTATATTTTGACCGGCAAATTTGTATTCGAGCAGATTATAAAGAAGGTTTTCTATTAGCTTCCTTGTGAGCATATAAGTAGCATTGGGTAGCTTTGGATTACTGAAAGCCGAATTAATTTCATCTTCAAGATTATCATAAAAAATCTGGGGATATTTCCCTTTAAATCTTAAAAGTTTGTGAAATGAAGGGTGAGTTTTTTTCGCGCTCATCTTTGTTCTAACTGGTGTCAGAATTTGGATTCGGTTTGACGCTTTTGGCGTTTTTAAATATTCTTCTAATTCAACGATTTTTTCTTGTGGAACTGAAAACATGGGTTTAGAAATGTTGATTCCATTTTCATGAGCAAGCAGGAGAAGTGCAATATCTGGCTTGGCTATACCGCCTTCTGCCATCTTTTTCTTTGTCAAATTATGTAGTTGCCTTTCTTTAATTTGCAATTTGCTACAAAGAATTTCTTTAAGTTTCTTTGGTAGCGTCATCAGATCCCTTTAAGGAGACTTTTTCCTTTTCCTTTTTGGTTTTGAAAAGAGCTTGATGTACTGCAGGTTGAGAGATTCCAAGTAGATCGGCTATTTCTTGTTCTGTAAAATCAAAGACTCTGAGAAACTTTGCATTTTGAAATGTTCCTTTGTCATGTTTTATCTGTGCAGCCGCATATACTTTGACTAGATTCTGCATTGTTTTAAGTAAAGCATTGAACTGGTCCTGCTCCAAAGAAATTGTCTGGCTTTCTTTCTTGTTAGGACTCATTCTTCCGCCTTCTTTCCAGCAGATTTTCCTGAAAGAATTCTGCTTATTGTAGGTTGAGAAACATTCAGAATTTTTCCTATCTCTTCTTGACAATAACCGGCTGAACTCAAGAGCCAAACGTTTTTCTCTATTTCATTTTCCCTAACTCCACTTAGAGCTACAATTCTGAGATATGACTTTAAGAGTTCTTTCAATTCTTTAAACTGTGAATCTGTAAAAAAAGCAACAGGCTCATTTTGTGTCTTCTTAGACATGAATGGTAATAATCAAAATAAGTATTTAAGATTAAGCAATCGCCACAATGCAAAAACAAATTTCGTGCTTTCAAACAGCCTTCTGAATCTCTCTGATACTGTAGTAGCAGTTTCAAAGCTTGGAGTAGATTTGAACGCAATTGCATTTATTTAGGGCTTTTAGAAAAATACTCTTTTAGAGCATCTTCAACGATAATGCTGAGAGCGCCTCTTTTGTTTGCATATCTTGTAACTGCTGTTTCTCTGAGTTTCTTCTCTACTTCGATCGAAAGTGTAACTATTATTTTGCCCAATTTTAGTCGACCTTGGATATCTAAAGTAATCTTTAAATATAAGGATTAATCATCCTCAGATTACTTAAGATAACTTAAGGTGATGAGTTGACCGAAAATAATGAAAGAATAGTCGGAAATCATAGAAATGCAATAGCTAAAACGCAAAAGATTAAGCCGCAAAGTTCAATTAACGAATATACGCAAAGCCATAACAAATGTGAAAGCATCCTGATTATTCCCGCTCAGAATAGAGCAGCAATTTGCATTTGCGCCTTCTCGGCAAGAAATCAAAAATCAATTATTTCAAGGCAACTTCAGGCGTGCATACGGTTTATTCAGGATCAAGGATGGACTTATTCAGACCTGTATGTAGAAAGAAAACTTAACGATCCCATAGCTTCCTTAGCCCGCATTCGGGCAGGGGCTGGACATTTTGACTTAATTGTAAGCTTTGTTGAATTTGTTCCTAATGTTTCGATAACAGGTCAAGAAATCAGCGGAATGATAGCCGTTTGCAACGCGGAAGATTATGCAAAAGGATTATTTTTAAGGTCAAAGGTGTTAAGCCACCGAACATCTTTGGGTTGATTTATTTTGGTAAGAGACTTAATTGAACCGAAAAAGCCAAAACATCAACAGCCTTCAAAATGCGAGCCGAAAAAGAGGCTAGTTTTTTCCTGCTCAAGCTGCCAAAGAGAATTGCCGTTTAAGGAGGCATATTACATAGCTGGCAATGGCAAAATTATCAAGAACTGGAAATTTGAAGATGTATTTGCTTTATCGTTGTACTGCAAAGACTGCGTTAAAAAAATTTAGGAAAAAGTTCTATCGTAAACAATCGGACCTATTTTCCAGGTTAAGGGATGGATGGCTTCAAGCCTTTGTCAAGATTTGCGAAAATAACCTTAATCACAAGTTTTCAGCGTAGGGACCATTCCTGTTTGGGGCAAGTCCAGTTCGACTCACCATCAGAGTCTTTTAGTTGTAAATTGGGCCAAGAATCCATCAACTCAAGAGAGTAATCGAAGGTTAAAAATTTAAATTGGTTTATAATTGCGAAGTGAACTTAGCTTTGTTGATTTCTAATTCATAAATTTATTTTGAACTAGTTACAAATAGAACAGCCAGTGCCAGGTGTTCCGGGTTGACAGTCAAAAGACAGAGTGAGTACTCCGACGAAGCGGACATAAGAGCTAGCACCCTCCAACGTAATTTTCTGGCTAATTTTCAACTCTTGCCTTTGTCCGAACATTTCCCCTTTACCATTAAATTACCGAAAAAATATTGTTTGAAAACGGGGTGTGTAATCGATTTAGAGACAACCGGAGTATCTCCTTCGTTCAGCAATATTTTAACTATGGGAATCTTGGAAAAAGACAGAGCCGTAGTTTACCAACTAACCGCTCCAAAGTACAAAGACTTTCAAGATTATTGTTTTGAGAAGGCAAGAGAAACTCAAGAACCACGTTATTCCTACAATTCTCGTTTTGAAAGCGAATTTCTTCAAATGAAAGACGGTTGGCGTGACCTCATGCAGTACAGAGCAGTGGACCGTTTTCCTGTTTGTGCTAGAGGATTTGAAATCGCGAAATCGAAAGAAACTCAGATCAGGCAAATTGACAACGTCAATTTCCAAGTTCGTTCTCAAGATGGCGACCAATGGTATACTGTTAATCTCTTAGGTGAGCAATGGAATTGGAGCTGCGATTGCTCTTTTTACCAGACATTTTTTGAAAAGTGCAAACACATTTGGGCAGTAGAATTTAGTTTCAAAGGTTTAAGCATGGAACAAATCAACAAAAATGATCTTATTGTTAATTATAGGAAAAGTTTAGGTCAGTGCACTTCATATGCATTTGAAGAACCCGCTCGCAGGGGCGGAGATGTTCCTCAAATCTGGCAACAGTGGCTGAAAACGAAAAAACCCGAGATTCTCGCAAACATAACTCTTCATTGTCTGTCTGACCTGCTAAGAGAGAGGCAATTGGTGAAAGAATGACGGCAGATAAATAAGTTAAAGTTTGCAGCTCGTCGAATCACATTGTGGTCAGAATGACGAAGGTCTACATCCGATGAGCAATGCAAAATCTTGAAAGCATTTCAACGTGCTCTAAAAACGTAAATACATTAAAATCCAAGAGAATTATACAGCTCGGCAGGAAAAGCGGGATGGAGAAAAAAGAGGTTGGGCGGAATGATCCGTGCCCATGTGGAAGCGGAAAAAAATACAAGAAATGCTGCATGAATAAAAACCAAAAATTTCCTTTCTTACCCCTTGAGAGCTTTAAGGTTCCGTACTCGGAAACTCTTGAGCCACCTGATCCGAAGTTCAAATCAAAAGACGGAGTCTTGTTCTTGGACGGAAAATACATGATGCCTCAATTGCAGCTTGTCACCGTGTTGACTGATTTGGCCAAAAGTGAAATTGATGAACTTCACAACATCGCACCAAGAAACGATCTTATCGCTCAATACGGACTCAACATTTGCATTCACAAGCTGTATGCTGTCAGGTACCATTCGGAGAACTTTGCCCGCGAAGAGCAAACTCAAATTCAAAAATTCGAAAAAGAATGCAAGCCTCACGTTGCAGTGCAAGAGCAGTTAATGACAGCGAAACTCGTTTACGAACTGGAAGGTTTTCTCTTCCAAGTCAAGAGTAGCCTAGATGTTTTAGCTACAGGTCCTCTAAACACTTTGCTCAAATTGAATTTGAAAACTTATGCAACAGATAAGGTAATTGAGTCTTTGGAGAAAGCAAAGGGAAAAACAAGCATCCAGAATGTGAACAAGCTCAAAGCCATAATAGAGAAAAACAAGAGATGGATTGAAGAACTAAACGCGATGCGAATACAAATCACTCACATATCGGATTTGAAGAACTTCTGTTGCTTCATTGTCATGCCAGTCTCGGGAGAAGAACTATGCACAATTTATTATCCAGCGATGCCCGACGGCACTCGAGCCACAAAGTACATGGAATCAACATGGGAAAAGCTGTTTCCAATGTACAAATCTATTCTAACTCTTCTCAATAGTGAAGCTGCCCATTAGGGATAAGCTTAGCACAATCTCAAGATGCGTTAAAACAGCTCCGAAGAAGGTTATTTCTGCCTTTTTCATTGCATTTACCCTTGAGATTCGTGCTGTTTCAGTTAGACTAAGCTGAACAATTGCTTGTGCAATTCGACCATTGCTAAGGTATCTCGTTCACAATAACTCAACAGATTCCTCTTTGCCGTCTCTGCTTCTTTTCCCGTTAATCTGCCGAGTGCCAAATAAGCAAAGGTTACAACAGCGCTGTCTCCATCTCTAATGTTAAGGTCGCCATAGGACAATTCGGGCGCAAAAACAGGAAGCGTGACCTTTATCGAAGTGCTACCGTGAAAGTCTGGATGGTAGACGCTTTTTGAAACAATGGAGTTGAGGTCCACAATTCTGTCAGCAATAAGCGCGAGTTCTGCCGACATTTCTGGAAATTCTCTGGCAAGTTTATTGATTATTGTCTTTTCAAAACTCGAGTAAGCGATTACACTACCCACCTTTCCAATGTCTTTGATTAATTGGTTTGCGAGGTCTCTTCGAGAGTCAAACGACGGGTCTGACAAGTATTCATAATGGTTAGTTACTTTCCCCACAGCCGAACACTGATGAATAGAGTACTGGGTCGGAAGCTGTGTGTATGGGGCAATGTTTGGATACAAGGGAAGCGCGGTCATTACCGTTTCGAAATCAAGGTAGTAAGCAGGAAATCGAATTGATGCAAGCTGTGTTTTAAGTTCATTTCCTACTCGGGCCTTCTTTGTTTTGACGCATTGCCTAACAATTTCTTGATTATCCGTTAAGGAAAATCCATCGGGAATATTCTCAATGCACAAAAAGCCTTGCCGTTTCAATTCCTCAAATTTCGCCTTGCTAATTCTCGGAATGTCAAAAATGTGATTTTTAACTCCTTGTCCAGCGCATTGCTCAAAAATCGGGCATTGACGACATTCAAATACAACTTCTGGAGGTGGCATTGTTGAGCTCCTGGTTTTTTCTTCAATTTGTTGCAGCAGAGGTTCAAAAAGTGCCGCTCGCTGTTGTACTTCATCAGTGTGTTCTATTTCGACAAAGAGTTTGTCATTGCCCATTCCTAACCTGAAGTCCTTCGAAACCAACATTAGCGTGACTTTAGAGATTGGTACCCCGCATCGTGCGGCAACCATCAAGGTGTATGCCATGTCGTCTATGAATTCGCTCTTGTCGTTTGCACTTGACTTTACCTCGGTAAGCTGCCAACTTGTTCGCCCAGTTCTTTTTAGAACATCTGCCTTGGCTGCCATGTTGTCAACGAGGAATGTTCCTTCAAAAATCACTGACACCTTGGGGTCGGACATGAGATTTGCTGTTCTTTGGGCTGCAGAAGTTAAATTTATGTCGTTTACAAGAACGCCTACCCCAAAGGCTTGTCTGGATCTGTTTCCAATTTCGAGACCTTGTTCCATCCGAAATTTGTCGCCGAGGCTTGCCTCAGGCAACATCTTATCGATTTCTCCAGACCTCATTAACCAGCCCAAAGTAAGGCAGGCAACACTGTTAAGAAAGATTTGTTTTGAGACGAGCTTCATCCTTTTTTGCCCTTCTGTCTTTTCGATATTTCTAGCCTTCATTTACACAGAATCGCTCTTTTTCTTATTGTGCGTGTTGCAAAGCACCTGTCCATTTCCAACTTTTGTTTTCCCGCCTTTGCTCCACGGGTAGACGTGGTCCGCTTCAAATTCGCTCCATGAGACCTTTTTTCCGCAGCTGGACCATTGGCAGATTCCTTTGTCTCTTCTGTGAATTACGACTTTTTCGTACCGATTAAATTCTCTTTTTTTATCAAGGAGTTCGAGGTCAGGATATGTCTTGATGAAGTTCTCCCGCATTGTTTTGAGTCTTATAGCTACCCTATCTTCGCCAGTTGTACCTGAACCCATTGAGAGCAGGAATTTTTCGCCTATTGTAAATCTGGGTTTTTTAATTTCCTCTTCCTGCTCAAGCGCCTCAGCCGCTTTCCAGAAATCTCTGTAGAAATCGTTGAGGTCGTCTTCTCTGCCGTCCATAACGTAATCTGAGAGCAAGTGTGAAGTGAGCAAGTACAGATTTATAACCCACGAATCGCCGCTCAATTCGCCTATTTTGTCTGGAAATGCTTTGTTCAAATAGTTTAGAACACGTTTCACTTTCTTTGGTTCTGTCGACTCCTCGCTCATCATGCTGTTGTCATGGAAAAACTCATACAGACTGCTCGGACCTATGTCGCATACTCCTTTGTTCGCTAACAATAGCATTCTTGATGCAATCAAATAGTCTCTATAACGCTTCAGTCCAAAAGCGAATTTCTCAAAAAAAGCATGGTGAGCAACTTGACGCATAGTAGGAACTATTTGACCCGGAAAAGCATTGAGCTTTTCAGCCGGGGTCAAAGATTTGCCTCTTTGAAGCCTGCTAAAAAGCTCTCTCACCATATCATCATCATAGTCATCTAAAATAACAAAGTCTAAGCCATATCCTTCAAAATCGCTACGCAATTCTTCAGGTAATTTTCCATACGTTTTTTTATCGAGCGCCTTACCGGAAATTTTGCCGCTTATTATAAAGGTCTTGTCGTCTATGAATTTCCAAATTGTGAGTAACCGTTGTTGACCATCAACTACTTCATAGTTGTCTCCAGACATTTTGCGAACATAGAACTTGGGCAGGTCAGCGTTTCTTAAAATCGAATCAATTAGATATAGTTCGTCTTCTTTGCTCCATGCACCTGGCGCCCTTTGATAGTCTCTATTAAATTTGTATCTCTTCTTGTTTTTCCAGACTTGAAGGATGCTATATGTTTTGGGAAAAGAATCAGGAAGTCGTTTTAGTTCTGGCATGCCTTTTCTCTCCGAGACGTTGTTGTTATGTTAATTAGCGAATTTAGATTTTGTGCAAACAAGAAGGTGACATAAGCGAGGGATTGTCTATTGAAAAGTGGAAAACAGTTTCACCCTCTGCATAGTTTTGGATACTCTTATACCTTGACTCTGAACTGTTATTATCGAAAGTGACAAATATACAAAATTATAATAGTGCATTCAACTTCCTAAGGAGTCCTTCAAAAATTGTCTTACGGATGGGAAAATCGACGGCACATGCGGATATCTTCAGATGCGATTGAGCGCCGTCGTAAACCATTTGGTGGCTCTTCTGACAAAAAAAAGGTCCATCTTTCTTAAGGACAGCCAGTTCAAAAGGCAATCGTGCCGTAAAGTTGTCTAAAGAAAGACTAAGGTGAGTGCCGACTTCTCGGTCCAGAAGATCAAACTTCTCAAGAATATCTCTCAGAATTTCCCCAGTTTTCTCGCCCATTGTCTTTAGTTCTTTTTCAAATTTGCCCAGAGTGGGCGATTCTGGTTCTGCTCTTTCCGCTAAGGAAACCACGTTCATATAGCGACTGAGAACATCATACCATAGGTCAGAATCAACAGGATAATTGAAGAAAGGCGTCATCATTGACTGGTTGGGCGACCTGCTAAATCGGCATTCAAGTTCAATCTTCTCTTTTTTCTTGGTTCTCGGGGAGTGCTTTTTCAAGATACTCAAAGAGAAGGAATTAGTTTCCACACTCTATCACTCCATTTCATCGAGCAATATTTTCTGAACGTGCCAAACTATAACGCGTTTTCTCGTGACCAAAATTTCTTATTCACTCCAGGACTATTAGTGTTCATGGCACCCGATGATCCGTCTGAACTGGAGAATTGTCAAAACCTACTTGACTCATGGATAGACTCGCTGGAAGAACTTTCAGAGATCCAGGAAGCCTTCGCTGTCGAAGGAATAATCGACCTGAACGGCAAAACCATTCTGGACATTGGAACGGACTGCGTCAAGCCCGTCTATTTAGCCCTAAAGTTCAAGCCTAGCAGGATCGTGGGAATAGATGAAAGCCTTCCCTATATAGCGTCGGACATCATGCTTCAATCCAGAGACTTTGCTGAAACGAAGATTCAGTTTTACAAATGCAGTTTTCTCAATGAAAGCGACCTTGACAGAGTCCTCAGTAAAGAGAAAATCCTCATGTTCGATTATGTTTTGGTCAGCAAGACGCTGCACCATCTTAGAACAGGCGAATGCGTCGCAGTAGAGCGAGACAAAAAACACGACTGCAGACGAGACAGGGCAGAGAAGAACTGCATATACCGTTTTGACGAGAAAGAAGTTTTCAAGAGACTGCTGGAGCTTGGGCAGAGAATAATAGTTTACGAGTGGTTCAGCCCGCACGAGGAAGACGAGGACAAGGTCAGGGGCAGGGGTGGCTACTTCACAGCAGACGAGTGGAAACGAATATTCAGCCATCTTTGCGGAAACTACAGAGTCGAGTTCATCAGGCCGCTGCGTTTCACGCTTGATAAAGATTCAATGAGCAAGATTGACTTGATGCTTAGGAAGACTGATTTAGTATGTTTCTATGTCGAAAAACACGATCAGCAATGATTGGAAACTGACCCACCTGTAAGAGTGGGAAAAATAGCGTCAACAGCGTCACAGCTACGTGTCTCGAAGTTGCCAAGGTTACCAAGCCCCAGAAAGAGCCCCCTTCTCCTGCAAATGTTTTTTTGGGAGGGACTCCACAACATGATCTTCATCAACCCCAATGTCTAGATCGTTTCAAGAGGAGTTGTTTCAGCAATCGGAAGGATTTGCCATACTGAGTTCTTGCAAGATTGAGCAGGTTTCTTATGATTTTGATGAAAAAAATCATGGCGCTTTTTCATATTTCCTTTTAGAAGGATTGAAAGGGGCTGCTGATGATAATCAAGACAATATAATAACAGTTCCTGATGCTAACAAATACATTTCCGCGAAAATGCGCGAATGGTGCATAAAGAAAGGACTACAACAAAACCCTACGTTTTCTTATAATGTTGCTGGCGATTTTATTTTTGTCAGAGTACCTTTGAAAAGTGCCTCCTCTCTTCCTTCAAATGTTGTAGTTAAGGAAGCGGTTGGCATGTCTGAAGCAGCAGAGGAGGAGGCAAAGATTTGCGACATACTTGACGACATTGCTTTTTCATCTTTTGAGGAAATTACGTCAGATAATACGTCTAATGAGGGTTCTGTTAACTCTTAGGCTCTCGCATGGACAGCGAGGAGTCCATGTTAACCACAGGCGCTTTTTGAGGTTCTGTTTGTCGGATAAGTATAGAGGGAAAAAACAAGTGGATAACTTTAATACAAAATGCGAGTCAAAGTAAGTCTTGAAGTATCTGCTCTATTGGGCATTCTTTTTTTATTTTTCTACACCAAGCTTTTCCTTCTTTCCATAACTTTATCCCTAAAGGTGAAGTTATATCTATTGCTGGATGCCCTTGGTTTAAACAATCAACTGTGGGTAATAATCCATCTTTGACCTCTTTCCGAGGGCTGAGAACTTTTGCATATCTTCCTTCACTTGATTTTCTTTGGGTTAAAACCAATTCTTCAGGGTCAGGATACGTTATAATTATAATATCTGATTTGGTTACAGGGCAAGTCTTCTTAATAGCTCTGTCCAATTTCTCACTATTCCTCTAAACTACTCAGTTAAGGGATTCCATCTTTAGCTGTAACTTCCATCTGGATAACGATTGGTGTAGAATCAAATTTTCCCTGCAAGGTTACTTCATATCCAACACCTAATTCTTGTATTGCTCGGTCTATGTGAGTTCTGAAGACTTTAGCTATATGCGTTCTTTCAGGTGAAATAGATTTCATAATATCCAATTCTAAGAACTTAACTTAACATTATCTACACTCAGCCAAGCCTAAGATGTACATAGTAAGTTATCAACCGAAAAGTAACAGCCACAAGAAATTTGTCCGTTCATCGTGGCTGCATTTGTTCTAAGGAATCTTAGCCGTGTTGGTTCGTGTTTCTTTTTTGTTTGTTATGAGTGTCTTGATGTAATAGAAGCTGGGGAAGGAGAAAATTTACTATATAAATAATTCAAATAAGCTGAACCGCTTTTGCCCTATGTGCATAGAACTGCTGAAATGGTCTAATCTTTGTTATTCTTTTCTACCTTAACCTTAATGACTTTCTGTTTTCGACCTATTCCGAGCAGTAGCAACATGTTTTTCCAAGTACGTGGTGTTGAAAGGGTTTCTACCTTGGACGGAATAGTCCACTCGTTCCAGTTCTTCATCATTAGTAAAGTACCCGATTCTCGTGTAGAACTGAAATTTTCTCCAGCAATCTCAAGGTTCAGAAAAACCCCCGTGAAAGGCGCCTGTGGTTGGCTAGCAGAAGGTAAGGTAAGCTCAATTGGTGGATTTGATGCAAAAAAGATTTTGTTGGTTTTTTCTATGCCGAAAGCAACTGCTAAAGTTCTCGCGCGACCTTGTGGAATGTCTGTCTCTCCTCTCTCGAACAAGTGTTTTTCTAAAGCACTTAAAACGTCTTCTTGAGATGTCAGCTTTTCAGGGATTTTGTTGCTTATAGCGAAGTTTTCTAGCCACGGCAGACCAATTGAAGAATCTAGTCCCATTGATTTTTCATTAACAGGCTCAGAACGATACAATAAACAAACCGTAGCATTTTTCGCTGCGTCTCCGAGAAATTGCCTTTTTTTATTACTAACCTGAGCCAAGAGAAGGGAAATGTTCGCTTTTTCTTCTACTTGGTTGGTTAAACTGAAGTCTGTCTTATCAAGTATAAAGCTCAAATGTGGTTTTCTGAAAACATAGAAACCAGTGATAACTGCGATTATGGTGAAAAACAACCCTATTATGGCAACTGTTACGGAGAATATATCAACCATCTTTAAACACTCGTTTTTGGTTTTCTAGGGGTCTTTCCATTAGCGATTTATTTCATTCGTTTAATAAAACTTTCCAACTCTCCAAATTTGGTGAATGAATGTCTGCAAGTTCAAGTTTTTAACCAGACAGGCTTTCCGTCGATAATTTCCCTAAGTTGTGGCTCAGGACATTGCAAGCCCAAGGTTACGAAAACGCTTTCTTCTGTCTCGCCAGCCACCGCAACTTTATTTTTAATCAGCCCTTCGCTGTACTTGAGCCTAAAACCTTTTGACAGGGCATAACTTGCAAGCCACATATTATGGTCGGCTGAACCCGTACGGATAAGCTCTTGAATTCCAAACGTTTGCTCAGTTGCACGGTAAAAATCAACTTGAAAAAGGCTGTTTTCATATGGGTAGTTTAGTTTTATCACGCTTTTTCCCGCACAAATAACCTTAGCCTTCTTTAAGGCTTGAACAATTTTGCCCCAGTTACATTCAATCCCAACTACAACAAAATCAACGTCACCGACCGTCGGCTTTTGCCGTCTGATGGAGCCAACTACCTCAAGCTTATCGCATAATGGCTTGACAATACTTTCAACTTGTCTAACAAGTATCTGTGCGTTTACTAACTCAAGCTTTGTTAAAACATTAGGCTCTTCTTCACCGAACAATTTAGCCTGCTTCATTCTCCATTCTCCCCTGTGCTTAATGGTAAATTGATGCTATAGATACTTATTCTATTGTCAAAAATTCGGAATTCACTTTATTTATGCCCAGTTGCGCGGCATTTCCAGATGAAGGATTTATATCTAATTTGCGTGCTATCCTTAATAGAGTGACAGTACACCACAGGGGAATAGGCGTTCTTGAATCGGCAAAACCTTACTGGTTACAATTACAAATCTTTCTTGGATGAAGCGAGAAACACAGTGCTAAATTCACGAGGTTCACTCTATGTACATCTAATCTTTATCAAAAAACGAACATGGCTAAAACTTCAAAGCGTTATGGACACTTATTCAAGCGATGGTCGTAGACGCTGGCTCGTCAATCCCTTGTTACTTGAGAAGGATTTCTATGTTCTTGAATATGTAAACAAGAATAACGATGCAGATTTGCATTATTTTTTCTGGAAAGTGTGGAAAGAAGAAGCTGAATACATAACTGTTTTGTCTTTTAGTATTGAAAGATTCGAATATGGACACGGGTGCCTTGAATCTTTGGTTCACTCCAATGGAGGCATGTCGTTCGCTTGGATAGACTCCAGAATTCTTGAAAACTTTGACGAGATTTCCAAATCTGTTCTCGGCGATATAACTTACAATATTGATAGAGCCACAATCGAGCTTAGACCTGTCGGGGAGGTCGGAAAGCGAGCGTCTGAAGTTAGATGGGCATTCAGTGATAAGTCGGAGCTTTTTGAAAGAAAAGTATCCGAGTATACAAATTTCAAACGAATTTTCTACATGAAACGTTTGCGATGTTCAATTCAGAAAGGAACAACTAAGTTCAAGATTACTTTATCCGACGAAGGGGAACTTCTTCTTGAAGAAGGAGACTTATTTACTTTCTTGGAATTGGTTAAACCGCTTATCGAAAATCTGACTCGTGTAAGAGACATGTCTAGAAAGAGGATTTCAATACAGTCATTCGAAAGCGAAGACAGAAAGGTAGAATCGCGATCAATAAATCTGCTTGAAATCCTTTCATTTGAAATTGACAAACATATGACAGTGGATTGGTTCAAAAACATAACAAAGATATTCAGTACTCCTGTTATTAAGGAAGAAAGTTTGGTTAATTTTACCCTCAAAGAAGGGAATCCTTACTTTCTTGCACACATAATTGATACTGAAAACGGTTCCTCTATCTATCTTTCCGCAACAGCTAATGAGGTCAGGATATCTCCTGCTGACGAAGAGACTAGCATTGCCACTGTGGCCAAGATTATTAGGATACTCCAAAGATACATCGACCCAACTATAGTGCCTCGTTTGGTATAGCCTAAGGAAAGGGATATGGTATCTCATCAACAGATAGTCTGATGCACCCACATGACTACCTTCTAGCTGTTATTATCGAGCTAACACAACCCGTTATTTATGGCATAAGTGCTCCATTGGGAATTAACGGTTTATTGAAACGAGAGTTAGGCTATATTTTCTATTTCTCTGATATGGAAGAAGCAAGAACAAGAGGAATGAGTCTCCCAGACGGGCTTATTTATAATGAAAAAAGCAAGACTTTGGTTATACCTGAATGCAAGTCATTCCTCCAAGAAAATGATGACTCTTTACGTCTAATCAAACAGTTGCAGTGCTACTCTTCAAAAGAATTCTTAGAAATTGTGCGCAAAATTATACCTGATTTTGCACAAGCTGAAATAGTAATAGTTACCTTTCCAGAGGCAGCAAAGGAAATTCAGCTCTTTCTAAAAGCGCATTTCGATGACTTGCAGTCCAGTCTAAATATTGTTATTTGGATGGTCAATAAAATCGCAAAAACAGACCAACTCCTGACGGTACTCTATGATGGAAAACACGTTGATGAAAAACTCAATTCAATAATGGAAAAAGGAATACTTTGTAGACCGCCAGCAAGAGAATTTCTTTCAAGTCCAGACATTCCAGACTGGCGATTTGCTTCAATTATTGGAAGACGTCTTTTAGGATCAGTAGTTATAGGCACAAAAAAATTAGGTGTTATGCAATTCCTAGAGGAGAACAAGGATTTGGCAATATCTTTCTCCCGTCTTAGAGGAGTATTCGCTGCACTTTTCCGTTTGGTGCCCGAACTGGGTTCCTTTGAGCGAAAAACTGGAATCGTAAAACTAAAAACACGCATCGATTATTCCGTTCTTCAAAACAAGCTACAAGAAATTGGGAAGATGAACAAAGTAGGTTATCATCGAGCACTAGGCGAACCCATAGAGCGAGATGCTGAAGAACCAATGGTGGAAATAAAGCCAACTGCGCAGGTATCGATGATGAATTTCTTAGATGGTTACAGAAGTAGTTCTCGCACACCTGAGCTCAATGAAAAACCTAAGAAGAAATAAAGCACTTACAATTCTAACACTCATCATAGCTTACCGATAACGTTTTATCTGTTTTTTTGTTAAATATAATCGGCTCTTTTCAACTTCAGTTTCAGAATAAGCAAAGAAGTTAATAATGATTAGAACAATTCAGCTCTATTTTTGTATTCAAAATAGTTTTATGCATAGAAATCCTATCTCAGAAAAATTGGGTTTTTGCACAAAAAACAAAACTGGTCTTTTATTTTCTTCTGAAAAATCTTTTTCTTTAGATACCTGTGGGGCACAGTTTTCAGTGATTGCTACAACTACGGTATCACGAGAGATTTTCAATTGGTAAAGGTTTTGAAAAATGCTTTCATCCACCTTTTCGTCAGCGACCAAGGGTGAAAAAGCCCCTTCAATGCAAGATTTGATGAATGTTGGTTTTAGCATTTCTGAGTCTCGACAATAAGGAAAGAAAACCGTTGGCAGATCATTGAATAAATCGTTCAAATCTATCATCGCTTGAGCAAGATAAATTTAACACGGTCTTAGCAGGATTAGTTTTAGGTCATCTTTATGGCCGTTAGTGCGTTTTATATGTCAATGCTTTCTTCGTTAACAGTATAATCGCATTTTTCACAACCTATTCGATAAATGATCGAGTGTGGCATTGGGTCTTCCTCATTTCCACCGATACTTGTCTGGGTCTCAACAATTTTGCCCCCGCATTTGGGACATAGGTTGAGACGGAGAAAAGCGCCCTCTTTAGCTTCTAAATTTTCTGTTATCTTCGTTAATTCTATCAAATCATGGAGGTCGTCCTTTTTGAGGTCATCAATAGTTCGTATTTCTAAGGCCCTTGCTTCTAATCGCTCCTTGACGGACTTTAGTGTTTGGTATTGTGTATTTTCTATTGTTGTATCAATAAGAAACGGTAGTTTTTCTCCATATTTGTCGATAATAGAATCAGCCACTCCTGTGTACCAGCGAGATAAAATCGAATATTCCTGTATAAAGGAAAAACCTTTTGATGCTTTGAAATACTCTTGTCCTACTGTCATAAGCCACTTTTTAAATTCTGGCGCCTGCTTTCGAGCTTTTTGTAGCGAATCTGTTGAAGGTATTTCATAATCGGTATGTTCAACTGATGTGCGGGCATTTTGGATTTGATTTATTAATTGATCCCATTTTTTTGGATCGTCTATCGTTGATAAAGCCACCTTTAATAGATCCCACCGCGTTTTTAGATGTGAAATCTGCATAGACTTTCTATCAAAGCGACAAAGATGCACTGAAACTTCTACAATGAGTATTTGGTAAAAATCATAAATGGGCTTGACAGCAACGCGCCTATTAAATTCTGTTTTTAAATCTAACGAATCAAATGTACTAAGAATTCCATCCAAATATTCATCGAATGTTGGTGACAAATCTACCCCGACTTTTAGATTAAAAATGAGAATTGTTATTAAAGTTTTTTTAAGGTCAACAGAAATAAACTAATGACAAACTTTTTTTCAATAACAAAACGAATAGAATGAAGCCAACTGTATAAAAACGAACATGGTGGCAATCAAAGCTTCTCAATTTCATTCAGGTGGATTAGTAGTTTTGTGCCTTTCTCGGTGGGTTTGTAAACGGTTCTTATTGGCCTCGAATCCATAACGGTTCTCTCAATCAAGTTTAGCTTTGAAAGGGATCGGACAATCAGTGTCACGGTTGCGCGACTTTGGACAATGTGGTTTTCAACGTCATATTTCAGTATTTCTGAGTAGTGGACGGATTGTTTCGCGCAGATGAATTCAAAGGTTTCAAGGAAGCCCTTTTTAGACATTTTTCTTAGTGTGTTTTGGAGGGCTTTGCGTTTTTCGTTCTCCATCTCTGTTGCACACATTTGAATGCCTGTGGCGTCGGGATAAACTGTAAGCATATTATTTAGCATCTTAGCATTCATTTTGAAATCTATACCTTCAATTCATAACCCTTAAAATCGCGAGGCCCCCAATAAGCTAAAAGCAAGAAATAGGGCGTCAGGAAACAAAGAGGGATATATTTGGCTCAAACTTCGCCACCTAAGAAACTAAACAGAAAAATCGGAATAGCATTTGTGGTAATAATAGTGCTAGTTGTTGTGCTAGTGGGAGCATTGGTTATAAACAAACCAACAAATGTGGCAAACACTTCTGAAACTTCAGTAACGCCTACAGATACACCGTACATTAATTCTACACCTACTAATGCGCCATTCGATTTCAATATTTCAATTCTTCCTATGACAAGCATTACAGTGCACACAGGAGTTAGCCTGCAGGGGTATACAGTTCAAGTTGAATATGTAAGCGGAGACCCACAGACCCCTGTCTATTTGAACTTTGATAGTGCTTCAAGTGAACACTCTCAAAATGGTGGCATACTAATTGGTCTTGACCCACCCCAAGGTTCGTTTGCATCCACACTTCAGCATGGAGTGGTTTATCAGTTTATTCCAGTTTTCGATAGCACACTAATAATCAACGTACCTAACTCAATTCCTACAGGTAATTATCCTATAACTGTGATTGCAACAGGCGGAGGAGTAACACACTCTGCCACCTACACAGTTTCAGTGCTAAGTACTAACGTTCAAGTTTCAGGAATAATAAACAGTACAGGCACAGGAGTAAATCCAACCAAAATTAAGTTTACAGATTTAGACTCATCTAACTTACCTTCTTACACAGCGGTAGTGTCAGGCAACTCTTACTCAATTGCAGTTCCAAATGATTCGCATTATGAAGTCGCAGTGGGAAATAGCTCAGGAACATTCTATTCGGCTGGAACAATATTTGTCCTTGCACCAATTGGAAGCACATCAGTAACTCAAAACGTTTCAATAACTTCCGACTTCTAACTTAGCACAGCCAATAACTTACTTAACTATTTTTTTTATCTTTTTCGTGTAAGCCTTTATCTGCGAATCACATTAGATTTTGGTCAAAATTATTACTTTTCTTGTATCTTCTGTCGACAACTCGACCTTTATTTTGTTTCCGTCTGATATTCCAAGTTCTTTTCGGACTTCCTCTGGAATAGTTATTCTGCCATTTTTCGTGACACTGATTATCGCTATCTCTTTTCGCAAGACCCGTAACCTCTGATACCCTTATTGGTTATTTAACCTTTATTGGCGAAATAACCTTTATATACTTTGTCTGTAATCTATAACCTCTATAGGTTATATAACCTACAAAACCTACGAGGGAGTAAACACGCCAACCACATTAGAAATAGAAACAGTTGAAAAGACCCAATCCCGCTTTAGTTGTCATAAAACAACCGAGTTTGACAAAGCATTCCGCAAGCTCGAAAAACCTGCACAAAAGATGATTGATAAAATAATACAAGAAGTTTTGTTTCTTGAGCCTTATAAATCAAAAAAACTGGTTTCTCCTCAACTTAAAGGAAAACGGAGCTTGAGAATGGGCAATCTCCGATTGATTTATGCGATCTGCCAAGAATGCAGAAAACTCCATGAAGACCGAATTAACAACTGTTACGACTGCAACCGATACGATACAAACAGCGTTGTTCTCTTCTTGTGCGCACACAGGAAGCACGCATACGATACCTAAGTTAGGAGTGCCTCAACCTTGAATAAAAGAATGAGTAGTAAAATTTCGAAGCCAGTAAACTCAAAATCTGAAATCGTTGAATACTTGGAGAAACACGGGGTTGCAAGCGAAGATGAAATTGCCCAAGCTTTGAACTTGGACATTATAACCGTTTTAGACGAACTCTTCGAACTCGAAAAGAAAGGCGTTACCGTAAGAGTTGACGAGGCGTTACCACTTGGAAACTAAAATCGAAGAATATACACTACCAGAAAAAACAAAGAACATTTTCCAACAACAGGAAAGACTCTTTAAAAAAATAGAAACATTAGCCGATTACTGCGGATGGCCACACAAACAACACATGCCACATTTAACATTGCTTAAGTTAATTTCTAAGTATTCCTGCGAAAGTAGAATATTACAGGCACTTGCCAAGAAAGAACTTAACGACAATGCGAGGTTTGACAGTTACTATCGAACGAAAAGCGAATTCGCCACGATTAAAATTCTTGACCGCGTCAAATCAACTTTATCAGCAACTGGGATAGAAGCCGCAGTTCTAACAGAAGTGCGCACCGATATTGGACGATATGATGCTGTTGTTGCGCTTGGCGATCTTAGCAAAGCTCTTGCAGGGAATACCAGACGGGTTATAATTGAAATCAAAGCAAGCGCAGGGCTAGACTTCGAACAAATAGGGCGCTACTTATGGCAGCCCACAACGTTGATTCTGGCGCGAGTGGTTATGGGACAGGTGGCAAAACTTTCTCCTTCAGACTTGCAATCGTACGTGACGTTTAGCTTAGAAGAATTGACAGCAAAAGTAGATCGATTGCTTTCACAGAATTTTTATTTCGTTCCAGGAGTGGATTGTACGGACTGCGCAGATAGCAAATGCGTTTACAATAGAAGGAAGAGCAGAAAAAACAATAACATCATAACCCCTCTTGATACGGAGTTCTCGGATGATCTTTCGTCTTTTTTTAGGAATATCAGTTACATAGCGGAAAGAGTTGCCAAAATGGTTATTGAAGAATTAAATTGCACTGAAAACCGTGACTTAGAATCTCCTTCAATCCTAAGTGTCCATGGAGGCCATTAATCTATGGCAAACGTTGTGGTTGGTGAAATGAAAGAGAACAAGAAAACAAAAACTCAGCATACCACAGCCAGCTTATCGATGAAGAAGACGCCACGAAGTAACAAGAAGGAAAACGATGCCTTACTTCTCGGAGGCAATCATTATGCAACTGGAAATTCCTCTCGCAGGAATAAAGCATACGTAGAGCGAATTCACCATATGGAATTCAACAGGCGAGAACAAAGAGGATTAGCTATTGTTGCAAAGGGAGGAATGATCAAAAGAATCAATGAAGACGCCTATTTAGTTAGATCATCAGATTTGGAAAAATCGTATAAAGTTGCTTGGAATGGACGAGGATGGGTTTGTGAATGTAAGGACTTTGAAAAGAGAGTGCAGTCTTGTAAGCACGTTTATGCCGTTCTCTTTCTTGGTCGACTGCCGTATATATTAATGGCAAACTTTCAATCCAACGACGTAAGATGTCCAAAGTGTAATTCAAATCTCATTATTAGAAAAGGGTTGATTCACAATAAAGAATTTGCAGCCCAGAGATACCTTTGTAAGAAATGTAACGAAAAATTCTCCGATAAAGGTGAAAGCAAAGGGCTAAAAGGAAACCCATTAGCCGTAACAGCGGCGGTTGACCTTTATTTTAAGGGATTATCCGTCAGAATGATTGAAAACCACCTGAACAAAATTTACTCTCTAAACGTTTCTTATCCAACGATCCACAGATGGATACGAGGCTTCGTCAAAAACATGAAAGCCCTTGAGGAAGAACACAGCTTAACAGTCGGAAAAACCTGGCACATCGACGAAACAGAGGTAAAAATAGCAGGCAAACTTCACTATTTGTGGAACGTACTCGACGCGAAAACCCGAATATTGTTAGCAAGCCATGTGACATACGGGCGAAGCAGCAAAGACGCCGAAATGATCATTAGGGAAGCATTAAAGAACGCCAAGACTAAACCAACTACAATAGTTTCGGATGGTTTGAAATCGTACAATACTGCGATGACAAAGAACTACGGCTGCAAAATAAAACATGTGTCCAAACCGAGATTTTCAGACAAAGTAAACAACAACATTGTTGAGAGGGTAAATGGAACACTAAAAACAAGGATAAAGGGCTTTAGAAGACTGGACAATCTGCCTGCTTCCGCCGAACTTTTTGATGGATTGCGAATATATTACAACTCCATGCGACCACATTCTGCACTCGGAGGCAAAACACCAATCGAAGCAAGCTCAGGTTAAACGAAAGAATCTAAAGTTGAATCTTTGGACTTGGATTTCCGATTTCTTTTTTTTGGGTTAATATTTTTCTTGTAGTCAACAACGAGTTTTAGAAGCCGAAGCCAGCTATGTATTCCATCGATTGGTTTTTTGTTTAGAGCAACTTCTGCTGGTGTCATTTCGTTCAAACTGGGACTAGGGTTGACAAAATTATAGTCAATAACCATTCCCTTTATTATTATATGGGATTTTTCTTTACTGTGCAAACTTTTCATCGCATTAAATCTGGCTTTAAATACGCCATTATGCCCTTCGATCGCCGAGTTTTTCCCTCTTTTATCCTCTTTCTTGTGTACAGAAAGCTTTGTCTCATTTCCAAAAACCTCTTTAGCAGCTGATTCATATACATTTAGACCATCGCATCTCAGCTCGACAGGACTTTTTTTCGCCGTCGACTTAGCATTTTTGAATTCGATCGTTACAGCCTTAATAGTAACAGAAAAGTCTATATTCACTCCAACGTCAAAACCAGTTTTTAAGTCTCGGACAATCATTAGCGCTAACTCTGTTTTTCCCATTGGAAAGAACATTTCATCGGTTTCCCACATATCGCCAAACTTGAAATCAAAATTGCCCCCACCTTTTTCAATATTATAGACTAGAGCTTCATCAACTGCTGGTATCCAGTACAGTATCCGACGCAGTATTGTCGCTTCGGAAATCGGAATTCCAAAAAGAGCCCTAAACAGCCGTTTTAACTTCCTCAGCGATACTCCCGCATAAAAATGATCGAGCAAATAAGCAATTTGTTGCAAAGTCAAGCTATAGCCATATCCCACGTTAATTGCCTCCAAAAATTTCAGGTCCAAGACGTGAAACAGTGACTCTTATCAAAGCAAAAGACCAGTGCCTGCAACAATACCCACTTCGGTTCTGTTTCAAATCACTAGCTTTTGCCGAGACACTTCCTACTGTTTCAAAACTGGACCTATTATGGACTGTTTCATTTGATTTGGAACTGTCAAGTTCAGTTTTCATGCTCCGTTGCCTTCATTTTGTTTGCTCATCTGGGTGTCAAACCTTAGCAGGGTTAGCCACACCTTTACTAATGTTATATACTCGTTAGAAGGAATGTTGTCAGGTTCGCTGAGAATTTCGGATCGTGTTGCCGAAGTGAGTGGCAACTTTTTGACTACAAATTTCAACGGTCTTGTATCAACCATAAGCTTGGTCATTTGTCGCTAAACACCACAACATCTATAGGGCGGGATGGGCGCCCAATTTTCGGTGGTTTGCATAGGATTCCAAGTGACGTACCGTGTTTATGGGTTAGATTTTGAAAACACTTACGACAACCTTAAAACAAAAAAGAATGTTCAAGGACTTTGTGACGTGTCCAAGGGTAATTTCGAATTTTGGTTAGATACAAATGGAGAGAAGGTTCATGTACAAATTTCTAACAAAGGTGCTGTGAACCTATGGCATGATGATGAGGAATGCATAATTGAGGCGGTCGAAGAAATGAAAAGACTTGTTGTCGACCGAGAAGGAAATGAATGCCAGACGTGGCTACTGACAGAAGAATTGAAATTGGGATCTGAAAGGCTGGCGTTGAATGTGGTGGAAGACATGGAGCAGCAGAGCATTGATAAATCTGAAAAGATTGAACCTGAATTGTCTGAGCCGCTCTTACGTTTCAAGAGTTATCGAGAAATATTCGAGAAGCTACTTTCTTTCTGGCAGGAGAGTGGTTTCGACCTGGCACGGAAGTATATTGATGCTGATTGTTCCCTTTGTAAGCGTTTACGGAACAGTCCTCCTCTCCTTTCCGAAGTTTGCCCAAATCAATGCGAGGGGTCGCTTTATAATTTGGCTGAGGAAAAAGTGTTGCTCGTTGTTGAAAGATCGCAACTGCCCTCGGCGGTTATTGATTATCTTTGTTACGAATATAAGGCGGAGCTTTTCGTCTTAGCTTACAAGACATTAAAAGAAGGTATGGTTTCGCTACACGCTGACGAATGGTGCTTATTACATGACTGGTTTTCGGAGAGGCTAAATAATTTGTACTCTCGGGATGCCTCATTGGAACCAAATATACTCGCGAAGGTTGACACCCTGCTCTCAGTAGATGCGGATCAAGCGGAAAAAGCCTTAAGGATCAGTATGAATGCAGTAAAATGGCACATAATTAATGGAGCATCAGACAATCCGGCCGTTCGCCAAATGTTCGAAAAAACCCAGCGTGAATACTATGAAATCGCCGTGCCCATTGTGAACAAAGCTCGCCAGAAACCAAGCGTCATAAAACAAATGCGTGTAGCGCGATGGAGAGGAAATTTTGCAAGTCGGAAAAGGTAAAATACACATTTCATGATTCAGTGTTTCGTTTCGTCCAGCTTTATGCATCTACTCTGTGTTGAAGAATAAGAAGCCGTATTATGATCAGCCCTAAACCTTTTCCTCGTTAATGCGCTGTCTTTTTGGTGTGGACGTTAGCGCGATTGAGGAGGGTCTGGATACGGAGCCAAGTGCCCATTTTGGTGGGCGCTATCTGCTCAAATATTACGTAGTTTCTGAGGTAATCAACTGTTTGATCCAGATACTGTTGTCGGTTTTCTATCTGGAACTCTTTTGTTGCCAGATCCAACCTGTTTGTACAATAATCTAAATACCGTCAAGCATCTAATTGTGGATTGATGTTCGGCGCAAATGAGCTAAAGAGTGCGATAAAAGTTACGGAAAACTTTGTTGAATGCCCAGTTAGAAACTGCAAAACAATTGTTCCAAGACAAAGAAGGCGTTTCCAGCGTTCAGACAAGTTCTTGTGTCCAGAACACGTTATTTACATTTCGCCCTCAACTTTTGAATACAAAAAGCAGACAGAGAACCTCTTGTGGAATGAAGAAGCTGATCTCAACCTATTGAAAAGAATCGCCCTAGTCAAACGTGAAAGCAGAATTGCTAGAGATAATAGCGAAGATGCAGTAACATGGAATGTTTTC
>Ga0187886_1000822_pt1 | contig 33110 bp, 27 predicted proteins | sample June2016WEW_20_1_FD_133001 | JGI IMG/M metagenome (GOLD analysis project Ga0187886, IMG submission 133001) | Peatland microbial communities from SPRUCE experiment site at the Marcell Experimental Forest, Minnesota, USA - June2016WEW_20_150 | ecosystem: Environmental > Terrestrial > Soil >...
CCGATGATCTGAAAAAGCTTGCTGACGACGCCAGCAAATTCATGACGATCAACCAGTATTTGTTCCCGCTCAACCCGGTCGGCCATGGACTTCCGGGGGTTGCCTATGACGGATTGCTGACGATGAATTATTTCAGCAACTTCGTCCGGGCCCAATACTATCAGCGCGGTAACGCATATCAATCTTTTGGCAACGAGTTCCTCCAGGCCGACATTCAGGGTCTTGCGCTCTCCGACCGCATTCGGATGTTCCAAAACAGGGCGCTCCTCAGCCTCTCCTATGAGCAACGTCAGGACAATACGGCGCAGCAAAAGGTTGCAACCACGAAATACGGAAATATCAATGGCTCACTCACTGTGTTCCCTGCGAGCGATCTTCCGTCGTTCACACTCGGCTACGGCATCCTGACCCGCAAGAGCGATGCTAACCTCAAGGATTCACTGCAACAGCTCTTTGCGGCCGATGACCAGACCAACCGCATCTCTTTCCAGCTCAATTACGATTTCACATTTGGCGCACGCCACAACCTATCGGTTGGCTTGAACCTCTCCGATAAGACAGACAATCTCCCGGTGGGACTCAACAGGGGTGACTCGAAGAACAACAGTTATTTCGGATCTCTCACGACGATTTTCCAGATCCCGCTGCAGACCACGCTCTCGTTTAATACGAACATGAGCCAGAGCGCGGCTCTTGCTTCTACTTCTCTTGCCAACCTGCCGCTGGTCGAGTTCAAATTGACGTCATTCTCTCTGAACGCCCAGTACCGGCTCCTCGAGGACAAGCTCCGTGTCACCACGACTGTCAGCACTTCCACCGGCGATATTAACAGGACGCTGATTCAGGGGGGACTTGACTACTCCATTACAAACAGCCACGCCCTCGCGTTTCAGTATGACTACATCCAAAACTCGGGATACAAAGATGACAATATCATGAGTCTCGTCTATCGTTTCAGTTTCTGAGTTCGATTTCGGAAAGGCGTCCATGGCCTCATACTCATTCAAAAAGCACATCCTGCCCCTTCTGGTGAAAGCGGGAATCGGGTTAGCGATCGGCATTTTTGTAGCTCTCCTCCGCGTTGCAGATCCTGGGTCTATTCAAAATGTCGACCACCTCACGACCGACTATCGCTACCAGCAGCGATACGATCGCCAGAAGAGTAGTGGCGAGCAATGGGATCCGAAACTTGCCAACGTCATTATCATCGGCATTGACGACAAGGATCTGGCCGCGCTTCCAGAGACGTTTCCCTTTCCGCGGTCGTATTACGCGCACGTCATCGAAAATCTTGAACATGCCGGCGTCCTTGGCGTCGTGCTTGATGTGACCTTTGATTCAAAGCGCGATAGTGTCACCGATGCGGCGTTCGAGAACGTGATGAGCAAGTACAACAATATCGTTCTGGCTGCAAAGAGTGAAGAATCCACTGGCGGCGGAAAGTATACACTGAGCACTCTCGATCGGGCATACGGTAACTACTTCTATAAAGCAGGACGGCGAGTTGGTATCACCAATATCGCGGGGAAGGACCGGGACGACGTGGCGCGCCGCTACTATCCGATGATGGCGATTGGGAATTTCCTCACTCCAACACTTGGTTTTGCGGCACTCAATATTGCATTCAACCTCCCTGACACGGCGGTTGCAGCGGTCCGGGGTCGAAACCTCGTCTTGGGCGACCGGGTTATACCGACAATCGACGGCCGCTCGTTTATGCTCAATTACTACGGACCGAGCGGCACCTTCCGGTATTTGAAGTTTCAAGAAGTCATTGATGACTCCACTTTCAAAACGAAGGAAGAGCTGGAGGTCGGCGCAGATATCAACCAGTTTGATATCGACGACGAAGTACATAGCGCGCTGAAGGGAAAGATTGTCATCATCGGTTCTACGATGCCGGAGGAGCGTGACTTTCATGCCATCCCTATCCCGAATCCAGACGGCACAAGCAATATGAACGGGGTGGAAATTCACGCAACGGCAATACAGAATATTCTTGATCAAAATTACATTCGCCGCGCCGACCCAAACCTTGAATTGGCGCTGATTGTTTTCCTCTCCCTGATCTCGTTCCTCATCATCCTCAGAGTCAGACAGGTAAAGGTCCGGTTTGTTGCTCTCCTTGAGGTTGCCTCTCTCGCGATCGCGGCTCTCCTTATATTTGCGGTCTTCGAGATTGCCGTTCGTTCCTTCATGAACGACAGCACGCTTGTGAACATTGTGTACCCCAGCCTTGCCGTTGTACTCGCCTATCTCGGTGCTGCTGTCTATCAGTACCTCGCCGAGCGGCAGCAGAAAGCGCTGATCAAGAACGTGTTTAGTAAATACATCAGCGCTGCTGTCGTCAACGAGCTGGTGGCAAACCCGGAGAAAGCAAAACTGGGCGGTGATCGGCGCGAGCTGACGGTATTCTTCTCTGATATTGCCGGTTTCACAACGATCTCCGAACAATTCTATACCAAGCCGGAAGGCCTGGTGGAGTTGCTCAACGAGTACCTCGACGAAATGACCAGCATCGTTCTCAAACATGAGGGAACGCTCGATAAATACGAGGGGGATGCTATTATGGCGTTCTGGGGAGCGCCGATCGCACAAAAGGATCATGCCCTCCGTACTTGCCTCGCGTCACTCGACATGCAAAAACGTCTCGCAGCCCTGCGGCCCAAGTGGAAAAAAGAAGGAAGGCCCGCCCTGGAGGTTAGAATCGGTGTTAACTCGGGGACAATGATTGTTGGTAATATGGGTGGACGGGACCGGTTTGACTATACCGTCATTGGCGACAGCGTCAATCTCGCATCTCGTCTTGAGGGGGCAAACAAGCAGTACGGCTCCGCCATCATGATCAGTGATTTTACCTATCAGCATGTCAAGGGACGGGTCAAGGTGCGTGAGCTTGACCTCATCCAGGTAAAAGGCAAGACAGAACCGGTGAAGGTGTGGGAACTGCTTGGTACGGCAGACCTGCAAATGACCGAGAATCAAAAGCAATCTCTCGAGATTTATCATGAGGGACTTCGGCTCTACAGGGAACGGAGCTGGCCGGAGGCGATTGCGTACTTCCAGCAGGCGAAGCAGCTCGATCCGACATGCCGCGTATCAGAAATCTATGAACAACGGGCGAACCTCTATCAACTCAATCCGCCGCCTGCGGATTGGACCGGGGTCTTCGTGATGACAACAAAATAACAGTCGCGACACTGACCTCTTCAGGAAAGAAGCCGGAACGTGGTTCGTTTCCGGCTTCACCATTTCAATGGATATCCTTAATCAGCTTTCTCCGCGCCGTTTTCGCGAGGTCGACGACCTTTTGGCCTTTATTTCCATTTACGACGATTCGCAGCGAACTCGTGCCTATCGTTCCTTGCTCCGATCTCATGCAAAGCTCATCCACGGTGCTGTATGTGTCGAGGGGGGCTGCGGCCTTGGTCTGTTTGCTGTTGAGTTGGCGCGCCTGGGAGCCCGCAAAGTATATGCCGTCGAGCAAAATCCGCTCATGGCAAAACTTGCCAGCGAACGATTCCGATGCTTGCCAAAGACCGTCTCCCAGCGCATCGAGCTGGTGGAACTGCCTCTTCAGCAATTCCGCCCCCGGGAACATGTGAACCTGCTCGTCCATGAATTCTACGGGCAATTGCTGTACGACGAAGACCTGTGGGTTCTCGATCACCTTCGATTTCGACCAGACTATGTGTTTCCTGACGGAGGAGAACTTCGCGCTGGAGCTTTGTCTTCTTTGCTTTACAGAGACCATGTTGTAACCGCCGAAGTTATTGAGAAAATGGATGGGGTGCTGGTTTCTGGCTTATTCGAAGGGGAATCCCGCGACTTGCGTCTACCGGTCCTGCGATGGGGGTTTGGCGAAGGACTGATGCCTATCAAGCATACGCTTCAACGTTATAAGGGTGATTTGCTTTGTCTCGGACTTGTTGTAACACACAAAGGAAGGAGGGTCTGTGAGGCGGGTGAGTGTCCGAACTGGTCCTTTGTGTGGACCCTTCGCAAGGGAAATGAAATCTCTCTGCGTTTTCGGCGCGCGGAGGGTGGGATGGGAATGGAGTGCCGGTTCGATTGGAAGCGCTAGCCCGCGCGGCCGGCTTTCTGCTCTTATTCCTTCGGTTGCGTTGCCCCTCTCCCAAACTTTTCATCCTGTAACACAAACCGCAATGAAATTCGATGAGTGTTCCCCAGTGTCTCGTCCGCAGCGAACTTCGCAAAAGAATAATCGATGTCGAGCATACGCAGATGGAGCCCGGCTCCAAGTGTCAACTGTTTGACATCGTTGTATCCCACACGCAAAGCCACTGTTTTCTTGTAGTCAAATTCCAGCCCGGCGTGCGGGTCGAAGCTCACCGGACCGAGATTCGCAATTGATGAAAAGCGGCGATTCTCAAACCGGACATCGACATCGACCGCGGGCGCGAAACGCCCGCCGAAGGCATTGATGCCGTACGCTGCTCCGATTTTCAGTGTCGGGGACACTAGCTCGTTTCGTCCTGTACTCCACGCTACAAGTGTCGTTGTAATATCCTGGGCATTGAGACCGAGGGAGAGATCCTCGATGGGTGAATAGAGAGCCCCAACATCAAATCCGATTCCCGTCGCAGACTGATCCGCAAGACCTCGCCGGATTATCTTGACGTTTGCTCCATACATGAAACCGGAAGGAGACCGCTTCGCATATGTGAAATAGAATGCCCAGTCCGTAGCGTTGAAATAGCTGATCTTGTCGTAGTCGAGGCGGTCCGCGCTATCGAAAATGCCATTGCCGTTATTGTCGACCCATGCGTTTCGTGTATCCGGGATCCCGTCAACCCCAAGTCGCAGGACGCTCAAGCCGACGCTTGCATCCGTACCATACGGCATGGCGACAGCTGCAAAATCGTAATTGATAAGACTTCCGAAGCGCTCGTCGTGCATGATTATACCCTCAGGGTAGTTGATGCGCGCGAGTGCGGCCGGGTTCCAATAACCGGCTGTCGCATCATTCGCAAGGGCAACATGTGCACCTCCGAGACCAAGAGCCCGGCCGCCAACACCGATTGCCATAAACTCTCCCGCGTATTTGGCAACTGTCTGTGCGCCTGCAACGGTGTGAAACAGAATCACAAGCGCTGCAATATTCCGGTATGTTCGCATGGTGTTCCCCCTCTGCTCGAGCTGAAAGGACATAAAACAAAAAAACCGAACTCACCCTAACGCAATGAATTCGGCCTACACACGTTGTTAGAGTAATTCACGCTGGAACGTCGCTCGCGATACCTAAGCTCTAACAATAGTCGATGTTCTTCTGCCCTTTCCGGTATTAAGATAACAGAAAAAGGTGTAGATTGTCAAGCAGCCTTCTCCAACGATGTCGCCTGACTGGCAAGTTGTTGAATTTATTGCCAAAAACTCTTAAGCTTTGTCTGTTTGGGCAATGTCACTGCAGTGCGGCCAGAGATTTCTCAACGGTACTCAGAAAGAACTGTTATGGACAAGACTCACGAATCGTCGTTCTTTGTGCTCTACTCCGCTTGTCACCAACGCTGCGGCCGGTTTGTTGAGCGTACTGATTTTCGCGTTGTAACCAAGAACGATTTGTTTGCGTGGTCACAGGATATGAGCGCAAATGGCTCCTTTCAGCCTCTTCCCTTGCATTGTGATACCTGCGCTGAGGATATCCAGGCTACACATGTCAGGATCATCAAGGACGGGGACCCAATTCCGAGAACCGTGGTACCGGAAGTGGAAATCAAAAAGTTTAGACCAGAAGACTGGATCGTCAAGATAAAAGAGAATCTCTGAAAGGAGCGGTCGTATGCCCAACAAGGTTTATAAGCACATTGAGCTCACCGGAACGTCGAGCACCTCAATCGAGGAGGCCGTTCAGAGCGCGATTGCACGAGCATCGAAGACTGTGCGCAACATTCGGTGGATGGAAATCACCGAGACGCGCGGTCAGGTTGATGACGGTAAGATTGTCCAGTGGCAGGTTACACTGAAGGCGGGATTCACGCTTGACGAATGACCCAATCCTGTAACAATTTTTCAAGCCCGGTCTTCTTCGCCGGGCTTTTTTTCTATCGTTCGTACTGCTCCGGTTTTCGATCCGCAAGCAGGTCGTTGTGCCGATTGATCGTCTTCTGTTCCGCTTCATGAAGATCAATGCTTACTGCTGCAATTCCCGGCTCACGACTTCCCATTCGAGCCAATATCTCCCCACGCGGTGACACAATTTCGCTCGTACCTATGAACTGGAGATCGAACGAACCCCGGTTTTCTTTCCCTACCCTGTCGACCGTCGCGGCAAACACGTGATTCTCGAGACAGCGCGTGATCATCGCGTCCGGGCAATATGGCAAGACCAGGTTTGACGGGTGAATAATCAATTGTGCGCCCCTGATTGCAAGCGTTCTTGCCGACTCCGGATAGATCCAGTCGAAGCAAATCATCATGCCCACCTTGCCAAATGGGAGGTCGAATACCGGAAATCCCATGTTTCCGGGCTTGAAAAAGAGCGTTTCCCTGTCGAATAAATGGATTTTTCGATATAACCCTACGAGCCCTGATGAACCAATAAGCGCGGCAGAATTATAGAGATGATCGGCTTTCTCCGCAAATCCATATGCAATATAACACGAGTATTGTTGCGCGAATCCAAGGAGCGATTGAAAGGTCGGACCATCTGTCCGCTCAGCCAGCGCTTCCACTTCCCGGTTCTCCGCAAAGTTGTATCCCGTGTTGAAGAGCTCCGGCAACACGTAGAGGTCCGCTTTTGTACTCTCCATGAGTTGGATTGCAGACCGAATATTTGAATCGATCTGTCCAAAATTCGGGCTTGTTTGCACAATAGCCAGATGCATTAATCAACCTGATTCTGTCGTTGCACTGTGGTGGACTGTTTGTAACTAGGTTCCCGTCTTACCAAAACGAAGTTCAACAACCGCCTGAATCGCCTTGCCGATTTTCTTCTGTATCCCCGGATCCATCAGCAGGTCATAGCTTACCTTGTTGTCACCGATCTCAAGAAGTACGCGCACAGGCGCTGAGTTAACGTTTTCATCCAGGCTATAGAATGAGAGCTTGCCGGTATTTTTGCATCTGTAATCATTACGGTTTGGCGAGCTGTCGCCAAGCACGCCCCCGTTTTCGAGACCCGACACCCGACAAACCGCCTCAACGAGCTCTTGTGCCAGCTCCCGGTTTTGTTGTTCGCCGGCGTCTCCTTCATGCACATATCCCCAGCAGGCATTGCGATTCGTTGCACCATTGTTGTGAACAGCGATGAAAACGTCCGGGTGAAGTTTGTTTGTCTCCTTGAGCTCGTATGCATACCCCGAAATTCTTCCCAGAGAGTCAATCATAGTTGTGTGATCGATTTTCGTATTGCTCCCCTCGCGGGCATGGTGCAAGCCTTGAACATTGTAGCTCCACACTTTGTGAACCTGCACAACGTTCGTTGAAGCCGCAAGTGCCGATTCCACGATCCCGTTACACACGAGCGCCTCGTTGAAATTCACCCCGGTGTCGCTTTGATGTGACGGCTGGTACACCACAACCATTGTTTTTGTTTCGCGCCCACCGGATCCAAGTTGGCTACTGGAGCTGCATCCGGCACACAACAGAACAGCACCGATGACTGCAGCTGTGGTCCACGCTGTGGTCTCTCGATAGATGGATTTCGGGTGTCGGTCAAGACTCATTTAGTTCTCCTTGTTGTCCTTGAACATTACATTCGTATTCTGATCGTCGTCCCGCCACCAGCCGCATAGGCAAGACCCAGCGCTATGAGTACCGCCGAAGCCCAGAGACTCGCCACGACAAAGCCCGATCTCCATCGGCTTGATCCCGTGATGGTGGTGATGCCTTTCGCCAGTACGATGAGATACCAGACAACGAAACAGCTTGTGCTGTGAAGAAGAATTGTGGTGTAGATGTTTGGCTCATCGACGGCAAGCAGGATGAGATCGAGTCCAACTGGGAACCGATTCGGCAGCGGAAAACTTGATTTTCCCAGAATGTTTGCACGCACGAGCAGGAAATTGATTGCTTCACCAAGGAGGATGATTGCTGCACAGTGAATGTTGAGCGAGAAAATTGTCTTGAATCTCTGTGCGGGCGGCGTTCTTCCGCTGACAACCATGTTCATGAGATAGACAAACATGGTGCTGCCAACAGAAACGATACCAACAATCAGGGGAGAAATCAAGGCGGGACCAAAGAGATAAGACCAGGTAAGGGCGTCCGAGATGTTGCGCCAGCAGCCGCCAAGCCAAATAATCACAAAGAAGGCGACCATGCAAAGCAGCGTTGCGAGAACCCATCGTGGCCGATTTTTGATCTCTACAAATGCTTCCGTCGGCGCTGCAATGATGTTTAGAAATGCGCTCATCCTTGTCCCTGGCGCTGTTTGTATCTTCTATTTAGGACTGCCCTGGTTTTGTTGCTGCGCGGTAGGAGGAAAGAGTACGAGGCTGGCATCGAACAGTGACTCTCCCCTCATAGCCGTTACGAGATTCACGAGCCCTGTGGACGACCTCCACAGCGCCATCTCCATGCGAATAGTCACAATAAGCAGGCTCTTCTCTTTCGACGTGCGCACAGGACCGCGCCCCAATGTGCGGGTAAGGTAGCTGGTGATTGAATCTGCAAGAAGTTTAGTCGCCTCATTGAATTTTGCCTGGACGCTTTTCAGTGTCTTCAGGTGTTGATCGAACTGTAGCTCGGTACGAGATGCGAACCCGAGGATTGGAATGGAAATAACAATTGTGCTGTCCGTTGAGGTCATCGCCACGTAACGCTGTTCACAAAGATTCCGCACTTCGCTGATATTTGATTCCCACCGCAGTTCATGAATAATGGGGAAGTTCGTGTCACCGTTCAGCAACTGTCCTTTCGCGACCGCCACAAAGGCGAGGATTGCAATTAAGCCGCGCATGCATTGGTGTTGTGTCATTGTATTTCTCCTTTAGTCAAAAACGAGGGCCGCAGGACTTTTTGGCCACGGCCCCCGTGAATTCAACCTTGAGTTTACAGGATGGGTATGATCCTCTGGACGGCGCTATAGTTGACAGCAACGCATACTGCAAAGATCCAGAGATCTACGCAGCATGTAACGTACACATCGCCATTCTCGGCCTTTGTCTGGTAGCAACCGGTCAGCCCGTTTCCGACGGAGGCATTCATCTCCGCGGAACTCAGAACGTGCGGAGTCGTTTGTTGGGTGGCGCTGATCGCCACCGGATTGTCAGGAATTGCCCCGGTGCTGGCAATCTGCATTGATTGCGGCCGCAGAAGCATACCAACCGCGAGGAGGGTTGTGAGTAGTGTTGTTTTCATGGCTAACTCCTTCGGGTGAAAAAGTGATTTGATCTAACTGCTCGCTGCGGCCCGCCTGTTAAGCATGAACGCCGACGGTGTACCCGGGGGCCGGCCAGGCGCCTCATCTTTGTTCACAATCAACAGACCAGCGAGCAACTCTGCTTCCATCTTTTTGCCAAATCGAATCACCGGCTTGCGCGGGTGATCACAAGAGTCTCTCCTTTCCATATATCAATCGCCCTTCTGCGCGGGATCTTCAGCCTCCCAACAGCCGGATCCCGCACAAAGAGAATACCCTTTCCGTCAATACTGTCGACCACGACGAAATGATGGTTCTCAATGAAAAGAATCGCGGGGAGTTGAACCCTCCGAAGATCTTCGGGGCTCAGCATCCACCCTTCGGCACTGACGCCTGCCGCCTGTGCCATTTCTTTCAATGCAAATAAGCTTGCGCCGCCGAATTTGAGCCCTGCTTTCAGTTCCATGTTTCGCTGTGAGGCTTTTATGCCATAGTGGTCGAGAACCATTATGAGCGCAGCTACACCACAGTTGCTGCTCCGGTCCTGCAAAACCACTCCCGCCGAACCAAGGTACGTGACCTCTGCACTGTCGTCCGCTGTGCTCTTCAGGCTTTGCAACTTATTTTGATCGGTCACAATCCATGAAGCCGCAAAGGCCATTGCCAGAAAACTGACGACAACGCTTGTTGCTGTTCTTCTCTGCAAGGGATTATTCTCTTCCGACTGAATTGCTCCTGCCAGATCATCAGTTATGTATTGATCGAACCGAGTTCAGGAACTCTATCAGTAATTGCTCGCGTGCGGTAAACGGTTCTTCGCCTGAGCCGCTATACACGATTGTCTCGTCGTTGCCAATAAGAAACAGAGCCGGCACCACATCAACGCCAAATCTCTCCTGCCCAGTCCGTTCTTCATCCAATAGTGTTCTTACCTCAAGCCGATCCGAGTTGACGAGTTCTGCCGTGTTTTTCTTGCCGCTCAGCGAAATCGCGAGAAAGAGGATTCGTTCACCGAATCGCCTACTCAGCCGATCAAAGTTTGTTAACTCGCGTTGACAGTGGGGGCAGTCGGCACTGAAGAACAGAACGGCAGCAGGTGTGTCTTTGAAGCTGAACCGATAGATTTCATTCGAAGCGAGATCTCTTGCGGTTAACACCGGAACCGGATCACCGGGGCTAAGAAGATGCGGGTTTGTAGCCTGGTAAAGCCAAATTATGGAAATCGTCGGGAGACAGAGAAGGAGCGCGATGCCAATGGCGGCAGGCAATCTCCTTGGCGCCGGACGCGGCGAGCGTTGATCTGACGGTGCTATGTTCTGAGATGTGGGCACCGCGGACAACTCCACCTTTAAGTAATTTAACGAGAAGCTCTGGATGGAATGGAGCTGAGCGTCGGCGGCAATCTAAGAATTCCCGTAGCCACTGTCAAGGATTTTGGCGGAATAAATCGGAAATTACACGGAGAATGACTTGGCTGGAAAATTGGCCCAGCGGGGGGGATGACTCCGTTAAGAAGAGGGTTATTCGACCGGCTCGGCGCCAAGCTCACGGCGCAGAGCAAGTATAACGGGGTGCTCGTTGCCTCCACCATTCCCATCGCTTTGCGCGGGTATTGGTGAACTTGTTGGTGCCGAAGAGTTTGGTGTTGCGGTTTGTAATCCATGCCCGTTTCCTGAATTTATATTCAGCACGGGCTCGATGCGAAGCTTGAATCCGGTCACTTTATGAAAAGACTCAACGAGAAATTCTTTGTGCCGTTTGAGGGACGAGAAATGATAGTCGTCGGGACACCCGATGCGTAACGCACCATCTTCTAAGTCGAGTATGCGGCTCTCACCCAGGATTGTTCCTATTCCAATTTTCGTCTTCCGGACTTCACCAACCCAATGAGGCCAATGCTTGAATGCCTCCTCAGCCGTGATCTTACGCATGGGCTCAAGTGATGGCGACGCGTCCACCGGCAACTCCACAAAAGGTGGTTTGCTTTGAATCGTCGCGACGGGCGTCGCTGACGGTGCCGGGCTGTGGATGGAAAACTCTTTCGGCGTGTCCCCGTACGCGAACGATGAACCGTCACGCAATCTTCCCGCATTCACCTGTCCGACAACTTTCAGCTCGGTCCCCGAGTCGTTGGGCTGTTGCGGGCGAACTCCCGTCGAATGCCCCTTCGTATTCGCCCCGCTCAAACTAAGTTTTTTTTTCAGCTGATCGATCTGCCCCAGCAATGCATCGATCTGTACCGAGCGTTCGAGCTTGATCATCTGCAACAAGCCCGCTTCAAGCTTGAACCTCGGTTGCGGAGACCAGCGGATTGCCTGCTCGAGTTCGTTTACCAGTTTGAGCAAACGAAGGATGTCGTTTTGCCGAAAGTTCTTCGACTCTTCCTTGTATCGTTTCCGGTACGGCTCCGACGTCTCCACAAGCTCCGTCGCTTCTGTCGTCAGGACAACCAGGAGGTTTCGCAGGTGCTCAGATAATCCGCCAAGAAACTCCCGCAAATCATATCCCGCTTTCACAATTCCGTCGACCAGCTGAATCCCGCCCCGCGCATCCTGCGCTTTGATGAGGTCTGTAACCCGGAAATACAACTCCTGATCAACGACGTTCAATACCTTCAGGACATCCGCCACGGCAATCTGATTTCCGCAGAAGGAGCGGATCTGATCAAAAATACTTTGTGCGTCGCGCAGCGACCCATCCCCTTTTTTGGCTACGACCATGAGCGCTTCTTCGTCAATCGTCACCCCCTCGCCGCGCGCAACGCTCTGGAGGTTGCCTACAATTTCTTCTATAGAGATCCTCCGAAAGTCAAACCTCTGGCAACGCGAGAGGATCGTCATGGGGATCTTGTGGACTTCTGTGGTGGCAAAGATGAAGATCACATGTTCCGGCGGCTCTTCTAGTGTCTTGAGGAGGGCGTTGAACGCCTCCTTGGTCAACATATGCACTTCGTCGATGATATAGACCTTGTACTTACCACGCGCCGGCGTGTAGCGGACCGATTCCCGGAGATTCCGTATCTCCTCCACACCGCGGTTCGATGCACCATCGATCTCGATGACATCCAAGCTTCGCCCTGCTGTGATCTCTTTGCAGATCTCGCACTCGTTGTCCGGGTTTGAATCTTTCGGAGACTGACAGTTGATTGCTTTTGCAAGGATTCGGGCGGTCGTCGTCTTGCCGGTGCCTCTCACACCACTGAAAATGTAGGCGTGGGCAAGGCGGTTCGACGCAATCGCATTCCGCAGCGTGCTGGTCACATGCGACTGACCAACAACGTCTTCGAAAACTAACGGACGCCACTTACGGGCTGTAACCTGGTAGGACATGCTGAACCGAAATTAAGAAGTAAAAACGAGAAAGGGAAACGCTCCTCACTGCTTTCAGTGTAACGTCAAGCTCGCCTTGGCTTTGCGGTGAATACAAGTTTCGCCGCTTCCTCGATTGTTTCAACGGGAATGATCTTCAATCCTTCTTTCACCTTGTCCTGAATCTCTGTGAGATCCTTCAGGTTTTCTTTAGGAATAATGACCGTTTTGATGCCGCTCCGTTGCGCCGCAAGAAGCTTTTCATTCAATCCGCCGATCGGCAGCACATTTCCACGCAGCGTGATCTCTCCGGTCATCGCAACATCGTTGCGAGCCGGCCGGTTGCTCGCCGCGGAGATGATTGCCATCGCCATTGTGATACCGGCTGATGGACCGTCTTTCGGGATCGCACCTTCCGGAAGGTGAATGTGAATTTCCTTCCCCTTGGTGAATTCAGGGTTGACACCAAACCGCCTTGCGTTCGAGCGGATGTAACTCAGCGCTGCCTGAGCCGATTCCTTCATTACCTCACCCAATTGCCCCGTCAGCGTTAGCTTCTGCGCTCCACTCATGATCGTCACATCGACATTCAGAATTTCTCCACCAACACTCGTCCACGCCAATCCGGTAACCGATCCGACACGGCGTTCGCGTTCAGCCTCCTTCTTGCGGAATTTCGGGACGCCCAGATAGTGCTCGATCATCTCTCCTGTGACTGTAATACCCGCCGAGGCTTTCTTTTTCTTCTTCGTCGTGCCGTTCTTTCTCCTGCTCAGAACGATCTCCTTCGCTGCCTTCCTGCAAATCGACGCCAGCTCCCGCTCAACGTTTCGCACACCCGCTTCACGCGTATACTCGTTAATGATTTTGTCGATGGCTTCGTCTGTGAATTTCAACAACTTCTCCGTCAGCCCATGCGCAGTAAGTTGTTTTGGGATGATATGTCGCTTGGCAATTTCGCGCTTATCGTAATCGAGATACCCGGGTAGCTCAATGATTTCCATGCGGTCCTGGAGCGGCAGTGGAATTGCATACCGCACGTTCGCCGTGGTGATGAACATGACTTTTGACAGATCGTAATCCACATCGAGATAGTGATCGCTGAACGTATTGTTCTGTTCGGGATCCAACACTTCAAGCAATGCCGCAGAGGGATCACCGCGAAAATCCATGCTCATCTTGTCCACTTCGTCCATGAGCAGTACGGGGTTGGTTACACCCGCGCGTTTCATCGACTGAATAATCTTGCCCGGCATCGAGCCAATGTACGTCCGCCGATGGCCGCGGATCTCTGCTTCATCACGCATACCGCCGAGCGAAATTCGTACGAACTTTCGCCCCAACCCCCGCGCAATAGACTTTGCCAGCGAGGTTTTGCCGACACCCGGAGGTCCCACGAAGCACAAAATCTGTCCCTTCATCTCCTTGACGAGATTGAGAACTGCAATGTGTTCCAAAATCCGTTCTTTCGGCTTTTCCAGCCCAAAATGGTCTTCGTCGAGAATGTGCTTGACGTGTTCTACATCCAGGTCGTCCTTCGTCCGCTTTGTCCAGGGAACAGCAATCAGCCAGTCGAGATAGTTTCTTGTCACGGTAAACTCGGGCGACATTGGAGGCGTCTTCTTGAGCTTGTTGAACTCCTCCATCGCCTTTTCCTCTACCTCCTTCGGCATCTTCGCCTTCTGGAGTTGCTCTTTGAGCTTTGCCAGCTCTGGTGAGGCCTCATCGTCTCCAAGTTCGTCCTGCAGGATGCGGATTTGTTCCTGAATGAAGAATTTTCGTTGCGACTTCTGAATGTTGTCCTGAACCTTCGTATCGATTTCCCGTTCGATCTTCAGGATGTCGATTTCCGTCGTTAGGATCTTTGACAGTTCGTAAAGCTGCTCCCGGAGATGTTGTGTCTGAAGAATCCGCTGTTTTACGTCCACGCTTTGGACAAGGTTGGCCGCCATATAATAAAGCTTCCGGTGCGGCTCTTTGATACCCTCGAAGGCCATGAGAACTTCCGGCGGCACGTTTCGGCTGAGCTTCACGTACTCCTGGAACAGTGTCGATGCGTGTCTCACGAGCGCGTCGATATCGTGTCCCATCGGGGTTTCTGACTTGTTGATGATGATTTCCGCTTCAAGGTACGCCGTGGTGGGCAGGAATCGCTTCACCGAGGCCTGAACAGCCCCATCCACGAGGATTTTCATCAGGCCGTTCGGGAGCTTGAGCATCTGTATAATTTTCGCGACCGTGCCGTGTTGATAGACATCCTCCGCTGTGGGTTCGTCAATAGAGGCGCTTTTCTGTGCAACCAGAAAGATGTTTTTTCCCCGCTCCAGCGCCTCGTTTGCGGCGCGGAGAGAGCTCTCCCGGCCCACGAGAACCGGAAAGATCATGTATGGAAACAACACGACATCACGCAGGGGTAATACCGGCAACGTCTTCGGAATGTTGTCAATTGTTTCTACGGTGGTGTCGCTGAATTTGATCGGCGTTTCGCTCATAATCCTCAATCACTTCGTTATCCGTCCCTAAAACAAAAAGAGTCCCGGGTGGCGGGACATTATTCGGTAATTGAAATATACCCACAAATGGAGGGAGAATCAAGACGGTGTTCTCATGGGTTTGCTATCCTACGCACGCTTTGTCGTATTGACTCATCCTCCAAAATTACTTAGCGTTCGCGCACTGCGCTGACCTCCTCTCAGGAGAAGCTCTTTTCCATCGGATTTTCGCCCGGCTTTCCCTGGCGCGCCAGCATTTCGTTACACCCTTTTAGCTCATTGCTTCATTGAGGAATCGTACGAGAGGCGATGCCACTTCAAAAACCGCAGCGATCTCCGACACAAATTTCACCTTGAGACATTTTGATTCCGCCCATTCCACTCCCACAAAAAACTGTTTGTACTTGAGCCACTCTACCATCGGGTGGTCCGGCTCGTACCCTTTGGGTGCTCGCTGGAGTTTATCCCCCTCGAGCTTCCCAAAGCATTTTCTAAATCGCTGGTTTTGAATGATGGAAAGAAACTCGTTGGAATGATCTGCGATTGCGCGGCGGATTTTTTTCAGCTGATCATTATCCGGCATGTAGATGCCACCACCAAGAAAGACCTCACCGGGTTCAATGTGTAAGTAGTAACCGGATCCTTCGACTCCCTTGGGCTTGCCGCGTAACACAAAGTGCGCTGCAACATGTGTTTTGTAAGGAGTTTTGTCTTTGCTGAAGCGGACGTCACGATAGATTCGGAAAAGTGAGCGTTTTGGATTGATGTCAAACTCCGGAGCAAACCGGTCGAAGTGTGGCTGGAGCGCCGAAATCAAAGATTGCATGGGGAGTTTTACTGAAGACTCGTACTCCTCCTTGTGCTTTTCAAACCAAGGGCGATTGTTATTTCGCTTCAGGCGTTTCATGAAATCAATCCCCTCGCGCGGAAAACCGTCGAATGGGGGATAGAAATCTAGATCAGAAAGTGGTGGCTTGCCTGGTGGTGTCATCGTTTATTCCTCGATTTCTACAGTGCGTTGTATTCTTTCCCTTCAATAGCCGCCCTCACGAACCCATCCGCCCTCTCCAAGCGCTGTCTGGCCTCATCTTTCCCAACCCGGGCTTTGATCATGACAAGCGCCGTCTTCACATGTCCATCTGCCTTTTCAAGGTACTGGGCCGCCTCGTCGTAGCCGACTCCCGTGATGGTCATGACCACCCGTTTTGCCCGCTCCTTCAGTTTTAGGTTGGTCATCTGAAGGTCGATCATCATGTTCTCGTAGACCTTGCCAAGTCTAACCATTGCGGTTGTTGTAATCATATTCAGCACCAGTTTTTGCGCTGTCCCCGATTTCATTCTCGTCGAGCCCATAATGACTTCCGGCCCGACCTCGGGGCAAATCGCAACATCGAGCACTTTGGCTACTTCCGCAAATTCCGGCGAATACATCTTGCTTCGCGGGTTAGTAGTCACGTAGAGCGTTTTCGCACCAAGCTCCTTTGCCCGCTTGACGGCGCCAATGACATACGGTGTTCGCAGGCTTGCCGCAATTCCGCATACGACGTCTTTCGCTGTGACTTTCCTCTCGTCGATATCTCTGGCTCCGTTCTCCTCTTTGTCCTCCGCCCCCTCCTGGGCGCGAAACATCGCTTTCTCTCCTCCGGCGATCATGCCCTGAACCATCTCAAACGGCACACCGTACGTCGGTGGGCACTCAACAGCGTCAAGCACGCCAAGACGGCCACTTGTCCCAGCCCCCGCATACAGCAGGCGTCCGCCATCCTTGAAAGCGCGCACCACGAGTTCCACGGCCTTCCCTATGTACGCCAGCTCTCTCTCCACCGCCAAGGCGACCTTTTTATCCTCTGTGTTGATGATGCGCAGCACTTCTTCGACTGAACGCGCATCAATGTCCATACTGGCTGGATTGCGTTGTTCTGTGCTCAGCCGCGTGAGCTGCTCAAAAAGCTTCTTCTGATCGGTCACTGGTCTTCTGCTTTCTGCTTTGGAGTCCGGGCAATTTCCACCAGCACAATCTTCTTTTCTCCCCCCTCAAGTTGACTGGAGCCTCTTAGCGTTAGATCAAGAACGGTGATGTTTTTCACTTGAGCAAGATTTTGTATTTGTCCAATTTCCCCCTCAAGGTCACCCCCTTTAAGGGTGATAAGCGTGGGTCTCTCAATCAGTATCTTGCTTTCATCTCTGCCCTTGGCGATCGCCGACACCGTTGTTCCGTTTGTTTTCAGAAACGGTTCCGACCAACGGACAAGATCCTTCAGCGAAGCAACGGCCCGGGCGAGGACAACGTCGTATCGATGATGATGCTCTTTCGCTTTGCCAACGTCCTCCGCCCTACCCCACACTGCGGTCACTCCATCCAGACGCAGTGTGCGTATAAGATCCTTCACAACATTTATTTTTTTCTGGGTAGAATCAAGAAGCGTGAAGGCGAGATCGGGTCGCGCGATCTTCAAAGGAAGACCCGGAAGCCCACCTCCGGTTCCTAGGTCCAAAATGCGACCTCCGGTCGGTAACTCGACTCTGAATAAAAGCGCGAGGCAATGAAGAAGATGACTGCTCCAAAAATTTTCTTCATCGCGCCTGGAGATCAAATTGATCTTTTGATTCCACTCCAGCAGGCGAACCGCGATCTCGTCCATCAGCGCAAGTTGTTCCTCGCTCAGCTTCAGTCCGTTGTAAGCACACGTTGTACCTAGCCAGGTTTTTCCCTTTGACCCCCCCATAACCCCTTGTTTTATAATCGGTTACACGATTCGTTCCACGTGAAACGACTACCCACGAAGAGACACCATCAATACCGAGACATCTGACGGTGTTACGCCACTGATGCGTGAGGCTTGGCCAATGGACTCGGGCTTCACCTTGCTTAGCTTCTCTCTACCTTCGGTTGAAAGCGATTTGATTTTTGAGTAATCGTAGTCTATTGGGATTTTCTGGTCTTCAAACTGGTCGAATTTTGCTATCTGCTCAATCTGTCGCTGTATGTATCCTTCGTACTTGAGATCGATTTCTATTTGCTCAACGATCTCCCTTCGGAGTTTCGAATCGTTCAATGCTGATAACCTTTTGACGACCGGCTGATCCGACAGCGAATCCAAATCCAGAATCTCAGCCAGCTTGACCCCGGGACGCTTAAGGAGTTTGGACAAGCGTTCGTGTTCGTCGATACGTCCTTCCGAAGTTCTTTCAAGGTACGGGTTTGCTGTCTCCGGCGAAATGGACCGCTGCCTCGCCATGGCAATGAAGTCTGCGATGAGTAATTCCTTTTGCTCTAGCCTCTTCAGCATCGTGCTTTCTACCAATCCAAGGTCGAATCCTTTTTTCATCAGACGTCGATCAGCGTTATCCTGGCGCAGCACAAGTCTGTGTTCGGCCCTTGAGGTAAACATCCTATATGGCTCATCGGTGCTCTTGTTCACAAGGTCGTCTATTAAAACCCCGATGTATGCTTCAGATCGTTTAAGAATGAACGGGTCGCGATTTTTCACCTTCAGCGCTGCGTTGATGCCAGCGACGAGGCCCTGTGCTGCCGCCTCCTCGTATCCCGATGTCCCGTTCACCTGGCCGGCAAAGAAGAGGCTTTCTACGATCTTCGTCTCGAGCGTGAGTTTCACCTGATGCGGAGGAAAGTAGTCATACTCGACTGCATATCCCGGCCTCAGCATGTTGACCCTCTCAAGCCCGGTGATCGATCGCAGGCCTTCGAGCTGTATTTCCTCGGGAAGGCTGGTTGAGAAGCCATTTACATAGACGACATTGGTATCATACCCCTCCGGTTCCAAGAAGATCTGATGGCGATCTTTGTCCGCGAATCGTACTACCTTGTCTTCGATGGAGGGGCAATACCGGGGACCAACCCCTTTGATTACTCCGGTGAACAGCGGAGAACGATCGAATCCCTTTCTCAAGATTCGGTGCGTCTCGGGGTTAGTATACGTGAGGTACATTGGTATAAGTCGGTTAGTAATCGCGGGGGTCGAATACGAGAAAGCGTGAGGGGGGTTGTCGCTGTGCTGTTCTTCAGTTTTCGAAAGGTCAATGCTCAAAAGGTCAATTCGCGGCGGTGTTCCTGTTTTCAACCTGCCACTCACTATCCCCAGGCTTACAAGGTTCTCCGTGAGCCCCTTTGAGGCGGCCTCTCCGTACCGCCCCCCTTCCCGGTTCTTCATTCCAGTGTGCATCAATCCCCGAAGGAATGTGCCAGCACTGAGCACTACGCATCGGCAGCGGATCTTGGCGCCACCCGCGGTGACGACACCGACAACTTTCGGGTTTTTGCCGGAGGGGTCAACCTCAGTTTCGACGCTTACAGTCGAGTCTTCAAGGACAGTCAAGCCGTCCTGCATTTCCAATCTACGCTGCGCTTCCCGAGAATACCATTCCCTATCATTTTGACAACGCGGGCTCCAGACGGCTGGACCCTTCGACCGATTCAAGAGTCGAAACTGGATGCCAGTCGCGTCTGCGATCTTTCCCATTTCACCTCCAAGAGCATCGATCTCCCGAACGAGATGTCCTTTTGCTGTCCCCCCGATAGCCGGGTTGCAGGACATCCTGCCAATAGCATCTTTGCTCATGGTGATCATGAGGACGCTACACCCAATTCTGGAGGCTGCCAGCGAGGCCTCAATCCCGGCATGCCCTCCGCCGACCACCACAACATCTATATTTACTTCATTATCAGTCATTTCGGACAATGTTTCACGTGAAACGGTGTCTATTTTCCTATGCAGAATCTGGAAAAGATTGCATTCAGTATGTCTTCCGTGGTGACGGCTCCAACTACTTCCCCAATAGCATCTAGGGCACATCTGAGGTCTACAGCTATGAACTCTCCGCTTTTCCCAGAGACCGTTGATTCCAGGGCAAGCTCAAGGCTTGTTTTTGCCCTTTGGAGGATGGAGAAATGGCGGGCATTTGTTATCATCACGCCGCTTTCTCCCGTAGCAATCGAACCACCGATTGCCAGCCTCACAAGCGCCGACTCAAGTTGCCCGAAGCCCTGAAGTGTTTTTGCTGATATCTCCAACACCAGATGCTTCGAAAGGATTTCCGCGAGGTCTTGGAATGTGTACCTGGGGGTTGGCGCGACGTCAATCTTGTTCATCACCACAAGACACGATGCCCCGCGAGCCTCAATGTCTGAAACCAGCCTCAGGGTAGACGCTGCTTCGCCGGGTTGAAGGGGTCTTGTGCAATCCAACATCAGGAGCAGTATATCGCAGCTCATTTGTCTCTCCTCGGCTCTCCTGACCCCCTCCCGCTCGATTGGATCGGCGGTCTCCCTCAATCCTGCTGTATCGGTAATGTTAAAGAGAAGTCCCTCGAGGGTAATGGCCTCCTCGATGATGTCGCGGGTCGTCCCCGGAATGCTTGTCACAATTGCGCGCTCTTCCCGCAGAAAGGCATTGAGAAGGCTCGACTTCCCAACGTTCGGCGCACCAGCCAACGCTACCTTCACGCCATCCCGGTAGATTTTTCCGACTTTGTAGCTGGAGAGAAGCTCGCCTATTTGTGAGATCGCTTGACTCAGCTGGTTGGCCACCCGCTTCTTTTCGGTGAACTCATATCCGTCTTCGGCAAAGTCCAGCTCGAGCTCTAAAAGGCCGATGCTCCCTATAAGCTGATCCCGGAGTCCGGACATCTTTTCTGAAAGTGCGCCATTGAGTTGAGACAGTGATGAGCGATGAGCCCGATCGGAGCGGGAGTGGATCAGGTCTGCAACTGCTTCGGCCTGCGTCAGGTCAATCCGGCCTTTAAGAAAAGCCCTTTTGGTGAATTCACCCGCCTCTGCGGCCCTGGCACCATACCGAAGGATGGTCTCCAGAATTCGTCTCACCAGAAACTGGCCCCCATGGCAGCTTAGCTCGACAGTGTCTTCTCCTGTATATGAATGCGGATTCCTGAAGACTACGGCAACAATATTGTCGATTGAGACCCCTTTCTCGTCGACAAAGCGCCCATAGTGAGCCGTGTGGCTTGGGGCCTTGGCAAGAGCTTCCTTCCCCCGAAAGCCGAGGTCGGCAATGCGAAAAGCATTCTCTCCACTGATGCGGATTACAGAGATCCCCCCCTCTCCAATGGGGGTAGCGACTGCAGCAATTGTATCGGTTTCACGAGCCAGCGACATACTCTGTCTGAGAGTTGATGGAAGGGAAAAAGAATGTACAAAACCGCTGACCGACTTACAACCGCGCGTCCAGAAACAAAAAAGCCCCGGCGGATTTCCGACGGGGCTTCTGCGGTTCTTCTGCTCTGTTTACTTTTTCAGCCTGGGAAGATCCTTGCCGAGTTTAGCGAAAATTCCACCCGCTTTTTTCTTTTTCGGTTCCACTTTCCTAAGAGGTTGATCATCAGCCTGGCGGTTGATCATCACCTGCTGCCCGATTGACAAGGCGTTGAAGACAAAATAGTAGAGATTGAGTCCCGAGGGAAAACCGTTGAAGAGCAGCGTCATCATCACAGGCATCATCCAGACCATCGCTTTTTGCCGCGGATCTTTGACTGTCTGCTTCTGCTGAATAAACATTGTGATACCCATCAGCAGGGCCAATCCACTGACATCATGGATACCGAAGAACGGTATTTCAAATGGAAGGGTGAAAATGCGATCCGGAATGGAGAGGTCGGTAATCCACCAGACGAAACTTCCCTGTCGCAATTCGATGGTTGCGCGGAAGACATTGTAGAGTGCAATCAAAATCGGAAACTGAAGCAAGACCGGCAGACACCCTCCCGCCGGGTTTACGCCGTACTCCTTGTACAAATTCAGAACCTGCTGGTTCATCTTCTGGGGATCGTCTTTATACTTTTCCTTGATCTCGTTCATCAGCGGCTGCAGGGCTTGCATCTTTTTCATCGAACGCATGCTGCTGCGCGTCAGAGGGTGCAAGACAATCTTGATGATGATCGAGAAGACGATGATTACAAGACCCCAGTTGGGCACCAGGTAGTGAATAAAGCTCATTAGTGGCAACATCACGTATTCAGAAATTGGACGGATGAGCCAGGTCCAACCCAACCCGACAATTTTGTCCAGTCCCACCGAATACGATTTCAGCAAGCTAAGGTCTGCCGGACCGAAGAAAATTCTAAAGGAACCCCCCTCTTCCGCGCTACCCTTGAACGGCATTTTCACGGCAACGCTGTACGACTCGATGGCACCCTTGTCTGGTGCCTGCACCCGGGATCCTCCCAAGTAAGCTCCTTCGCTCGTTCCCTCTTTTGGGATGATCGCGAGGGCGAAATATTTCGTCCTCATGGCGACCCAGTCAACGGTTCCTGAAATGTTCTTCTCCGGACGGCTGTCAAAGCTCGTCGCGTCGACGTCGGTCAACTCTTTGCCGGCATATGCATATGCTGCCGAGAAACTCGACTCGTCCACGCTATTTGCTTCTGCGTATCGCAGCCCGCTTTCCCAAACAAGTTGATACTCAAAATTCGCCACTACATCGGGCGTCTTCTGAAACTTCACATCGACGCCGAGACCATATTCTCCGTTCTTGAATTTCAGCGTCTTGACGATCTGCCCGCCCCCGATAACCGGTAGCACCAGGTTCAGCGCGTATTCCTCTCCTGTGGCCACGATGTGTTGATCGAAGCCCTCAGCGGTTGCATCAAAGAATAGATCGTGTGTATTAATGAGTCGACCATCCGAGGTTGCGAACAACAAGCTCAGGTCGCCCCCTTTTTTGTAATCAACGAGCTGCACGGGATAGCCATCCCACGTCTTATATTTCTTCAGCTCCCATCGCTTGATCAATCCGCCCTTCAGGGAAATCTCTGCGATGTATAAGTCGGTCTCGATCGTAATAATCCGCTCAACGCCCTTATCCCGTCCCGCGAAGAACTTGCCAAGCGGATCAGCCTGAATGGTTTCCTTGGGTTGAACGCGCAGCGTATCGGCTCGTTTTGAAGAATCCTGGGGGATGGCTTGTGTTGCAACGGCCTTCGGCTCTTGCGACTGCGGCGTTTGCTTGGGGGAGTTCATCCACATCCAGACAACTAGCAGGATGAAGATGAGAATGTAACCGAGTATTGATTGACGATCCATTGAATATCCCTACAACAAAATGGATTACGGCACCGGGTCGAAGCCCGCGTGTTTATGAAACGGATGACACTTTGCAATCCGTTTGAGAGCATACCACCCTCCCTTGCGAGCGCCATGTTTCCCAATGGCTTCTTCGGCGTACTGAGAACAGGAGGGGTAGAAGCGACAGTTGTTAAACGGAAGAAGCGGTGAGACAAGCAGCTGGTAAACTCGAATGAAGAAAATGAGCAGGCGTCTCATGGTTTGTCAGAAAGGTGTTGGTGCAATTCCTTCAGGAGAGTAATCATTGCCTGATCAATTGCGGCGCGAGATCCGGGTGAGCGCGGTAGCCGTTCGCGAACGCGAGCCATGAACACAATATCAAGCGGTTCCAAGCTCACTCTCGACACACCGCCGAGGAGATGCTTATTCCTCCGGTAAGTTTCTTTCATCCACCGCCGAGCGCGGTTGCGATCCACGGCATTTCGCACGCTCCGGCTGACAGAAAATCCAACCCGCAACGTCCCCGTGCGCCCGGGTGTTGTTGCAAAGAAACAACGGACAGGGCCTTTTTGAAGAGACCGTCCCTCCGTAATAACGCGTGAAAATGTTTGATACCCTCGGAGGATCTCTTGTTTCTTTAACGATAGCCGGGGTGGTTTCACTGCTTTCCGTAGAGCTTACTTCTCGTCGCTTACGGTGAGCCGGCGGCGCCCCTTCGACCTGCGACGGGACAGCACTTTTCTCCCGTTTTTCGAGGCCATGCGCGCTCTGAATCCATGCTTGTTTGTCCGTTTGCGCCGATGTGGCTGGTAGGTTCGTTTCACGTCGATACTCCGCGAGATTTCGTTGAACTATTACAAAGCTTTGTAATGTAAGACTTTCTTGCCCGCAATACAAGCATTTCCGCTTTCGTAAGAGTGCGTTCGTACAAGAGACGTTTTTCTTAGCTGATTTACCGAGCACAATCAGACGATTTAACGAATTGTAATTTTTGCCCTTGCTCTCGAGGTTCTCTGGTATTATACTCTGTGGAAGACTTTCTTCGCTCCGTCCCGTTGACAACATGTGGACAACTTCGGGAAGTCCTCAAGGTGTTGTTTTTCACGACGAAACAGCTCTTCTCTGTTTTTCTACAGCCCTGTTGATAACCATGTTCTTAACAATGAAATCACCCTTGGTTTGAATGGGTTGTGGGCTTTGCATAATGTTTACAAGTCAAAAAAAACGATAAAATCAAAAAACTCGGGTCTTCACCCTCGTTGATTGTTTTGTTTGTTGTTTGTTAATAACTCTCGCACTTTCCTGCAGATGTCGCCATCATGGTTTCCCAGAATCCGATTGATACGTTCCAAGTCCAACCCGACGCACTGAAATCCGCAGATGAACTGTTGCCCGTGTGGGAGCGCTGTCTGGCAAAGATACAGGGGCGGGTTACAAGCCTTGGCTTCAAAACATGGTTTCAGCCGATCGTGCCGATCAAGTTGGCCGATAAAGAACTGACTGTTCAGGTGCCAAGCCAGTTTTTCTACGATTGGGTTGATCAACATTACAACTCGCTCATCCGTGAAACGATCGCCGCTGTGCTTGGGGACGGGGCTAAGCTCTATTACTCGATTGCATCCGAGGATGGCGAACCGCAGGCAGGCCCTCAGCGGGTTGAAGTCCAACCCCCGCAATCGCCAGCTACCGCGCGAGACGCTCAGTCTTCGCTTTCGCAGCCCCAGCTTTTTTTCCCGCCCCGGGCAGCATTCCGCCAGACCGAGCAGCCGATAGCCCAAAGCAATCTCAACCCCCGATATACTTTTGAGAATTTCATCAAAGGGGACAGCAACCAACTTGCCCGCGCAGCAGCACTAGCTGTTGGTAACAACCCGGGCGGGACTTCGTTCAACCCTCTGGTGATCTACGGCGGTACCGGTCTCGGAAAGACCCACCTTATGCATGCCCTTGGCAACCACGCCATAGGCCTGGGCAAGGCAAAGAGGGTTGTCTATGTTTCAAGCGAAAAGTTTACAATTGAATTCGTCGAGGCGATACAATCGGATCGGGTGAATGAGTTTTCCTACTTCTACCGCAGTGTTGATCTCCTCATCGTCGATGACATTCAGTTCTTCTCCGGCAAGGAGAAGACACAGGATAATTTTTTCCACACCTTCAACACCCTCTATCAGCTGGGGAAACAGATCGTTCTCTCCTCTGACGTACCTCCAAAGGAATTAAAGGGCCTTGACGAAAGGCTCATTTCTCGATTTCAGTCCGGACTGACGGCCGATATCCAACCCCCAGATCTGGAGACAAGAATTGCCATTCTGCGCAAGAAGAGTGAAGACAATAGCTTTGAATTAGGGCAGGATGTCGTGGATTTCATAGCTTCAAACGTCACAAGCAACATCCGTGAACTAGAGGGGTGTCTCATTAGCCTCATTGCCAGGGCTTCGCTCGACAACCGCGAGATTAATGTTGACCTTGCCAGAGAAGTTTTGAGAATGGTTGTGAACGAATCAAAATCCCCTATAAACATTGATCTAATTCAACGTACCGTCTGCGAGTTTTTTGATATCCCCGAAGATTTGCTGCGGGCAAAGACCCGAAAACAAGAGGTTGTCAACGCCCGGCAGGTGGCAATGTATCTATCGAAAGAACTGACAAATTCTTCCCTCAAGACTATCGGCCTTCATTTCGGGGGAAGAGATCACAGCACGGTAATTCATTCTTGTCAGACTGTTCAGGACCGTCTTAGGAGCGATTCCGCTTTCAAGCAGAACGTCGACCAATTGCGCCGACGCATTGACTTGTCCGGTCGTTAACTCTCCATCGGTATCCCGCAAATAGACGTTCATGTCCCCCCGGGGGTGTGGTCTGCCTTCTTGGCCGCACAGCCTTTGTTTATATCTCAACATATAACGCGTGGATAGATGTTCATGAACTGTTTACTCTCTGGATTATTTTCAGAGTTTTAGTCTTACTTCCCGAGACGGTGGAAACCCAGTATAGACGTCAACATATTACCAACACTTTTGAGCAGCCCTTTTACAAATAATGTTCCTGTCTTCAATCCTCTTTTTCTATTTATCACTTTCTTATTAACACTATCAACACCCTTATTATAAGTATTATCTTTTTCTTTCTTAATATTATATTTATATAAGGTAACAACTTACCAAAACTCCATTCTCGGGTTGTAAATGCCCTAATTTTTTGGTATTTTGCAGTATCAATGCCCAATTGCCCATCTCGCCAAAGAAGGAGATAGGAATGAAATTCACAGTCTCAAGCAATGAATTACAAAAGGCACTGGCGAAAGTCAGCGGTGTCGTTCCATCCAAGTCGACTCTCCCTATTCTTGAAAATATACTTTTCAAGCTTTCCAAAAACGTGCTTCAACTTGCAGCCACAGACCTTGAAGTATCGATGTCTGCTTCCCTGGACGTCAAAGGAAATGAAGATGGATCGATTGCAGTACCGGCTAAGAGATTGATGGAGACCATCCGGGCATTACCGGATATTCAGTTGGTATTCAATGCAGATATGTCATCCAACAAGGTCAAGATGATAACCGAGATGGGTGAATATATTCTGATGGGAGAATCGAGTGAGGAATTTCCAACAATTCCGCAGGTGAAAGGGGACGACAGAATCACGCTGAGCGGTGAAATGTTGAAGAGCATGATACATCGCACTCTGTTTGCGGTGAGCACTGACGAACTAAGACCCGCTATGACCGGAGTCCTTTTACAGGTAAAGGATGGGGATCTCCGTGCCGTGTCAACAGACGGGCACCGGCTCGTGCGCATCCAATATACCGGACTGAAGCAGCCAAAGTTGAAATGGGATATCATCGTTCCGGCAAAAGCCCTCAATCTTGTGTCGCGGTCCGTTGACAGCGAGACGAACACAGTCTCCGTTGACGCTACCCATGTCCAGTTTACTTTCGGCACAACGACATTGACCTCGCGCGTCATAGAGGAAAGTTATCCGAACTACGAGTCTGTTATTCCCCTCGACAACGATAAGAAGCTCGTCGTAGCAAGAGATTTGCTCCTTGCAGCGGTTCGACGTGTGGCACTCTATTCAAGTTCAACGACACACCAGGTCCGCTGCTCGGTTCGCAAAAACGAATTGCGTGTCATGGCTGAGGACATTGATTTCGGCGGGGAAGCAAAGGAAAAAGTACCCTGTGACTACAATGGAGAGGAGTTGGAAATCGGTTTCAACTCGACGTATCTGATTGATATCCTTTCACACCTCGACGGCGAAGAAGCAGAGTTCAAGCTGGGCACATCCGTTCGGGCGGCAATCATTACGCCGGCACATCAGAAACCGAACGAAGATCTGCTCATGCTCGTCATGCCCATGCGACTGAATACATAACAGCATGCTGTTGGGCGAGAGAATTTGTGAAGGTAGCCCCATCTCGCGAGCCGGGAGCGGGGCTATCGCATTGTAAGCGCCATCAGGGAATGTGAAGATCCGCGAACTCCACGTACAGAAATTCCGCAACCACGCTCATACCGACGCTGTCTTCGGAGGGGGGATTAATGCGGTTCTTGGCGAGAACGGCGAGGGCAAGACCAATCTCCTGGAAGCGATCTCGTATCTCTGTCTGACGAAGAGTTTTTTCGGCAGCGCGGATGGCATTGTTCTTCAGGTTGGAGAGCCGAGGTTTGAAGTCAGCGGCGATCTGGAAACAGATTCGGGACTGCGGTATCATGTGTCGGTCTCGTATGATCATGAAGCCGGGCATAAAGACTTCCTGATCAACAGAGCGCCGGTCGAAAAGTTTTCGGAGGTGGTCGGGCAGTTTCCGGTGGTAGTCTTGTCTCCGGAGTCAGGGGCCATCACGAGTGGTGGACCGGCAGATCGGAGGCGATTTCTCGACTTCGTGATAGCGCAGGCAAGCAAGATGTATCTCGAAGACCTCCTCGAATACAGGCGGGTCTTGAGGCAGCGAAACCGGGTGTTGTTTGACAACAAGGTTGGCCGGGTAGAGTACCCGGATCTGATTGAGCCGTGGGATCAGGAACTGATTGAGCGGGGTGCCCGGATCATACACCGGCGAAACGCATTTCTCAGGGAATTGCAGCCCATCGTTCACGAGTCATATGCCAAGATTGCAGGAAGAGCAGAGGAGCCGACGCTGCAGTACCTTCCATCAGTACCGCATGCCGAGCGGGCATCCGAGGAAGAAGTACGGGAGATCTTTCGACAGGAGTTGAAGCGGAAGGCGCCAGAGGAAAAGCGGTTAGGGTTGACCCTGGTTGGGCCGCACCGCGACGAACTTGAGCTTGCGATCAACAAACTGAGCGTTCGCTCGCATGCATCGCAAGGCCAGCACAAAACGTTTCTGATAGCCCTGAAGGTGGCGGAGTTTCTCTACCTCCAGAACAAGCGCAACGAGCGGCCGATACTTCTGCTGGACGATATCTTTACAGAGCTTGATCATCACAGATCGGAGAGGCTCCTGGCGATGACCGAAGCGGTCGGCCAGGCGTTCATCACAACGACGAACGACAGCGTTTTTCCTCCAGATTTCAACTGGAGCGGAACAAACAAGCGATTCTTTGTGCGCAAAGGAACGGTCGAGCATGCGAACGCGGGCAACCTCACGAATTAAGTCGCTCGGTGACGTACTTGACGAGCTTGTTGAAAACCTTGGGATTAGAAAGAAGCTTCGCGAACAAGATGTGTTTGAGCTCTGGGACAAAGCGGTTGGTGAGCGCATAGCTGAAATTGCAAAGCCCACTCGCATCTCAAAGGGAACCCTCTTTGTCAGCGTACAAAGCGGGACATGGAGAAACGAGTTAAGCATGAGGAGGGAAGAAATTCTCGCCCGGCTGAACGAAACCGTGAACGAAGAAATTGTGAAAGACATAAAATTTCAATAAGGAAGCACATGGCGGTTGACAGCAAAGACTTGAAAAACAAGAAGAAGGCAGAGAATACCAAAGGGGCGCGGTCAGAGAACGGCGGCCACGGGTATACGGCGGACGACATCACCGTGCTGAAAGGCCTGGAAGCTGTGCGTCTTCGGCCCGCAATGTATATCGGTGATACCAGCGCACGGGGACTTCACCACCTTGTATATGAGGTTGTTGACAACTCGATCGACGAAGCGCTGGCGGGATACTGTAAGAACATCAACGTATCGATCAACAGCGATGGATCCGTTAGTGTTGAGGATGACGGGCGCGGAATCCCGACCGATATACATCCGCAAGAGAAACGATCGGCGCTCGAAGTGGTCATGACGATGCTCCATGCCGGCGGCAAGTTTGACAAGCACACGTATAAAGTGTCCGGTGGATTACATGGGGTCGGCGTGTCGGTTGTAAACGCTCTGAGTGAGTGGCTGGAAGTCGAAGTTCGCCGCGACGGAAAGGTTTTTTTCCAGAAATACAAAAAGGGAGACCCGGTAGCGCCGGTCAAGCTCATCGGGAAAGAAGACAAAGCAAAGACGGGAGTGAAGGTGACGTTTCTTCCCGACAACACCATCTTCAAGAACCGCGTGTTTAAGTTTGAGCTGCTTGCCGAACGACTTCGGGAGCTCGCCTTTTTGAATCCAGAGGTGGTTCTGCGGATCGAAGACGCTAGGACGAAAAATGGAGACGAGGAAGTATTCCACTTCGAAGGAGGGCTCCGGGAATTTGTTCAATACATCGATGCGACGCGGCCGGCGATAACAAAAAAGCCCTTCTATGCGAAGGGGCAGGGCAAGGATGATGGTGGCAGGATGGTGGAAGTGGAGGTCGCATTCCAGTACAACGATCAGTTCAGCGAAAACGTCTTCAGTTACGTCAACAACATCAACACCCATGAAGGTGGAACACACCTCGTTGGATTCCGGACTGCGCTCACACGCACCATCAACAACTATGGATACAAAAGCGGCCTGATGAAGGAAACCGGCATTCAGCTTGTCGGGGACGATTTCCGCGAGGGCCTGACAGCTGTCATCAGTGTAAAGGTGCCCGAGCCACAGTTTGAAGGCCAGACGAAGACGAAGCTCGGGAACAGCGAGGTGAAGAGCATTGTCGAGTCGGTGGTGGGTGCGCAGCTGCAAAACTGGTTAGAGGAAAACAACCCCGAGGCCAGACGAATTATTGACAAAACGCTTCGTGCCGCGGAAGCGCGGGAGGCGGCAAGAAAAGCACGCGACCTCACGCGCCGAAAGAATGCTCTTGATGGTGGAGGCCTGCCGGGAAAACTCGCGGACTGTTCAATCAGCGATCCCGATCATTGCGAGCTGTACCTCGTTGAGGGAGATTCTGCCGGAGGGAGCGCGAAGCAGGGGCGCGACCGACGGTCACAAGCAATTCTTCCGCTGAAGGGAAAAATCCTCAACGTTGAAAAAGCGCGGCTCCACAAGATTCTGGAGAACGAAGAGATCAGGGCCATCTTTACCGCAATTGGAGCCGGTGTTGGTGAAGAGTTTGATGCATCCAAGATCAGGTATGGTAAGATTATAATCATGTGCGACGCGGACGTCGACGGATCACACATCCGCACGCTGCTTCTGACGCTTTTCTTCCGATACATGAAGGAACTTGTCGAGCTGGGGCATGTCTACATTGCGCAGCCACCGCTGTACAAAGTGAAGAAGGGAAAGCAGGAACACTACGCCTTTGACGAGGAAGAGCGGGACGAAATCATCAAGCGGATACGAAGCGAAAAGAAAAGCGGACGCGCACAAAAAGTGGAGGAGGAAGAACTGGCGGCATCAGTCGAAGAGGGCGTGGCGGTGAGCAGCGACGGCATCGTCATTTCGCGGTTTAAGGGTCTTGGCGAAATGAACCCCGAGCAGCTCTGGAGCACAACCATGAACCCTGAATCCAGGACGGTCCTTCAAGTGACCATCGAAAATGCGGCAGAGGCGGACAGAACATTCTCTATCCTTATGGGGGACGAGGTTGAGCCGCGGCGGGAATTCATCGAGAAGAATGCAAAGTATGTAAGAAATCTCGACGTGTAAAGTAACACAGATCGTAGAAACTCTATCAGCTCTCAGCGGAAATACGAATGGCGAATGTGAACGAGAAGATTATACCGGTTGACATTGAAGAAGAAATGAAGGGTTCCTACATCGATTATTCGATGTCGGTTATCGTTGCGCGGGCGCTGCCCGATGTGCGCGACGGCTTGAAGCCGGTTCACCGTCGCGTGCTGTACGGCATGCAGGACCTGGGACTTGCGAGTAACCGGGCGTATAAGAAAAGCGCCCGTATCGTTGGTGAAGTACTCGGCAAGTACCACCCGCATGGCGACTCGGCGGTATATGACAGCATGGTCCGCATGGTGCAGGATTTCTCCCTGCGCTACCCCCTGGTCGACGGGCAGGGCAATTTTGGATCCGTTGACGGCGACTCTCCGGCGGCAATGAGGTACACGGAAGCCCGCCTCTCTCGCATTGCCGAGGAAATGCTCAAGGACCTTGAAAAAAACACAGTTGATTTCACCCCCAACTTTGATGATACACTCAAAGAGCCATCGGTTCTCCCGGCGAGCTTTCCGAACCTTCTCTGCAACGGGGCGAGCGGAATTGCCGTCGGCATGGCAACAAACATCCCACCGCACAACCTCAGAGAGGTCATAGACGGCTGCATCGCCTATATCAAGAACGAAGAGATCACGAACGACCAATTGATGAAACACATCGTTGCCCCGGATTTTCCGACCGGCGGCATCATCTACGGCTATGAAGGAGTCAAAGAGGCGTATGCGAACGGTCGCGGCCGAATTCTTGTCCGGGCACGAGCAAGCATCGAGACTGGCAAGGGGGATCGCCAGCGCATTGTCGTATCAGAGCTTCCCTATATGGTCAACAAGGCCTCGCTGATCGAAAAAATTGCAGATCTCGTCAATGACAAGAAACTCGAGGATATTGCCGACGTGCGCGATGAATCCGACCGTGATGGCATGCGCATGGTCATTGAGTTAAGGCGTGATGCGAACGCAGAAGTTGTGCTCAACAATCTGTACATGCACACGCAGATGCAGACGACCTTCGGGATTATCATGCTGTCGCTCGTGGAGGGGCGCCCCCGCGTGCTGACGCTGAGAGAAATGATCCAGAAGTTTGTCGAACACCGAAACGTCGTGATTGTCCGCAGGTCAAAGTACGAGCTCGATGAAGCTGAAAAGCGGGCGCATATCCTCGAGGGTTACATCATTGCGCTCGATAACATCGATGCGGTGATTAAACTCATCAAGCAGTCGAAGGATGTCGAGTCTGCGAAGCTTGGGCTGATGAAGAAATTCAAACTGTCCGAGATCCAGGCGAAAACGATTCTGGACATGCGATTGCAGAAGCTGACGGGTCTCGAGCGGAAAAAAGTTGAGGACGAGTACCGGGAGACAATCAAGCTGATTGAGAAACTCAAGGCGATCCTGAAGAGCAAGCCGCTGCAGATGAAGATTATCGAGGATGGGCTGCTGGAGCTGAAGGAAAAATATGGCGATGATCGCAGGACCGAAATCGTTTATAAAGCCGAGGAATTCAGCATAGAGGACATGATTGCCGAGGAAGAGGTGGTTATTACGATCAGCCACCTGGGACTTATCAAGCGGTTCCCCGTGTCGGGATACCGGCGGCAATCGCGCGGAGGAAAGGGGGTAACGGGAGCGGCGACAAAAGAGGACGATTTTGTCGAACACATGTTTGTTGCCAGCAGCCACAACTATATCCTGTTCTTCACAAATACCGGCCGTTGTTACTGGTTGAAGGTATTCGAGATTCCCGAAGGGGGGCGCACGGCGAAAGGGAAACCAATCAATTCCCTCCTGGCGAAGGGCCCGGAAGAAACCATCAGTGCTTTTATCACGGTAAAGGAATTTGACGATCAGCACTATGTTTTCATGGTTACGGAGTCAGGGCTTGTGAAAAAGGTGCTCCTTTCCGAGTTCAGCAACCCGCGGAAAAACGGCATCACAGCGACGACACTGAAAAAGGGGGA
>Ga0187886_1000823_pt1 | contig 33020 bp, 30 predicted proteins | sample June2016WEW_20_1_FD_133001 | JGI IMG/M metagenome (GOLD analysis project Ga0187886, IMG submission 133001) | Peatland microbial communities from SPRUCE experiment site at the Marcell Experimental Forest, Minnesota, USA - June2016WEW_20_150 | ecosystem: Environmental > Terrestrial > Soil >...
ATCCACACCTGAATGGGTGCCCCATGATTTAAGCCGGCAAAAAGATCCTCAGTATCGTCGATGACGAGCTCGCTCCGGCCATACTCGCGCTTCCGTGACTTGCCCACTTCTCCCCCCAGGACATGGGTCATGAGCTGCATGCCGTAGCAAATGCCCAGAGTGGGGACGCCCATGCGAAAAAGCTCCGGCGGGTTCAGAGGAGCTCTCGGTTCGTAGACGCTGGCAGGCCCTCCGGATAGGATGATTCCTTTCGGTTGGAAAGCGCGCACCGCTTCTAAGCCTACATGGAAAGGATGGATTTCGCAGTACACGTGGCATTCCCGCACTCGGCGGGCAATCAACTGGGTGGTCTGCGAACCATAATCGAGGATTAAAATGCGACCCTGAAAATCCTTCCCCGCCATCAATTAAAATTCTTCAAAGGGGCCCTCTGACCCTACGCTATAATTCGGTGCTTCTTTGGTGATAATCACGTCGTGGACGTGGCTTTCGCGCAAGCCCGAGTAAGTAATGCGGGTGAATTGGCTTTTTTGTTTTACTTCTTTCAGATTCCGGCATCCCAGGTAGCCCATTCCTGCGCGCAGGCCCCCCAGAAGTTGATAGATGCTGGAGGACAGGGGTCCCTTATACGGGACTCGCCCTTCAATACCTTCGGGTACGAGTTTGATCTCCGATTCAACCTCGTCCTGATAATAGCGGTCTTTACTGCCGCGCTTCATGGCCTCGATAGAACCCATACCCCGGTAGATCTTATAGCTCCGTCCCTGATAGAGCACCATTTCTCCCGGACTTTCGTCAGTCCCAGCGAAAAGCCCCCCGATCATAACCGTGTCCGCACCCGCAGCCAGAGCTTTGGTAATATCGCCAGAAAACTTAATACCCCCATCGGAGATGAGAGGAAGATCGTATCGCTGCGTGATCCGGGCACTCTCCTGGATGGCCGTGATCTGCGGAACCCCCACACCGGCAATGACCCGAGTCGTGCAGATCGACCCCGGACCTACTCCCACCTTCACCGCGTCCGCCCCAGCCTCGATCAAGTCCTCAGTTCCTCCGGCCGTGGCCACGTTGCCCGCGATGAGCTGGCAGCTTGGAAAAACCCGCTTTGTATCCCGGATGGCTTCCACCACTCCAAGGGAATGGCCATGGGCAGTATCGATGACGATGACATCGGCGCCGACCCGGAGCAAGGCTTCCACCCGGGCTTCCCGGTCTACAGATACGCCCACCGCAGCCCCCACCCGCAACCGACCCAGGCTATCTTTGCAGGCGTTGGGATATTTAATGGTTTTTTCGATGTCCTTGATCGTGATCAGACCTTTGAGGTTGTTCTGCTCGTCCACAACCAGGAGTTTCTCAATCCGATTCTTGTGCAGCAGTTTCTTTGACTCTTCTAGGGTGATGCCCATGGGGGCCGTAACCAGATTCTCCTTGGTCATCACAGCCGCAATGGGTTGGTCTAACTGGGTTTCGAACCTTAGGTCACGGTTGGTCAGAATTCCCAAAAGCTTCCCCTGCCGGGTCACCGGCACTCCCGAGATGCGGTACTTCTTCATGATTTCTAAGGCTTCATAGATTTTTTGATCCGGATCCATGGTAATGGGGTCGACAATCATTCCGCTCTCGGACTTTTTCACTTTGTCCACTTCCGCTGCCTGCGCGGCGACGGACATGTTGCGATGGATGATCCCGATTCCCCCTTCCCGGGCCATCGTAATAGCCGTCTGAGCTTCCGTGACCGTGTCCATGGCGGCGCTGATCAGCGGGATATTCAGGCGGATCGTTTTTGTCAAGTTGGTAGATATCTCTACGTCCCGGGGCAGGACCGCAGATTTGGCCGGGATGAGAAGGACGTCATCAAAGGTAAGGCTCTCGGGAATTTTTTCGGGTACCACCCTGTACTCCTTATCCGTGGGGAAAAACGCAGGTTTTAAGATACTTTATTATGGTCAACCGGGGATGTCAAGGATACAAAAAAACTGATAGCTCATAGCGGATCGCCAAGAGCCGATGGCTATGAGCTATGCGCTGTATGCTCCTTGCTCTAGGCCGTCGAGAAGTACCCCCTCCAACAACCCGGAGTCAGAGACCACCAGCCCCTCCAACCCAAAGACTTCCAGCAGTTGCAACACGACCACTGCCCCGGCGACGATCAAGTCTTCCCGTCCTTTTTCCAGGCCGGGGACATTTCGGCGCTCCTTTATGGGGAGGGCACGAAGGCGGAGATAAATCTCTTCTAGAGCCGGGCGCGAGATTCGATAGCCGTTGATTTTTGGCGGGTCATAAACCAAGAGCTCCTGATCAATCGCCGCCAGGGTGGTTATGCTGCCTGCCGTCCCCACAAGTTGCGAGTGGAGATCCTCGACCGCTAGACCTTCCCTTTCGAACCCCTCTCGCATTTCCTTCAGGACTTCCTTGGTAAACCTCTCCAAGAACTCCAGCTCTGGCGGCCGCGGCGGATCCTCCCGCAGAAATCTTTCCGCCAACGCTACGGTCCCCAACTGGACGCTCCGGGTCTTTTTCGGTTTATGGCCTTCGACCCAGAGGACCTCCGTGGACCAACCCCCCACATCCGCGACAATCTGGGTAGCGGTTTGGTCTTTTAGAGACCAGAGCACGCCCTTGAGCATCAGGCAGGCCTCTTCCTCCCCGGAGACGAGACGCAGGGAGAGCCCCGTGCGCTTAAAGACGCGCTCGATGAAGGCTTTTCCGTTCTTCGCTTCCCGCAATACGCCGGTGGTCACAGCAAAGATGTTCTCCAGCCCCTCGCGCTTTAGCAAATCGGCGAAGGCGCTGAGAGTCTTCAGGGTTCTTCCCATGGCGCTTTCATCGAGGTTCCCTTCGGTTGAGAAGTTTCCTCCCAGGCGGGTGATGCTTCTTTCCACCCGCAGAGGACGAATCTCTCCCCCTGCCATTCTCTCGGCGATCAGCAGTCGCACAGTGTTCGAGCCGACATCTAAGGAAGCATATCGAGGTAAGGACATGCAGGGGTTAAGGGACCGCACCCTGGGGATTCGTGTAAAGGAAAAAAAGCTGGGGGAAATGCTCCCCTGCGCGATCTAAAAGTTTGAGGATCGTTTGCTGTAATATCAGGTCGAGAAGAGAAAATCTTTTTTTCTCCGGATAGATCACCTCAGGCTCTCCTTTGATCCCAGCCATCTTAGCCGCCATGGCGATCGTGTCCTGAAAATTTCCCAGATCGTCTACCAACCCCAAAGTCTTGGCTTGCTCGCCCGAGAAAATCCTTCCATCCGCCAAGCTACGTACTTTCTCCAAAGGGAGCTTCCTGCCCTCAGCCACTGCGCGGATAAACTGTTCGTGAACGCTATCCAGCACCCCCTGGAGCAATTTTTTTTCTTCTGGGGTCATTTTGCGCAGCGGGGAACCGATGTCCTTATGCCTTCCACTCTTGATCACGGTAGAGCGCAAGCCGAGTTTTCGAAATAGATCCTCCACGTTTAAGCTCTCAACGATCACGCCGATCGAGCCGGTGATGGAGCCAGGGTTGGCTATAATTTTATCTGCCGCACAGGCAATGTAATAGCCCCCGGAGGCGGCGACTGAACCCATCGAAACCAAGACCTTCTTTTCCAGCTGGACCTTTTTAACTTCGGCATGGATCTCCTGCGCCGGGCCCACCCCTCCGCCCGGCGAGTCAATACGGAGCACGATGGCTTTCACCTTTTCATTCTTGCGGAACTTGATCAGCTTTTCGACGACGGGTTGGGGGTCAATGATCACGCCCTTGATCTCGATGATCGCAATCTTCTCACTCCCCCAAAGGCTTTCTTCTCGGCTGGAAAAATAAGACAGAACCCAGATGCTGATAACAAAAAGACTGAGCAGCACTCCGATAACCAGCATGCCCAGCAATAGAGGGTGTTTTCTCATCTGCGAGTTATGGCTCCCGGAGGGTATCCGCTTCGCGTGCCCTTTTCTCCAGACCTTCCTTTAGCATGCGGCCGAAGTCGGAGGTATCGTCATAGTAAGCGGGAGAAGTTTCTTTCTGCGGGGGATGCGATTGATTACGGTCCACCTCTTTTAGGCTGAGGCCGATTTTATGCTTCTTGGGATCCACGTTGATAATCACAGCTTGAATTTCATCCCCCACCTTGGTCACTTCTGTGGCATTTTCCACCTTCTGATGGCTGAGCTCGGAGATATGCACCAGCCCTTCGATCCCTGGTTCAATCTCTATAAAGGCCCCGAACTTCGTGACATTCGTTACCCGGCCTTTGATCAGCTGTCCTACCCGGAAGCGATGATGGACATCGTCCCACGGGTTCTTTTGAATCTGTTTGATGCCCAAAGAGAACCGTTGGTTTTCCTTATCGATGTTCAAGACAAGGGCTTGCACTTCCTGCCCCTTTTTGAAGACCTCGGAGGGGTGCTTCAGGCGCTGCACCCAGGAGATGTCGGAGATATGTACCAGCCCATCGATCCCTTCATCGATTCCGATGAAAATGCCGAACTCGGTGATGTTCTTAATCCGGCCCTGGATTTTCGTCCCCACTGGATACCGCTCGGCAATGGTATCCCAGGGATTGGGGGTAGTCTGCTTTAACCCAAGGGAGATCCGCTTCTGAGCCTGATCTGCATCCAGGACCATCACCTCCACCTCGTCTCCCATGGATAAAATCTTGGAGGGATGCCTGACCCTTTTGGTCCAGGACATCTCCGAAACATGCACTAAGCCTTCTACTCCCTCTTGGAGCTCAACGAAAGCCCCGTAATCCGTGATGGAAGTAACCTTTCCCTTCACCCGCGCTCCCACGGGAAATTTTTCGGCCAAATTCTGCCAGGGGTCTGGGAGGGTCTGCTTCAGTCCTAATGACACCCGCTGATGTTCGCGGTCAAACTGCAAAACCTTAACCTTGATCTTCGATCCGAGGGTGAGAACCTGCGCAGGATGGTTGATCCTTGCCCAGCAGATATCCGTGATGTGCATCAACCCGTCGATTCCCCCGAGGTCGATGAAGGCACCGTAATCGGTGATATTCTTGACGATCCCTTCGACCATCTGCCCTTCTTCCAGCTTCTCCAGGGTCTGCTGTCGTAGCGAATCCCGTTCTTTCTCCAGGAGAATGCGTCTCGATAGGACGACATTCCCCCGCCTGCGGTTGAGCTTGATGATCTTAAACTTAAAGGTGCTGCCGATGAGCTTTTCTAAATTGCGGATGGGGCGAATGTCGATTTGGGAGCCCGGCAAGAAAGCCTGGACCCCAATATCCACGGTGAGGCCTCCTTTAATTCGAGAAACGATCTTTCCCTCAATCACCTGGTCCGCGTTCCAGGCGCGGCTGATCTCCTCCCAAAATTTAAATTTATCCGCCTTTTCCTTCGAAAGGTTAACCATTCCAATTTCTGACTCTTTCCGTTCCACAAACACATCGATGGGGTCGCCGACGACCACCAACGGAGTGCCGTTCTTCGTGGGAAATTCACGCAGAGGGACCTGCCCCTCAGATTTAAAACCGATGTCTACCGTTACGAATTCAGGCCCGATGTGAATGACCCGTCCATGAACCACTTCTCCCTCTTGAACCTCGTGCAGGCTCTCTTCGTAAAGCTCTTTGAAGCTTTCCCCTTCATCGGCTTTGGCTTTGGTTTCACTTGGCTCTTCGCTTCCCTCGGTGGGAGGACGATCCTCCATTCTCTCGTTAATAAGCCCTTCCTCTTTTACCGACATTCCATACCCCCTCACACACTTTTTCCTCATGAATTAAAGATGAATTCATATCATATTACAAGCAAGAAAAAACTACAACTATAAAAAGAGTCGATAGCGATTGAAGGGTTCTGAAACTTCCCAATGGGCATCAATGTTTCCTACCCCTCTGAATGAATTTCAACATTTGCTCCACGACTTCCTCGGGGGTCAATTCTGTAGAATCGAGGAATTGGGCATCAGCTGCCGGCCGCAGCGGAGCCAGTTCCCGGAAGGAATCTTGATCATCCCTCCCCTTCATTTCCTTCTCTACCTCCCTGATATTTACGGAAAGGCCTTTCGACGTCAACTCCCGATGACGCCTGCGGACTCGTTCCCCGGGTCGAGCGTTCAAAAAAAATTTGTATTCTGCCCGGGGGAAAACCACGGTGCCGGTGTCCCGGCCTTCCGCTACGATCCTTCCATTCGCCCCGATTTTGCGCTGCAGGCGTACCATCGCCTGGCGAACAGGACGTTTCCTGGATACGGTAGACGCCATCGATCCGATCTCCGGCTCCCGAATCTTCTCCGTCACGTCCTCCCCCTGGCAAATGACCCGTTGGGCTTCGCCATCTTCCTCAAAAGAAATATCCAGGTTCCAACACAAGCGCTCCAAAGCCACCTCATTTTCCGGGTCGATTTTCTCCTTTCTGGCGCGAAAGGCCACCGCCCGATACATCGCGCCAGTGTCCAGGTAAAGGTAATGGAGCCGCCGAGCCAGCATCTTGCCCACCGTGCTCTTTCCAGCCCCTGCAGGCCCATCGATGGTGATGATTTCCGCCCCCTCTTTTTTTCTCCTCTGCTTCATCGGCCAAAGCTTCTGCATCTTCCCGGAATTTCCCTTTTTCTGACTTTCTTAACCCATCCCCAGCAAAAGATCAATTGAATTTTCCGAATCATTCAGAATGAAATCTTCAAATTTCCTTTTAAAAAAAAGAATAAAGGCTTATAATGAAAAAAATTCTCCTAGCCTGCGATCCCTAAACGTCTTCTCGAGGTCACGAAGAAGGGTATCGGGAAGCGGGCCAAGGTATGGTTGGAAACGGTCATACCTCCCGGACTTGGAAAGGAGAAAAGGATGAAACCTGACGGATTTCTGGCCAATATTCTGCGGAATAATGGCTTTCGTTTTTTCTTTCCTGATTTCTGGCCGCTGGCTCAGGCACTTCGACGATGAAACCTTTACTCGATTTCCACAACCGAAGAATCAATTATCTGCGTATCTCCATCACAGACCGTTGCAACCTCCGTTGCCATTACTGTATGCCCAAGGAAGGGGTCTCGCAGTTCGGTCATTCTGAGATCCTGCGATACGAGGAAATCTTGCGGCTGGCTGCGCTCGCCGTGCAGAAAGGGATCACGAAGATCCGCATTACCGGGGGGGAGCCTTTGGTTCGGAAGGATGCGGTCCAGCTCATTCAGCAGCTCTCCCAGCTCAAGGGCGTTCAAGACTTGTCTTTGACCACCAACGCCATTCTCCTCGAAGAATTCGTTCCCGCCCTTTTCCAGGCTGGTTTGAAGAGGGTGAACATCAGTATGGATTCCCTGAGCCCAGAGAAATACCGCGAGATTACCCGCGGGGGGGATCTCTCCCGGGTGTGGGCGGGGGTTGAGGCGGCCAGGCGCGGAGGCCTCTCTCCCATCAAGATCAACGTCGTGGCCATCACCGGGTTTAATGACGGAGAGATCCTGGAGTTTGCCCGGTTGACGATGCAAGATCCTTTTCAAGTCCGCTTCATCGAATTCATGCCCATTGGGGTTTCCAGTGAATGGAGCCCCGAGCGCTACCTTTCCTCCCGGGAGATCAAACGGCGGATTGAATCCCTCTACCCCCTGATCCCAGTGGATGGCGGAGTGAATGACCATGGCGGGCCAGCACGCCTCTTTAAATTTCCTGGGGCGAGGGGAGAGATCGGCTTTATCAGTCCTATCAGCGATCACTTTTGCAACTCCTGCAATCGTTTGCGCCTCACGCCCGATGGCAAGTTGAAGACCTGCCTCTTCTCCGAGGAAGAAATGGACTTGAAGCAACTCCTACGCTCAGGCTGTAGCGACGATGAATTGGAAAGGAAGCTGGACGAAGCCATCTCGACAAAACCTCTCCGCCATGGGGCCATCGGGGGATTAATGAAAAGGTGCCACCGGCCCATGGTGAAGATTGGGGGTTGATGCTCCTCTTTGATTCTTTCCGGTCAGGAGCGATCATTTTAGCACCATCTATATAGGCAGAACCTCACCTCCCTCGCATCCCCCGGGAAAGAAACGAAATAGGCTTTCCTCCTGTGATAACTTGACAGGGGTGAAAGGGAGCGATAGATCTTATAAAAAATTATGAAGCTTAAAGATACTTTTCTTTCCGCTCTTTCCGGTTTTCTCTTGGTTCTGGCCTTTCCCAAGTTCAACTTGGAAGTGTTAGCCTGGGGGGCCTTCGTCCCCTGGCTATGGGCCATTAAAAAGAAATCCCCTTTTCAGGCTGCTTACCTGGGTTTGGTCGCGGGCTTGGTCTTCTTTACCGGTCTCCTTTACTGGGTCTATGTTGTGCTCACAGAATATGGCCATCTACCCGCCCCGGTCAGTATTTTCTTCTTAATCGTTCTCACAGCTTATCTGGCCTTATATTTCTCAGCCTTTGCTTTTTCGTTACGCTGGGTGACTGACAAAATTGACCTTCCGGAAACCCTCTTCGCCCCTGCGCTATGGGTGTCCTTAGAATATCTTCGGGGAATCCTCATCTCCGGTTTCCCGTGGGGGTTTTTAGGTTATTCCCAGTTCCTATCCTTGCCCATGGTGCAGATATCTGATATTACCGGAGTCTACGGGGTCTCCTTTGTCATTGTCCTGGTCAACGTATCCCTTTACCGATTGACTGCCGCATCATTGAATGGACGGTGGAAATCAGGCCTAAAGGAGGTCCTGGCTGCAGGGATCATTCTGGGCACGATGGGCATTTATGGCCATTTTCGCCTAATAGACCTTGATAATAAAACGAAGCAGGAGAAGTCTTTTCTGGTCGCTCTGATCCAAGGCAATATCCGCCAAGATATCAAATGGGAACCCCAATTCCAGGAGGAAACAGTAGGGATCTACACGGATTTGACCCACCGGGTGAAGCCACAACGCCCGGATTTAATCATTTGGCCCGAGACCGCCGCCCCCTTTTTTTTCCAGAGCGCCTACCCGTTCCAGTCCCGCCTCCTGGAACTATCGCATCAAATGGGGTCTCCCCTCCTTTTTGGCGCGCCAGCCTTTGAGCGCGATGGCCCCCGAGTAAATTATTTCAATAGCGCCTTCTTGATCTCTCCGGAGAAAAAAATCCTGGACCGGTATGATAAAATCCACCTTGTTCCGTTTGGGGAGTACGCCCCCCTTTCCGGCATTCTCGGGTTCACCCGAGATATCATCGGAGCCATCGGTGATTTCACGCCCGGTAAAGGGGTCCATAACCTTGCTCTGCCCGGGGGGATTTTTGGGGTGCTCATCTGCTATGAGGCGATCTTTCCAGACCTCACCCGTAGTTTCGTGAAGGGAGGTGCTCAATTCCTCGTCAACATCACCAATGATGCTTGGTTCGGGCGTACCGCTGCCCCTTACCAACACCTATCCATGGTTACGTTGCGGGCCGTGGAAAACCGTGTCCCCATCGCCCGGGCAGCGAACACGGGAATCTCGGCAGTGATCGATACCGGTGGTCGAGTCCTGCTATCTACACACCTCTTTACAAGGGAAATTCTTTCGGGTAATATATATCTAGATGGATCGCGAACCTTTTATACGAAATTCGGGGATTTATTTACCTATTTGTGCCTGGGGTTCACGGTGATATTTTTGATCTTGATCCGCTGCCAAAGAGGTTATCGTGTGGAACGAATTACAAGATAAGATTTCTATCCTCGCGGGCAAAATCCAGGCCCTTCGAGGTCATCTTTGACTTAGACTCCAAAATCGCTCGCCTCCGAGAAATCGAGCAAGAAATCCTCAAACCCAATTTCTGGAACGATAACGAGAGTGCCCAAAAAATCCTCAAGGAGAGAAGCGCGCTCAGGTCGGCCGTGGACATTTGGGAAAAACTAACGTCAGAAGTGGAAGAAGCCAAAGGATACTTTGAGCTGGCCCAAGAAGAAGAGGATGAGGAAACCCTGCGGGAGGTCTCGGCCGGAGTCACCCGGGCCGAACAGGACGTTCAGGCCGCCGAGTTCCAGCGCATGCTCGGGGGGGAAAACGACCCCAACAATGCCATTGTCTCTATCCATTCCGGAGCCGGAGGAACCGAAGCTCAGGATTGGGCCGATATGCTCTTGCGCATGTACCTGCGCTGGGCCGAGCGGAAGGGGTTTCATACCGAGATCCTCGACTACCTGCCCGGAGAGGAAGCCGGGGTTAAAGGCGTGACCTTTACGGTTAACGGGGATTATGCCTATGGCTACCTCAAGGCAGAATCCGGAATCCATCGCCTCGTGCGCATTTCTCCTTTCGATGCCGGAAAACGTCGCCATACTTCGTTTGCCTCGGTCTTCGTTTACCCGGAAATCAAAGAGGAAATCGTGGTGGATATCAATGAAGACGAGTTACGCGTCGATACCTTCCGCTCCAGCGGAGCTGGCGGCCAGCACGTCAACAAGACCGACTCGGCTGTGCGCATCACGCACCTGCCCACGGGCATCGTGGTTCAATGCCAGAACGAACGCTCCCAGCACAAGAACCGGGCCATGGCCATGAAAGTACTCAAAGCTCGCCTCTACGAGCTGAAACGGAAAGAGCAGGAAGAAAAAATGGAGCAGTTCCATAGCACAAAAAAAGACATCGCCTGGGGAAGTCAGATTCGCTCCTATACCCTGCAGCCTTACCGTTTGGTTAAGGATCACCGCACCAACTTGGAAGTGGGGAATGTAGATGCGGTCTTGGATGGCGACCTGGACCCGTTCATTGAAGCCTACCTGCTGCAAAAGATGGCTTAAGACTAGATTCCATGAGGGGATTTATATCTTGATCGGAAATCCGGAACTTTCATTTCATTTTCCATAAATTCGAAACTCGAATATCGAAATCCAAAACAGAAAAGAATTTCGAATGATCTAATACAAACGAATTGATTTTTTTACTCCCCACCCTCCCCTCCCCCTCAAGGGGGGAAGGTTAGGGAGGGGGTGATGTCACTTTATTTATTACGTTTGTATTAATTCTCAAAACTCTTTGAATTTTGGTCATTTGGATTTGTTTCGGGCTTCGCATTTCGAATTTTTTATTCGTTATGGATCTTTTTGTCCTGGGATCAGGAACTTGCGTTCCCACGGTTGAGCGCGGTCCCTCGGGGCTGGCCTTAACCTTAGATTCTCATCTCATTTTTTTTGACGGCGGAGGCGGGTCTCTGCGACAGATGGCCAGGCTGGGCCTCGATTTTCGCCAAGTCGATTATCTCTGCGTCACCCATTTTCACCCTGACCACGTCTCCGACCTCGTGCCCTTCTTTTTTGCCATGAACTACACGGTGGATTTTATTCGCTCTCTTCCGCTGCAGATGATTGGCCCCCATGGCCTGCGGGCTTTCTATGATCAGCTCCACGGAATTTTTGGGTCTTGGATCGAAGCCCAAACCTACCCGCTCTTTTTCCATGAAGTCGGGGAGAGCCACTTGGCGTTCCCGGATTTTGCAATAGAAACACTCCCCATGGCCCATTCGGCTGCCAGTGTTGGATTTCGAGTGCAGGCGGCCGGTCGAACGCTGGCCTATTCTGGGGATACCGATTACTGTGCCAACGTCGTGAGGCTGGGGCGGGATGCGGACCTTTTGATTCTGGAGTGTTCTTTCCCCGATGAAAGGAAAACTGCAGGACATCTTACGCCCTCTTTGGCCGGGAAGATTGCTCGGGAAGCCTCATGCAAGAAGCTCCTGCTCACTCACTTCTATCCTGTATTTCAAGGACACGACATCCTCCAGGAATGTCAGAGGGAATTTTCTGGCGAAATTTCCCTGGCAGAGGACGGAATGAAGTTGACCTTCTGACTTTTTCTTACATTCCTTCATTTCGGCCTCACCTAAGCCTTTTTTTGAATTCAAAGATCGCTGCCATAGCCACGATTCCTTGATATTGTGCCGATTCTACCGGGATATTTCCTGGGAACACCTCTCTCCTATCGTTGAGGTCGCCACAGGCCTCCAATTGAATGAAGTTCAACTAAGAAAATTTCCATCGAAGAAGCCCCCCAAACGGGAGAGAGATGAAAATTTCTGGTGATTCGGTTCTTTATCCAGAGCGGACTAGGCAACTCGAAACATCCGGGAATGAATTCCTTCAAAGGCCAACACCGACTTCAGAATGCATCGGTTTAGAGACAAAGGTTTTAGGGTAGAAAAGGAAATCATGATAAAATCATTTCGTCACGCAGCGCGACAAAGGGATCAGCCATCTGGCTTTCGAGGTAAATGACATTGACAAACGATATGAAAAATTGGTAAGCCATGCTGTTCTTTTCGATGCCCCTGCCCAGGGAATCCGTCCAGGGGTGAAGGCGACTTATTTCCACGGTTCAGGGAGGAGGAGCGTGGAAAAGGTGCAGGACTCGTAAAAAATGGATCCCAACGAGAAAGGAGGAAAAAGGTATGGGACGAATCAAATTTTCTAAGCTGGGGATGTTATGTCTTATGGGGGTACTGCTGGGAATGTTCGGGACAACCAGCGCTGTCGGGGCCGCAGATCCGATCAAGATCGGCTTTGTGGGTATTATGACCGGGCCCAATGCCTTGAATGGCGAGTATTGCTCCGAAGGCGCTAAGCTGGCTGTCGAAGAGATCAATGCGATGGGCGGGATCAAACCGGCCGGGGAGGCGAAAGCCCGACCGATAGAGCTTATCGCCGAAGATGATGGCGGGACCCCCCAGGTAGGTGTCAACGCAATCAATAAATTGGTCCACCAGCATAAGGTTTTCGCTTTCCTGGGACCCGACTATAGCTCGATCACCTTTCCGAGTATGTTTGTGGCCCAGCAGGCCGCAGTGGTTCAAATCACGTCCTCCCTGGCCCCGAAGATCACCGCCCAGGGGAACGCCTGGATCTTTCGCAGCCGGCCCAGCGACGTCGTGGGAGCCGCTGTGATCGTGGATTATTTTATGAATGAATTGAAGCTCACGAAGGTTGCTCTTTCCTATACAAACATTGAATATGGAATCAGCGGGATCGAAGAGGCGGAGAAGAATTTAGCCAAGTTCAACATCAAGCCGGTCCTGAGGGTAAGCCATGCGGCCGGCGACCGAGACCTTACGCCTCCGGCTGCAAAGATTATTGAATCTAAGGCAGAGGGGGTTATTGACTGGGGACTTCAGACCGAGGCCTCCATCCTTTTTCGCCAACTGATTCAGATGGGATACAAAGGAAAATTATTCTATAGTTCCTTGGATGACATCTTCATCGGCGTAGCCAAGGAATTTTCCGAAGGCGTCCTGGGGATCAGTAACTATGTTTACACGGATGAGAGACCCGCAGCCCAGAAATTCAGAAAAGCCTATGTAGCCAGATTCAAGAAAGAGCCAGATCTTCATTCCGGCGCCTATTATGATGCGGTTTATATCCTCAAAGAGGCGCTCGAGAAGGCAGGTCTTGAACGGGTGAAGGTTAAAGATTTCCTCCATAACTTAAAAGGATTTAGGAAGGCAACCGGAGTTTTTAATTATGATATAAATGGCGATTGCGGTCATTTCCAGTGCGTAACCGTGGCCAAGGGCTTAAAAACCCTCATCTCGAAACGATACGGGTATTAATGCAGACCCACCCCTGATTTCTTCCCTCTCCCTGCAGGGGAGAGGGAAAGCCTCCGAGAAAAGCCGGTTGGAGGTCGGAGGATGTTTATTCAACAAATTATCGCTGGCGTCGCCATGGGGGGGATCTATGGTCTCGTTGCCTTAGGATTTACCCTTATCTGGAATGCGGCCGCCGTCGTCAACTTCGCCCAGGGGGAATTCTGCATGATCAGCGGGTTCCTCATATTGACCTTCTTTGTCAACTGGGGCTGGCCCTTCCCTATGGCCTTCCTCATCTCTATTCTCCTGAGCGGAGTCCTCGGAGTGATCGTCGAACGCCTGGCCATCCGCCCCATCCGGGGCGCCGATCCGCTAACCGCCATCATCACCACCCTCGGTGTCTCTATTTTCCTCTCCAATTCCGCTAAATTTGTGTGGGGAACGCACCCCTTTCATTTCCCCAGCGTTTTTGGGGATAAACCGATGCAGATGGCAAAAATAACGTTAATCCCCCAAAACCTCTGGATCATAGGGATCATTTCAGCACTCGTCATTTCCTTATATTTTTTCTTTTTCGGAACCCTTACCGGGAAAGTGATGCGGGCCGTCGCCCAGGACCGGCAAACAGCAAGCCTGATGGGCATCAGCGTCAACCGGATGATTGGAATGATTTTCGGCCTTTCGGCAATCATGGGAGGGTTAGCCGGCATCCTCCTTGCCCCCATCATCTACGTCGCAGCCGATATTGGCCTCCCTCTGGTCTTAAAAGCTTTCATGGGGGCGGTCATTGGAGGTTTTGGCAGCCTTCCGGGAGCACTCATCGGCGGGGTTGTCATTGGCATTAGCGAGAATCTCAGCGCCTTTTATATCTCCTCGGATTACAAGGATGTAATTTCATTTGCGGTTTTAATTGCCATTCTCATCTTTAAACCAGCGGGGCTCTTTTTAAGAAAATAAGGAAGCTCATGAAGAAATCTTGCGGGCTGGTAATTTTTCTTATCCTTTTGAGTTTTCCTCTCTGGGTGCCTCACTATCCTCTTCATCTTGCCTGTATGGTGGGGATATTTGTTATCCTCGCCGTCAGTCTCAACATCGTCGTGGGATTTGCCGGCCAGATCTCTCTTGGCCATGCCGCGTTTTTTGCCGTTGGAGCCTATACATCGACTCTACTTGCCGTTAAATGGGGTATCCCTTTCTGGTTCGGAATTTTTGCCGCCGGGATTGTTTCTCTGGCTTTTGGCATTCTTTTAGGGATTCCAACGCTCCGGGTTCGAGATATTTACCTTTCTGTGGTGACGATCTGTTTTGGCTTGATGGTTCAGTTGGCCCTCGTAAATCTCGAATCGATTACCGGAGGCGCAAGGGGGATTTATGGCATTCCGCGGCCGGCCATTGCGGGTTTTTCCTTTTCCACCCCCCAAAGTTTTTATTATCTTATTCTTTTCTTCGCCCTCCTCACGATATTCAGTAGCCTGCGGCTCCTTCGGTCACGCTTTGGCCGAGCTTTTCTTTCCATTCGCGAGAACGAACTGGCGGCCGAAACCGTGGGGATTCGGACAACCTATTATAAGATTTTGGCCTTTGCGGTCTCCTCTTTCTACGCGGGGTTGGCCGGAAGTCTTTACGCCCATTATGTCTCCTACATCAATCCCGATGCGTTCACCTTTGGAATCTCCATTGATGTTTTGGTCATGATCGTCATTGGCGGGCTGGGAAACGTCTGGGGTTCGGTGATCGGGGCGATCGTCATCTTTCTCCTCCCGGAATATCTGCGGTTCATGCAGCAATATTACCGGGCCGTTTTCGGTATTGGGCTGATTTTTATGATGGTCTTTATGAGGTCTGGCATCGTCTCCACTCTCCAGAAGATTCCTTGGGGGCGATCTTCTTCTAGCCGGGTCGGAGGTTGAATGGGTTATTTATTGGAAACCAGGGGGTTAACAAAGCGATTCGGTGGGCTGACAGCAGTTCATAAGGTCGACCTGTTTGTGCAGGAAGGAAAAATCACGGCCCTGATTGGCCCAAATGGATCGGGAAAGACGACTCTTTTCAATCTGCTGACGGGAGTTTACCCCCCCAACGAAGGAGAGATCCTCTTTAAGAATAAGAGCCTGACGGGGATGATCCCCAGCCAGATTGCCAAAAAAGGCATCTCTCGCACATTCCAGAATATCATGCTTTTTCAGCGGCTCTCCGTTCTCGAAAATGTGATGGTGGCGCAGGACCTTCACTGTCGTTCGACCCTCTTTGGAGTTCTCCTGGGTACATCGGCTAGCGCCCGGGAGGATGAGGAAGTCCGGCAAAAGGCGAAAGCCCTATTAGATCTGGTCGGACTGAAAGGAATGGGGGAACAGGAAGCTCGCAATCTTCCCTATGGAGCTCAACGGCTTCTAGAGATCGCTAGGGCCCTCGCCACAGATCCCAAACTTCTGCTTCTCGATGAGCCGGCAGCGGGGATGAATACCCATGAATCCAAAGAATTGATGGACCTGATCAGGAAGATTCGAGACAGGGGAATGACCCTCTTTCTGGTGGAGCACGATATGCGCGTGGTCATGGGCATCTCCGAGCAGGTCTTTGTTTTGAACTATGGTCAAAGGATTGCCGAAGGAACCCCCGCAGAGGTTCAGAAAAACCCCGAAGTCATCCAAGCTTATCTAGGTCGAGGGAAGAGGCGTGCTTAAGATTCATGATTTAACCGTTAACTATGGAAAGATCCAGGCCATCCGAGGGATCGACCTGGAGATTTCTCCAGGTGAAATTGTCGCCCTGATCGGCGCCAACGGAGCCGGGAAAAGCACAACCCTCAAAACCGTCTCGGGTCTTCTGAAGCCCATTTGGGGATCCATTCTTTTTGAAGTAAAGGAGATCCACCACCTCCCCGCAGAGGCGATCGTCAGTCGAGGGATTGTGCAAGTTCCTGAAGGAAGGAAGATATTCCCGAACCTGAGTGTTCTGGAGAACCTGGAAGTCGGGGCCTATGGACGTAAAGGGCACGGAAAGTCTACGAGAGAAGAGGATCTGCGGGTCGTCTTTCAGCTCTTCCCAAATCTCCAGGAACGGCAGAATCAGTTGGGGGGTAAGCTTTCAGGAGGAGAGCAGCAGATGCTGGCGATTGGCCGGGCGCTGATGGCCAGGCCGAAGCTTCTGCTTATGGACGAACCCTCTCTCGGTCTTGCTCCGGTGATCATTGAAGAGATATTCCAGTTGATTGTGGACATCAATAAAAAAGGGGTGACCATTCTCCTTGTGGAACAAGATGCCCAGGCGGCTCTGGAAATCTCGCATCGAGGATATGTCATGGAAACGGGGAAGATTGCTTTTCACGATTCCGGGCAGAACCTTCTCCGAAATGAAAAGGTGAAGGAAGTCTACCTTGGAAGGGGGGATAATTCGGTTTGAAGACTTTGGTGAAAGCTCAGAAGGGCAAGGGCCAGGCAGGGTCCACGATCTCTTGACACCGCGGGTCTGGCGTGCTAAACGGACCTCATCCTTAGCAGAACTTGCAAACATTTTCAGCCGACATAGACTTGCCAGGGGGAGAAGAAATGCTTACGAATCGTTTCCAAGATAGGAGGATTCAACTATGAAATTTCAGGGAAAGGTTTCCGTCGTGACCGGAGGTGGGGCAGGGATCGGAGAAGCAATTGCTTTGGCCTTCGCCCGTGAAGGGGCTCACGTGGCGATTTGGGACCTGGATGGCAATCGTGCGGAGAAGGTTTCGTCAACCATCCAGGAAATGGGCCACAAGTCAATCGCCATCCAGATGAGTGTCGCTAACGCTCGAGAGGTAAATGCCTCGGTGCAAAGGGTCCTCAGGGAATACGGACGAATCGACATTCTCGTCAACAATGCCGGGATCTGTCAGGTGGTCCCCTCGGTTGAGGAGATAAAAGAGGAAGATTGGGACCGGGTGCTGGCGGTGAACCTGAAAGGTGTATTTCTCTGCGCCAAAGCGGTTATGGGAATCATGAAGAAGCAGAAGGCCGGAAAAATCATCAACATGGGTTCGCTGGCCGGAAAGGTTGGAGGCATCGCGACCGGAGCTCACTATGCTGCCTCCAAGGCAGCGGTCATGTGTTTAACCAAGTCGTTGGCCAAGGAATTAGGCCCCTACGGGGTCCACGTCAATGCCATTGCGCCGGGTGTTATCGAGACGGACATGACGCAAATGATTACCGGAGGAGATTGGCAAGCTTATCTTTCTACCATCCCCTTGGGACGCATCGGAGTCGTCGATGAGGTCGCCAAGGTGGCTTTATTTCTCGCATCGGATGAGGCGAGTTACCTAACCGGCGAGATCATTGATGTCAATGGAGGACAGTTCATGGATTAGGGGGGTTGAATTCACCGATCCCTATAAGGAGAGTCCCAAAAAAGTTTTGTTGCCAAGGGTGTAAGGAGGAGGAATTATACCGGCCATCTATGAGAGGAGGTGAAAGGAGAAGAGCCTAAAGATTTGGGAATCGGTTAGAAATAGGGGCGATTTGGAAGGAATGGGCGGATGCTTCTCCAGCCGGCCAAGCGCCTTATTTAAATGGTCCGATCAAGCGATTTTCGTGTGCAAGCAATATCGTCACCGCCTAAAGGGGGGAAAAAATGAAAAGATTGATTCGCAGTTTGATTTCGGGGTTGTTCATCAGTCTACTTGTGGGTCTAATGTTCTACCCGGCTCCTGCAGCCGCACAGAAAGTTGACAAGGTGCTTTTCCTGTTCGCCCATTCCTTATCGGGAACGTATGCCTGGCTAGGGCAGCAAGAGCTATGGGGAACCGAACTCGCCATTGAACATATCAACCAGATGGGCGGAATCAAATCTCTCGGCGGGGCCAAGATAGAAATCTGGAATAAGGTGGACTTAACCAGTGATCCTAAGATGGGAGCGGCTGCGCTCGAATCCGCCCTGGCCTCGGCCAAACAAAAAGGCGTGAGACTTTCGGCCATTGCCACGATGGACATCAGCGGAATGACAGGTCCCTGCATCCCCATCGCCGAAAAATACGGCATTCCCCTTCTGGCTTCCGTAGCCAAGAGCGATTTCTCAGCGATGGGTAACAAATTCTTCTTCCGGATTTTTCCGAGGAATGAAAACTGGTCGAAAGCGCAGGCAGATTTTGTCAAGGCGGTGAAGGAAAAGTATAAGCCCAATTTAAAGAAAATGGCACTCGCTTACGAGGAGACGGCCTGGCCCACCGACCTGGCTGCGCAGGCCAAGGATTGGATTTTCAATAAATACAAGCTTCCCATCGAGCTCGCCGCGGACGTCGGCTATCCCAAAGGGATGGTCGACGCCACCCCGATTGTTTCTAAGTTGAAAGCTTCGGGCGCGGAGCTGGTGTTACTGAACGGCTATGCCGATGTGTTATATGTGATGAGGGCAGCGGATGCGGCCCGTTATGAACCGATGTGGGTGGGTGGAGGAGGATTCTTTGTGCAGCAGGAATTCCTCGAGGAGATGGGCCCCAAAGGGGTGGAGGGGGCGGTGAGTGCCATGTCCTGCAATCACCGCTGGTCTAACCCGATCGCGGATGAAGTAAACGACCAATTCATTAAGAAACAAAGCAAATTCTTCTTCATCCCGGAACATGCCGTTTCTGGTTACTCCGGGGCGTGGATTGCGAAATACGGGGTCGAGTTGGCCAAGTCAACCGATCCTGTTAAAGTAAAAGATGCCCTCCATAAACTCAAGATCGTCATGGGCCCCGCCCAGGATGAAGGAAAAATGAAGGGCGGAGCCATTATCAGTCCCAGGGCACTTTTTGACATGGGTGGAAATATCCCGATGGGGTTGGAGTTTGATGAGAGAGGGGATAATAAATTCATGGGCGCTTGCCTGGTTCAATGGCAGGAGGTAAAGGGCAAGATGGAGCCGGTGACGATCCATCCCGAGGCGAATACCCCTTATCGGCTGAAATTCAAAAAATAGAGGGCGGGCGGATAAATATCAGGAAGGACGAAGAGGCAAAGATTAGGCTCAATCCTAATCTTTGCCTCCTATATCTCAGTTCATCTCTTCCGTATTGGCGGGAGAAGCGCCTCACCGGTTTCACCGGCCGCAGGTGAGACGAGCCTACGGGGTGCTGTCATGGAAAATATCATTCAAGCTGTAATCAACGGATTATTTCTGGGCGGCATCTATGGCTTAATCGCCATCGGGCTGACCTTGCCGTTCGGCGTGTTGGATATCCCGAACTTCGCCCACGGTGAGTTTGTCATGCTGGCGATGTATGCCACCTATTTCCTATGGGCGACTTTCGGGTTGGATCCGATTCTTTCCCTCCCCATTGTCATCCCTCTGTTCTTTATCGTTGGCTTAATCGTTTATAATGTGATTTTGCGCCGGCTCTTCGCGGTGAATGCATCGACTCCCGCTCGACTGCTGGCCTTCGCCGGGTTGTCCATATTGCTTCTGAACATCGCCATGTTTAAATGGGGCACCATTCATTTGCTTTTAAAGACCAGCTATTGGAAGTCCACCTTAGATGTGGGCCCCTTCATCATTCGGGTCCCCTTACTCCTCAGCTTTATTGGATCGATCGTTTTGACCCTGCTGGTGATGGCCTTCTTGAATAAAACTTATACGGGCAAGGGTTTAATGGCCACAGCCCAAGACCCGGAGGCAGCGATTCTGATGGGAATTAATACCAAACGAATGTACATGATCTGTTTTGGGCTCGGAATTGCTCTGGCCGCGGGAGCTGCCCCTTTCCTTTCCACGTTTCAAATCATCTTCCCCACAGTGGGGATTGCTTTAACTCTCATCGCTTTCGTCATCGTCATCATGGGAGGATTGGGCAGTGTGAGCGGAGCGTACATTGGGGGGCTGATCATTGGCGTCATCGAGTCCGTGATTTCCTTGCTCTTGACCCCCGAACTAGCCTGGGTAGCGATCTTCATCGTCTTTGTAGCCATTCTTTTATATAAGCCCAAGGGTTTTTTTGGCAAGTGGATCAAGTGATAAGGCCCTGGCCCCTGATGAATACTGACGAAAACGAATACGAACGCATTTAATTCTTTGACCATGGTCCCCTCACCCTCCCCTCTTTCCCACTGGGGGAGAGGGATGGGGTGAGGGGGAATCAAAGGAATAAGGGAATCCGCATGAAACCCAAAATATCGCTCGGCATCTTTATTTTGCTGCTAATCGCCTTCCCATTCCTTTTGCCCTATGAAGGGATTATCCATTATATTAATTTGATCTTTTTCTTTGCCGCGGTTACGGCCGCATGGAACATTATTTCCGGGTTCGCCGGCCAACTCTCCCTGGGGCACAGTGCCTTCTTCACGGTCGGGGCTTACACCTCGACCCTCCTTTATACCGGGTATGGGATTACCCCATGGGTGGGGATGGTCATAGGAGCCTTGATTTCTCTGCCCATCGCCTGGCTGGCCGGGTACCCCACATTTCGCCTGCGGGGATCTTATTTTGTGCTGGCCACGATTGCCCTGGCGGAAGTCTTGCGCCGGATGCTCATTTACTTCAGGGGGATAACCAAAGGAAGCAGTGGAATTCTTCTGCCTTTTAAGGGAAGTTTCAAAGTGTTACAGTTTCCCAATGAAACCGGATATTACTACCTATTTCTGATCATGGCTCTGCTGGTAATTTATGTCGGCTGGAAAGTCCGTTACTCCCGGATGGGTTATTTCATTCTCGCGCTGCGCGAAGATGAAGATGCGGCCGAAGCCCTGGGGGTGAACATTCGCCGTTTAAAATTAAACGCCCTCATGATCAGCGCCTTTTTTACGGCCGCTATGGGATCGATCTATGCCCAGTGGACCTGCTATATTGATCCGGATGCTGTATGCAGTGTAGAATTTTCGGTGCAGATCGCCTTGGCCGGGATCCTGGGAGGGATGGGAACCGTATGGGGTCCCTTCGTGGGAGCCGTCATTTTAGTGTTGTCTCAGGTCGTAGGTTTTCATCTGATGGGAGGCATTATTGGCGGAGTGTATATGCTCTACGGAGCGCTTCTCATCACTGTCGTTTTGATTCGACCCGATGGGGTGATAGGACTCTTAGAAGAAACCTATAGGTTCCTCGCCAAACAATTATCCGGGAGGTCAGCAACTCGTGCCGCTAATTGAGGCAGAAAAGGTAACGAAAAAGTTTGGAGGGCTCATGGCCCTTCGGGATGTGAGCTTCTACATTAACAGCGGGGAAATCCTGGGATTAATCGGTCCCAATGGAGCCGGGAAAACGACCCTCTTCAACGCCGTCGCCGGGGTTTTCCGCCCTGAATCCGGAAAGATCCGATTTAATGGCGAAGAAATCACCGGTCTTCCTCCCTTTAAGCTCAGTTTGAAGGGAATTGCTAGAACCTTTCAAATTACCAAGCCTTTTCTTAATATCACCGTCCTGGACAATATGATGGTCGGGGCTTTATCCAAGGAGAAAAACCTGGAGGCCGGAAAGAAGATTTCTCTGGAGTTTTTAGAGTTTGTCGGCTTGGCCTCCAAGAAGGATCTATTGGCGGCCAACCTGACCCTGGAGGATCGGAAGAGGCTGGAATTGGCCAGGGCGCTCGCCACCAAGCCGAGACTCCTGTTATTGGATGAGGTGATGGCGGGACTAAACCCCAAGGAGATGGAGGACACCTTAAAACTAATCCGGAAGGTCCATGCCGAGGGGATGACCCTTTTCGTCGTTGAACATGTTATGAAAGCCATCATGTCTGTTTCCCATCGGGTCATGGTGCTCCACCACGGAGAGAAGATTGCCGAAGGAGCACCGAACCATATCGTTCAGAATCAAAAAGTCATCGATGCCTATCTTGGCCAGAGTTACCATGCGTAGGGGGTTACGACCTTGCTGGAAGTAAGGAATATCAACGTTTCCTATGGCCTTGCCAAAGTTCTCTGGGATGTATCCTTTCGGGTGGAAGAAAGAGAGATCGTGGCGATCGTCGGGTCCAATGGAGCTGGAAAGAGTACCACGCTTAAGGCCATATCCGGCCTGATCCGTCTATCCTCCGGCGGGATCGAATTCAACGGTGAACGACTGGACCAGATTCCGGGATACCTCATTGTGGAAAAACAGATCGCCCATATCCCGGAAGGCCGCAGGCTCTTTCCTTTTTCCACGGTCCTGGCCAATCTGGAACTGGGCGCCTTTACGAAAAAGGCGAGGCACAAATTCGGAGAAAGCCTCCATTACGTTTTTGAACTCTTCCCGGTGCTGCAGGAACGGAAAGATCAATTGGCCGGTACCCTCAGCGGTGGAGAGCAACAAATGCTCGCGATAGCTCGCGGACTCATGTCTATACCGCTGCTTCTGATGTTGGATGAGCCCTCCTTGGGGCTGGCGCCTATGCTGGTGATTAAAACGTTAGATGTATTGCAGAAGCTCAACCAACAAGGGCTCACCCTTCTGCTCATCGAACAGAATGTCCATAGCGCTCTGAATCTTTGCGCTAGAGGATATGTCTTAGAGAACGGTAGGATTATGATAGAAGGCTCAGGACAGGAATTGCTGAATAATACCCACGTGAAGGAAGCCTATTTGGGAATCCTTTAATTTACCCCTGTAACCCCCACCCCCCATTGTTCTTCCCCTTCGGATGGCCTTGGAAATTTCCGGGGATAGAGGCCATTTGTACCTTGTTAAACAATCAGCCAAAGCCTCAGCGATTCCCGTATTCCTGGGAGTTCGTGACCCACCCTCAAAAGTAAGGTCGCGCAGCCTTATCTCACATTTCCCCCTTGCTTTCATGAGGTACGGGAAAGCTGAATTTTATCCACCAGGCTTCCAGCCCAGCGGAGAATTTTTGTCAAGATAGGTAAATGGCCTCTCTGATCTTCCTACGAATCCTCTTCGGAAGCCAAGATTTTCTGCAGAACGCTTTCTTTGGGCTTTGGGGCATCGTCCGGAATGTACAGCATCACACCCCCCCGGACAGGACGGGTGACGATCTTTCCTTCCTCCGCCATCCTTTTGGTGACGTCGACCGGATTCTTAGCAAAATGTTCCTTGAAAGCTTGGTTGAACCCACTATATACGCTGTGAATTCCTCGATAGGGCGGTTTGCGCAGCCGCCTGATCGCCCGCAAAACAAATTCTTCTTCGCTCATTTTGGCCGAAATTTCTTCACTCATTTTTTAGCCTCCTTCTTGAGTCTTGCCTCTTAAGCGATTTTTCCTTAGGCCCCCAAAGCAAGGTGAACCAGCGCAGTGAATGAGCTGCAAAGAATATTCGTAGAGAGGAAAGGGTTGCCAAGAAATAAGTTCCCCCTCCTTACTTTTTTATCCGTTTCGTCTCATCCATGATGCTACCAACCTCTTTCCATTTCCCGCTGGAATAGATCAAGTAAACATCCCCCATGGCCGTGTCAATCACCCAGGCGGAATTGGCATTACACCCGGAGATCTGGTACCTTCCTCCCTGTTGGCCCATCTGCGGCCCGAAGTTTCCCCCAAAAGCTTTGGACGATTCCCATAAAAGAATCGCCCCGCCGGCCAATAGGCTCAAAATCAAAATGGCTGAGAGAAAGACCGTCTTGAAATCTAAGGAATATTTCTTTTCCATGACCCTCCCTCCTTCTGCTAAATACCCCCCTGGAATTATTAGTCAGTCCATAATTATATAGACAGCGGAGACCAAATCCCTCCTTGCCTCCATTTCCAGAAGGGAGTCCCGCCTTTCGCGGCATTTGGAAAAATCTTTAGTAACTGCCTATTCTTTCTTCAGAAAAGGATGCTGAAAAATCTTAAAAGGGCCGCTCAGGAAAAGAAGGCCAGACTGGCAAAGGTGACCACGGATTGAGTAGCCGGATCCATGGACTGGCCATACTTCAAAAGCTTTCCCTCCCGGGCACCGATCACCTGCAGCAGGGTGTAGATGGGGGGAAGGCCGCAGATCCTACGCTGGTCTCGCTCCCGGAGAAGGGAACTGTAAAACCCTTCCGCATCGACCCGCTGGGCAAATTCGAGTAAACGTCGGTCCTCTTCGCCCAACGATTCCAGGCGGAAACGATTCGGCGCCTCTGCATCTCCAAAGCGCAAGCCAACATGGGCTAGGTCCGCGCTGGCCAGCAGGCATACCTTTCGTTTGCTTTTCTCGATGGCTGTCCTCAGAGCTTCAATGAACCGGGCAATCCCCGGTAAATCCATGGGGCTGATGTTTTTAAGAATGGCCTCGTGGAAGGAACCGCAAAGCACGGGGATAATCTGAAAAGGATCCCTCTTATGCCATAGAGCCCGCAGGAAGACGAGTTGTAGTTCAATGGAGTGCTCCGCTTTATGAACAAATTCATCTTCATAAAAGTCGAAAGAGCAATGGGCTTGGATCTCAGCCAGGAAGGCCCGGTCGGTTGCCACCGGTCCCCAGGGTGTCTGGAAATCCTTCTGGGTGAGAGCGAAGGGCTGTCGGGTGGCGGAGTGGGCCGTCCCCAGTATAATGAACAAATCGGCCGGAGAGGATTCCTGAATCGCTCTGTGCGCCCAGGCATAGCAAGACCCTCCCCTGCGGTAATCGATGTGGGGGGCGATGGCCCCAACCAAACCATCTGACTCATTGTGATCGATGGGCAACCCGGGGCCCTCGGGTTCACAAAAATAGGCCTCGATTGTCTGCCGCAATTTTTCTGAATCTCTTTCATAAGCCTCCCCTGCCAAGGCCATTGGCCTCACCGGGGTATGATTGAAAGTCTCGATGATCTTCCTCTCCCATTGCCGGAATCGCTCGCTGTCAAGAAGAAAATGCTCATCCAATTGGTCGATGAGTTCCTGAATCCTCTCCCGGTATAGAAGTTCGCCAAACTGGCGCATATATTCGACTTGAATATCCACCATGGAATGTTGCCCGTCAAAAAGGTGGACAATAAAGAAGATGGAATAGGGGATGAAAAGAATTTTCTCCGAAAGGTTCAAAGGATCCCGCAGGCAGATGACTTTCTGGCCCGAGACTTCTGCCGGAAATACATCAACATTGCGCAATTTCGGGAAGACGGATTCCGCTTCCATGAATACCCCTTGATTCCTTACCTTCTGCGAATGGGTGGCCAGGATTACCTCCAGGCCCAGATGTTTATATAAAATTTTTGGGGGGAAGTCAAGGGAGAAAACAAGGATACCTCTATGGTTAGCTATTACAATGGATTCTTTTCATAATTTTTTATTGACAGTATATATCGAGTTTTCTATGATAACCTTCTAATACAAGCCCAAAAGTATCTTTTTAAACTGCTCCCTGAAGGATCGCCCTATTATCTGGGTCGCCTCTGCTCTCTCGTTGGTCAAAACTTTGCTAGACCCGCTTTGCAGCTAAAGGGGAATTCAATGTTAAGGCAAAACTTCTTAAAGGAAAAATTAGACTCGGGTAGCCCTGTTATTGGAACGGTGGCTATTTTGCCATCAACGATTGCAATTGATGTCATCGCTAGCAGTGGCCTCGACTTCATTATGATTGATTACGAACATGGTCCGATCGGGTTTGAAACTGCCCAAAACATGGTGATTACCTGCGAATCTCGAGGTGTATCTCCGGTTATGCGAGTGGGCGGGGTGATTTGTGCCGAAATCCTGCGAGCTCTGGATATCGGAGTTCACTGCGTTCAGATTCCCAATATAACCCATCTTAATGAAATTAGAGAAGTGATACATTTTTCCAAATATCCTCCGCTGGGTAATAGAGGTTTTTCACCATTCACGCGTGCCGGGGAATATTCACACGAAAACACTCCGGCAATCATGACCCAAGCGAATGATTCCACTTTGTTGGCCATTCATATCGAGGGGCGGGAAGCCATTAACCATTTTGATGAGCTGCTGCGAGTGGAGGAGATCAATATAATATTTATTGGAATATATGACCTTTCGAAATCTTTGGGTATTCCGGGACAAGTAGACAACCCCCAGTTGTTCGAATCTGTGAAAGAAATTACCGGAAAAATTCTTCGAGCGGGAAAGTATGCCGGAACCTTTGTCACCAACGAAAAACAATTAGAGAAGTTCATCGGGATCGGAATGAAATACATGATTTATTCCGTCGATTGTGAAATGTTATTGAGAAGCTATAAAGAGATGCGCAATTCTTTCGAAGAAATAAAAGCTCTTTACTCAAACAAACTATAGAGAACGGAGAATACTGGGGGCGAATAAAATATTTTTCTGTCGAGAAAATATTTGAAGATATATAGCTATATTTTGATCTTCGGGAGTTATCTGTTCCTCTTTGAGGCAGCATCTTGAACCTTTTGCAAGAAGGAGGGTAGTATCTTCAATTGAAAAGAATTTGAAACTCATTGAGCGAATTAACCTACCTGAAAAAAAGAGGAAAAAATGAAAACGAAAGAGGTGAAAAAAGGGTTATTAGTAGCGGGGAGCCTCGTACTTGTGTTTCTTTTGGCCTTTCCATCCATGAGTACCGCCCAGACAAAAAAGTACAAGTGGCGTCTGTCTCAGGTTCTTCCTGTTGACAGTGACCATGATATTCGAGCCAAGGCTTTTGCTAAAGAGGTGAAAGAAAGAACAAAAGGACGCATTGACATTACGGTTTATTCCGGCGCGGTACTGGGAGACTGGATTGAAACCACCGAGATGGTGATGAGGGGTGCCATCGAGATGGCTCTTGACCCCATCGCTCCGACATATGACCCAAGGCTAAATATAACCTATTATATGCCCTATGTGGCGCAGACGATGGAAAAGGCAAAGAAGATCTATTCACGGGATAGCTTCATGTACAAACTCGTAAATGAAATTATCGAACCCCTGAATATGAAAGGTTTGGCGATCTACCCAGTCGGATCATCTGGATGCACCTTAAATAAGGTCCCCCCCAGCCCCGGAAACCCGGACGTACCAAAGAATATGAAAATGAGGGTCATGCCGATTAAGCTCTGCGAGCTGACCTGGAAACGCCTGGGTTATCTTCCTACGGCGATCCCCTGGGCTGAAGTATATCCTGCCCTTCAGACGGGCGTTGCCGATGGGCAGATGGGCGGCCCTCCTTACCAAGGTTATACGGTCCGGGATGTACAAAAGTGCTGGATTCAGTATAACGATTACTTTGAAATCTACTGGTTTTACATGAACAAAAAATTATGGGATGGGCTAAGTGAGGGAGACAAGAAAATCCTTGTGGAGGCGGCGGAAAGGCAGTGCGAAGGTCGCTGGAAAACTATAGTGGAGGAAGATGAAAAATACCGGAATGAGATGAAAAAGGCTGGCCTAGAGATCATCATGCTCAGGGATCAGGAAATCGAGAAGTGTGCTGCGGCAATCCGTAAGGATGTATGGCCCGAAATGGAAAAAATCGTCGGCAAAGCCCTCATGGATAGGATCTATACGGCTTTAGGTCTAAAGCGCTAAGGCGTTAAGGGGAGCGGAAAAGGAGTTTAGCGGGGGAAAGTATGAGGCAAATTGCGTGGATCGCTTGGCGGGCTTTGGCGAATGCCCAACGGTTCTTAATATTTGCGATTTGTTTTTTCCTGATCTTATTCATTACCATTGAAGTGATCATGCGCTACTTAATTCACTATCCTGGCATGGAAGTTGAAGAGATCGCCACCCTGATTGCCTTTTGGTTCTATTTTATAGGTGCCTCCTACGGCGCCTATAATCGCACTCACATCAAGGCGGAGATGATGCATCTTGTTTTTAAGACTCCCAGGAAATTAGCTCTATCCCGGGCTATAGCCACTTTTCTAACCCTGGCATTGGCCGGTGTTATGGTTTATTGGGGTTACCTTTACTTCATCTGGGGCATTACAAAGGGGGAACGATCTCGAATTCTTCAGATCCCCATGGTCTTTTCCCAAATCAGTATTTTCCTGAGTGCGAGTTTGATGTTTTTTTACTTTCTAGCCGAACTGATTGATCGATTGCGGCAAGCAGCGGGGAAAAACCCGATATTCTTGCAAGAAGATGAGAGCCAATAAAAAATGGACCTGCTTATTTTTGACGTGATAATTCTAGTGGGCCTTCTTGTCTTGGGTGTCCCCATACCCTTTTGCTTCATGGCGGTTGTTGTTTCAAGAAGCCTCGTCCATGGTTATAGCTGGGATTTTCTTCTGCCCGTTGGCTTCTATAAAATAAATTCCATCGTTCTTCTATCCATCCCGATGTTTATCATTCTGGGATCGCTCCTGAATGCCACGGGTATTGCAGTTCGTCTGATCGACATGGCGAACGCCGCTACCGGTCGGTTTCGAGGTGGCCTGGGGGCTGTCTCCGTCGTAGCCTGCGCTATGGTTGGGGCTATTGCCGGTACCTGCTCCGCAGCCGTTGCTGCCGTTGGATCCGTAATGATCCCCCGGATGGAGAAAGACGGTTACTCCCGAGGATATTCTTCAGCCCTAATAAGCTGTGCTTCGGTACTCGGCCAACTCATTCCCCCCAGTGTGCCCCAGGTCCTTTATGCCTGGGTAACCTTGCAGTCTGTAGCGGCCTGCTTTTTATCCACCGTGGGACCCGGAATCTTATTAGTGATCATATATAGCTTCATCAATTATTTATATGCTCGCAAGATGCAAGTAAAAGTCGTCCCTGCCGAAAAATTCACCAAATGGATGGGAGAGATCGGCAAAACTGTCCGCCGGGGATCTGCGGGGCTTTTAATACCCGTTACCGTCTTAGGCAGTATTTTTGGAGGGCTAACGACCCCTACCGAAGCAGCCACCCTGGGGGTACTGATTACCGCTATCATAGGCTTCTTTATCTATCGCGAGATGAGTTTCAGGACCTTTGTAAGAACATTGGTAGAGGCCGGCGTTACCACAGGGGTTGTTGTGGCGATGGTTTTTTTTGTGATGATTCTGAGCCGGATCTATGTTATGGAGAATATTCCCCAGCAGCTGATTGAGTTAATCAAAGGGGTCTCAGAAAATAAATATATAATCCTACTCTTGGTCAACTTATTCTTGATCGCCGTTGGCATGCTCATGGATGATTTCAGCGGCACCCTCATGGCGACGCCTCTGTTGTACCCTTTAATGCTATCCATAGGGGTCCACCCGATTCATTTCGCCGCCATTTTAGGCACCAACCTCGGGATGGGGAACATGACCGTTCCCTGCGCGCCCATCCTCTACCTGGGATGCCGGATCGGTCATACGACCATTGACAAAGTCTTGGTACCCTCGACGGTTTATTTGCTTTTTGGCTCTCTGCCAGTGGTGCTGATTACTACTTATTGGCCGGATTTATCTCTGTTCTTACCCAGATTGATACTGGAAATTAAATGACTGAGGCGGCTGCTCCAATCCCATCGATAATTACATCATTTTCTCTTCTTTCCCCAAGGGATCAAGGGAACAATTACACTCCCTTCACCAAACTTTCCTGGGAGTAAAGATCCCCGCAAGGACATATTGACCTTCCAGTTTTGTTATTATCCAGAGCGGTAAATTGTTGACATTTAAGCCGTCTCCTTTTCCCCGCCCCCTCACCTTTATCCTCTCCCCCTTTAGGGGGAGAGGGTCGGGGTGAGGGGGAGAACCAAGGGAGAAGGTAATCTGTTTATTGCTCCCCGTAATAACAAGCGAGAAACAATATCACTGTCCTAGTCAATTTTGAAAATGGAGGGGGCAAGCGTCCAGGCTCATTGATAAATGAATAAAGTCGTGGTATTTTTAATAAAGAAAGGAAAAGTTCATGGCGTATGTGTTCGAGCTGGGTCCGATTCGCCCCCCCAGTGAGGCCCAAAGTCTCTTAATCCGGGTCACTCGGAATTGCCCGTGGAATAAATGCGAATTCTGTCACACCTATAAAGGGGAGCCATTCTCTTTTCGCTCGGTTGAAGAGATCAAAAAAGACATCGACCAGGTGAACGCGATTTCGGAGGAGATTCGCCAGCTCTCCTGGAGGATGGGTTTTGCGGGGGAGACAAACCGGGAGGTCCTGCGGGTTCTTTTCAACGATTCGGGACGGCTTAGCCAGGCCTGGCAAAGCGTGGCCGGATGGCTGTATTTCGGAGGAAACCAGGTCTTCCTTCAGGATGCCAACTCCTTGATCACCAAGACCGCTGACCTCGTGGAGATCCTCAAATATCTTAAAGAGAAATTTCCCTCCATTCAGCGGATCACGAGTTACGCCCGGGCCAGGACGCTGGCTAAAAAGTCCGTGGAAGAGCTGAACGAGCTTCGGCAAGCAGGGCTCTCTCGCATCCATGTTGGAATGGAGAGCGGGTATGATCCCCTCCTGCAATTTATGAAAAAGGGGGTTACCGCTAAAGAACAAATCCAGGCCGGGAGAAACGTCGTGGCATCGGGCATCTCGCTCTCTGAGTATATTATGCCCGGACTGGGGGGCAAACGTTGGTGGCGCGAGCATGCTGTGGAATCGGCGAAGGTCTTGAATCAGATCGATCCCGACTTCATCCGGCTGCGGACTCTTTACGTGCGCAAGGATATGCCCCTTTTTGATAGGGTTGAGAAGGGTGAGTTCGAGCCACTTGCAGACGACCTGGTTGCCTCGGAAATTAAGCTTTTCATCGAAACCCTCCATGGCATCCATAGCACGGTGGTGAGCGACCATATTTTGAATCTTCTGGAAGAAGTTCAAGGAAAGCTTCCGGATGAGAAAGAGGAGATGATCGAGGTGATCGATCGCTATTTGGCCTTGCCCGCGGAGCAGCGCCTGCGATTCCGGGTAGGCCGGCGGCTGGGGTACTACCGGAGCCTCGAAGACCTACCGGAACCTGACCTGCGACGCCGGGTCGACCAAATCATCGGCCAACTTGACCGCCCTGAAAACAAAGAAGAACCCAAGCTCCCTGAGGATGTCGAGAGAGCGATCTACGGCCTAATGGAAAATTACATTTGAAAATGAAGGATCTTGCGAAATGCCTTCAGGAAAGAGTGAACAAATGATGTTGAACATGACTTTATTAACAGACCTTTATCAACTGACCATGGTGGGAGGATATTACCTTCTGGGCAAGAAGGATCAAAAAGCAAACTTTGATTATTTTTTCCGCAAGATCCCCGAAGAGGGGGGGTTCTGCGTGGCCGCGGGTTTGGAGCAATTAGTCGATTACATTGAGAACATTCGCTTCGACCCGGAAGATATCGATTACCTGAAAAGCCTAAACCTCTTCCCACCCGAAGTTTTAGAATACTTTCGCGAAATTCGTTTTACGGGCGACCTATATGCCGTCCCCGAGGGAACTTTGGTTTTCCCCGAAGAGCCCATCGTCCGCGTTACGGCCCCCCTGCCGGAAGCTCAATTTATCGAAACTGCCCTGCTGAATATCCTCAATTTTCAAACTCTGGTAGCCACCAAAGCCGCCCGGGTTTGCATCACGGCTGGTGATGACCCGGTCATTGAGTTTGGAGTCCGCCGGGCCCAAGGCCCAAATGGCGGGTTGGGCGCTGCTCGGGCCGCTTTCATCGGCGGGGCCAGAGCCACCTCCAACTTGATGGCTGGAAAAATCTTCGGCATTCCGGTTCGCGGAACCTTGGCCCACAGCTGGGTGGAATCTTTCCCTACGGAACTGGAATCCTTCCAGGCCTTTGGAAAAATCTACCCGCGAAATTGCATCCTCTTGGTCGATACCTACGACACTCTGCGCAGCGGGGTTCCCAACGCCATTAAGGTTGGCAGGGAGCTGCGGGAAAGCAAACAAGGCGACCTGGCGGGAATTCGCTTGGACAGTGGGGACCTGACATTTTTAAGCCGGGAAGCGCGCAAGATGCTCGATGAAAAGGGGTTCGACCGCACGCGTATCCTGGGCTCGAGCGACCTCGACGAGTGGTTGATCGAATCCATCAAGAAGGAAGGGGCCGAGATTGACATTTGGGGGGTGGGCACCCGGCTGGTGACTTCCTATTCCAGCCCGGCCCTTGGAGGCGTGTACAAGCTCTCGGCCATCTTCGAAGATGGGCAGATGCACCCCAGGTTGAAGGTTTCCGACGACCCGGCGAAGACGACCAACCCGGGCGTTAAAAAGGTGGTCCGCTTCTACGATGAGAAGAATTTTATGCGGGGCGATTTAATCGTCTTTGAGGAGGAAACCTTTCCCGCGGGCCAGCCCGTCAAGGCGTTTCATCCTATGCTCTCTCATATTAGCAAGATATATCCGGGACATTTTAAACGAGAAGAAATCCTGATTCCCATCATCAAAGGCGGAAAAAGGGTCTATCCCCTCCCCTCTCTAAAAGAAATTCAAGAAAAAACTCTCCAAAGCCTGACTTATCTCCGGCCTGAACATAAACGTCTGCAAAACCCCCACATCTACCACGTCAGTTTAGGCGAGAAACTTTTTCAAAAAAAACAGGAGCTGATCAAGACAGTCGTGTGAGAAGGGTTCAGGGGGTCAAGTAAAAACCTTCTCCTCTCTAGAACCCTTGAACCCTGGGACCCTAGAACCCTTTTTTTTCAGACTGGGGCGATTTTCAGAACCCCGGAGCGGGCATTGGCTTTTTCAATCCGAACCAAGACCTGATCACCCGCCACGAAATCACGGCCAGAATTGGCTGCCATATCCACTTCTAAAAGATATTCACTCAGGTGGATCAGGTATTTATTCGAGAACCGGTCCAAGATCATCGCCGGGGTTGTAGAGCCCATCCGTTTTTCCAGGTAACGCAAGATCCAGTATTGTTCGGTGAGTTCTTCTACTAAACCCACCCTGGCCATGGCCGGC